>Ga0172381_10000062_pt1 | contig 111904 bp, 109 predicted proteins | sample Leawel6488metaG_FD_119754 | JGI IMG/M metagenome (GOLD analysis project Ga0172381, IMG submission 119754) | Leachate microbial communities from a municipal landfill in Southern Ontario, Canada - Leachate well 64-88 metaG | ecosystem: Engineered > Solid waste > Landfill > Unclassified | place...
ATAGAATACGACCGATTTCGTCCTGATTTCCATTGTCGCTTTCACCCGCAAGCACCGGTTCGGTGCTCTTGAAAGCGGACATAAATACTGTCACTATATGAGGACAGAAACTCTGGCACTCTAAACATATCGTTTGAAAATCGGGACAATACTTTTTATTGATATTGGGTTTAACCCTGTATTTTGCCAACCCTCAAATATGAAGAAAGAAAATTACGGATATCATGAAAGTCGTCATCGCAGTAGCACCGGAAAAATATCGTGATGAAGAACTGGCCGAGCCAGTTGCTGCCCTGAATAAAGCCGGGATCGTGTTCGATATCGCGTCAATCCACCCCGGCCCATGCACGGGAATGCTTGGCGGTAAAACATTAGCAGGAATTTCGTTTGATGATATCGACCCGAAGAGTTACGAGGGGCTAATCATCATCGGGGGCTCCGGGTGCCAGTTACATCTTTGGGAGGATGATATGCTCGTGCAGTTGACCCGGTATTTCCACGAATCCGGGAAAGTTGTTGCTGCAATCTGCCTTGCGCCCGCAGTGCTCGCCCGGTCCGGGATCCTCAAAGGAAAGAAGGCAACAGTCTATAACAGCCCCGCTGCTATTTTCGAGATGAAAAAAGGAGGGGCTGTGCTTGTTGGCCAGCCCGTTGTGACCGACCACAGGATCATCACCGCGAACGGCCCGGCTGCCGCCAGGGGTTTTGCTGCGGCGACGGTAAAGGAACTATCAGATGAGTTCTGGTAAGGGACAGAGCATATCTTCGGATTTTTTTATTTGGCGATCACTCAATAAAAGACCACCTTGAATCAGTATTGTAACAGAAAAAATTCCTGTCACTTTTTTACCCGGGCCGGTGATGAGGGAAAATCCCGCGATAACCTGCCTCGCTGATCCGGCAGGATAAAATAACCACAATTTTTTTCACATCACCATATTCATCATATTCCCTGCCAATGCGCTTGTATTCGTGCCGTGATGCGAAGACCCGGGCCGGGTACGGATGGCGCATGATGTCGCCCGGGCCATCATCAGGACAATCCGGCCGGAGCTGGATATGGACGTGCTGGACTTCGGGCGCGGGACGGATCTGTTGACCCTTCTCCTCCAGCCCCAGGTCTGCACGAGCACGGCAGTCGACAGCTCGCAGGGTATGTTCGACGTGCTGGACAAAAAGATCATGGCGCATGATCAGAAAAAACGTCATCATCCGGCGCGTGGACCTGGAACAGGGAGACGAACTCCCCGGCACATTCGACCTCGCGGTCAGCAGCATGACCTTTCATCACATCCGGGACACCTGCATGCTCCTCAACCGGATCGCCGGCGTCATAAAGCCTGCAGGAAGAATTGCCATCGCCGATCTTGATTCCGATGAGGAAAAGTTCCATGACTCAACCGCGGGTGTGTTCCATCTCGGCTTCGATCGGCACACTATGATGAAATCCTTTGAGGGCGCCGGTTTTTCTTCGATCCGGAACCGGACTGCGGCAATTTTCAAAACCCGGACCTTCCGAGGAGATGCGGATGTTTGTGATAATTTTGATGACCGGGGAGAAAATGGTTTAAGTTACCCTCCAGAGTGTGCTTTTTTAACGTCTCACCCTCGTTTTTGGGTTTTATAAGGTGGCAGGATCCCTGTGTCAGCCCGAGTTCCGGGAATACATCACGAGCGTAAAAAGGGCGTTGAAGCGTTGACGAGACCCCGCGTACCCGCTTAAATAAGCCCTGATGATCGCGATCATCCCGTCTGTTTTTCAGATCTGTGCCCGCACCTTGCCCATGACGATGGTCAGTGCCTGGATAATGACCGCATTGAGTAATGCAGTAATAACGATGAGGGGAAGAAATGCCAGGACAAATCCTGCAAACGTGCTGTATGTGGCACGGATTGTTCCGAACATAACCACAGTGACAATTACAACGAACGTAACACCGCTCACCAGCGTGGCTGAAGTGGTTGAGACGAGCGGGGCAAGGTTGCTTTTGTCCCGGACAAGTTCATAACAATAAAAACAGCAACACGCCCCTACGATCCCGCTTACCAGGTTTGCAGGAGGGAGGATGGAACCGGGGATCATCATTGACAGGGCCCCGCCAATGATACCGATACCCAAGGCCTCGTTCACCTTTGGCCAGAAGAGAATAATCGAAAGACAGTAAAATGCGGTAATTACATCCGGTATAATCGGAGTGTTGAGCCAGGAAAGGCAGTATTGCAGGACCGTACCCGCGGCAAGCAGGACTGCGACAAGGACAATATCACGGGACTTCATCGGTATCACGTTTTTTTATAACCGGACACTTATTCCGGTCAATCCCTCTTTTGCTCCCCGGTAAGAATGTATGGAACTGCATCCCATGCCGGGTTTATTATGATAGTATACAACGGATGAGATTCGGGTTGATAATTATTCTGACACGAAATAAACTTTTCTTGAAAGTTTTACAACCGGACACTCTGTCCCTTGCGTAACCTTTTTAAAAATACGGTTTTGCAACACCAGGTTCTGGCAGTAACCGGATCCAGAAGCGACGTGTGAAAAGAGGTAATATCGACTCTCCATGCGCGGGCCAGATAAAAAAAAGTCCTGGCGCTGCCTTCACGCGCCGGGGAACGACTGGCCCGAGGACTGGCCTCCGTAAGGCATGGAGAAATGGTACTGTTCGATTTTCCAGCGGCTGCCGGTGTTTCTCATCACCATCGTGGACCGGCCGTGCATCGTCTGCTTTTTTGCACCCGGGAGGGTAAATGTGATGACTGTCTCTGTCATCAGCCATGCGACCCGTCCCTCGCCAAAGATCACTGTGTCCGAGAAATCGACCGCGTTCACCGTGGCCTGGCTCATGTCGCGCGTAATCTGCCGGATGAAATCGTTGATGTTTTGGACCACTTCGTCCGGCCCACTGCCAAACCCGCAGATACCGGGGGAAAATACGGCAAGTAATCCTTTGACATCCTTGTTCCGGTATGCCATGACGTACTGCTGCATCGTTTCTTTGACTTCAGCTTCCTGAGCATTTGTGAGTGCCATAGAGATTGGTTGTCGAGTCCGATCAATTATTTTTTGTTACGTGTTGCCAAAAACAGGGGGAAATTCATGAAGCGCGTCCTTGCAGGGTGTGACATAACACGTGACCTGTGAAGAACAGGATCATCCTGCAAAAAAATCAGGTACTCCCGTTTACGTACCGGTTCATCCAGTCGATCTCCCGGAGCCAGAGGTCCCGGACCTGTTGTGGCTCGGTCGGGAAATGGGCGGCTCTCGGGTAGATGACCAGTTGCGTCGGGATGCCTCTTTTTGTGAGCCCGGTATAGAACTGCCGACCCTGCCCGGGCGGGACCTGGGCATCTTCCTTATCGGTGACAATGAGCGTGGGGGTCGAGACATTCCCGATATGCCGGACCGGTGAACGTTCCGAATAATAATCCCAGTCATTCCAGTACTCGGTCCCGAAATAGAGGGGTGTCATGTCAAGGCCTTCCCTTGTCCCGGCATTGCTGATGATATCCGTGATGGGCGCTATCGCGACAGCTCCTTTGAACCGGCCAGTCTGCGTCACGGTCCAAACCGTCATGTACCCGCCATAGCTGTGCCCGATGATCCCAAGCCTTTCCGGATCCGCAATCCCCCGGGCCACCAGGTCATCGACGCCCGCCATCAGGTCCCGCTCGTCCCCGCCGCCCCAGTCATGATAATTTGCCCACGTAAAGTTCGGTCCGTACCCGGTCGAACCCCGGATATTGGGCCGGAGAACTGCATACCCGAGCGAGGAGAACGTGGCGACCGGGACTACACCCCCGGTCCCGGTGTAGATGTGTACATAATTATCAGATGGCCCGCCATGGGGTACGACAATGAGGGGGTAAACTGTGCCCGGTGTATAATTGACCGGGTAGGTGAGCAGTCCCTCAATCCCGGTACCATCGTACGATGTCCAACGGACGATCTCGGTTTTCCCGAATTTCGCCGTGGGGAGATCGCTGTTGAGCCGGGTCACCTGGACGGGACTGAACGTGTCCGCCGGGGTAACGTAGATCTCCGATGCTACATCCGTGTCTTCAGCGGTGCAGGCAAGGATAGTCTTTTCCCGGTTTTCGGCAAGTGTCCCGATGGACCCGTACGTGAAGAGTACTTTTTTCCCGGATCCATCTGTCGCGATGGCATAGACTGAGACCAGGGTCCGGTTTGATTCCGGTGCATACAGGTACTTCCCGTCTATCGACCAGAAAAGTCTGTAATTGAGCAGAAGCGTGGCCGGGATGTCGAGGTCGTGTGCAACGATCCGGCTGCTGCCGCCGGTTACGGGAACTACAAAGAAGTCCTGGTAGGGAATGGCGCCAATCATGCTGTAGGCAACCGTTGTTCCGTCCGGGGAAAAAACGACCCGGTAGTAACTGCCCTTATCCGGCTGTGGGGCAATGGTTGTCATCTTCCCGGTCGTTGGGTCCAGGAGGGATATGGATGTGTCGGGCGAGAGCAAATCAGTATTTGGTGCAGTGATAGCCGCGATGGATTTCCCATCCGGCGACCAGTCCCAGCTCACAATGCTTGCCGTATCCGGCGAGATGAGTTGTGCGGTCTGCGGGTATTTGGCCGATGAGATATCGGAAATAAGGTAGAGGCCGGTCCTGTACGTATTGTTCCCGAAAACAATCACGATATTTTCCGCTGCGGCCGCACGCTTCTGTTCATCGGTGAGTGGCAGCATCGCGGAGTACGTGATCCGGTTTTTGTCCGGTGCCCAGGCAAATACCGCGACCCCGGTCTCCTGGTTTGTCAGTACAAAAGCACCGGAGCCATCAGCGTTCATTACCCGGATCTGGGGGAGACCGGATTCAACACAGATGCCCGCGATCTGTTTCCCGTCCGGGGACCAGGCGGGACTTGAGCAGGAATCCGTATCGTTGGTGAGCTGCCGTGTGCCGGTCCCATCGGTATTTACAACATAGATAACCGACTGGTACCCGCTTTCCGTACCATTCAACACCGTTTTCTGGACCGCGTATGTGATCTGGTTTCCATGTGGTGATACATCCAGGGACTGGACTGCAGCAACATTGAACGTATCGGCGATTGTCCATGAGGCATTCTCATCGGCGGATCTCTGGGATCCTGCAGCCGAAGCGACCGGCATGCAGGAAAAGAAAAACAAAACCAGAAACCCGAAGGAGAGATATGTTCCCCATGAGTGCCTTATGAGGGATATCATAGTCCCGTCTGGATGCAGGAGAGTAAAAACGTTATGAAATGTTTTTTGCCGGATAAAACAAGGAAGGTGCGGAGGATTACAGATCGATTTTCAGGGCTCTCTCATTTGGGTCTCCTGACCCGTGACAGATAAGGGGATGTGGTGGAAAATGCACGGAGATAAAAAAAGGTACGAATGACCTTACCGATAACCGCAAAAAAATTTTTCAACTGACACCATGTTTATGGCAAATCGTGCTGTCTATTACAGTATGAAATGTTGTGGCTGCCGGGTCTGGTGGCTGTGCCCTTACTACAATGCTGACCGGTATTAAACCCTCATGCGCTATTGACAAGGCCGGGTTTCTTCGTTGTTTACTCTTATGTCACCCCCGCTCTTTGTTTATTCGAAGTTAAAGGGGCGCCACAATACAGGGATATATTAAAAAGGAAAAAAGCCAAATTAAATCAGCCACAGACGTAGCGAGGTAACTGTATGCCAACGAGTAAAAAACAGATGACGAAGCTGAACCAAGTGAAGAAGGCCAAGGCTGAAGAGCTCTCAAAACAGGCGGCTGCGGGTAGCAAAGACGCCAAGAAGAAACTCAAGAAACTCGAAAAAAAACTCAAGTAAGCTGCCTGGAAACGGCATCGTCCTTTTTTTATCCGAAAAGTTATCCTGAAAAATTTCCGCAGGTAAAAGAATCAGGACGAGACCCGGACAAATGTCCCGTTTTACATCCGGATGTCTCGAACACGTTGAACCAGACGCGGTCGAAAGTCCCGCAGCTTGCAAAACGTGAAATTCACGACAGTGTCGGACATGGTTTCGCGGAACATATTCCCGTTATATGATGTGAGGAACAGGGGCGCCGGAGCATGGCCGGGATAGAAAGGTAGCCCCAGTGGCATTCGGGACTATCCGGATCCTGCCGTAATATCCTCCGATTAATGGTTGGAAATGATCTTTTGGGATGGCGATCACCTCCGGGCCGGGAGGGCCATAGCGGCCTTTTTTGCCCCGATCACGTATTCTAACCCATCCGGAAAACAGGTGCCCGTACAGGTCCGCTATTATGCAGGTTCAAGTGGCCTTGGTTTTGCCCTGTTTTCAAAGATAATTCCAAATTGTCGTTTTTTCTGCTCTGTAGAAAACCTCAACAAAGAAAAAGAGTAAGAACCTGTGAATGTTACAGACAATCATTTTGTTAGCGATTTCTTTGATCTGAATCCTGAATCTTCTTGCTTTAAGATCCCCACCAAACTTTCTTTTCAAGACGGAAAATTTTGTTTCTACGAGTTGTCGTCGAGGATAAATAATATCATTGAACCGTTGCGCCATTTCCTGACGGTAAGTACCGCCAATAATCTCGTTATTCCAGGAGCGGATGGGAATAACAGAATTGGCGTGAAGGCCCTCTCGGATCTGTCGATGAATTGCTTCAGAGTCGTATCCTTTATCCATGACGTAGCAATCTGACTTTCGGAGTTTGTGACATTGTCGGAGTAATTTCACAGCATGTCGAGTATCGTGAACCCGGCTGTTCGAGGCAACAAACCCTGTAATCGCCTGTTGCTCGGTATCAACGGATATGGAAACTTTCAGGAAATGTTTTCGGATCTTACCCGTTCGTTCGGAGAAATAATGGCTACAGTACCCGCTGGTAAACCCGGATGAATCAATGGCGGTTATGGGAATATTTTCATCGGAAGAATAAAACAGGTTCACCATTTTTCTGAAGGTGAACCGAAGATAAAGAGTTTTTAGCCGACTGATAAATCTCTGGAGCGTTGTGAAATGAGGTACCTCGGAGAGATCAAGAATCCCCTGAACTTCGGCCATATCTCCGACATCTTCGATGAATTCCCGGTAGTGCTGGTTTCGGAAATCTTTGAACAAAATCAGGACGAGAAGTTGGTGTTGCGTGTAGATCTTCTTTGAAAATTTACAGGAATAGGGATTGAGATGCGTGAACTTTACGATAGAAATGGCCGCTTGGATAAACCTGATATTCCGGCTTAACGATTTCTTATTTGTCTCCTGTCTTTTTGACCACACATCAAAAGAAGGAGACGCTGTACCTTAGATCTTTCGGTCATCGGTACAACTCGTTTTAAATTAGGATTTCTACAGAGCAAAAAAATTTTATGGTTTCTCTTTCTTCGCGACCACTGAATCGATGATCTTATCCATGATCGCTTCGCTGCGGTTCTTAAGCCCGAAGCCGACGATGATAGCAATTGCTGCGCCAAGACCAAGACCGATACCCCATGCAACCGGGGTAACAAACGTGTAGATGATGGTGAGGTCGAGCATCAGCTGGGAGAGGGAAAGGACTACAATCACGAAGTACAAAAAGAGCCGGAGCAGGAACAGGAACGGCGAGATGAACGAGATGTCCTGCTTTGAATAGTACTTTGCGAGAAAGTCGATGAAATAATCCGCGAGAAGGAGACCCACTACAAGAATGATGACAAATGCTACAACATGCGGGATATACTCAACAATTACTGTCATCAGCTTGCTCATGTAATCCATGTTGAGGATGTCAACTGCGGCAAGGATTGCAATCAGGTAAACAAATATCCTTACTGCGATATCACCGATATAACCGACAGTGAGGCCGGCGTTTTTCACAGACCCGGCAAAGGATGCCTGATCGGCAACCTGCTCGACAATATGCTGTTCGCTGATCTTATCGAGAACAATCCGGACTGCTTTTCCTAACAGGCGGCCAACAATCCACCCGATAAGAAGTACAATAATTGCTCCCAGGATAGTGGGAACATATGTCATTATAGTGGCATACCATTGGTCTATCAGACCAGAAGCGATAAAAGCCATTTACATTTCCTCCAGTTTTCTGTCATACTTTAAAATAATTGAATATTTAGAGTAAGTACATTGATCATGATAAATTATAAATCTTTTCATTATCTGCCATACATATAAATGAGTGACGGCAATTATAAATATGTATTTGAGTATACCATTTGAAAAGGAACAGTCATTCATATGATGCACGATTACCAGCAGGAACTTATTCTCATAAAGAATCTTCTCAAACAAAACCCTGAAGGAATGAGTGTTACTGACATAGCAAAGGCGCTCAAAAAGAACAAGAATACGACTGGCCGCTACCTCGATATTCTCCTGATCTCCGGGCAGGTGAATATGCGGACATATGGGATGGCAAAAGTGTTTACCCTCTCACAGAGAGTCCCCCTGTCAGCGATGCTCAGTTATTCAAAAGACCTTATCATGGTCCTTGACAATGAGTCCCGCATCATCGAGATCAATGATAATTTTCTGGCACTCCTTTATCTCACACGAAAAGAGGCAGTCGGGAAAAACATCTCGTTTCTCAAATCACCTGAGGTGGATGTACATGAACTTGTCAATTCCCTTGCTACGACACCCTCTGAAGAAACAGAAACTACCCTCTCGTTCCAGGTAAAAGAGACCGGCGAACGTATCTTCAAGCAAAAATCCATTCCCACGGTTTTTGATGATGGTGCCCGGGGGTTCACGATCATCCTTTCCGATGTGACCGGGGACATCATGAGGGAACGGGGGATCCGTGAATGGGAAGAACGGTTCAGGATGATGGCAGAGAATATCCAGGACGGCCTGCTTATCCTTGAGAATGAAAAGTGTACGTTCGTGAACCGGAGGGTTGCCGAGATTACCGGGTATACTTTTGAAGAACTGTGGGCAATGGACCCCATGACCATCATCGCGCCGGAAGATCGGAAAAAGATCAAGCCGCTGGTGGATCCCCGCAAGAATCTTCCTTCGGGGCTCGCCGAATTCCATGGACTGATCCGGAGGAAAGACGGAGTGTACCGACATGTGTATGTCAGGATCACCGGCATTGAGCACGGAGAGATCCTGTACCACTTTGTTATTATAACTGATGTCACGGACCTCCAGTTAAAAGATGCCGCACTTGTTGAGAGTGAGCAGCGGTTCAGGATGATGGCAGAGAACATCCAGGATGCCGTGCTTATCATCGAAAACGATCAGTTTGTCTATGCCAACCGGCGCATCTGCGAAATCTCGGGATATTCATTAGAGGAGCTGAGTACGAAGAACACTCAAGACCTGGCGACACCGGAGACAAGGTTGATGATGGATGAGCTCTACCGGAAATCCCAGACCTGTACAGAACCTCCGGCAAAATTCCAGACATGGATGCTCTGCAAAAACGGGGAGAAGCGGTGTATATATGGACAGATCAATTCGGTGCGGCACGGGGACACGGTAAGTACGTACTTCACGATGACTGATGTGACAGCATTTGCACAGCGTGAGCAGGATCTTATGGACAGGATCGCTGCGCTTGAAAAACGCCTTGCCGCAGATCGGTGATCGTCTCCCTCTTTTTAGGAATTTGGAAAAATGGGTTCTGTTAAAATCCACACCGGTTCACAGAAATCTGCCGTTACTCTTTTTGGAAAGTTCGATAATGCCAGAGGCAACAGCGTCTGATCAGGAAGAGAAATGGGCAGTATACCGGATAAGACCTGCGTACATCCGCTTAAATTTAGACATAAAAAATTACCGATTGTCTTTTTGTTCTTTGGATACTTGTTGGCCCGGTACGGTTTTACGACAAACTTCGTTTGCTGCGATCCGGTTCAGGATCACGACAAGGACACACATCAGGACTATAGCAATAATGTATAACAGATATTGTAGCCCGCCGGTTGTAATCCAGAGAAAAAGACCGTAGCAGATCCCGGCGATGGTGACAAGTGCGATGGCAATAAAGCCGGCCCGCAGACCGGTAAATGCCCTGCTCCGGATATCCGGAAAGAGAATCAGACCAATCACGCTGATCCATCCAAAACCGATGGCTGCAAGGAGCAGGATGTACAGGAACACATCCACCGCCCACTCGATCATAGAACCTCACTCCGGTGTACCTCAGCGATCCGTATGGTGGCCACAAATACGATACATTCAATCAGCCCCGCAATTACCGGAATGATCAGGTTCCCCGCAGACACCGTGAGGGTAAGCGCTCCCGCACATGCAAGGGTAGCCGCTACGTTTACTGCAAGAAGTCGGTCATGCAGAGTCGGGCCGGGAATGACACGCAGCACTGCGCAAAAAGCAAGGACAAAAAGGCAGACTGCCGCAAAAAGCCAGATGTCAAGCGTCACCTGCGATCACACTCCGAAAACCACGGGATATCCGGGTCCCCTGCGGTCTCGTATCACAGTATTAAAATGGAGAACAGGTACATATCAAACCTCCCGATACACCCGGCATCCCCGGTTTTGTCCCATGGTAATACGGCAATTGTAACCTTACATGTGATGGGAAAAGCGCCTACCCTTTTATCGGACAAACGCGAACAAATGTAGGAATGCACCCGTCCTATCTTGGTAAGATCCTGCTGCGCTGGTGCGACAAGTGCCATACGCCGGTCTTGGCAAAAACCTGTGCCTGCGGTGCAGCCACCCGCGAGGTTCCACTCACCCCCCCAGGTGATGCCCGACCGGCATTTCCGGCGGATGTCGCGCTCATCAACAGTATCTTTACAGAGCACTTCAGGGCGCCACTCGTTCCTGACGGACACCTTGTCCTCTTGAACAAGGTACCGGACAACGACCGGATGGAAGAGATTATAATCGGCGGCGGGCTCGCCGGCTCCATCCGGTACATCCCAATGGAGCGGCGCTGGGAACCGATCCCCCGCCCAGAGGCATACGGTCTTTTCAAACCCACAAAACACGTCGTTGTCGTGGATGACAGTGCTGCGCCGTTTATCCGCGACCAGGGGATGAGCGTCCTCAGGCCGGGCCTTGTTTCCCTCGATGATGCCATCCGTACCGGTGACGAGGTCTTTGTTGTTACCGAAAGCGGGGAGTGCATCGCAGTGGGCCGGGCAAAAGCGGGGGCAGAAGAGGCGCGGGCGATGCAGAAAGGCCAGATCGTCCGCACCCGCAGGAACGTTCCCTCGCAGATCGTGCCAGGGAAGGCAACCTGGGAGGATGCAGTCCGGGCAAATGCAGATGTGATCACGCGGGCTGAAGAAGAATCAGTCCGGTTCGTCAAAGACGTCGCCGCTGCGTATCCCCTCCAGCCTACGGTCTCCTACTCAGGAGGAAAGGACAGCCTCGTGACCATGCTTGTCGTGAGAAAAGCACTCGGGAACGTCCCGCTGCTCTTTGCCGATACCGGTCTCGAATTCCCTGAAACGTATGCAAATGTGGAGGCGGTGCAGCAGAAGTACAACGCAGAGGTTATCCGGACCAATACATCGACCAAATTCTATGAGACGCTTGCCCGGGAAGGCCCGCCGGCGGTTAACGCCCGCTGGTGCTGTAGCGTCTGCAAGTTGTTGCCGGTCGCCGCGACAATCCGCTCGACCTGGGGTGAATGCCTCTCCTTTATCGGACAGCGCCGGTACGAATCCCTCTCCCGGGCAGAGAGCGATCGGGTCTGGAAGAACCCGACGGTAAAAGTCCAGGTCTCCGCGGCACCGATCCAGGACTGGACCGCACTTCATGTCTGGCTGTACCTGTTCCGCGAGAAGGCCCCGTATAATGTCCTCTACGAGCGCAGGCTGGACCGGATCGGATGTTTCATGTGCCCGTCCAGTGATATGGCATTAATCCACATGATCGAGACCGACTTTGCCGATCTCTGGAGCGGATGGGTAGAACGACTTAATGCGTGGCAGCAGGCACAGGGGCTGCCGGACGACTGGATCACGAGCGGGGCATGGAGATTAAAGGAGGGCGTACATGGGAAAGAACGTCACCATCATTGATTACGGCCTGGGAAACCTGCGGAGCGTAAAAAAGGGACTTGAAGCCGCAGGAGCGGATGCGACAATCACCGGGAATACGGAGGAGATTGCAGCGGCTGACGGAATCGTGCTCCCGGGTGTCGGCGCCTTCCACGAAGGTATGGACCAGCTGGGCCCACTTAAGGAAACGGTCTGCGCTGCCACAAAAGAGGTGCCGCTCCTTGGCATCTGTCTTGGTATGCAGATGCTTATGGACTCAAGCGAGGAACACGGGACACACCGGGGCCTCGGCCTCATCCCGGGCTGCGTGCGCAGATTTCCCCGGGTCCCGGGTGTAAAAGTGCCTCACATGGGCTGGAACACTATACAACTCAATAAAGAGAATAACCCCCTCTTATCAGGACTCTCCCCGGAAGAGTATGTCTATTTTGTTCATTCGTACTATGCAGATACAACACCGGAATATACGCTTACGACAACGGAATACATTGTCCCGTTTGCTTCGTCGATTGTGAGGGATAACGTGTACGGCGTCCAGTTCCACCCGGAAAAGAGCGGGGCGGTCGGCCTGCGGCTGCTCAGGAATTTTATCGATCTGGTCTGATGCATTGCTGTGCAGCCGGACCTGTACCAAAACCTCTGCAGATGAAGGGGGAACCTTTTTAATTTTGCCATTCGACAATTTAGACATGAAAAAGTATCTTTTTGTCCTGCTTCTGGCGACCCTGTTACTTGTGGGATCAGCATCCGCGTACGGGATGTACCTGAACTGTTCACCCAAGACAATCCCGGTTGGGGATACCCTCAAATGCGCGGTTGATTCCGATTTCCCGCCAGGGACCAGTTTTGACCTTGTCTTTTACCAGTCGCAGTATACCTCTACGGAAATTGACCGTCAACCCATGACAATCCAGCCAGACAAGTCTACCCAGTACAAGCTTTTCGATACTACGGGTCTTAAAGGCGGCCAGTACAAAATGGAGATCCATTTCAATGGAGTTGTTCCGTCAATGCGTGATGACTCCGTATCGAGCCTGCTTATAACCCTCACCGACCGGTCCAGCGAACTTACCATTACATCACCAACCACCCAGAACCTGGCTGATGCGCTCCTGATTGCAGGTTCCCTTAAGAAAGGAGGAAATTCGGGCATTCAGTTACAGGTTGACGGTGAATCGGCCGGGCGGGTGTTTGGTCCCCAGTATATCAGGACTGAGAACAATTTGCAGAGCGGTGACGGCTTTTTCACACAGACCGTAACCGTGACGCAACCGGATAATTATAATGTTCAGTTCGCCGATGCCAAAGGCACCATTGCTGTAATAACGTTCCATGTCGTGGCACCTACTGCAGCAACAACGGTACCTACAGTGACGACAACAAAAAAGGTCACCATAGTAAAAACTACTGCTCTTACTCCGATACCCACCGCAACCAAATCGCCCCTATCGGCGGTTCTTGTGATCGGGGCACTGGGAATCGTGATGTTGATCGCAAGCGGGATCAAAAAAGACCGAAAGTAAATAAATCCCCAGATTTTTTTTTTAGTAAGAGAAACCCGGATAATTTTACGGTACAAATAATGTGTACCGTAACCGCAGATAATTAAAAAAAATCTGTTGTTCACGTTGCAGGTTTATCGTTTCTTCTTCCAGAGATATGCTTCGTAGCAGAGCAGGACAAAGATGACAAATGCCCCGCCGCAGAAAAAGGCAAGTGCCAGGTCAGGAGATACTTCCTGCACAATACTTGAGTCTGCCACGGCTTTTACGGCATACATTTCCGATCCCCCTGCCCGGTTCGCCGCCATGGGAACTGCCCCGACCGGGGCCTGCGAAGCAAGAAGTGGGGTGAGTGCGAAGATCGCAAGCGTACCGGCAATGACAATCCCAAAGAGGGAACTGTACTTGAGAAGAAGGGCCCTGACATTGGTCTGTTTTGGCGCGACGATCAGGAGCTGATCGGTGAGTGAGTACATCTTGACCTCGCGCCCTTTGATGCTGTACCGTGTCTCGGAAACGGTAATGAGACCGGCATCGAGCAGGTTCTCGGCATGATATTTTGCCGTGGTGAGGGGAATGTTGAGCTGCTCGGTGATGTCAGTGAGGCTCTTTGTGCCGGCGGCAAGGAGGGTAAGAATGTCACTTGCTGTCTGGCTGCCCATGGCTTTTGCAATCTTCTGCGCCCGTTCATCGCCGGGTTCCAGCACCACGACATTTCCCGTCATGTTTAACTCTTTTGCAGCGCAGCAAGAATTCGCTCGCGCCCTACGTTCAGGGCAAAGTCAAGTTTTTCGACTTCCGGCCCGCCTCCCTGTGCCATGTTTGGTTTTCCGCCACCTTTGCCACCAAGGAGACTGCAGACCTGCCCGATGATCTCCCCGGCGTTCACCCGTTTGTCCCCCGATGCAAGGACAACCCGGGCGGTTTCGCCTAGGGAGGCAAGGAGAGCGACCCCGCCCTTTTCAGAAATTGCTGAAGCAATCGTTGAGAGTTCGCGTGGTGCGAGATCGATACGTTTTACAACTACAGGAATCACGCCGATCGTTTCGGACCGGATCGTCTTTATCTCAAGGTCTACCAGTTTCTGGCTCATGCGTTCGATCTCTTTTTTCTGGTCTTTCCATTCGGTGAAGAAACGGGAGACTGTGGTCGGGAGGTTTTCGAGCTGGACTGACAGGGTATCGGCAGAGGAGGTTGCAATCTGTTCAAGATGCTGCAGGTAATAGACTGCTGCCGTCCCGGCCGCAAACTCGATCCGTTCGATCCCGTCCTGGATGTGTTCGACCCGGAGGATCTTGATAATCCCAATCTCCCCGGTGCTCCGGCAGTGTGTCCCGGCGCAGGCCTCGATATCGCCAGCAACTTTTACGACACGGATGTCTTTTCCCTGCGGGACGCCCCCCTGATACAGAGAGAAACCGTACTGCTGTTCGGCCTTGGTGCGGCTCTCGACAGAGATCTCGACCGGTTGGTTAGCCATGACCATCCGGTTTGCCGCGATCTCGATCTTGCGCAATTCTTCTGGAGTAATGTGCTTAAAGTGCCGGATATCAATACGCGAGCTTTCGGCCCCTTTCTGCGCCCCCGACTGGTGGATGTGGGCACCAAGCACCTCTTTTGATGCGTGGAGGAGAATATGGGTAGCCGTATGGTGGCGCATCAGCGAGAAGCGCCGTTCCTCGTCAACCATACCCTTGACCCGCTCACCACGCTGCAGGAGACCGCCGCTGATATGATGGAGGATGACATCGCCGACTTTGACTACATCGTCAACGCGTGCCATGCTTTCGGATCCCACAAGGCTGCCGGTATCTGCCGGCTGGCCGCCGCCCTCCGGGTAAAAGAGCGTCTGGTCAAGCACCGCATACCCTTCGAAGAAGTCGATGACGACCGCTTCGAATTCGATATCTTCGGGTTGCTCGTAATAGAGTTTCTTTGTCGGCGGAAGGCCCTGTACTCGTTCGGTATATTTCGCGGTCTTGTCCAGAACAACCTCCTTCTTTGACTCGGAGTGCATGTCGGCAATCTGGGAATAAAAATTGTCCGGGAGATCGATGACAGCGCCTTCCTTTGTGGCGATATCCTTGATCATCTCGGGCGGGATGCCGTGGGAATCGTACAGGGTGATGATCTCGGAGAGCGGCACGCGCTGGCTCTTTGCCTTGTAGGTCTTTGCGACCTTCTGGACGATCCGGGTCCCGCGGTCGAGTGTCGCCGCGTATTTCTCTACTTCGCGGTCAACAATTTCACGGACAATGGCAATATCCTGCTCGAATTTTTTCAAGCCAATGATCTTCATCTGTTCTTCGATGAGATCGGCCAGGGAATCCTGCATCTTAAAGTCGTTCATCATCCGCAATGTCCGTCTGATGACAAGCCGGGCAAGGTAACCTTCGCGGACATTTGAAGGCACGATGCAATCACCGAGCATATACGCAAGGCACCGGGTATGATCGCAAATCGCGTACACCTTCTCGATGGGTGTCATCATCTTGTCAAGTTTCTCGGGCGAGATGTCGATGGCAGCTGCCACTTTCTTCCGCAGGTTAAAGAGATTGGAGCCGGAGATGTCCATGAGCCCGGCAAACTTCGCGTTCAGGGCCAGGATTTTCGTATAGTCCTTGTTTTCAAGCAGGTGTGAGATCCCGGCCGAACTCATGACCCGGCTGACCATTTCGGGGAACACGGCGTCGTAGATTGTCGGGGATCCTTTCGAGGCCCAGACCAGCCGTTCAAGCCCGTACCCGGTATCGACAATCCGTAGTTTTATCGGGTAATACATCTCGCCATTGAGATCGTAGCCGGGGTGGTTTGTCTTCTGTCGGCCAAGGCTCATGAAGACAAGGGTTGCAACCTCAAGGCCGCCGATCATGACCTCAACACTCGGCCCCGCGTTTCCGCCGCCAATCCACGGGTGTTCCTTATATGTGACCTTGGTGAGGTCGCCGCCGATGGAAGCGAGGAACTGGTCGCAGAGTTCGACAGTGCGGTCTTTCCAGTAAATCTCTTCGGTAGGGGTGTTGAATGCGTGGTGGGCAAGCATCTCGAACGTGGTCAGGTGCCGCCCGGATTTCCCGACCGAATCAAGGTCGTTTAACCGGATACAGGGCTGGGAGATGGTGAGCGGGTTTGCGGGCGGAGGGACAATGCCACTGGTCACAAACGGCTGGAAGTCGGCGATGGAGGCGATGGTGAGATAGATATCGTCCCGCCAGCGTGCGGCCACCGGGTAGCGCTCGATACGGGTGTGCCCGTTCTTTTCAAAAAATGAGAGAAATGCCTCGCGCATCTCGTCGATCGTATGGGGAGTAAACACGGGATTGCCGATAAACGTATAGGGTTCGCAGGCTGCGTCGCCGCAGTTATCCCGGGAACTGTCGCGGGTCCAGAACGGAGAACCGCATGATTTGCAGATCTTCCGCGTAAATCCCTGATTCTTGAAATATTCGAGCTGGTATTCTTCTTCGAACATGTGAAAACCACGACTGCCTGTATAGATAAGGATACCAGCATAGTTATTGTCTTTGGCTGCACTTATTTTTTCCAGTTTTCCTGGTACCAGGTATCGATCGTCTCAAACAGGCCGGTTGCTTCCGCAATCCTGACGGCAATAAGATGCCAGCAGGGTTTTTGCCGGAAGGCAAAATCCCGGCAGGTGCAGACGTTTTCAGAGACAACGTACTCGCCGGTTGACCCAATGACTACAAAAAAATCAAGATATTTTTTCACCAGGTTCCGGTCAATGGCATCAAGTGCCTTTGTGCCCCTTGTCCCGAATTCAGCGACAATACCGGCGCGGAGCGCGTCATCCAGTGCTTTTTTTTCGCGCAGCTGCTGCCAGAGATCGTTCATGGGCATACGGAAAGGAGCGGCGGATCGTCAATGTACTGCCAGCCCCGCAGGCCGGAAAGGCGCTTCATGGCCGGCGCTTCGAGTGCATAATGGGTCGACTCAATGCAGGGGAGTGATGCGGCCCGGGCGACCGAATGTTTCATCTCGGCCGAGAGGAATGCATCGGCCCCGAGCTGCTGTGCTTCGGCAATGAGGGAGAGATCAAACCCGCTGCCCGCTACAACCGCAAGCCGGCGGCAGGATACGAGAGTGCCCCAGATCCGGAGGTTCCCGCCCAGCCTTCGGGAGATTTCCGGGAGCGGAAGCGTGCAGGTGCCGACCGCGCCAAGAGACATCGGTTCGCATTCTGAGAGCCCGAGAAGTTCGGCAAGGGCATCGTTGACGCCGCCGGCCGCGTGATCGAAGTTCGTGTGCATCACGTACACGTTCAGGCCCCCGACAAGGATCTCCCGCATCAGGGAGGCAGTGGGCCCGGTGATCGCAGTAATCGGTGTCCAGATTGGCGTGTGATGGACGACGAGCATGTCCGCCCCGGAGGCGACTGCCTGCCGGACCACGGCGGGTGTGGCGTCCAGCGCACAGCAGACTTTATCAATTTCCGGTCTTCCTTCCACCACGAGCCCGATCCTTCCGGCATCGAACTCTTCGGCAAGAGCCGGGGGGGCAAGGGCCTCCATCTCTTCTGCAAAGGCACGCATCTGCATATACAATGAGTATCGCCGGGCGGGGATATATACCATTTATTACTATGGGTAATAGCAATGAGTTTTAATATTCATAAAACGATATTTTCAGCCATGCACAAGTCCATCGAACAGATCAACGAGCGCATCCGTGACGGCAGTGCCCGTGTTGTCACCGCAGAAGAGATGCCCGGCCTCGTTGACGAGTTGGGTGAAGAAGGCGCGCTTAAAGAGGTCGATGTTGTTACCACCGGGACGTTCGGTGCAATGTGCTCCTCGGGCGCGTTCTTGAATTTCGGGCACTCGGAACCGCCGATCCGGATGGAGCGGATCTGGCTCAACGATGTCGAAGCCTACGGCGGGCTTGCCGCGGTCGATACCTATATCGGCGCGACCCAGCAGTCGGATACGCTCGAAGAGCAGTATGGCGGGGCTCACGTTCTTGAAGATCTGGTCTCGGGAAAATCGGTGGAACTGCGGGCAACCTCCCGGGGCACTGACTGTTACCCGCGCAGGACGATCACGACCGAACTGCTCCTCGAAAACCTCAACCAGGCGATCATGTGTAACCCGCGGAACGCGTACCAGCGGTACAACGCGGCGACAAACACGACCGACCGGCTCCTGCATACCTATATGGGAACGCTCCTTCCGAACTCCGGGAATATCACCTACTCGGGAGCAGGTGTGTTAAACCCGATCTCAAACGATCCGAAACTCCGGCTGATCGGAAGCGGCGTCCCGATCTTTTTGTGCGGGGCTCAGGGTATGGTCGTTGGCGAAGGAACGCAGCACTCTCCGGGCGGCGGTTTCGGGACGCTGATGGTCACGGGCAACCTCAAAGAGATGTCATCCGAGTACCTCCGCGCTGCAACCATGACCGGGTACGGCGTCACGCTCTACGTGGGGCTCGGGGTGCCGCTGCCGGTGCTCGATATTGACGTAGTCAGGGCAACGGCGGTCCGTGATAAGGATATCTCGGTCGACCTGATCGATTACGGCGTGCCAAGCCGGAACCGGCCCCTGGTCCGGAGCGTAACCTACGAGGAACTGCGATCGGGATCGGTCGAGATCAACGGCGAGCAGGTGCGGACTTCGTCGCTGTCGAGCTATCGCAGGGCGCGCCAGGTTGCCGGGGAACTAAAAGACTGGATAGGGAAGGGAGCGATGCAGCTTACCCTGCCCACCCGGCCCATAGATAATACCAAGAAAGCACACCCGATGCATGAGACCAGAAAAGGCCCGCGCGTCATGGACATCATGGACCGACAGGTCGTGAGCGTCGGAGAATCAGAAGAGATCCGTGCGGCAGCGCAGAAACTGCTCAAGGGTGAGACCAACCACCTGCCGGTCATCGGGAAGGACGGGAGACTCGTGGGTATCGTGACCACATTCGATGTCTCAAAGGCAGTTGCTAATCCCGGCAAGGCCAGTATCGTTGGCGACATCATGAAAAAGAAAGTGGTGACGACCACGACCGATGAGGCAGTCGATATCGCGGTGCAGAAACTTGAGCAGAACAACATCAGCGCACTGCCTGTTGTCGATAAGGATCGCCACGTGATAGGCATGCTCACCGCGATCAATCTCGGGAAACTCTTCGGCGGGAGGTGGCTGAAATGAAACTGCTCGTGAACTTTTCCCGGGGGAAGGGGAATGCCCCGATCATCGCGCAGGTGGTAAAGGATACCGGCGTCCTCATCAATGTCGAACGTGCCGTGATCGATTCGTCGGAAGGCGAAGCGCTCATTGAAGTACCCGACGACCAGTGCCAGCTGGTCCGGAAGACCATGACCCGGCTCGGGGCGACCGTGCGGCTGCTAGAACACGGGATCAACCTCAACACGAGCGAGTGCGTGGACTGCGGCGCCTGTATCTCAATCTGCCCCCGCGAGGTCTTCTCGTTTGATAATGAGTGGAAACTCGTGATTGTTGAAGACCGGTGCGTGCTCTGCGGGAAATGCGTGGACGCGTGCCCGCACAGGGCGTTGTCTTTGCCGTTATGATCCGCGAGCCGTTCCGGTTCCGCGAGACCTTTGCGGCGATCCTCGCAGAGACCCCCGCTCACGCGGCAGCGGCAAAGGAGGGTATGATCGCCGCCCGGCAGGTGCTCGAAGGCTATATCGCCCGCGATCCTTTTTTTGCAAGCACGTTTTCCCCCTACACGCCGGATACGGACGAGCCCCTGATCCTGCATATGGCCGCTGCTGCATCCGCCGCCGGCGTCGGGCCTATGGCAACTGTGGCAGGAGCCATCGCTGCCGCCGGGATCGATGCCATGATCGGGGCAGGTGCTCGGTTCGGAGTCATCGATAACGGAGGGGATATTGCGCTTGTCAGCGACCGGGACGTGAGGGTGGGCGTGCATGCCGGGACTGCCCCGCTCTCGGACAAAATCGCCTTTGTCGTCCCGCCGCGCAACAAACCGTTTGGGATCTGCACCTCGTCTGCCACGGTCGGCCCGTCCATCTCGTTTGGTATCGCGGACGCGGTCACGATCTTCGCGTACGATCCCCTGCTTGCCGATGCGTGGGCAACCGCAGTCTGTAACCAGATCCGCCCGGACGACAAGAGTGTTCTTGACCAGATCGACCCTGACACGGTGCAGGGAGTCTTTGCGATTATGGGAGAGACCGTAATAAAATGGGGTGTTGTCCCGCCCGTTGTCCCGGCCCGGGTGGACGAACAGCTGATAAGCGCCGGCGACCGGTTATAACGTCGATTCGATATAGGTCTGGCTGTCGGCCACCGCACTCGCGCCGGAAAATGTTTTTAAGGGGTCTTTCCCGTCAGTTACAAGGATCTCGGGCCGGTTGTTTTTGACCCGGAATACTCTCGTAAGCAGCTCGATCTCATCGATCTCCACTCCTTCGACAAGCGACGATGCAGGTTCGAGTTCGAGGCGCTCCCGCACCAGTTCGTCCGGCACGGTGCGGAAGAAATAATAGAATACCTGCCACGCGTTCAGGAGATCCGAGACAATGAGTTCGTTTCTTGTCGGCCCGGGCAGGGTCTCCAGTCCGCGCATGAGCACGTCATCATCCTCGCCGCTTTCATCCAGCAGGCAGTCCGCGATTTTCACCAGTTCGGGAAATGTCGGCGCGGGATTTTCTGTATCCATGGGATATGGTATGCGGGAAAGGACAAAAAGAGTGCCGTAAAGGCCGGCAAAAAAACCCGCCGGCAATAAACTATAATCGGGCCGGGCGGGAATGATTACAGGTGAAAGAAGAGGATGCCGACTGGCTGATCTACCATCTCATCGCGCAGAAAAGTACGGCAACTGCGGAAGAACTGGTAAAAGAGAGCGGCCTTGACGCAGCAGCTGTCGACGCATCGCTTTTGCGGCTCGACCATAATCTCCTCATCAACCGGACCGGTTCAGAGGTCCGGGTGCTCTCTGTCGGGGAGTCACTCGTAAAATGCCAGGCAAAATACGATAATGAGCTTCCGTACGTTTTCGAAGATGGCGTGATAAAAGCCAGGAAAAAATAATTATGACGGGAAAAGATGTTGCAATACTCCGGATCGGCCACCGGCCCGAGCGCGACCAGCGGGTGACCACCCATGTCGCGCTGACCGGCCGGGCGCTCGGGGCTTCGGGCATGTTTCTTGCTGCAAGCGACAAGGGCGTGGTGGAGAGTGTCAATGACGTGGCAGACCGGTGGGGCGGGAAATTTTTCTGCGAGGACAATGTCCAGTGGCGTGCCTGCATCAAGGAATGGAAGGCTGCCGGGGGAAAAGTTGTCCATCTCACGATGTATGGGATCAACCTGCCCGATATCATCGGCGAGATCCGGCCATGCGAAAAACTTCTTATCGTTGTTGGGGCGGAGAAGGTGCCCGGCGAGATGTACGGCCTTGCGGACTACAATGTCGCCGTGACCGGCCAGCCCCATTCAGAGATCTCAAGCCTCGCGCTGTTTCTCGACCATCTCTACGAGGGAACGGAATTCTCTCACCAGTTCCCTGATGCAAAGATCCGGATTGTCCCCTCAAAGGCAGGGAAGCAGACGGAGGAGTTGTGAGAGGCCGGGTCCTCGTTGCCGGGTTTTCCACGCGCCATGTGGTGCAGTCGGCCGCACGGGCCGGCTATGAAGTCTGTGCGGTCGACCATTTCTGCGACCAGGACCTGTTCTGGTATACCCGGGACCGGATGAAGTTTGAAGATCTCTCTGATCTTCCCGAGACCGTGGACCGGATGTGCCGCAACTATTCATTTGATCTCGTGATTGCAACATCAGGGGCTGAAGACCTGACGTTTCCTGTCCCGCTGTGCGGCACTCCCCGGGATAGGGTGGGCCGGTTCCTTGACAAACTGGATATGCAGCACTTTTTTGAGGATCTCAAAGTTCCGGTTCCCCGTATTGCTGCGGACGGAAAATACCCGGTGATGGCAAAGCCCCGCAGGGGTGCGGGCGGGTGGAGGAACGCGGTGATCCGGGATGCCGACAAGGAAAAACACTGGGCATCCCTGTACCCGGATATTCCTTATATCCGCCAGCAGGTGGTTGACGGAATCCCCGCAAGTGTCTGCTGCGTGGCAAACGGCCATGAGGCCCGGGCGATTGCCGTAAACGAACAGCTGCTTCGGGGAGATGGCGAATCCGCATTCGGGTTCTCCGGGTCGGTGACACCTTTTGACCATCCATTGGCCGGGCAGATGATCGCCCTTGCCGAAAAAATTTCCGCATCGAGCGGATGTAAGGGAACGCTCGGCATCGATTTTGTTCTTGGTCGCGACACACCGTGGGTAATCGAAGTGAACCCCCGGTTCCAGGGAACGGTCGACACCGTGGAGATGGCCTGCGGATGCAGCCTGTTCCAGTACCATGTCAATGCCTGCGCGGGAACGCTACCGGAAGTGCCGGAGATGCAGGAATATGCAGCGCGGCGCATCCTTTTTGCCGACCGGGACATGACCCTGAAAGCAGATCTCAAGGATCTCGCACCCGTGGTATCCGATATCCCGTGGCCGGGAACTTTTTTTGAAGAAGAGCAGGCAATCGTGAGCGTTTCCGGGACCGGAAAAACACGCGATGAGGCACTTTCTGTGCTGGATAAAAATATTAGCTCTGTCCGACAATATGTTCACTAATGGACCCTGTGGAAGAAGTGCTCAATAATCCGGCAATGCGGGCTTACATACACCGGCTGATTGGCGATGAGGGGCTCAACCTTCTGGAAAAATTCCCCAAAGAAGGCGAGCACAGCGACGAGGATTTGGCCGCAAGTACCGGGATTAACTTAAACTCCGTGCGTCACACGCTCTACACGCTGTATGAGCGAAGGCTCGCCGAATATCACAGGATCAAGAACAACGAGACCGGCTGGCTCACCTATCTCTGGCAACTGCGGATCGATCACATCCACGACGCCATCCGCGATGATATGGAAGTGGTGCTGGACAAACTCGAACACCGGGCGCAGTTCGAAGAAGAAAACGATTTCTTCATCTGCAAGGACTGCCACGATATCTTTACCTTTTCGCAGGCGATAGGCGGCGACTTCAAGTGCCCGAACTGCGAGCAGCCGCTTGGCCATTTCGATAACGACATGCTTGTAAAAGCGCTCCGGGATCGCATCGACGCGATGAAAAAAGTCCTGGGTCATGCCTGAAACACGGGATCGCTGTATCGCGCTCTTAAAAAGTGCCGGGTGCAGCCCGAAGGTGATCGCTCACTGCGAGGCGGTCTGTGACTGTGCGATGGAGTACGCACGAAAGTGCGATCGTGCCGACCAGGAACTGGTCATGACCGGGGCGCTCCTCCACGACATCGGCCGGGGGAGCACGCACGGGATCGACCATGCCCAGAAGGGCGCGGATCTCCTGCGCACGATGGGATTTCCCGAGAACGTTGCGCGGATCGTGGAGTGCCACACCGGGGCCGGGATGACCGCGGACGAATGTGTGGCCCTCAGGCTTGCCCCCCGGGACTGTATGCCGCAGACAATCGAGGAGAAGATCGTCACCCACGCGGATAACCTGCTCTCCGGGACAAAACGGGTGACCATCGATGAGAGCATCGCGTCAGCGAGCCATTTGCCGGAAGAGATCCGGGAACGGATGCGCCGGCTTTCCGATGAAGTAGAACAGCTTACAAAGTAAGCAAAAAGGACTTTTTTTTAAGGGCTGTTCTAGATTAGCTAATCTGCTAATCTATGAAAATGAAGCTCAACAATGGTAAATTAAAGAAAAATTCTCAAATCAGGCTGCTTGAATATTTCGTGCTGGAAGTTACCACCAGATCAGTAACTAATCTGCTTGATATTCACCCCAATACGGCAGATCTATTCTATAAAAAGATCAGGCAAATTATCTCCTTTCATCTGGCGCTTCAGGCCAGTGAAGTTTTTGATGGTTGTATTGAACCTGATGAGAGATATTTTGGCAGTGTGTTAGCCAAGGGTAAGAATCATATCAATGGTATTGAAAATTTTTAAAATCAGGCCAAAAGAGTGCTGATGAAATATAATGGAATCCACACGGATTCTTTCCCACTGTTTTTAAAAAAAGAGTGTGAGTTCAGATTTAATTACGGAACACCAAAAGCAACAACTCGAAACGTTGAGGCTGGGGTGTGATATTTAAAACCCCTATCTACTACAGTCACTAAAGGTATATCCCAGTTATTTCACAACTTAGTAAAAGGAGTGTGTGCATTGGACATCCCACGTATCTTTAACATTACCGAAAGTGCTCACCGCATCCATAACCCGTTCACACCAGAAAATCTCGCCACTCTCGGCGCAGCGTTGCGCCTGGAATTGGGGGCCCGTGTACTCGATCTCGGCAGCGGTTCGGGCGAGATGCTGTGCACCTGGGCACGCGATTACGGAGTTATCGGCGTCGGCATCGACATGAGCCAGTTGTTCACCGAGCAAGCGAAACTCCGCGCTGCAGAACTCGGAGTCGCCGATCGAGTCAAGTTCATCCATGGCGACGCTGCCGGCTACGTCGCCGATGAAAAGGTCGGTGTGGCAGCCTGTCTCGGTGCCACGTGGATCGGTGGGGGAGTCGCAGGCACCATCGAACTTCTGGCGAAGAGTCTTTGCTCCGAAGGGATCATCCTCATCGGCGAGCCCTACTGGCTGAAGTTACCTCCGACGGAAGACGTTGCCAAGGGATGCGGTGCTAATTCTGTCTCCGACTTTCTCATGCTTCCAGATCTTCTCGCGTCTTTTAGCGACCTCAATTACGATGTTGTGGAAATGGTTCTGGCTGATCAGGAAGGCTGGGACAGGTACGAAGCCGCCAAGTGGCTCACCATGCGCCGATGGCTCGAAGTGAATCCCGACGACGACTTCGCGAAAGATGTCAGAGCCCAACTGACTTTGGAACCAAAACGCTACGCCACGTACACGCGTGAATACCTTGGATGGGGTGTGTTCGCGCTGATGGCGCGGTGATGGGAGGCAGCTGGGATATTCGAGCGGATTGTCAACGGCCGGGGCAGCTGAGTTATACCTGATGGCTCATCGAAGTGGGAGTTCAGGTTTCATTACGGAAACACCCTGGCAACAACCCGCGAACGTTGAGGCTTGAGGGGACCATATAAAACTCTCATCTGGTACCACCCCTTTTTTTATGTTATATGATGACCTGGCGCACCTGCGGCAGGGCGCGGATCTCGCTTACCACGCCGGCGGGAAGCGGGTCTTCCACGATGATGACGAGTTTTGGGTCCTCGGAGAACTGGGGGTCGGTGACAAAGATCTGCCGGATCGAGAGTGAATGGTTGGAGAGCACCCGGACGGCTGCGCCAACGATGCCCTTCTCGTTTGCGTCTTTTGGCATGACGGTAATGACCGCCATCCCGAGCGACTCTGCCACCTGGCTTAAGTCGGGGGTTGCCCGCATATTGAGGAAGAGATCGCGCAAGGCGGGGCGTTCGAGGATGCGCCGGGCGGTAGAGTCCACGACGCGGCGGTCCGACCCGATGGCCTTTGCAACGGCAGTTGCCGGGATATCGATGCCGTTACAGCAGATCTTCCCCGATTCGTTGACCCCAAAGCCGTTATCGAGAAGGAACCGCACGACGCGAGCCTGGGAAGGCGAGTCGGAAAATTCGTGGATGATATCAGACCACATACAGACTCCGGATAAAACGTATGAAAATATACATGTATGCCTCCTGCATGTCATCAGCGTATATAAAAAAAGAGTCCGGGTGTCTCCGGCAAATGACGGATCAGACTGGCCCGGCATATCATAAGCCGGGCAGGCGCCCGGGCACCGGCCGCACCGGTCACGGGCCCGATGTTCTGACGTGGCCCGCCCGTAATATGCCATAACATTCTTTTAGATAGACAACCTCTTTGTTATGGCACAAAAGCGAGGTAAGCCGGGGTTCCGGTGTTCGCGTGTGCAATCGTATTCGGGCGAGGGTAGCCAAGCCAGGTCAAAGGCGCTAGGTTGAGGGCCTAGTCTCGTAGGAGTTCTTGGGTTCGAATCCCATCCCTCGCACTTTTCTGATGTTTGTCTCTCACTAACACGTAACTTATATAAACGGGAGTCAAGTATTACTGTAATATTACACTGGGAATTCAGGTGTCAGACAAAAGGTGGTCAATATGGCAAAACAGATTGAGTTAGAGACGGTATTACGAGGTGAAGAAGCAAGGGCGTTTAACCGTTACATCGAAACCCCTACCCAATCCTTCACTCCAGAGAGCCGCGCTCTCTTCCGAGAAGCACGCCAGCTCTCAAAAGACTGGTTCCGTAAATGAAATGACAATTGATCTCCAATCTCTCATTTTTTCAAAATTATCCGATGAGTCAGACGTCTCGTCGTTTCTTTGTTCTGACTCTGAAGATCTTCGGGATTTTCTACAGAACGCTGCAAAAACCGGGCAGCATGAAAAGATCAGCATCACCTATCTTGTCTATTCAGGCCCTTGTCTAGTAGGATTTTTTTCCTTATCGATGGGGTGTATCACATCCAAGGATGTGCCAAAAAAGACACTTGAGATTGAAGATCCCCCAAATAAATTTCCGGCACTTCTCCTTGCAAGGATGGCTACAACCGATGGGATGCGTAGTCAGGGTATCGGTCGCGAAATGCTAAAGCGTGTCTTTAACATAGCATTCGATTTGACGGAACAGATAGGGTGCAGATTTGTAAAAGTTGACGCAAAAAAGGATCCACGGACGGTTAGTTTCTACAAAAAAAATGGTGGGTTCATTCAGATACATGAAAATTCGGACACCGTTCAAATGATAGTTGATCTCAATAAGATCCCTAGTGAGTGAAGATGCGACACGAGGGAGACCATGAGGGCGTGCCGGGCTTTGTCTGCGGGGTCGGCAACGTTGAGGGTTCGGAGGGAGAGGAAACATCACCCCCGACGAGAAAAAAATGGGACTGATATTATAACAATTCAAGAAATTGTTCAACGGTAAGATCGGCATCCTTGATAATAATCCGCAGGGTACCCCGGGCAATTTCCGGGTGGTTGGGTACGGTCAGCGGGCGCCGGACCGGATGCCTGAGGTGGACATGACTTCCTTTCTGGTCATTTACAATATATCCGAGTTTTCCCAATGCCCGGATAACATCGCGGCCGGAGAGGATGGGGAGTTTGTCCGTCATATGTCAACGGCGACAAATGTCTATTTTGTACCCGGCCGCTGATAGAGGGGGATGCCGTCGCGGGCGAGCGCGCTTAAGTGCAGTTCGATGGCTTCGGCAATATTTTTCTTCGCCTCTGCCTCGGTCTTTCCCTGAGAGACGCAGCCCGGGAGTGCCGGTACGGTAACGATGTACCAGCCATCCTCGTCCTGTTCAATCGCAATTTTGAAGTCCATGCCTGCTCCCCGTATTGTATACAGATATTTGGTTCCGGTATTTAAGAGGGTTTATTGCCTGCCTTCCACAATCTCGATCTCTTCCGGTGTCAGCCCGTACAACTCGTACACCAGTTTATCAATCGCCGCATCCGTCGCCTCGATCTGCCGGTGCTCATGCGAAAGTCAAAGATCCCCTCGACCGTTTTGGGCTCCGGGCAGATGGGGAGTTCATCACTTTAGCCAATTATTTTTTGTATGGTTCAAGTAAAATGAAACTCTTCTCTTTTCGTATGCAATAGCCCTTATTTTCCAGAGAATCTACAGCTAATTCTAAATCCAATGCTTCAAGTTTGGATTCTCTGATGGCTTCAACCATTGAGATCTCATTTTCTGCACCAAAAATATCGTATAAGTTTAGGAAAATTTTCCGGGCATCTCCGGTTAACTCAAGCATATGGCTCGTTTTTATGGGAGAAGATTCGATCTGTTCAGCTCGTCTCCACATATCAAACCATAAATCCGTGACGTACTGAACATCCTCTTGCCGAATGTCGGCACTGGATTGCAAACGACAATATGATGTGGCCAATTTTGGGATCGCACCCATATTTTGATTATAGGGCATAAGCCCCACAGAAAAACATTGTTCCCGCATCCTATGAATTTCGTTTAGCATCAATTTTTCAACTTTTTTTGGTGTTTGCGGTCGGATTAAGAGCGCGTCCAAAATATGCGCTGTAATAATTTTAGATTCAACTTCCAATTGGTCCTGAAAATCTTTGGAGATCCTTTTTGGGGATTCATCAAGAATTACGATTGGAATATCTGACAGAAGTTTTTTCGGGCGATGTATTGCAATATTTGTTTCTCCGATTTGCTTTGGAATTTCTTTTTCAATTTTAGAAATATAGTAATAATAATCCGATGTCAATTTACGTAATTCCTGTGGCAGGATCTGAAGCGAATTGTTAAAAAGTTTCCATTGATAATCCCGGCTGAGAACCGCAGATCTAATTCCGCCACAGGTTTGCTCTTGGTGCGGTGAAGATACTGCAAAAAGTGAAGTGCAACCTGCAATCTCAATAACGCTATCGGCTTCTCCTTTATAATACCGAGTGAAATAATCAATAATTTCTAAGAAATCCATTGTTTTTCTTCTAGCTGCAAGCGGAGATGGATCGAAAGGTTGCCACCGGTCAATTATTTTTAGGGGGATCCACCCTCCTCCCGAGGTCCCCGAATAAATTGAAGTTTCTTCAACAATATGGATTTCGATAAAACTGTGATTTTCTGGCAACGGGGACTGGGGGCAATAATAAATCTCTTTTTCAGGACGCTTCAGGAACGGGGATGGCTGGAGGAAGAAATAATTCCCGGATTTAGAGTGATATTCTACATATCCCACATTTACGTATTTTTTATCAAAGGTCAATGCCCATTCAATTTGCGATAGTTCAGATCCCATCGTTCTGTTGAAAAGGCTCATACTGAGATATTCCTCCCGGACTATTTTATAATTGTAGTTTTGTTGATATTTCGAGCAGGATCCTGCAAAAATTGCATTGATCAAAGGATCTTCATCAACTACCTTAACACTTTCACTCCATGCGGTGGCTCTTATATCTGATGTGAGGTGTTTTTGGGATCTGGGGTAATCTTCATGATCTGAAGATTATTTCCAGGTGAAAATATGGCAAAAAACACCGGTAATGACTTTCGCCAGGGAGCAATTGATCAACGGAGTCAGGTTCTTAATCCAAGAACCGACCAGTTTGTAAAGAGAGATACGACCACCGGACAGTTTATTGATGTTAAACAGGACGGTACGCCTTTCAAAGGCGTGAGAAAAGAGAGATAACTCTCATCTATTTTCCACCAGTTCCCTCCACAATCCCAATCTCCTCTTCCGTCAGCTCATACAATTCGTACACCAGTTTATCTATAGAAGCATCCGTCGCCTCGATCTGCCGGGACAACTGCGTCTTCTCCTGTTCGAGGCGGGCGGCCTGCAACCTCTTGTTCAGGTCAAGCATCTGCGTAACGAGTGAAACCATGCGGTCGTGCCGGGCTTTGTCTGTGGGGTCGGCGGGGTTGAGGATAGGGATTTCAGATTGCACACAATTTGCATGAGTACCCATGATTTTTTTCATCCGGTGCGGCGATACCGGCTCATTCTCTCGTTTCGTATTTGCGAGGGGATTCACGCAATTTTCGCGCAATACGCGCAATGCCTTATGCTTTGGGATCGCCGTTACGAGATTCATGTTCGTGCATTCTTCGGATTATTTTGTTTCCACTCGATAAGGGAATTGTGGATAAAGTCGATCTACATCACCCAAGATTTTATTTATAAGATTAATTGCATCTGGAATAATATCATTTAATTGCGGACTACTATTTATTGGAATTCTATGAAATCTGTGTAAGGGGTTGCCACAATATTCAAAAGTGGCCTCATTAACTGCTTCCCACATTCCATGGACAAAACCTGAAGTGATGGTATAGTATAAATCGTACTCTTTTTTTGTTCCGGATTTTTCGCTCATATCTCGCAATGAAGTTTTTTCCCAATTCCCGAGATTTATCGATAAGAATTCTTCCCCACGATCATAATTAATATTCAATTTTAATTTTCCTTGATCAACGAAATTGGGGCATTCACCGATTTCATCAAACTTTAACAGAGCCAGTTTTACTTGTCCTGATCCATAATTCCTATATGCTAACCATAAATCCGGATTATCATTTTTGCGTAAATATCTCAATGTAATAAAACATTCAACAATTGATCTCAATGCAGTTCTCCCAAGAATTGTATTTTGCATTTGATTTTTTACAATCTCTCTAAAAATCTGGAGGGAGTATAGTGAAATTCCAAAGGTTGTATCAAATTTTGGATTGATTGCACTATCCAAGCGATTTTTATTACAATGTTCATTTAGTTGTAAGATCAACGAATCAATTTTATCGATATTGATTGAAGTGCATGTTTCTTTTTGTTCCATCAGGAGTTCCACCTTTTCACATGGGGTATTCAGCAGACATGTTTGCCAAAAATGTTCAGTCCAATTATTGGGATTTGCTCCTATGTTCTGTAGATCATCGATTGCCCCTTCCATTGAACGAATTGTTGGTCGGACCGCTCTCATATCTCCATGATGCGGATAACGCAATAACTCCTCTGAAAGGTGAATTAAATGTTGGGGAAAATGCATTTTTCCCCTAACCGTTTGATATAACGGTCTAATCCATCGACAATCTGTTGCTTCTTGGGATTGATGGTCATAACATTTAACAATGGCCTCTTTTAAAAGATCCCATTTTTCTAATGATGCCATCTCATCCAAATTTTTTATCCAACTTTTTTGTCCTGGCAAATTTGGAAAAAGGGTTAAGGGAGATAATGAAAGATTCACATCATCATCGTCACAGAGTTCTACTATTAATCCATCAAGTATTTCGGGTTGAATTTTTGATAATGCAGTTAAAGTCAAATCTTGAGGTTGATCCCCTTCAGGTAAACCTGCCAAGTAATTTACAACATTTCTGAAATGATATAGTGCAATATCGCGTTCAGCATGAGAAATGATTAGAACTGCCCATAACATCTCAGGCAATCTGAAATTAGTCCAAGATTTTAACGCCAAATTTGGAAGCAGCAGAAACGGTGGAATTAGATTTTTTCCTTGTCGTTTATGGTCAGATAACGAGGGGTAATATTTCTCTCGTTTATTATAGGTTTTCGTCATTTTCTAAGTCGTTTTTTATTGATTGACATTAAAATATGTTCTTCTAGATCAGCGCAAATTATTTTATATTCAATTCTTTTTTTCAACAATCTCAATCTCCTCCTCCGTCAGCCCGTACAACTCGTACACCAATTTATCGATAGCCGCATCCGTCGCCTCGATCTGCCGGGACAACTGCGTCTTCTCCTGTTCGAGCCGTGCGTCCTGCACCTTTTTGTTCAGGTCAAGCATCTGCGTGACGAGCGTAACCATGCGGTCGTGCCGGGCGACGTCGGCGGGGTCGGAGGGGTTGATGGTGCGGATGGGAAGTTTGGAAACGTACATCGGTTTGTATTCGTAATAGCCGCCTTGTTTTGTTGATGAAATGGAATGCATAACAAAATCGAGCACAGTTGAATTGAGAAGCCCCAGAAGGTAGAGATCATTTTTGGGGATAATTGAGGTTTTATCACTCGAATAAAAGTTTTTATCATCAAAAGTATATGAGGCACTTTTCACTATAGCAGGAATAACTATTTTGGGTTTATCGAATTCTGTGTAATAATTTGATCCAAATCTTTGGAGTGCATACCATTCATATCGAATTTCTGTTTCATCGGTATTTCGTGAAATTAATTTATCTTTATATGAACTGAGATGGTCGTAAATTGCTGGATATTGAGATTTAAATTCACTTTCTGCCTTTTTCGATGCACCCGTTATTGATGAATCCGTATGAATAGGGAAATGCCAAGGGATATAAATCAAATACTTTTCACATTTCAATGAGCCATACCGCTTCACATCTCGACCTGTAATAAACGGTTTAATTACGTCTCCACTTCTTGGATCTTGCTCGATCAATCGATTCTTAATTTTTTCATCTATAACAAATGCCTCATTACAACCTGTAACAACCCCTCGATACATTTGACCATTCGTATATTTTTCAAGAGAAAATCCCACACTTTGTAATTTTCTTAACAGGTCTTCAATTCCTTTCACACCGAGTGTCCATCCATCATCTGTAAGGGTTTTTGGATCTATCGGATGCCAATTTCCCCCTACATATTCATCAAGGCTAGGAAAATCTAGAGCATTAACTTTGACGTTACAGAACTCTCGCTCGGTCTTTTCGTTGGAAACTCGGATAATACAGGGATACGCTATCGCATTCTTAAAAACCGGAAGATCACCAAAGTCTATGATCTCCTCGATCTGTTTCGTTAACGAATATTTTCGGAGCGGTTTCCCATAATTCGCTCGCATCCATTTATTAGCAACTATAAATGAAAACAACCCTTTGGAGCGAAGAAGGGAGATTCCTTTCTCAAAGAAGTACGCATAGAGATCCGCCGTTCCCTGATACACCGTGTAATGGGTCTCGAAATATTTTTTCTGCTCCTTCAATCCTTCCTGTCTCACATACGGCGGATTCCCAATCACCGCATCAAACCCGCCCGCCTTCATGATATCGGCAAACTCCGTGTCCCAGTCGAACGGGTTGATCCGCTTGATCTCATCGGCCGGCATCTCGGGGGTCATCACGTCCCAGCCGATCAGCGAGTTCCCGCACTTGATGTTATCCTGAAGCGAAGGAAGCGCCCGCTCTGCAAAGAGTTTGAGCTGCTTGTCGATATTCTCCTCGTTCTCTTCTTCGAGCACTTTCAACAGGAGCGAGAGTTTGGTCACTTCAACGGCCTGGTTGTCGATATCGACGCCGTAGATATTGTTTAAGAGGATGCGTTTCTTCTCGGCAGTCGTCAGCCGCCAGTCGCTCCGGGTCCGGGTCGCATCGCCGCTTGTCCCGGCCTTGTAGATCGGGAGATCGACCTGCGTCATTTTCTTTTTGGATCGTGGTGCCGGTTCGGGAAGAAGAGCGAGCACCGCCGGATCGGTTACGGAAGCCTTCTCCTTAAAGACCGGGACGAGATGTTCGATATACCAGTCCCGATGCCAGGTGAGCAGGAAGTGATATGCCCCGATCAAAAACGAACCGGAACCGCACGCGGGATCGAGAATGCGGAGTTTCGCAACGTCGCGGGGCGTCTTGTCCTTCACCAGTTCGCCGACCGTGTGCGCAACAATGTACTCCACGATATATTGCGGAGTGTAGAACACACCGCCCGCCTTCTTTACCTCCGGCTTATACTCCACCTTTGCCTGGTGGCCGTCCGTGAGCCGGATCACCTTCCCAAGGAACTGCTCGTACACGTGGCCGAGAATTGCCGGCGGGATAACCGAGAAAAGGTACGGCGTCTCCGGGTAGTAGAGCCGTTTGATAATCTCTTTGAGCACCTTGTCATCGATCACAAGCGAGAGCGAGAGGGTGTCGGGCATCTCATCCCCCTCATATTCCTTCTCGAAATGGAAAATCCCGGAATTGTACTTTGCATCCGCCTGCCGGAAGATCTCGCAGAGCCGGGAGTAGACGTTATCTCCCTCGCGCAATTTATGCAGGGTCGTGTACTCTTCGATGCCCCGGTCTTCGCAGATCCGCAGAAAGATAATCCGGTCGATGGTGCGCTGGACGACCGTGTTGAGTTCATCCACCGAAAGCGAGGGATTCCGCAGCGCGATATTCTTTGCGAGTGCATCCCGCCAGGACTCGATCTCGGTCAGGATATCGTCGTCAACCGTTGCCGTGCCTTTCTTTCCTTTGGTCGATTCCGCATACTTGTCAAACGACCCTTTTAGGATACTGTCCTGCGAGAAAACCGAGACAAGATATTCCCATTTCGCCGGAATCTCGTTATACAGGAAATACTCGATCCGTCCCTTGGCAGCAGAATCGCCATTCTCCGGCTTTACCGTGCAGTCATAGATCGCAAACTCCTCAAAGTTCGTGAGAATAGAGAGCGGGAGTTTTGCGTTCCACGCATACCGACGCAACTGGAGTGCAGATTCGGCATCGTCTTTGATCCGCACGGAGGGCTTTTTGGTTTCTACGATAAACTTCCGGACTCCCCCGATGCGGAAGGTATAATCAAAAAAGTAGGTTGTCCCGCGAATCCGGACCGGTTCTTCAAGCAGCACTTCACGATAGGCTTCCGAGAATCCTTTGTTATTGTTCACGTCCCAGCCAAGAGCATGAAAAAGCGGATCGATAAAATCCTGCCGGAGCTGGGTTTCGTTGTATTTTTCCTGCCCGCGAAGATACGCATCGCGGTGATACGTATACCGGTCAACAAGTGGCTGGATCGTGTCGGGTGCTGCCATTACCAAAGTGTTGCATTCAATCCCGTTAAAGGTGTTGAAATATAATTCTCATAAATTTTACGGAAACGTTCGGGTCACGAGCCTGAAGATTATGGGAAAAGAGCGACCCGGCAGCCGGACATTTTTTTTAAATTCGCAAAGGCTGGTGACAATTCCGAAGAATGCTCACTAACATTACCTGACTTTCCAAAAAAAGTTCACCGAGGTTATCAACTTTTTCAAAAAAGTTCACCCAGAGTTACCGGTCTTTTTAAAAAATGATCGGATCGCAAGCGGGGAATTCCGGGAAAAAACCGGCCCGATCTGGATCTGATAAGAGGGGGGTACCCCCGCCCAGCCCGGCACATGGGGGGGAGGGTGACCCCCACTTTGATCGAAAGAAGGGGAGGGGGGTGGGGGTACCCCCCTCAACCTTTTGTGCCGGAAAACCTCTTTTTCCTGCACGGCCAAAACCATCGTTTCGTGTGGAATTGTCGTCGTGAACTGCGGAGGTTGGCGTTTTTTTTGCATTCCTGTGGCAGGCCCCGGCCGGCACCTGAAGGGGAGGGGGTACCCCCTACCTTGCCCGGCACAAGGGCGGGGGGGTGATCCCCTTTTTAAAAAAAAGAGGATGGGGGGGTAGGGGATCACCCCCCTCCCCCACTTCTTCCGCAAAACCGGGCCGGCACCCGCACCGCGATTTGCCGGGCAGTCCGGTAATTGTCGTCCTTGTGTCTGGCTCTCATAAAACAAAGTTCTGATTCAGGAGAAAAACCCACGTGTACAACAAGAATTTCTCTGAACCGGTACAGGCCTGGTCCCTGCTGCCGCAGTCATGAGTACGGTCCCGGGTTGCCCTCCAGTAATCCGGCAAATCGGAATTTTTAATTCAGGGCGAGTACCCGACAGGAAAAAAATAGTGGCAGAATTCAGGTCATGGCACTGCTGTGCCCTCTGCTGGGCACGGGTCCGGAGATACGTTGCTTCTTCTTCCTGTGCTGTTGCTTCCCACGCACTGACCGTCTCATTATAGAATGCAAATTTCGGGTTGTATACCATGCCGGTTGCGCCATCTTTGAGCCCGGTAACTTTTTCACCACCGGCAAAGGACCCGTTCAGGTACTCCCCGATACCGGTATAAACGACCCGGTCCACCCGTTTTACTGCTGACGCAAGCACGAATTCCGGGCCAAGCGGGGACTGATCGGAATCTGTACCGATAATATACCGTCCGGTTGAATTTTTTGCTGCATTAATTGCCCCGGTATTGGAATACCCGGCAGTCGTATAGATCACATCGGTCCCGTTGCGGTACATCCCTTCAGCAATCCGGCCTGCCTCTTCAGGATCCTTAAACCCATCCGGGGAATATTGCTGCACCCAGGCATGATCAACGATAATCGAAGAATTGACCGCATGGACACCCGCTGTGTAACCCTGCCGGAATGCATCAAGAAGTTCGGACTGCATCCCCATGATGATCCCGACATGCCCGGTCTTTGTTGCCGATGCTGCAAGTACGCCGGCCAGGTAACTGTCGCCGTAAGAGGTAATCTCGGACGCCCTGACATTATCCGAACCGATCCCCGTCATGTCAATGGCAAGGAAAGAAATATCCGGATACTTCTCTGCGAGCTGGTGAGTATAGTTGGTATACTGGAAACCAATCGTTATGACAAGACCGGGTTTTTCCGATCCCTTGGCGCGTTCCAGAAGCCCCGGAAGGGTTTCACTTTCATTTAATGTAAACTCCTTTGGGGTAAATGACATATCTTTTTGCGCTGCGAGAAAACCCTGCCAGGCACTGTCGGTATACGACTGGTCACCTTTCTCCGATGCATACACGATATACACTGACTGAACCGCAGGATCGTGCGGCATGATACTGAATGCAGCAATTGCTGCAAGAACAATAACCGCTGCACTGATGATCCCGAAAGCGAGAATTTTTTTATCCATGTAAATTTCCTGGTATACTGGTTTTAGCCCCGGAGGTTGACCGTGCCTGGTTCCATGTACCGGCCGGCGCCAGGCACCCTTGTCCCGTCAACATCTGCCACATACCTGATCTTAAACCGGGTGGTGTCAGTCGAGGGATTCACCGAATAGTACTCAATCATTCCATTACCTGTACGGGCACTTTTGAGGATTTTCCGGACAGGGTGTGTTTCCATGATATCCGTTGCATTGTACCTATGAGCGCCAGTGCAGGAACCGCTAAAGTGGGAAATGCGTGGAAATCCCGTGTCCATGTATAGTAATGGTGCATTATTGTTTTTAAACAGGGATGATTTTTTCTTTAGACGTTAAAACGCGTTGATATTTTCGGCATAAAGAATGGTTTGAATTTTATTTCGTGATCTCGTGGCATCTCCTCCGGCTCCGGGTCTCAATATATTTCGATAAAAACAGATTGGCAGACCAGATAAAATTATTTCACGTCCCTCATATTCTTCTCGTAATACTACCCGGTTCTTTTTAAGGGCCTGATCCCAATTCTCTCTAAAACCACCGTCATCGTGCGTATCGTTCGTAAAAAAAACCCGCATTATCGCAGTCCCGACAAGGTTTTTAATTCATCGCATGTTTGTAACTTTTGACTATCTGCCTGCGGTCTGGATTTGTGTTACGGGTTCAAATTAAGGTCAGTAGCAAAATCGACATGTTTTAAGTGGAGAATTGTCCAATTATAGTCATGAAAAAATTGTCAATTTTAGTTTTGGTTGTGCTTGTTCTCGGCCTGTTTTTTATCACCGCCGGTTGCACGCAAAACCCGCCCGTTGTAACCCCTTCAACACCGGGAAGTAATACAACCCTGCAGCAGAGGGCATCCACCTCAAATGAAACACTTGTTGCCTTTGTCGACAGCGCGGCAGCCTATGCAAAGGCAAATGGCAAAGAAAAAGCCCTTGCAGAATTTTCGAATCCGAATGGTTCGTTTGTCAAGGGCGAACTCTATATCTATGCCTACGACTTTAATGGAATAACTCTCGCCCACCCATTCAACCCGGAGAAGATTGGCACAAGCCGTCTTACTGAACCCGATGCACACGGAGGCCTTTTTATCACCGATCTGCGTAATATGGCGAGGAACGGAAGCGGTTTTGTGAGATTTTATTACATCAATCCGGTCCATAACCGGACAGTTGAAGCAAAACTGGGATATGTGGAAAAAATTGACGATGACTGGTGGCTTGGTTCCGGAATATACACAGGGCCGGCAGACACGGTCACAAAAAATTAGCAAGGATGTAATAACCCTGTCCCTGCCGGTTACTTTTAGTCCCGTCACGGACATTGGCGGGATTTGGACCGGGACAACCGCCGGGCATACCAGAATCAAGCCCGGTTTCCTGACCCGTGTCTGTTTTTATCCCGCCGATTAAAAATTACCCCCTCCCCCCTTCCATCCCAAATCACCCCCCGACAGATCGCCGCCAGAGTGCATAAAAAAGTCCTCTCAAATCCGACATTTCCAAAATCATACTCCGATTCAAAGACTTTCTCTCCCCTGAACAATAAGCCCAAAAATCCTGCCTGCCACAGATCATTCCTGGGAATCGGGGAACAATCCGGGCCCGGATGTGCTGGGAAAACCTCAGTTCTTACCGCCCGGCCGATCAACCGCAAATCTATATAGCCGGCCCACTGACATATTGACTGACCAGTCAATTTACCTGAAGGAAGGTATTTTTCATGCTCTTTCGAACCGTTCCAAAAACCGGCGACCGGCTCTCCATCCTTGGCTTTGGCTGTATGCGGCTCCCGTCAAAAAACGGCGGCATCGATGAAGCCCGGGCGATCCGGCAGATCCGCCACGCGATCGATTCCGGAGTCAACTATCTTGATACGGCTCCGGCCTACCATCTCGGCAAAAGCGAACAGGTCCTCGGGAAAGCATTGCAGGACGGTTACCGGGAAAAAGTGCGGATCGCAACCAAGCTCCCTCACTGGGAAGTCCGCGACGCGGGTGACATGGAATGGATCCTCGCAAAACAGCTGGCAACCTTACAGACAGATCACATCGACTACTACCTGCTCCACAGTATGAGCAAAGAGAGCTGGGAGAAGATGGCAAAACTCGGCGTGCTCGCGTTCCTCGACCGTGCAAAAAGCGAGGGGAAGATCGTAAACGCCGGGTTCTCGTTCCATGGCACCCTTTCGGCATTTAAGGAGATCGTGGACGCATACGACTGGCAGTTCTGCCAGATCCAGTACAATTTCCTTGATGAGAACAACCAGGCAGGGACTCAAGGGCTCAGGTATGCAGCAGGAAAAAACCTTGCCGTGATGGTCATGGAACCGCTGCGTGGCGGGAACCTTGCCGGGCCGGTACCGGATGACATACAGCGAATCTGGGACAAAGCCCCGATAAAACGGTCAGCGGCCGAGTGGGGTCTTCGCTGGGTCTGGAATCACCCGGAGGTAACGGTCGTCCTCTCGGGTATGAATAACGAATACCATATCGATGAGAACCTCAAGGCCGCCGGTTCTGCACTCCCGGAGTCGCTTACTCCGGACGACCTCGCCCGGATCAGCCGGGTAAAAGAGACGTATCTACGACTCATGAAAGTCGGGTGTACCGGATGCGGGTACTGCATGCCTTGCCCGGCCGGGATTGATATACCGGGTTGTTTTGCGCTCTATAACGCCCACCACCTTTTCCCGAAGGACCGGAGCACACGTTTTCATTATATCAGCCGGCACGGGGGAATTATCGGGGATGTCTCGTATGCAGGGCTCTGCCTGCAGTGCGGGAAATGCGCGAAGGCCTGTCCCCAGCACCTGCCAATCCCTGAACTTATGAAGGATGTGAAAGCGGACATGGAGGGGATGATACGTGTCGCTGTGCCGGTGTTCAAAGGCGGCTTGTGGTGCATGAATAAAATAGCAAAAGTCCGTGCCCTTTTCTCGCGGGAGAAATCCCATGACTGACCGCAGTCCCCCCGGAGGTACCATCGTTTGCCCGATTGCGCTTGGTCATGTGAACGCGTTTCTTATAAAAGGAGCCCGGCCGATGCTGGTCGATACCGGCCTGCCGGGAAATGTCCCGAAGATCCTTGCCGCTTTACAGGCAGAAGGTATCATGCCGTGGGAGTTAGCGCTTATTATTATCACCCATGTGCATACCGACCATTTCGGGAGTGCAGCCGCAATAGCTGGAGCAACCGGTGCACCGGTGCTTGTCCATTCACGGGAGGCAGAGTACCTTGCTTCCGGGGCTGGTGTCCCTTCCGTACCGGCTTCATACCTTGGTCGGGTGCTTGGCCTTATGATCGGGAAACCTGCCCCCGCACCTGAACTTGCCATTAAGCCGGTGATTCAGGTTGATGCTCCGTTTCGGCTTGACACGTTTGGTATAGATGGAGAGATTATCCCCACACCCGGCCACACGGACGGGTCGGTTTCCGTCATGTTTGCAACCGGCGAATGCATCGTGGGCGACCTTGTGATGGGTATGTTCCCGGCATACAAGCCCCGGCTCCCGGTCTTTGCCGAGGATCCGGAAGCGGCAAAAGAGAGCATCCGCAGGGTTCTTGACCGGAAACCTGCCGTAGTCTATACCGGGCATGGCGGGCCGTTTTCCTGCGATCAGCTGGAAGCCCTTCTTTAGGTGATTGGCATGGAACCTCCAAACGACAAGCGGGAAGCGATCCTTGAAACCGCACTCGTGCTCTTTACCGAGCGGGGATTTTATGGTACGCCGACCGCGATGATCTCCCGGGAGGCCGGGGTCGCCACCGGCACGCTCTTTTTTTATTTTAAGACAAAAGAGGAGCTCATCGATGTGTTGTACCGGCAGATCAAGAGCGAGGCGGCATCAGCCCTCCGGGAAGGAGTTGATCGGGAGCAGACCGCGAGAGCAAAAATTTTCAGGGTAGGGGAGAATGCAATCGCCTGGTCGACCACGAACCAGAGCAAGTTTCGGTTCATGGAGCAGTTCGCCCATTCGCCCTTTGTCTCAACGACAACGCACGAAGAAGGCATGTCGCATTTTCTCTTTTTAAAAGAACTTATCCGGGACGGGATACGGGAGGGTGTCATCCGGGAGTCCGACACGGAACTCCTCTGTTCGGTGCTGGCCTCGTCATTATCGGGAATCACGGCCCGGATCATGGCAACCTCTGATCCCGTCCGACAGAAAGTCCTTGTCCGGCAGGGACTTGCCTTTCTCTGGAATGGCATTGCCACGCACCCTGACGAGGAGCCCTGCGGTAACAATGGAGAAAAAACGGGAACAACAAAACAGAACAGACAACCCGGGAACGGGAAATATCCGGGAGGAATACGATGACCGATTACGTAATCAAGGCCGATGGCCTCACGAAGATGTATGGCGACCTGACCGCTGTCAACCATGTGAACCTGTCGGTGGAGAAAGGCGCACTCTACGGGCTCCTTGGGCCAAACGGCTCCGGTAAGTCCACAATGATTAAAATGCTGACCGGCCAGATCCGGCCAAATGCCGGCACGGCAACAGTCCTCGGGATTGATGTGCAGAAAGATCCCATCGGCGTCCGGGAGCATGTAGGGATCATCCCGGAGCAGGAGACCCCCCCGAGTTTTCTTACAGCATCCGAGTACCTGCAGTTCGTGGGTGCGATCCGCAAGATCCCTGAAATAGACCAGCGGGCGGTGGAATGGTTTGATCTCCTGGATTTTGCGGACAAAAAAGACGTCCTCTGCAAGGACCTCTCTCGGGGGACCCGTCAGAAACTGATGTTTGCGCAGGCCTTCATCCACAAACCAAAACTTGCCCTGATCGATGAGCCGCTCATCAATTTCGACCCGATTATGCAGCACCTGGTGAAGGACTACCTCAGGGACTATGTAAAAGCAGGGAACACGATCTTTATCTCAACCCACATCCTCGAAGTTGCGGAGGAGATCTGCTCGGGGTTTGCGATCCTGCACAAGGGAAACATCCTCCACACCGGGACGGTGGCCGATCTTACCGCAGAACACCGGCACCTCGACGAATTCTTCCTCTCGCTCGTACAGAAGGCACCCCATGCTTGAGCTTTTTGTCGCGATGGTAAAGGAGGAGTGGCGGGTCCACTCGACGATGTTCGGGAGCCTCTCCTTTGCGCTTTTTCCAATCCTCATCTTCTGGATCGCGTTCATGGGCTCGTTCCTTCTGCCCCTCATGCGCCAGGCTCTTCCCGCAGGAGAACTCTCGCTCATCCTCCATGCAAACTACCTGATGCTCGGCTTTATGGTCGGGGCGTTCGGCCTTCTCGGGAGCGAGGTGATGAACCGGCGGTTCGGGCAGGCAAGCCTGCTCTCCTATTCCGCACGGAGCCTGCCGCTCTCCGAACGATTCATCTTTGCAAACTTTGTCGTGAAGGACACGCTCTACTACTTTGTCCTCTGGGTGCTCCCCTTAGCGCTCGGGTTCCTGCTCGCCTCGCCCTTTATCGGTATCCCCATAACCCTGCCACTGCTCCTTACGCTCACCCTCACGCTCTCGTTTTTGTCCGGGCTCTGTGCGGTCTTTTTCCTCTCCTCGGTCTACTCGCGCTCAAAGCCGGCGCTCGCAGCGATCCTCACAGTACTTGCCGTAGCAGCAGGAGCGCTCTACCTTGTCACCGGGCAGAACCCGGCGGTCTACTATCCACCGCTGAACCTCTTTCTGGCGTTCTCGTGGACCGGTCTTCTCTTCTCCCTTGCCGCAATCGTTTTTCTCTTCGTTATCTCGATCTGGCTCTTCTCTCCCGAGACAATCGGCGCGGCAAAACATCACAAAAGCATGCTCGTGCCACTCACCGGAAAACTTTCCGTCTTTCCTTACCCGCCCCTCGCGGCAAAGGATCTCATCGATATGTACCGGAGCGGGGGCATGGTCGGCCAGACGCTGTTCTCGTTTCTGATCCCGCTTGTCGTGATCTGGTTCTTCCTCTCCCTCCTCTCGGGCTACCTGCCCGCCTATGGGGTGCTCATTGAATTTGCGCTCGTGACCGGTGTCATTGCCTCGACCATGTACACGTGGATCACGATGTTTGACACCTTCGGGGCCTATGCATGCCTCCCGGTCAGTGTCAGGACACTTCTTAAAAGCAAGATCACCACGTTTTCTGTCCTCCAGATCATCCCCGCAGTCTTCATCGCGGCAGTCTCCATCCTCTCGGGCCAGGCGCTCTACCTTGTCCCGGCGGTCGTGCTCTGCCTCTCGGTCTCGTTCTACAGCCTGGGGATCACCGTCTGGCTGACCGGCCTCTCTCCGAGTGTGCTCGTCTACGATGTCAAAGTCATGGTCGTGTACCTTATCCTGATGGGGGCCGCGCTCCTCGTTCTCTCAGCGGTCGCATTTGCCGCACCGTTTGGCACTCTCGGTGCAGTCCTCCTCCTTATCCCTGCCGTGTTTTTTGCCCGGCTCGGTTTTGCAAAGTGGGAGACCCGCGAGCAGCCGGGATTCTAGAACCCCTTTTTAGCGGCCGTCTGATTTTGGCAGGTGAGGGGAATCTTTGTATCATCTGCCGACAGATACCAGCATGATGACGTTTCCCGCGACCCTGTCCCCTACCGAACGTATCCTGCTCTGCCTTGCTCTTGCCGTGGTCATTATCCTTGGCATCAAGATGATCGGATCGACAGTAACGATTGTCCTTGTCGCGCTGATCCTTACCATGCTCCTCTATCCTGCGACACGCTGGTTGCGCACAAAAGGAATCCCGACACTGGCAGCAGTTACCCTCGTGACAATCGTCGCCGTGCTGTGTCTCGTTGTGCTTGGGCTCGTAACTTTGTATTCGTTTAACATGATTATTGCCGACATGCCGCAGTACCAGAACGAACTTACGGTACGGTTTGCAGATGTCACCGCGTTTCTTGGCGCACACGGTATCAGCACCGGACCGCTCTTCTCAACTACACCAGACCTCGCGAGCATTATCCCTTCCCTGCTCTCATCGCTCATGAACATCAGCCAGGATCTCATGGACCTCTTTTTCATGGCAGCAACAACGTTTTTCATGCTGCTTGAGGCACCATGGTTTATAAAGAGAGTTGAATCGATGCTGCATGGCGAGCCGGAAAAACTCCGGCAGCTGTCCCGGATGAGCGGTTACGTAATCGACTTCATTGTTGTCCGTACCGAGACAAACATTATCCACGGTACGCTCTTTGGCGGGTCGCTCGCGGTTATGGGAGTCCATGGTGCGATCCTCTGGGGCGTCCTCACGTGTATCCTCGGCTATATCCCGTATTTCGGTCTCATCATCGCAGCGATCCCGGCAATTTTCTTTGCCTGGCTCCAGTTCGGGCTCTGGGGTGCGGTAGTAGTGATCGTGATCGTCTGCATCCTCAACCTGGTCATCGAGAATCCGGTTTTTTCCTGGCTCGCGGCACGCAAGTTTGAGATACCGGCGCTTGTTGTTATTATCTCGGTGATATTCTGGGGATGGCTGTTCGGTCTTGCCGGCATGCTCTTTGCCGTTCCCTTCACGCTGATGCTGTTGACCCTCATCCAGTTCAGTGATGAGCTCCGCTGGATCAACACGCTGTTTGGGGTCGAAAGTCTGTTTGGTAAGAGCGGGGCCGGGCCGGATCCGGGGCCGGATCCTGTGAAAGAGGTATGAGCCAGACCGGGAACCGGAAGAAGGCCGGACGCATGGGAGGTTCCCCAACTCCCAAAATGGAGAGATATCCTGTACCCCCGACCATTTTTTTAAAGCGTTATCCCCTCTCTTTTGGGTCAGGGAGGGGGATGTTACCTTCGTACAAAAGAGGGGGTACCCCTCCTATGTGTTATGCTGTTACAAATCTGCCCGTATAACATTCGGATGGGCGATCATAACGATGGGACTGATGCTCACATACCTCCACAAACGAGAAGTACTGCTGCACCCGGCAGGAATCTCCCGCAGTGGATTGATTTGCAGTCTTTCATGGGTCTGATTTTATTAAGTAAAAAATAACTTCGGAAAGTATATAATATCCAAGAAAACAGAAAAATGCTAGGATGTTTGAACAAAGACCCTCCGTCACCAGCCACCAGGTCAGAAAAAAACATGAACCAGTTAGCAGAAATGAGTGCAATTATTCTGTAGTCGTGTCTTTCTGCCATTGATGACGGCCGGGATTATCTTTGCACATGGGGTGTGGAGCCAACCATCCGGATCGTGAGTGTGAAAAATCATGAATAAACCCTTCTGGCAATTTGGGAACAGGATCGTAATAATTCTGTGTATCGTTATTGTTATGGCCGGTATCGGCATGCCGGTCTGTGCGGGAACAGTCGGGAATAATCCCGGTCTACAAAATCACCAGCATCCGTACAGTTCGCAATTGGCATCGAGTACCAGTCTGCAAACCAGCGAAGAGAGCGTATCTGCACCCACATTCCAGTGGGCAGTGCCTTCATCTGTCGGAGTGCGTCCAAGCTCTGTTGCCGTGGACAGTTCCGGAAACGTTTATGCCACGGATCAGATGGATAACAGTGTCTGGAAATACACATCTGACGGGACATATGTGACAAAATGGGGTTCCTCTGGTAATGGCACCGGCCAGTTCTCGAATCCTAATGGTATAGCGGTGAGTTCGAGCGGGAATGTGTATGTCGCAGATGGCGGTAATTCCCGGATCCAGGTGTTCACGTCATCCGGTACGTATGTGAGGCAGTGGGGATCCTCTGGTTCTGGCGACGGCCAGTTCTCGAATCCGAATAGTATCGCGGTGGACACAAGCGGGAATGTCTATGTCGTCGATTCATATAATTCCCGGATCCAGGTGTTTACATCAACCGGTACGTATGTGAGACAATGGGGATCCTATGGTTCCGGCGACGGCCAGTTCTCGTACCCTAATGGCATAGCGGTGGATGCAAGTGGAAATGTGTATGTCGCTGATAGCAGTAATTCCCGGATCCAGGTTTTCACATCTGACGGAACATATGTGACAAAATGGGGATCCTCTGGTTCTGGCACCGGCCAGTTCTCGTATCCTAATGGCATAGCGGTGAGTTCGAGCGGTAATGTGTATGTTGCGGATTCACATAATAACCGGATCCAGGTGTTCACGTCATCCGGTACGTATGTAAGGCAGTGGGGATCCTACGGTTCTGGCACCGGCCAGTTCTCGTATCCTAATGGCATAGCGGTGAGTTCGAGTGGGAATGTCTATGTCGTTGATAGCAGTAATTGCCGGATCCAGGAGTTCACGTCATCCGGTACATATGTAAGGCAGTGGGGGGCCGGGGGTAATGGCACCGGCCAGTTCATACGGCCCAATGGCATAGCAGTGGATGCGAGCGGTAATGTGTATGTTGCTGATAGTGGTAATTCCCGGATCCAGGTATTCACGTCATCCGGTGCGTATGTACGGCAGTGGGGGTCCAAGGGTAATGGCACCGGCCAGTTCCAGAGGCCCCATGGCATAGCGGTGGACGCGAGCGGTAATGTCTATGTCACTGACACTGAGAATGTCCGGATCCAGAAGTTCACGTCAACAGGTACATATGTGACACAATGGGGGTCCGAGGGTAGTGAAACCGGCCAGCTTAAGTGGCCTGAAGGTATAGCGGTGGACGCGAGCGGTAATGTCTATGTCGCTGATAGCGGTAATTCCCGGATCCAGGTGTTCACGTCATCCGGTGCGTATGTACGGCAGTGGGGATCCTCTGGTAGTGAAACCGGCCAGTTCTCTTCTCCTCATGGCATAGCGGTGAGTTCGAGCGGTAATGTCTATGTCGCTGATGCAGGTAATTACCGGATCCAGGAGTTCACGTCAACAGGTACGTATGTGACAAAATGGGGATCCTATGGTAGTGACAACGACAAGTTCGGCTGGATTTCGGGTGTTGCTGTCGATGGGAGCGGGAATGTGTATGTCACTGATTTTGGTAATTACCGGATCCAGGAGTTCACGTCAACAGGTACGTATGTGACAAAATGGGGATCCTGGGGTTCGGGTAACAGCCAGTTCCAGTCTCCTGAAGGCGCAGCGGTGGATTCGAGCGGGAATGTCTATGTTGTTGACAGTGAGAATAACCGGATCCAGAAGTTTTCCCAGTCTACCCAGTCTTTCGCGAGCGAAATTGGTATATTCCGTCCCTCGTCGGGCACCTGGTACCTGAACTACCACAACGATGGAAAGGTTGACAAAACGGTACCGTTTGGCAAGAACGGGGACACACCGGTTACCGGGGACTGGATCGGAGATGGAACCTCTGGAATCGGCGTGTTCCGGAACTCGACTGGAACCTGGTATCTTGATTATAACCGGGATGGAAAGGTCGACAAAACAGTGAAGTTCGGGAAGAGCGGGGACCTGGCGGTTACCGGGAACTGGAACGGAAATGGAATATATGGAATCGGTGTATTCCGTCCCTCTTCAGGCACCTGGTATCTTGATTATAACCTGGATGAAAAGGTCGACAAAACAGTGAGGTTCGGGAAGAGCGGGGACGCAGCGGTTACCGGAATCTGGAACGGAAAGGGAACATCCGGAATTGGTGTATTCCGTCCCTTGTCGGGCACCTGGTATCTTGATTATAACCTGGATGAAAAGGTCGACAAAACAGTGAGGTTCGGCAAGAGCGGGGACGCAGCGATTACCGGGGACTGGAACGTAAATGGAATGTATGGAATCGGCGTATTCCGTTCCGCGGCGGGCACCTGGTATCTTGATTATAACCTGGATGAAAAGGTCGACAAAATGATACCGTTCGGCAAGAGCGGGGATATCCCCGTAGTGGGACACTGGGCGTAAAGATCCCGGTTAAACCCGTCCTTTTTTTGTTCCGAAAATCTATGATGGTATACCGGGAATTTTAAAGAAAAAAATAGTGTTGTTTTAATTACCGATTTTCAAAAGAACAAAAAACAGAGAATTTTTAATGAGAGCCTAAGGCGAGATTCGAACTCGCGACTTCCTCCTTACCAAGGAGGTACTCTACCGGGCTGAGTCACTTAGGCAGATTGCCTAGATACATTGTAGGTTTTCCTTATAAAATATTGCGGAAACCTTCGGGTTTTTCCCACTTAAATTCCCTAGTTCTCGTTCGTTGACAGGTACATGCGCCTATTACTATCAAGCGTATGCAGGCTTTTGACCGCCTCCTCGTACCCCTCCACTTCTATCATAGGGGAGCCGCCGCTTTTCCTGACTGTCTCCATCACCGGCCCAAAATCAATCATGCCCTTTCATGCTGCCCGGTGCGAGTCTTCAATCGCGTTGTCGTCGTGCAGGTAGTAGTGCTTTTGCGCCGGGTGATTGAGAAACGCGGGAAGGTAGTGGTTCAGATGCGCATGGCCCCCATCAAGCGTAAACCCGCAGCTATCAATTAACGGAAACTCAGCCAGGGTCTTTATCAGGAAATATTCCCGGGTGTCCATGTTCTTAAAAGCGTATACTGCACCGGGTATTCACGTGCGGCACATGGAAAACGCGATAACCGATCGCTTTATCTGCCGCTCTGCCCGCTCCCGCTCTTTGCCACGCGAAGTATCCGGATGCACCACGACCGCCCTCGTTTACTTCCGCCGCAATGGCAAAGCACTCCTCCAGCACAACAACACACACCCAGTGGATCGGCTCCGGCAGGCTTGCGAGTTTTGTCCCCCGTCTGGGGCATGAATTGAAAACTTACCGGAATGGGAGGGGAATGATTCGGCATTCTCCGGGTGGTGGAGCCCATCTGGGGCACTCACTGTTGTTTTGAGGCAATATCCGCCGGAAGCGTGGGCTGGTTTGCAAACCAGACAACGCGTTGGGCATACGGTATCTCGATACCGGCCGCTTCGAGCGCATCCTTGATTCGAGGGAGGATCGCGGTGGAAAGGGATATGTCGTCCTGTGTCAGTTTCCAGTTCGATGGGAACCATGCACGGATCATGAGAACAACGCTGTCTGGCGTAATATCACTCACAAAGACGGCAGGTGCCGGGTTTTTAAGCACAAATGTGTAGTCGTCAAGAATTTTTTCAATAATTTCTTCTGCCTTTTTTACATCATCCTGGTAACGGATCCCAACCGAATATACAAAACGCCGGGCAACGTTTGCGTGGTTGTTTGAGACCGTAGTCGAATAGATCTGGTCGTTTGGGATATGGATATAGATCCCATCGGTAGTGCGGATGCGGACAGAAAACAGCCTGATCGAAACCACCGTTCCTGAAACTGCGCCGGTGCTGATAAAATCCCCAGTGGCAAATGGGCTCTCATATAAAAGAGCAAGGCCGGCTATCATGTTCGAGATAACTTTCTGGCTTGAGAGGCCGATAATGGTAATAATCGCGACAAGGCCAAGAAGGAGTATAGTTATACTCAGGTCAAGGAGTCCCGGGAGGGAGATCCCGATCGCAATGATCATCAGCACCGCACGTATGATCCCGGTGAGGATGTCGAGCTGGTCTTTCTTGAGCCGGTGGCTCATGCGCACCCTGATGTGGTGGCTGATGACAAGACCGAGAATATATGCCACGATAATCCCGACAAAAAAGATAAAAACATCCCTCGGACTTATGGTTCCAAAAAAATTATTATCTGAAGTAACGGTTGATTCGATATCGGTCGTACTTGGGAGTGTCAGGTTGAAAAAATCCAAAATGTTCATATCGTTCCCGCCTCCATGAAATATCCTTTCCTGTTTGTGATGGAAAAGCCCCGGGTAAGGTAGAGATCGATGGCCCGGTTCGGGCAGTCCTCGGGGGCGATATCTGAAAATGTCGTGTGGGCGATTAATGGCGAGAGTATTTCCATCGTGGCGGTCATGGCAACCCGGTCGCCATAGAAAAGGCACATGCTGCCACTGTCAAAGACCGCCCGGCTGACTGTCATGGTTTCTGACCCGGAGTTTTTTATAAGCAGGCTCATGACGCCTTCACGGCGCAGGTCGATGAGCGGGATATCCGTATAAAGATCGCTTTGGTACCACCGCGTAATAACGCCCGAACTTGGCGAACCGTACAGGGAAAATTTCACTGGCACAAGGGAAAAGACATCGAGTGGATCCGTTTTATCTCCTGATTCCAGGAACACCCCGATTTCGACAGGGAATTTTAAATAAATTGTTTGTTCTGCACCAGGTGAGATGAGCAGCGGTGGAAACGAAATCTCAAGGAAATGTGTGAGCGCCTCGGGCAGGTTGACAGGTTCCACCGGATGGATATGGATTGCTGAAAACGTGCGGCTCAGGTACCGGGATTCTTTTTTGCCTGCGCAGTCCCGTTCGTATTTTACCAGGCCTGCCTTGTCCGTCAGCTGGATCCTGATATCAGGATCTGCATAAGAAAAACCCATTTCGTATCGGCCGAACACGAGAAAAAATCAGTGATAGTCTGCAATAAAGCTGACGGAATGAACGGGCGGGAATCAGGAAAAAACCGCTCATGGTATGGTTGAACGGGTTTGTTTCAGGTTGTACCGGCAATCGGTGTAACGCCTGCCAGCAATTCTTTTGGCCACTATGAGAGCCAGGATTTTGAGTTTGTTTTACAATCGCATACGAAACTATTAACGCGAGAAAATAGAGGTAATTCTATGGATGCGAAACTGTCCTGCCTCCTCAAAGGGGTAATAGGTGTAATCTTTGGTGGTCTTGCTCTTATTGTGCCGGGACCTGTGCTCTCCTTATTCCTTGGTATTTTCTGGTTCCTCCTGATAGCAGGTATTGTACTCTGCGTGTTTATCGGTATTACCTCGCCCGCGGAAGATTCGTTTTTCTGGTTTTTCTGTTCTGCCGTGCTCCTTGTTGTCGGCATAATCTCCATTGTATTTCAGAATCTTATCGCACTTCTCTTTGTACTGGCCATTGTAGTACTGGCGTTCTATGCCGCGTACTCTGGTATATCACTGGCATTGACCCGGCCGCGATCGAAACATTTCCTTGTGGCGGGCGTGATAATAAGCAGTCTCGTTCTCCTCGCGTTATTTATCCGTTTTGTGCCGGCCATGAGTGAGACAATTCTCATGACCGTGGTCGGAACATTCTCGTTCGTCTTCGGGCTCTTTGCCATTCTCATGGGAATATCCATGAAAGAAGATACTGTAGCACCGATCCCCCCGCACGTCCTTATCTTTAAAACCTGCGGGCTTTCGGTAAAATCCACAGGAACTGAGACCACTTCAGCAAATATCCCGGATCAGTCGGGCGTAAAGCCAAATGATAAACCCCCCCGGTAAATCTATCTTTTTTTAAAAGGAGCTTATGATCATGCCCCTGGCCTATGATATCATTGTAGCCGGTGCCGGGCCGGCCGGATGCGCAGCTGCCCAGGCGTGTGCCAAAAGCGGGCTTTCGGTGCTCTGTATCGAAGAGCAGGGGAGTATCGGGTATCCGGTACAGTGCGCCGGTCTCCTTTCCCGGGCGGCTTTCGAAGAGTGCGCTGTTTCAGGGCGATCCATTCTCAATACCGTGACCGGTGCACGCATTCTATCCAGTACTGGACACGCGCTTATCATCGACGCGAAAACCCCAAAGGCACATGTGGTAGACCGTGGCATGCTCGACCGCGAGATGGCAGAGGCTGCGGCAGACGCTGGTGCAAACTTTCGTCTTAAAACTGCAGTCTGCGATGTCAGGGATGATCTGGTAGTCACGCGAGGGATCAACGGTCACGAGGAATTTTCATTTAAAATTCTGATTGCGGCGGACGGGCCCCGAAGCACGATCGCCCGTATCTACGGGATGGAACGGGCACCGGTGTACCTGGCCGGTATCCAGGCTGAGGGAAGATGCGACTGCGATCCCGGGTTTGTCGAACTCTACCCGGATGCATCCCCGGAATTCTTCGGGTGGGTGATCCCGTCCGGGAACGGCCGGGTCAGGGTCGGGCTGTGCGGAACAGAGCAGGTACGGGAGCGGTTTTCTGCATTTGTCCACAGGATCGGTCTCGTGTCCGATCTGCACCTAGTCACCGGTTCCATCCCGCTGGGCGTGATGCCAAAGACGTTTGGCCGGCGCACCCTCTTTGTAGGTGATGCAGCAGGGTTTGCCAAGCCCACATCTGGCGGCGGGGTCTATACCGGTGTCCGTACTGCCCGTCATGCGGCTACGGTTGCGGCTGCATGCTGCGAACATGACCTCTTTTCTGATGCAGCACTTGCGGATTACGAACGGCGCTGGCAGGCAGATATCGGGAGGGAACTTGCTCTTGGTTACCGTCTTTTTAAAATGCGGCAGAACCTGTCAGCAGAGACTATCGACCGGATGATTCTCGCCATGGATGATTCAGACATTATCAGGGAGATCGTGCAACACGGGGATATGGACCGGCCAGGCAACGTGGCAGGAATCCTATTGAAAAAACCCGCACTACTCCGGTTCCTCTCCCCGCTCCTTGTGTCTGGCATCCGGTCGTTTTTTTAAAAAAGGTAAAAAAAATTCAGGTTTTACCGGGGTCTTTTTGTTCTTCTGGTACCGTGTATCCCGGTTCTGAGCACTGGTGTTTCCATTCCTCGACCGGCAACTCTTTTTTAAACCGGGGCCAGAGTCGTGACAGGATTACTGTGAATATAAAGAACCCGATGGTGACAAGGACGATCGCTCCCCCGGATGCCAAGTTATAAGAGAATGAGAGCTGGAGTCCGATGATAACCGAAGCGATCGCGATGGCCAGTGCCGCAAGAATCGTACGCCGGAAGGGCAACCTGAGCTGAATTGCCGCAATCGCAGGGATAACCATGAGGCTTGAAACAAGAAGGACACCGACCAGCCGGGTGGCAACGACAACGGTAAGGCCGACGAGAACCGTAAAGAGGATCTCAAGTGCAGTCACTGGCATACCGGCGACCCGTGCAAAATCCGGGTCAAGGGTAATCCCCACCCATTCCTTCCAGAGCAGACAAAGTACCACAAGGACAATCACACCGAGCCCTGCGGCAAGGTACACATCGTTATCGTTAATTCCGAGGATTGTCCCGAACAGGTAGGAAAGGAGATCTGCCGGGGCGGACTGCGCCATGCTGATGAGGACAATGCCTATGGCAAGCCCTCCTGAGAACAGGATCGCGATCGCCGCATCAGATGCGACCCGGAGCCGGCCCAGTGCGTGAATCCCAAGAGATCCTGTAATGACTGCGGCCACGGCAGTATAGAGTGGATAGATGCCGGTCCAGAACCCGAGTGCAATCCCGCCAAACGCCACGTGGCCAAGGCCGTCTGAGATAAGCGAGAGCCGACGCAGGACAATAAAGACACCCAGGCTCGCACAGGTCACCGCGACAATCAGCCCGCCTATAAACGCTCGCATGCCAAATTTAAACATCAGGAATTCAAGCACCATTCAATCCCACCCCTTACTGGTTGCCTACCTGTAACATCAGGTTCCAGAGCCCTTTCGTGCCAAGGGACTGTGCCGGGCCGTCATACAGGACCCTGTGATGCAGAAAGACAATCCGTTCCATCATGCGGCTCAGCTCGGTGAGATCGTGGAGGATGATGAGGACTGTGATTTTATGCGTGTCGTGCAGGTGGGAAAGCAGAGCATAGAATTCCTGCTTGCTTTTTGCATCGACCCCGTTTGTCGGTTCGTCAAGCGCAAGGATGTGGGGATTTCCCACAAGGGCACGTGCGATCAACACCCGCTGCTGCTGGCCACCCGAGAGATCACAGAAGAGTTCCCCGGCGACACGGCCGAGGCCGGCTTCTGCAATCGTTTTTTCCACTGCCGCACGATCTTTTTCGGTCGGCCGGGTAAAAAGGCCGGACTGCCCGTAGGTTCCCATCTCGATCACTTCACGGACTGTCACCGGGAACTGCTGCTGGCGCAGCACCGGCTGCTGGGGAACATATCCGATACAGGGGCGGCAGGGAGACATACCCTCGCAGTCGTCCATGTGGCAGGTAAATTCAACGGTACCGGTTTTTGGTTCGAGCAGGCCGACCAGTATCTTGAGCAGGGTTGTTTTGCCGGAACCATTTGGGCCGGCAATACCAACAAACTCCTCCTGCCGGACCGTAAGCGTGATATCTTCTAGTACCGGTTCTGCGCCGTACGCGAAACTGACATTGTTGACGGTCAGGCATACCGGCCGGTCCCGGGGAGCGTCTACTGGCATTTCAGGGTCTGCCTCATCTGCTGGAGATTATTTTCCATGATGATCACATAATCGTTATCTCCGACATTCATCTGGCCGGTCGGCAGTATCTCCATGGTGGTATAAGGATAGATGGGCAGACCCAGTTCGGAGGCAATGGACTGGCTCAGTGACTGGACCTCATCGGTCTCTGCAATCACACCCTGGACATTTGCCGCTTTTGATTCATCGAGAATCGCCGCCATCTGCTGTACAGAAGGCTCTCTATCCGGGCTTAAGCCGGTAATTGAGAGTGCGGTCAGGTTGTATGCAGCTGCCTGGTAATTCAGGAATGAGTGGGATGTAAGGAAAGTCCTTGTAGTACAGTTTGAAAGTCCGGTGGTATACCTGGCATCCAGTTTCTGAAGTCGCGCCTCAAAGGTCTCTGCATTTTTCTGGTACGAGGAAGCATTGGCCGGGTCTGCCGCTGCAAGTTGTTGTGCAATATAGTGGACATAATACTCAGCAAGCTGCGGCGAGAGCCAGAGGTGGGAATCCTGTTCCGGGTTGGGGAAGTTTTTATGCTCGCTTTTCATCTGCGCAAGGACTGATGGCGGGATGGCGTCGATAAAAGGAGCACGGATAATGTCCGGGTTGGTGGAACCGGCAAGTTTTTCAGCCCAGGGTTCCATAAACGGCCCATCATAAAACAGTATTTTTCCTTTCGCAAGTGCCATCGCATCGTTTGGCGTTGGTTCGTATTCATGGGGTTCAGCACCCGGGGGGAGGATCTGGGTTACTGTAGCATAGTCGCCGGCTACCGGTTTTACCAGCAGAGTGATGGGACGAAATGAAGTGATGACCAAGAGTTTGTCGTTCGATCCGGCTGCGTGGGACGATGCAACCGGAATTCCTGCGTGGGAAATGAACGCAATGTATACCGCGACTATAATGACAATAATGGATATTACGAGAGCGCATATCATGAATTTTCTTTTCTTATCCGGTGATGATGACATATTCTTGACCTCTGCGGCAGGTTGCTTTTTTAATAATTCGCGATGCAATATCGCTTGTGAAGCCTATAATGATTATGAAAAATTTGGGTACACTCCAATTTTTATGATCCAGGTTTTCTCCGGATAGAAAAATTGTCGGTATTATAATTGACTAAACCAGTCCGGGTAAACCATTCTGACGTCGGAAATCCTGTCAGGTTGTTCCGGGATCATGGCGTCGGATCCTGGTTGTGGCATCCGTCGTCATGGGTAATTTCACCGCAGATCCCCTGGCCCGGGTGTCCCATTGCAGCGCAGATCCTGTCGATGGCCTCTTTTGATACCTGGCTTTCAAAACGCGAAGCTTCGGTACATGCCTGTTCATGGGAAAACCCGTAATGGGTGAGCATCAGGCTTAGGATACGGTGGCGTTTGATGAGATAATCAGCATACCGGTTCCCGTCGTCTGTGAGGCAGATCCCGCGATAAGGCTCATGAGTGATAAGACCCGTTTCAGAGAGCTCAGCGATGGTCTTTGTGATGGTCGATGGATCAACCGCAAACTGCGTGGCAAGATCGGTTGTCCGCACTCTCCCGCCATTGTCTTTTATGAACTTGAGATACACTACTTTTCGCGGTGAAAGTTCCCGTCCGTCCCGGATATCCATAATTATATCCGGATGTATTAGTCGAAAAATATTTGGTATCTGCCCAAATTTTTCTTAAATAAAAAATCCGGAAACTGATAAAGAATTAGTGCCGCCGGATGCCTTGGGAGAATGTGTCAACATCAGTGAGCAAATTATATTTACTTTAAACAAGTAAACTTGAATGAAAGTATCATGCATATCATGGAAGGATTCCTGCCCTGGCAATGGTGCGCGATATGGTGGATTATTGCGATCCCGTTCCTTGTTATGGGGATAATTGAACTGCGATCGATGATGAGAAAAGACCGGGAATACCTGCCGCTGCTCGGGGTTTGTGGTGCATTTATTTTCATATTGTCCGCTCTCAAACTCCCTTCAGTAACCGGCAGTTGCTCCCACCCGACCGGCACGGGACTTTCGACAACCTGTTTTGGTGTATTTATCACTTCAATCATTGGTGCAATCGTCCTGCTCTTCCAGGCACTCGTACTTGCACACGGCGGACTCTCGGTACTCGGTGCCAACATGTGTTCAATGGCTATTGGTGGCCCTGTTGCCGGGTATATCATATACCGTCTCCTCAAAAATACGAAGGTCAATATCTATGTCACCGTGTTCATCGTTGCAGTAGTCGCTGATCTGGTAACGTACATCATCACTTCTCTGGAACTTGCCCTTGCCTACCCGGCTCAGGTTGGCGGTATCGCAGCCTCGTTTACCGCATTCTTCGCGATATTTGCCATCACCCAGATTCCGCTCGCGATTGTTGAAGGGTGCGTACTTGCACTCGTCTTTAAGTATGTGATCGAACTTAAACCGGAAATGATTATAAAACTCAAAGTCTTTTCAGAGGACCAGATCACAAAAGCCCGGGGTGCATCAGATACAATCCTGAGTGAGGTGAAGTCATGATAAAAAACAGGAAACTCGAACTGATTACCCTTGTTGCAGTACTGGCATTCATTATCGTGTTCCTGTCAGTAAGTGCCGGAGGGACTCACGAGTTTGCCGGTTCTGATACTGTCGGATCCGGGAAAATTGCCGAACTGACCGGTCTTTCTGTAGACTCATTTCCCCCCTTAATTCCCCAGTACGTTCCCCCAAGTGGTGAGGTTGAAGCTACCCTCTTTGCATTGCAGGCAGCGTTTGGCGGAGTCATTCTCGGGCTCGTATTCGGGTACTGGCTGGGACAGAGAAAAATATCCTCAAATTCCTGATTTTTATGATTGAGATAAATCTGGACGGCGTTGCGCAACAGAGTACGTTCAGGCATATCCATCCCGTAACAAAACTCATTCTTGCACTTGGCTCTCTTATCCTTTGTCTCATATCCCCATCGCCGGTTGTACCACTGATATCAGGTATCGTACTCAGCCTTGTCCTCATCATCCCGGGTCGGACATCTCCCCGCTTGTATGGGGAACTCCTCCTTGGCCCGGCCATTTTTACTGTTATGAGCATTGTAGTTCTCCTCTTCCTGCTTGGCGGGGGAGATGTGATCTGGCGGTTCAACCCGGTTTCGTGGATCAATCTTACCATCACAACAGGCTCAATCAGCCAAAGTACACTGGTGCTGTTTCGGGTGTTCGGCTGTTCGATCTCACTTTTCTTTATCGCATTAACGACTCCCATGACGGATCTCTTCAATGGCATGAAGCGTATCGGGATTCCCATCGAGCTCATCGATCTGATGATGATCATCTACCGGTACATCTTCATCATCTATGCACAGGCTATCGAGATCTGGCAGGCTCAGGTAATGCGCCTTGGCTACAGCAGGGTAAGGGAGGCGATCCAGTCCTTCTCAATGCTCTGCGGCATGCTTTTCATATCCAGCTGGATTGCAGGTGAAGATCTCGTCCGTGCGATGGATTGCCGATGTTATAACGGAGTATTTCCTACGCTGGACATTGCTGAACCCATGCAGATGCGTTCCCTCATCCCGGTGATTGCGTATCTTACCGGCTTAGGTGGGATTCTGCTGATGCTGACAACAAATATCGGAGTGATTTTGTGAAGATCATACTTGAAGCACGGGATGTCAGGTACCATTACCCGGGAAGCCCGGAGGTAATCAAAGGGATCAGTTTTCATATCCGCCCCCGCGAGAAGATAGCACTTGTCGGCCCGAACGGTGCCGGCAAGTCCACGCTCCTCCAGATGTTCAACGGTATGATCCACCCGACATCCGGTACGATCCTCTTTGACAACGAACCGGTACAGTATGATTCTTCTTCCCTTCGCCAGCTCCGTAAACGTGTCGGGTTTGTGCTGCAGAATTCGGATCGCCAGATCATTGCCCCGACCGTATACCAAGATGTTGCATTTGGTCCGGCAAATCTCGGATACGATGAGCAGGCTATCCGACAGTCGGTTGCTCTTGCCCTTCGTCAGGTTGGTCTCGAAGGGTTTGAACGGCGTGTGCCCCACCATCTTTCGGGCGGGGAGAAGAAACGGGTGGCGATTGCCGGCGTACTTGCAATGGACCCGGATGTGCTGGTTTTCGATGAACCTACAAGTGGTCTTGATCCATCCGGTTCAGAAGATCTCATGGAACTCCTTGACGAACTGAACAATGACGGTAAGACCCTCATAATCTCCACTCATGATGTCGAACTTGCGTATCCGTGGGCTGACCGTGCAATCCTCCTGCTGGATGGCAGGATTCTTGAGGAGGATGTGCCGGACGTGGCGTTCGGAAATCTTGATCATGTCCGTATGGCGCACCTCTCTGTCCCTACTCTCCTTGAACTCTCGCAGGAACTCGGGAGGCGAGGGTTTGCGCAGCCGGAACGAAAGCCTCGAAGTGTCCTTGACATGATCCATATCATCGAGAACCACATTCACGGCTCCTGCGGCAATCCATCTCCGGGCACGATCACAGTCTGCAATGTGGATGAAGGGGATACCGCCACGCTCCCCGCATGGGTGGATGCCCGCCCGGATATCGTTATCGGGGCGATGGGTACACATGCGAAGCAGTGCGCCGCACGGGAACATCTGGCCCTTGAGTTCACCTATGGTGTCATCGACAAATGCATCCTGCGTGCTTTGCGGGGACAGGACTCCCTGATCCTGACCGTCGGCAGTATGGTTAGCCGGGTGGGTGTCCGGGTGGAGGCGTACTGCCGGGAGAGCGGCAACACCATCACCATGATCAATCTGAACACTACAAACCGACCTCCCGTAACGAGACTGATAAATGAGGAAGTTAAGCAGACTGATCCATCATCCCGATAATCATAACCTCATGGAGATGACGATCACGATCATGGCCATTTCAATCACCCTGATTGCGAGGAATTTCATGAGGACCACCATGAATATCATGATAAACATCACGGCCATGCCCGCACGCAAAGGATTGTTTAGCTGTAGAGTGCCACAATTAATGTCCGTTTTGTTGACAGAGTTTACGTCCGCTTAAGGATAATTTTCTGTTTTTATTGAAATTAATTTCGTTGTGATAGATTGAGGTCGGAGTCATCCAGTCCAGAATCTCCTGCTTTCGCCAGTTGTTGTATAGGCAGTCGAAGTTCCAGAGTTCCCGTTTGAAATGGCTTACCGAGTGGAACTCCTTGAGAGCGATGAGTTCCTGGTAGAGAGTCTTGTGATATCGTTCGATCTTGCCTCGACCTCTCGGGTTGTACGGCCGGCCGAAGATCAGTTTGATACCGTTTTTCTGTGCTTCAGCTTTGAAGACTTTGGAGACAAACTGTTTCCCATTATCGAGGTAAATTTCACGAGGGATTCGTCCGGCGCGGAGTGCCCATTGCAAGGCGTTGACAGCTGAGGCGGCATCTTTGTGAAGATAAACCTTGCTTTTCACCCGATACCGGGAGCAGTCATCAGTAAACCCGGTGACATAGACTTTGCCGACTCCCCGGATACGAAACTGAAAAGTGTCGCCCTGCCACATGCTGTCAACATGACGGCGCTGGAATCGTTTACCGGCTGGTTGGGGTTTAGCTTTCACACGAATGAGAAGTCCATGATTCTTGAGGATACGATGGACGGTTCTCCATGAACATGGGAGGTTAAACTGGTGCTTGATCCGTCGGGCACCCCACGCCGGATATTTCTCTTTGAGCCGGATTATTCGTCGTTCCAGTGACGGTGATATTGCCCGAGGTGATCGTTTCGGCCCGGTCTTTTTCGGTTGTAACCCGTTCTCCGGGTCCTGACTGTGGGCTTTTGCCCATCGTCTCACCGTCCTTTCGGAGATATTATACGTCTCTCCGATCTCTCGTGCGCTTCGTATTCCTTCTTCATAGAATACGACTGATTTGGTTCTGATTTCCATGGTCGCTTTCACCCGCAAGCACCTGTTCGGTGCTCTTGAAAGCGGACATAAATACTGTCACTGTTTTAGGACAGAAACTCTGGCACTCTACATTTAGCTTTTAATTTTTACAACCGAGCGTGGGATCCGGGCAGTCAAATATCGTTTGTCGGATTGTTTTTGACGCGATATTGAAGATCGTCGTGTATTATACCAGGAGCATTGTGCTCCGTGTCAATACTTATTCATAATTACGGAGATGCGCTCACCGCGATTCCGCTCATGGCCGCGTTTTTACATCCCTCGCGAAAACCCACACGATGGAGTCCATAATGGGGTTTTCCTCTTGAGATTTCACCCCCGGTAACGTATTTGACAAGGAGGGTTTTATCCACACAAATTCGCGTGAAGAGCCAAAAAAAGGGATGTAATTATGCTTTTTTCTCGACAAGCTCGACTTCGATGCCGCCGATCTTACTTGCAAATATGTTGTACAGGAAGGCCATGATCGCACCGCAGATGAAGGCCATGATCCCAAAGATGATGGGGAAGATAATAATGGAAAGCAGCCCGAAGGTCGTCGCGCCGGGCATACTGTATGCAGCCCCGATGGCGGCACCCATGATGGCAAATAGTATACCATAGATAAGGCCGAACACAATACCGAACAGTGCATGGATCTTCGCCCATGAAATAATTTCAACGCTCTTGATGACTGTCATACAAGACACCTTGTGAACCGGTGTGCGGGTATGGGTAAAAAGCCTTTTGAAGTGGAATCTCCGTACTTCCCTGCTTTTAAGCTGAAAGAACAACCGCAAAAAATTCGTTTGAGCCAGATCTGGAAGCGGGAGTACCCTTTTTTGGCAGCAGACGCCCTCCCTTTATGGCAGGTGGGGGTACCCCACCATTTGTACAAAGGTGGCACCCCCCACCCCCGGGCCACAAGAGGGGGGTGGGGGTATCATGCTTTTAAAAAATCGGTCGGGGGTCAGGGTACCTCTCATTTTTGGGAGCGGGGGGTGCCACCCCGGGCTGGCAGGAGGGGGTACCCCCAAAGGACCGGGAATTACTTTGGGAAATCTCCTCAAAAATTCTGCCATGTTTGTGAAGGAAAATTTTGAGAAGTACTAGAAAATCTGTGCGAAGTCTCCGGCTTTTGTGTGCCGGGACGGGTTGGCAGTCACAAAAACCATGAAATAACAACCATTCAGGTATTTAAAGCCGTTTTTTTAAATGTATATGCACTAATTTCTTTAGAAACGGAACGGGATTTTATGGTCGAAAAACAAGAACTCGTGCAGAACCGGGACCCTGAAACGCTATTATGCACCTATGCATTCGCTCAACGGATGTACAATACTCCCAAATCATTTATTCGTGAGATCCTCAAAGTAACAGAAAATCCCGGCATTATCTCGTTTGCCGGAGGCCTGCCAAACCCCGATCTGATCGATGTCGGAGGCATTGCACAGGCTGCTGTAGCAGTTTTTCGCGAAGATGGCAGGACGGCTCTCCAGTACTCGACAACCGAAGGATACCTCCCGCTTCGCCGGTTTATTGCAGACCGGTACAAAAAGCGGCTGGGCCTTGACATCCCGCCCGATGAAATCCTTATCACCAACGGCTCGCAGCAATGTCTCGATCTTGTCGGCAAGATCCTGATTGATCGCGGTGACCGGGTTGCCATCGAACGCCCGGGGTACCTGGGCGCAATCCAGGTTTTCTCTCTCTATGAGCCGGTTTTTGTGCCGGTTGAACTCAATTCGGAAGGGCCGGATCTGGCAGCCTTTGAAGCAGCGATGGCCGGAAACGCGGCAAAGATCTTCTATTGCATCCCCAATTCCCAGAACCCTTCCGGAATCACATACTCAGCGGAGCGGCGGAAAGAGTGCGCAGATATCCTTGCCGGCACCCGCACACTCGTAGTCGAAGACGATGCCTATGGCGAGCTCCAGTTTTCGGGCAGGTCTCTACCCCCCTTTAAAAAATACCTGCCCGACCAGACAATTCTCACCGGCTCGTTCTCAAAGATCTTTGCACCGGGCATGCGCCTCGGGTGGGTATGCGCCCCGCCGGCGATTATGGATCAACTAGTCGTTGCAAAACAGGCATCAGACCTGCACTCCAATTACCTTTCCCAGCGCATCGCTTCGCGTTATCTTGCAGACAACGACATCGATGCACACATCCGTAAGATCCAAGTGACATATAAGGAACAGCGCGACCACATGATCGCCGCGATGCAACAGGAGATGCCGGATGGAGTCTCCTGGACAAATCCCCATGGAGGGATGTTTGTATGGGTCACGCTTCCTGCCGGGTGTTCTTCGATGGAGGTCTTTTCCGATGCGCTCAAAGAGAAGGTCGCCGTTCTCCCGGGCATCCCGTTCTATGTCGATGGCGGCGGGACCGATACCCTTCGCCTGAATTTTTCAAACTCAAACGCGGATCGGATTGCCGAAGGGATACATCGTCTCGGCCAGGTGATCCGGTCAAGAATCCGGTAAACTATCCGGTACACCTCAGAAATATGTCCTCAAAGACGAGCCTTTAAAAATAGTATTCATAAATAGTGACATGCAAATATATACCAGAAAGGGTATATGCCGCTGTTTCACACGCGTATATACGTCATGCGGTGCCAGGAATAATGGAGATTAACGAGGGAGCGACAATAATCCATGAGCAGAAGTGATGCTGAAGCACTGATGCGGCAGGGCATTGAACTCTATGATCTCGGCAGGTTTCAGGAAGCCGTGGTCATGTTTGACCGGGCGCTCACCCTCTTCCCCAAACTGCCTAAAGCCCATTACTTTAAAGGTATCGCCCTGTATGATCTCGGCAAGTTTGATGCAGCGGTCAAATCCTATGATAATGCGCTAACGCTTGACCCCTCCGATATCAATGCGTGGTACAACAAGGCTGCAACCCTCGCACAAGTGGGTCGAAACAAGGAGGCACTCGATACCTGCGAACGGCTGATCGCTCTCAAGTATGATAATGCCGAAGCCTGGATCCTTAAGGGCATTGCCCTCTACGAACTTGGACGGTACCAGGACGCGATATCGGCATACGATCATGCACTTACCATCGATCCCAGCCACGCGAAGGTCTATTATAACAAAGGAATCGCTCTTGCAGATCTCGGCCGGCACGAGGAGGCCATTGTCGCATACGGGATGGCGATCGAGATCCTCCCCGAATATTCCAAGGCTTTCTACAACAGGGGGATCTCCCTCTACGAGATCGGAAGATATGACGAAGCCCTTGACGCCTTCGAACAGGCACATTCTCTTGATCCCTCAGATGCCTGGGTCTGGTATTACCGTGCATTTATTCTCGCAAAACAGGAACGGTATGATGAAGCGGCTGAAGCGGCCGAGGCATTTCTTGCAGCCGAGCCCGACCACGCGGATATCTGGGTGATAAAAGGTATCGCCCAGTACAGGTCGGGGAAATTTGCCGATGCTGTAGTATCGCTGGACAACGCAATTTCACAGAACCCTCTTGTTCCGGATGCCTGGCTCTACAAGGGATTCTCCTTATTTGAGCTGGCACGGTACGAGGATGCTGCGTATGCCCTGGACAAAGCTGCGGAGATGAACCCGTCAAATACCCGGATCTTCTTTTTCCGGGGTAAAGCATATCAGAACCTGAACCGGTTCCGCGAGGCCGTGGCGGATTTTGACCGGGCAATTGCGGCCGAACCGGATAATATCGATGCAATATACAGCCGGGGTGTCTCCTGCGTCCACATAAGCAGGTACGAGGAAGCGCTTGAGGCGTTTAACCATATTCTCGCAACACAGGAGAATCATGCAGGGGCCTCCTACTTTAAAGGGATTGTCCTTTCGCGACTCGGGCGGCAGGATGAAGCGATCGAGGCCTTCAGCCATACCCTCTCTGTCGATCCCGGGTGTGCCTCGGCTGCATACCAGATCGGCCTTTCCTATGCAAGTCTTGGACGATTCAGGGAATCTGTCTCTGCCTATGATCAAGCGCTTAAGATCCGGCCGGATTATTCGGACGCCGTGTACCACAAGGGTTTTGCCCTGGCCCGACTGGGAAACAGCGATGATGCAATCCAGGAATTTGACAAGGCCTTAATCGACAATCCGGGCAATGCACAGGCCTACCACCAGAAAGGCAAGCTCCTGGCAAAGACCGGCAGGTACGAGGAGGCTCTGGATTCGCTCAACAAAAGCATTGCGCTCAAGCCAGACAATGCGCAGGCATGGTACGACAAAGGTAGTACCCTTTTAAAAGCGGAACAGTTACAGCCGGCGATCGAGGCGTTCGATCAGGCAATCGAGATCTACCCGAACTATGTCAATGCATATTTTAACAAGGGTCTGGCCCTTGCCAAAAAGGGCGAACTCGATGAGGCACTTCGCGCATTTGGCCAGACTGTGGAAATAGATCCCGCCCACACGCTTGCGTTATATCACCGGGGTGCAACGCTCTTTAAAAAAGAGCGGTATGCTGATGCCGTTGACGCCTACGATGCTGTGCTCGAGATCTCCCCGGAGAATACGACAGCCCTCTATGAAAAAGGGATTGCACTCACGCATCTCGGGCGGTTCAAGGATGCTGTTACCGCATTTGAAGAGGCGGTCGAACAGAACCCGGGTCTTGCCGATGCCTGGCTCTATAAGGGGATCTGTCATGCTCATCTCGGTGTCCCTGATGATGCAATCTTGTCGTTTGACAAGGTAATCGGCCTTAACCCGAAGAACACAGAGGCATTGGTCCGCAAGGGGATGGCACTTGTTACCCTGGGCCGGTACGACGAGGCGATCACTGTCTTTAACCGCGCCCTCGAAGACGCCCCCCGGGATGTCTGGGCCTGGTACTACAAGGGCTTCTCACTTGCCGAACTTTCCCGGTTTGAAGAAGCAATCCGGTCGTATGAGCGGGTGCTTGAGATCAACCGCCGGTGCGCCCGTGCATTCTACGAGAAGGGTAATGCCCTTGCCCGGCTGGGTAAACAGCTGGAAGCAATTATTTCGTACGACCAGGCACTGGAGATCGAGCCCGATAATCCAAAGACCCTGTACCAGAAGGGAATCGCCCTTGCCCAGCGCGAACGGTACGAGGACGCGATAAAGACTTTTGAGCGGATGCTGGCGTTTGAACCGGATAACCCGCACGCTCTCTATTATCTCGGTATCGCGTATGCCGGCCGGGAACGGTATGATGAGGCAATCGGTGCGTTTGAACGCTCCCTCGAATACGACCCGGCAAATGCCCTTGCCCATCATTACAGGGGGATCTCGCTTATAGAGCGTGAGCGGTACGATGAAGCGATCCGGGCATTTTCCGATGCACTGGCTCTTGACGCTTCCAATGCTTCAACGTATTATTATCAGGGTATTGCGTATCTGCAATGCCAAAAGTACGAGGAGGCCCTTGCGGCACTCAATACATCAGTCTCAATGAATCCCTCACTCGTCGAGGCGTTCACGTACCAGGGCATTGCCCTTGCCCGGCTCGGCCGACATGACGAAGCCGTCGCGGCGCTGAACCGCAGTCTCGCTCTTAATCCTTCACAAATGGAGGCACTCGTCAGACGCGGTGAATCGCTCATGGTGCTTGAGCGTTATGCCGAAGCGGTGGAAACCTTTGATCGCATCCTCTCCTTAAACCCGAATCTTGTTGACATCTGGATGCAGAAGGGAACCGCCCTCGACAAGATCGTAAAAAAGCAGGATGCGCTGGTCGCGTACACGAAGGTTCTGGAGATAGATCCGAATAATGCAAACGGGTGGGTGAAAAAAGGCATCCTGCTTTCGGATCTGGGCAAGATCCCCGAAGCGGTTACGGCATTTAATAAGGCCCTTGACCTCAATCCGGCTCTTGTCGATATCTGGATGCGGAAAGGTGACGCCCTCAATATCCTCGGGCGGACAGAGGAGGCTGTGTATGCGTATGCGCAGGCCCTCAAACTCAATCCCGATCAGGAGGATGGCTGGATCAAAGACGGCAAGGCCCTCTTTGACCTTGGGCGGTACCAGGATGCAATCGATGCCTTCGATAACGCGATCACGTTAAACCAGCGAAGTACCGGAGCCTTCTTTTACAAGGGATTCTCCCTTGAAAAGATCAACCGGATAGAAGAAGCGATACAGGTCTTTGAAGTCCTTGTGGAGATCGATCCAAACAACAGCGATGCTCATTACCACCTGGGCCTCGCCCTTGCAAACTTCGGCCGGCAAAAAGAGGCGCTGCACTCCTTTGAAGCGGTAATTAAAATAAAGGAATCGTTTGCCCCTGCATGGTACAACAAGGGAAAGATGCTTCTCGATCTCGGAAAGTATCAGGAGGCTATTTCTGCGTTTGACCGGGCACTTGACATAGACCCGGGGTATACCGAGGTCTTCTACTACCGGGGATTTACCCTCCAGAAACTTGGGCGCTTCCAGGAAGCCATCGAGGCATTCAACAAGAATCTTGAAAAAGATACCAGCAACTCCCCCGGATTTTTCTTCAAGGGAGTTGCGCTCTCAAAACTTGGGAAATACCAGGAAGCACTGGAAGCATTTGACCGGGCGCTGATCTATGACCCGGAGAATGCACTTGTCTATTTCCAGAAAGGGCGGGCGCTGGATGGCCTTGGCCGGCACCAGGATGCCGTTACCGCATTTGAGAAAACTCTTGCGCTCAAACCCAAATACGCTGAGGCACGGATGCGTAAAGGCATCTCACTCTATAATCTTGGCAGGTTTGTCGAAGCGCTCAAGGATTTCGACCAGACCATAAAAGAGAACCCTCACAACTTCCATGCCTGGTACCAGAAAGGTCGGGTACTCTTTGACTTAGGCAACTACACCGAGGCTATCGATGCCTACGACCATGCGCTGGATGTGGAATCAAACTACCCGGACGCCCATTACCATAAGGGACTTGCCCTCTACGAACTGGGGAGATATGAGGAAGCAATCCTCTCCTTTGATCAGGCACTTGAGAGCGATCCCCATCTTGACCGCGCCCTGTTCCATCGTGGTGCATCGCTCCTGAAACTTGAACGCTACCGCGAGGCAGTACAGGCGTTCGATCAGACACTCATCCTCCTGCCCAAGTATGCACCTGCTCATCATCTCAAGGGAGTTGCGCTCGCTGCACAAGGTCTGTACCATGATTCAATAGACGCGTATGACAGGGCACTTGAATGCGATCCAAAAAGTGCAGAATCTTCGCTCAACAAGGCCCTGTCACTGCACAACCTGGGGCAGGACGAAGAGGCCCTTGCTGCCGCAGGAAAGGCTCTGGAGATCCGGCCGGATTTTGCTGAAGCCTGGAGATATAAGGGACATATCCTGTCCCATATGGGGAGGTATGAGGGGGCACTTCTCGCGCTGGACGAGGCGCTTTCCCATGATCCGGGAAATGCGCAGATCTATTACCAGAAAGGCCGGGCCTTCGATGGCCTGGCCCGGCACGAGGAAGCGATCCTCGCGTACGATACGGCGCTTTCCACCCAGCCCGACTGTATCCAGGCACGGATGCATAAAGGAGAGGCACTCATAACGCTTGGCAGGTTCCGCGATGCAGTTGGGGAATTTAAGAAAGTCCTTGATCCACATCCCGATATTGCTGAGGCATGGTACCAGAAAGGCCGGGCACTCTTTGATCTTAAAGCCTATACTGAATGTATCGATGCCTGTGACCATGCGCTCACCCTCAACGCATCCTATGCCGAAGCCCACCAGTATAAAGGTCTCGCGCAGTATGAACTGGGCCGGTATGAGGATGCAATCAAGTCCTGTGATCAGGCAATACGCATCGATTCGCATCTCGACCGGGCCCTGTACCACCGTGGGGCAGCACTTTTAAAACTAGAACGTTATGGCGATGCGATTGAAGCGTTTAACCGGACATTAGCACTTGTACCGGATTATGCACCAGCGCATTACCACAAAGGTATTGCACTTGCAGCCTTGGGAATGTACCGGGATTCTATAGACGCGTATGACCGGGCACTCGAATGCGATCCAAAGTGTGCGGATTCTGCGTTTAACAAGGCTTTGTCGCTCTCCAACCTGGGCGAGGAGGAAGATGCACTTGCTGCCGCAGAAAAGGCAATAGAGATCCGGCCGGATTTTGCTGAAGCTTGGAGATATAAGGGACATATCCTGTCCCATATGGGGAAGTATGACGAGGCTCTTCTCGCGCTGGACCGGGCACTTGCCCATGATCCGGGAAATACGCAGATCTATTACCAGAAAGGCCGGGCCTTCGATGGCCTGGCCCGGCACGAGGAAGCGATCCTCGCGTACGATACGGCGCTTTCCACCCAGTCCGACTGCATCCAGGCGCGGATGCATAAAGGAGAGGCACTCATAACGCTTGGCAGGTTCCGCGATGCAGTTGGGGAATTTAAGAAAGTCCTTTGGACACATCCCGATATTGCTGAGGCGTGGTACCAGAAAGGCCGGGCACTCTTTGACCTTGGGGATTATACTGAATGTATCGAAGCCTGTAACCACGCGCTCAAACTCAACGCCTCCTATGCCGAAGCCCACCAGTATAAAGGTCTCGCGCTGTATGAACTGGGCCGGTATGAGGATGCAATCGAGTCTTTTGATCTGGCAATAAGCACGGATTCACGTCTTGATCGCGCCTTATACCACCGGGGCGCAGCGCTTTTAAAACTCGAACGTTATCGCGATGCGATCGAAGCATTTGACCGGACAATAGCGCTCGTACCGAACTATGCTTCCGCACATCACCTCAAGGGTGTTGCACTTGCAGCCCAGGGAATGTACCAGGAATCAATTCTCTCTTTTGAGAAGGCACTGGAGGCCGATCCAAAGAGTGCAGAGTCTGCGCTTAACAAGGCCATATCTCTGCACAACCTGGGGCAGGACGAGGGAGCCATTCAGGCTTCGGATATAGCCATCGGGATCCAACCGGATTTTGCCGAGGCATGGTATTACAAGGGAGTTTGCCTCTCAACTCTTGGACGGTATGCCGATGCAGTGCTTGCCTTCACCCGGTCACTTGAAATTGACAGTACCGATACGCATGCCTGGTTCGATATGGGGCTTGACCTGATCCAGATCCTGCGTAACGAGGAAGCTGTGGCGGCCTTTGACCATGTTCTTGGCCTGCTTGCGGATTACCCGCAGGCATACTATCACAAAGGACGTGCTCTTGTCGCGATGGGCAAGTACGAGGATGCCGTTGCCGCATTCGATCACGCACTTGTGATCACCCCAAATGATGTGCCCCTCCTGTCAGCGAAAGGTCTGGCCCTTGAAGCATTAAAACACTTTAAAGAGGCTGCTTCCGTTTTTGAATCTGCGTGTGCGGCAGACCCCGGGTCTGCAGATAATTTCTATCACCTTGGCCTTGCGTATGTCGAACTGCAACGGGATGAAAAAGCGATCGGCGCTTTTGCAAAAACCATCAAGATCAGCCCGGAGAATACCGATGCGCTGGAGCAGGCGGGACTTGCACTTAACCGGCTGGAAAAATACGAGGATGCGATTGATGTCTTTGACCGGTGCATCAGGCAGGGCCGGGAAAGCGCCCGTATAGAGTACGAGAAAGGCTACGCATATTACTCCCTTAAAAAGTATGAAGAATCAATCCCCTCATTTGACCGTGCGATCGAACTTGACAGCAACCATATCGGTGCACTGGTTAAAAAAGGGCAGGCGCTCTTTGAACTTCAGCGCTATGATGATGCCCTTACTTTCTTTAACCGGGTAATAACGCTTGATCCTGAAAATGCAATTGCCCATTTTACTATGGGGATTGCATACATGCGGCTTTCCCGGTACGAAGATGCCGTGATCGCGCTCGATCGCGCTCTTGAATATGACGGCGGTAATGCCCGGATACATGCATGCAGAGGATACGCCCTCTACCGTCTCAACCGTTTCAAAGAAGCCGCCGAATCATTTGCAAAGGCACAAAAACGCCAGTCTAAGGATCCCTTTACCCTGCTTTACCGGGGAAAATCTCTCCTGCATATAGAACGGTGGGAGGAAGGTATTGCAGCATTTGACAAACTGCTGGCCCTTGATACGAAGAACGCGACTGCCTGGTATTATAAGGGAATCGCGTATTCCCACTTGGCGCTTCACAGTGAAGCACAGGATGCATTCGAACAGGTGCTTGCAATAGACGAAAATTGTGCGGTAGGGTGGTACCAGAAAGGACTGGTACTCTTTGAACTTGAACACTTTGACGAGTCGCTGCCGGCGTTCGAGCGTGCGCTGGAGATCGCGCCCACGGTGCAGGACTATGCGTTCAGGAAGGCGCTTGCCCTCTTTATGCTGGGACAGTACCAGGAATCCTCCCCTATCTTTGATCTGGCACTGACGATGGGCCCGGAGACTTCTGTTATCCAGTATTACCGGGGCCGGGCACTCATGGAAATCAAAGATTTCCCAAAGGCCCTCGATGCGCTCAACCGGGCGCTTGACATTGACCCGGAAAATTCGTTTATCTGGCTTTCAAAAGGAGAAGTCCTGTTCCATGAAAATGACGGTGCAGCAGCAGTTACTGCCTTTGACCAGGTCCTTTTACTTGACCCCAAATCTGTCGAAGCGGCATTCTATAAAGGAGAATCCCTTGCCCTGCAGGGTAATGATGAAGAGGCGGTTCATGCATACGATCTCGCCCTTGGCCTCGATCCATCCTATCCCGAAGCCGCGTACAGGAAAGGGCTGGCATTGTTCCGGCTGAAAAATTATACCGGGACGGTTGAGGCCTGCGATCAGGCCATCCAGTTTGTGCCCGAACACGCTCACGCGCACTACCAGAAGGGACTGGCGCTTTTTGCTCTCGGGAAATATGAAAAAGCGATACGATCCTTCAAGCAGGCTCTTGAACATGACCCCTCCTTAAATGATGCGTTGTTCCAGTCCGGGCTGGCGTATGCCGGTATGAGCCGGTACACGCAGGCACTTGCCGCATTTGACAAACTGCTGGAACTTGAACCGCAGAACGCTGAGGTGCTGTACCACAAGGGGCGCATGCTCGCAAAACTCATGAGGCCCGATGAGGCATCAGGAGTGCTCGATGCGGCCCTCAATATCGAGAACAACGATGCCGATGTCTGGCTCCTCAAAGGGAGTGTGCTTCTCGATCTGGAGAACCTGGAGAGTGCACGGGAAGCCTTCGATCGTGCCCTTGCCCTGAACCCGGATGACATTACTGCATGGTACCGTAAGGGAAAGACCTTTATCGGGCTTCGCAATTATCCGGAGGCGATTAACTGTTTTGACCGGGTCATCGCTGCCGATCCCGGCTGCTCTTCGGCCTGGTTCCGGAAAGGCAGTTCCCTCCTCTCAAGCGGTGATCTCAAGGGGGCTATAGAAGCACTTACAAAGGCCCTCGAACTTAAACCCGACAATGCAAACGGGTGGTATGACCGGGCCGTTGCGCTTGCCGGTCTTGGGAGATACGAAGAGGCAAACCCCTCCTATGACCGGGCGCTTGCTCTGAACCCGAAATATTCCGGCGCCTACTATGATAAGGGTTGTGCACTTGCCCGCCTCGGTCGGGACCGTCAGGCAATCGAGGCATTTGACATGGCCTCTTCGATTGATCCGAACTTTTCTCTTGCCTATTTCGAAAAGGGGCTTGCACTTGCCCGGCTCTCAAAGAACAAGGAAGCAATATCCGCCTTTGAGGCAGCAATCGCAATCAATGCGTCTAGTGCGCCGGTATTCCTGAACAAGGGGCATGCCCTTGCAAATCTTAAAAAATTCGGGGACGCCGTTGCTGCATTTGACTCTGCAATCAGACTGGATCCGTCAGGGTACGATGCATGGTTTGCCAAGGGTTGTGCTCACTCCAGACTCAAACAGTATGACGATGCGGTTACTGCCTTTGACCGTGCGCTTGACATCAACAAGAACCAGTACCTCGCGTATCACGAAAAAGGTGTAGCTCTTGCGCGACTCGGCCGGTACGAGGATGCAGTTACAGCACTTACTGACGCTCTTGCTCTCGATGACAAGAAACCGGAGACCCATTACGAGATGGGCTGTGCGCTCTTCGAACTGGGGCGTGATGAGGAGGCTGTCACCACATTTGGCCGGGTTCTTGAGCTGGATGCCACATTTGAGGATGCGGCCTATATTCTGGGTCTTGCCCTGGAACGGCTCGGCCGGTATACCGACGCGATAACGGCATTTGACGGCATGATCTCCCATGCACCGGATCATTTCGGGACGTGGTACCACCGTGGCCTTGCGTCGGTGCAGATCGAAAAGGACGATGACGCAGTACAGGCCTTTGAGAAAGCCCGCCAGATCGAGCCTCATGATATTCCCCTGCTATTCTCTGAAGGAAAGGCATGGTACCGCTTGGGACAGTATGAGGATGCGCTCCACCTTTTTGACATCGCACTCGGGAGGGAACCGGGCAACGGTGAGATCCTTTTTGAGAAAGGAAAGACCCTTGCCATTCTGGACCGGCATAACGAAGCACAGGAAATCTTCCGTCTTGCATTTACCCAGCTCTCTGACAACTACGATCCAGCCTATCTCCGGGCACAGTCGCTCGTCGTACTCGAGCGGTACGAGGAAGCCGACATGGCCTTTGACGCTGCACTGTCGCTCAGCCCTGATAACCCTGATATCTGGTCCAGAAAAGGCGGAGCACTTATGCGTACCGGCCATTACGAAGCGGCGATAGCGGCGTTTGACCGGGCAATTGCACTCCAGCCGGATGATCACGAGGTGCATCTGGAGCGGGGCCGGGCGTTTGCTGCCCTCAAGAAGTACGAAGACGCCATTGGTTCGTTTGACCGGGTGCTTGAGATTGAGCCATCGGATCCCACTGCCAGTTTCGAACGAGGGAGAGCGCTCTTTTATATTGAAAAATATGAAGATGCGCTTGCGGCGCTTGATGTTGCCCTTGACGGAGATCCGAAAAATACTGATGCCCTGTATTTCCGTGCGGCCTCGCTTGCCGCCCTGGAACGTTACGCTGAAGCAGCAGAATCGTTTGAGCGCCTGTTAGTGTACACCCCGGAGGATGCCGAAACCTGGTACGAGCAGGGCTGCGTGCTGGGGAATCTCCGGCATTTCGATGAAGCCATCGCAGCATTCGACCATGCCATCTCCTTGAACCCGGATCATTTCGATGCGCAGTTCCAGAAAGCCCGCTCGCTTGACAGGCTTGGACAGTACAGCGAGGCAATTGAGAGTTATAAAGAGGCCCTTCTCCTCCGGCCTTCGGATACAAAGACGCTCTGTTACAAGGGGATCGCACTTGCACAGAGCGGGCGTTCTGAAGAGGCAGTAAAAGCGTTTGATGCCGCGCTGGAGATCGATCCGGTCTTTGCCGATGCGCTCTTTGAGAAGGGTAAGGCGCTTGTTACACTGGGTATGTTCCGCGAGGCTGTCAAGACCTTTGACAAGACACTGCTTATCGACAAGAATTATGCCGGGGTTTATTTCTATAAAGGACGTGCTCTTGCAGATCTGGGAAGGCATGACGATGCGATTCTCGCGTTTAACAAGGCCATCGATCTCGATGCCGGTAACACTGATGCATTCTATCACAAAGGAATCTCCCTTGCTGCAATTGGCAAACCAGATGACGCAATTGAGGCATTTGATCACGTGATCCAGTCCACACCGGATTCAGTCCCCGGATGGCTCCACCGGGGGATGGTACTCTACGATCTTGGAAGATACAACGACGCCATCGAATCATACGGAAAGACGCTGGACATTGATCCGGCCAATGCAGAAGCATGGTACCTGAAGGGTCGTGCAATCCAGGCACTCAACAACTTCGGCGATGCGGTCGAGGCATTTAACCGGGCGCTTGAAATAAAACCTGATTTTATTGACGCCCATTATTACAAAGGTAGGACGCTCTTTGAATTAGGCAAATATAACGAGGCAGTCCAATCATATGACGATGCCATTGCCCTGCGCCCCAAGCACGATGAAGCGCTGTACCACAAAGGAATGGCGCTCCTGCGGCTCCTGCGGCCCGGGGATGCAGCCGCCACGTTCGATCTTGCGCTCCGGCTCCGTCCGAACTATGCGTGTATCTGGACCGGCAAAGGAATGGCCCTTTCTGCCCTTGAGCGTCACAAGGACGCGATCTCCTGTTATACCAAGGCCATCGGCCTTGACAAGAAAGATGCCCGTGCGTATTATCAGTTCGGGCTCTCGCTTCTGGCCCTCGGCCGGTACCAGGAAGCGATAAAGAATTTTGATGCGGCGCTTGTACAGCACCCGGATTGTGCCCCGGCATTCTATGCAAAAGGGCGGGCCTTGTGCGGAGTCGCCATGTACCAGGAATCGATCAACGCATTCGACCGGGCACTCTCTCTCCAGACAGACTATCCGGAAGCGTGGCTCTACCGGGGGATCGCTCTCGCAAACCTGGACCGGTACGAGGATGCACTGGACTGCTATAACCACGCCCTTGCTATCAACGCTTCATATGCTCCGGCACTTCTTAATCTGGGCCGGGCATTTATTCACCTGGAAAAGACGAGCGAGGCTCTTGATGCATTTGAAAAAGTCCTTGCAATCCAGCCGGAATCATCGGAGGCGTATTACTACAAGGGACTTGCTCACGTCAAGAAAGAGCAGGACGATGAGGCGGTTGATGCGTTTAATCATGCGATTGCCATCAACCGGCAGTACGCTGAAGCGTATCATTACCGGGGTGTCGCGCTTGCCCGCCAGGAGCAGTATGAGGAAGCGGTGGCCTCGTTTGATGCAGCACTACGGATCAGAAGTAATTATCCTGAAGCCCTGTACGAGAAGGGGCGATCCCTGTTCCACCTGGGAAAATACAAGGAAGCCATATCAGGATTTGACCAGGCATTGTCAGCGAACCCGGGATTTACCGACGCAATCTTTGAGAAAGGGCGGGCGTATATTGCACTCCAGAATCCTGACGGGGCAATCAGGGCATTTGACCGGGCGCTGGAGATAAACCCGTCCTGCTACCAGGCACATTACTGGAAAGCCCGGACCTTAAATGACGAGGGCAGTTATGATGCAGCAATCACGGAGTACGACAATGCCATTGCCATAAAACCGGATCTGGCTGAACTCTACCGTGATCGCGGCCTTGCCTATGCAGCGATTGAACAGTATCGCGATGCTATCAAGTCCTACGACCGGGCGCTGGAACTCGATCCCCATGGTGCCGACTCATACGCTCACAAGGGGACATCCCTTGCCGAGCTTGGCATGTACCGCGATGCACTCGAGTCATTTGAGAAAGCAATTGAAAAGAACCCGAAACTTGCCAATGCCTGGTTTGGCAAAGGAAACGCCCTCTATGATATGGGGAAGTATTCTGAGGCAAGAGACGCGTATGATGAAGGCCTCAAACTGGACCCGGAGAATGCGATTGGCTGGACCCGGAGGGGCATGTCCTTTGCCGGCCAGCAGGAGCATAAGGCTGCGATTGAATCCTATGACAGGGCAATTGCAATCGATCCCTCGTTCTCGATTGCATACTTTACTAAGGGGAGCTCCCTTGAGGCGCTCGGGCAGTTTGAGGATGCAGCAGAGGCATACCGTGCGATGATCTCCCTCCAGCCGGATTTTGTCGATGCATGGATCCACCAGGGTCGTGCCCTGCAGGAACTGGAAAAATTCCAGGACGCCTTGTCATCGTTCAAACATGCGCTGGAGATTGATCCCTCTCGTAAAGAGGTCTGGAACGAGATCGGGGCGACGCTGGACAAACTGGGCAAGCATGACGACGCAAAGATCTGCTACGATAAGGCGCAGTAAGTACCCGGTACCGGTTGAACCATTCTGGTACGGCACTAAACACCTGTAAAACCGTCAGATTTTAAAACAGCAAGAATACGGGCTGTTTCATAAAATCTCAAGGGCCAAAAGTTAACAAATTTATTTTATTTTCCTTTTTTTGTTGTGTGAGCGCGAGACTACAGCGAATGCGTTTATCATCCGATCTACAAAACCGGATTCCCTGCTCCTGTATCCGGAAACATGTAAGGAAAAATGGAACCCGGAAAACATTCCGGTTCACTATCCTTCGGGCTCTTCCTGCGGATCTGCATCATCCACTTCCGGCTCCAGGAAGCAGAGTACTGCCGCTATTCCGAGGATAACGATGGCAGGCATATACCAGTAGAGCAGGTTGAGCGTACCGGCAAGCGGAACCGAGAGCGTGAGCCAGATGGCGGAGGAGAGCAGCATCCAGCCGGCAAACCGGGTTTCCCTGTCAGATATCGCCGCACCCATCAGGCCGAGGCTGGAAAAAAGAGCTGCCTGGACTCCGGAGAGGGTCATATCGGGGGTCCCTGAAGAAAAAATCACATATACTGCAGTTGCTATACCCAGTAATCCCCCGATTACCCCCACAATAAACTGCCGCTTCATCAGTACACGATGGGACAACGCTCGCTCATAAAGATTGCTTTTTTATCCGCCGTTTTAAAACACACAAGAGCAAATAAAAGGCAAATGAAAGCGCGGAACGCAGTTTTTTTAAGAAAATACCTGTTCCGGGCCGGATTTATCCGGCCCCGGCCTGTTGCACCTTGCAATAATTGTGCGCAACCAAGCCTTTTTTTGGCAAACGGGGCTTAATTATAAGGATTGCGCATTTCGCTACCTATTGCCTGTAAAATCCGCTCTATTCCGGATACTCCGGTTTTGCGTGGGACAAAGTTGCGGTTTATAGCGATTCTATGCAGGAAATACCCATTTCGACCAAAATATTTATGTATTCATAGAATAATGAAAATTATAACCCTTTCCGGTGGGAGGTGTGACGAATATGGTTGCAGCAAAGAAACCGGCCGCAAAGAAGGCCCCAGCAAAAAAACCCGCCGTAAAGAAGGCAGCCCCCAAGAAGAAATAATCTTTTTGGCCTCATTAATTGTTTTCTCTTTTTTGTGGATTTACTATACAATCAGACCGGGTATGTACAGTCATGCCGAAAAAAAGTATGATCCGGGGTTCACGAAAAGACAAATGAACTACCGGGCGATACTACACACCCTCCCAACTCCCGTCATCCCACACTTTAAGCATATCAAAATCGCGCTTCCGTGTCGCCCGGTTTTGGGCCTGCGCCCGGGAGAGCATTCTTTCCTGGACAAAATCATATTCGCACAGGATCCTGGAATTTTTGAGCAGTGTTGCCCGGATCGGGTGGTGCCGGTAGATGACACCCTCCTGTCCCCGGATATACCATTTTATTCTCTGGAAGGTGAGCCAGTCAAGTTTCATGGCAAGCGTTGCGTGAAACTTAAAATTGTCGGCAGAATCCAGATCATAGTCCCGTAATGAGCAATAGGGGGAGATGGCCCGGGCCAGCTGGTACCGGAATTGTTTTAAGGCCTCATCGGGGGTGATGGTGACATACACCACTCTTGTATCGGGAAAAAACCCGTAACCCCCTACTTCGTATTTCGGGATCTCCATCTGGTTCGTACAGATCCTCATGAAATCTTCAACAAGTGTTTCTTCATTTGTTGTCGAGAACGGCCCGGCGAGCGTGATATGTGGGATCACCAGTTTGTTTTTGAGATTGAATTTCCCGTCCAGCTGGTGGCTCAGCAAGCTAATCTGGTGCTTCACCGACCCCATCATCCGGATATCGATCAGGTAATGAGCCATCGATCACACTCTTTTTCGAACAGGCCGGTCCGGCATCATCAGGCTCATCGTTTGAGGTAATCTTTCAAAAGTACATGCAATAAATCCTGTGGTGTATCTCAGGCATGAAATAACGGGTTTTGTCTCTGGGAGGGTGTCATGTCGGGGTCGTCCACAACGGGAACGGATTACCCCCCAAACATTTTCGTTTTTTTTGGTGAATTAAATCCCGGTCTCTCTGCACCATCCTCTCTCGAAGACGAACTCGTGGTGTGATGGTACGGTTACGAACGGGAGAATAAGCCGGGGCATTAAGGGTCCATAATCCGACAAATTATATACTACTTAATTATAATTACCCTATGATCCCGACAGGGCATATGGAGGATAGATGAAATGACTGATATAAAAGACATTATCCAGATGGCAATAAGCAGGGAAGTGGAATCGTACACATTTTACCGGTCAGTTTCTGACCGGGTCAAGGATGCAAACTTAAAGGATCTCTTTAATGAACTCGCCGGAGACGAGACAAAGCACCGGCAGTTCCTTGAAGGTCTGCTTACAAAGGATGTAAAGGATCTTCACATCGCCAAGGCGAACGATTACAAAGTTGGCGACAGTCTCGAAACCCCGAAACTTACGATGGACTTAAAACCCATTGACGGTCTTGTCCTTGCGATCAAGAAAGAACTTGAAGCGATGCAGATGTATACGCAGCTTGCAAATTCGACCAGCGATTTTGTCCAGAAAAGCCTTTTCCAGAACCTCGCCGCCATGGAGAGCGGCCACAAGGCCCGGCTTGAGGACTTGTACGTCGAGATGGCATTCCCTGAGAAATGGTAACGCCAGAAAACCGTTGTGTGACGGCGTGCAAAAACCAAATTTTTCTTTTTCTTTCCTGTTATTCTTTAAAAACCGGCCATTTGTTATGCCGGGACGCCATCCGGGAGGCCGGCCCATTATCCCGGCGTCAGGCCAGCGGGCCAGCTCCATGGAATTTTTCCGCTGACCCGGGGACTCCTCACAACCCCTTCACCGGTTCAGTCACCCCCACATCATCCACCGCAGGGCTGTTTACCCGCTCCGAGACCGGGTACGCCACCATCCCCTCCGCAGGATACGGCACGAGAATCCGCTGTAGCTCATCCTCGGGAAGAACTGCCCGGGACAGCCAGCGCATCTCGTCGTCCTGTTTGAGGATCACCGGCATCCGGTCATGGACGGGGGCCATCAGGGAGTTTGCCGCAGTCGTGATGATCGTGTAGGTCGAAAGGGTCGTACCCGCCGGGTTGCTCCAGATATCGTAGAGGCCGGCAAAGGCAAAGACCGGGTCGTCCCGCACCCGAAAGTAGAACGGGACTTTGCGCCCGCCTTCCTGTTTCCACTCAAAGAACCCGCTCGCGGGAACGATGCAGCGTTTCGTCCGCAGGAGATCCCGGAACATCGGCTTCTCTGCGAGACCCTCGGCCCGGGCATTGAAGGGCCGAGCGGTGGGCGGAATGTCCTTTGTTGAGTGCGGTACGAGTTGTCCCCACATAACCGGCAGCCGGAAGAGATGTGGCCAGGTAACAACGCCTTTTGCCCAGTGCGGGACAAGGCCCCACTGCATCATGACCGCTTCTGCCCGCTCGTGCACCACGATCACCGGGTTCGTGCTGCCGGGCGCGATATTAAAGTGCGACTTAAAGCCGATCATCGGGTCAATGACCCGGAACCTCCCGCAGAGGTCATCGATACAGGCAAGCGAGTACCGGCCACACATGATATTGGTTATTCTTACGCAGTGACTCATCAATCCTACTACCGCTCCCAAAGAAATACCTCCCGATATCGGGAAACTCGTGCAGACCGGGGGGAGTCCGGTGCGGCCCTTTTCCGAGACGTTGCAGATCTCCAGGACTGGTATCGAGATGATTTTTTGCAATATCGTTACAAACCCGAATATCCGTCATCTGATGAACGGTGGTTCTTGAGTCTGATGGGCATAAGGCCGGTGACACGATAAAAGCAATATTTAAAAATGGAAACAGGTATCCGTTATTTTAGCCGGTTCTGCGCATTATCCTGACGATTCGGGCCAGATTATTCGTTGAATTTCTTGTAGAGACGATTTGCCGTGAACTGGAAGATCAAAATGAAGATCACCAGCGCGAGGATATCCAGCAGCGGCGAAAAGAGCGACGTGCCGGTATACGCGTACGCGATCATGTCATTCCCGTACGTCAGCGGGGAGAGCAGTGCAATATCCTGGCCGATCTGCGGCATGGCCGACAATGGGATAAAGACACCGGAGATAAAGATGAGCGGCAGCCGGACCGTGTTGAGGATCGACATCACTTCTCCGACGTTCTCGGTGGGGTACGCAGCAAACAGGGTACCGAGTGTTGCAAAACAGAACGCAGTCAGTGCCATGGCAATCACGAGAACCGGTACATGTTCAATCGGCGTGGCAAACAGGATTACCCCAGCTATGAGCGGGATACATGCAATACCGAGACTATAGAGAAAACCGCTGAGACTCTCACCGAAAACCAGTGAATGAAGCGAGATCGGTGCTGAGAGCAGCCGGTCAAACGTCTTTACCCGCCGTTCGATGGGGATAGAAACCGGCTCGATCGAGGATGCCGAGAAGAGAAGCGTGATTGCGATGAGGCCCGGGACGAGCGTGCCCGGCGGGGCGTTCTTCCCAATAGCAAATGCGAGGAACATAAAGAGCGGGAAGAGAATCCCCATCATGATGATGTTGGGCTTGATGTAGTAGGTGATCATGTCCTTGCGCGAGATCGCCCATGCTGCGGAGATCTCGTGACTGAATCGCGCAAACCATGCGCCGGCTTTCCCTTCATCAGTCAATGGCATGGATCGCCCCTCCCGTTCTCTGCAGGCCGGTCAATTTTATAAACACATCCTCGAGGCTTGGTCCCAGGGTGGAGATGCTGATCACCCGGAGATTTCCTGATCTGGCATACTCCATCACCGATTCGATGACCGTTGCGGGATCTTCTGTATAGAGCCGGAACTTATCTCCTTCCTTTATGGCATCATTGACCATCGGAAGGCTGCGAACCTCGTCAAGTTGTCCGGCAGAGGCACGGTCAAAGGAGACTACAACTGACTGCGCACTCTGGATCGTTTTCTTGAGCCGTTCCGGTGCGTCGATGGCGGCGACAGTCCCCTTGTTGACGATTGCCACCCGGTCGCACATCAGGTTTGCCTCCTCGATATTATGAGTTGTCAAAAATACGGTAACCCCCTCATGGATAAGACCCGTGATTACATCGCGGATAATGAGGTTACTCTGCACATCAAGGCCAGAGGTCGGTTCGTCAAGGAAAAGAAGGCGCGGGCTGTTGACAAGACCCATGGCAATCGTCAGCCTCCGTTTCATGCCCTTGGAAAAACCATGCACCTTGTCATTTCGCCGCTCGTTCAGGTCAAAGGTGGCGAGTAATTCGGCCGCTTTTTTCTCCCGCTCATCCCGGCCGACATGGTAGAGTTCTGCGGAAAAGATCATGTTCTGCCATGCGGTCAGGTCATCATAGACATTTGAGGTCTCGGAAACGATCCCCATGGACCGCCGTGCCGCAATCGTGTCGCGCCCGATATCGTGGCCGAAGATGGTCGCCGTCCCGGAGGTAGGATACGATATTCCGGTAAGGATCCTTATCGTGGTGGTCTTCCCCGCACCGTTGGGTCCCAGAAAACCAAACGTTTCTCCCACATCTACCGAGAAGTTCACATCGTTTAACGCGGTAAGGGCGCCGAATTTTTTGGTCAAATGTGAAACCTCTATTGCATGCATCACAGCTTATGCTCTAACGATCCCGATATATCAAATTAGTTGATCGGTCAACAATTTCAAACACCTTCGCGGGAACGATGCAGTGGTTCCCCCGCAGGAGATCCCGGAACATCGGTTTCTCTCCGAGGCCTTCCGCCCTGGCATTGATCGGGCGCCGGGCCTCCTTGATGTCCCGTGTCCAGTGCGGCACAAGACCCCACTGCATCATGACCGCTTCTGCCCGCTCGTGCGCCACGATCACCGGGTTCGTGCTGCCGGGCGCGATATTGAAGTGCGACCGGAATCCGATCATCGGGTCAATGACCCGGAACCTCCCGCAGAGGTCATCGATACTGGCAAGCGAGTACCGGCCACACAGGGTAATGGTCATTCTCGTGCGGGGACTCATCAATCTTGTGCAGGTATCAGGGGAGGGATCACTTTCGCACCGCACGGGCCCGGTCCTTTATCCCTGTCAGTGCGTATGGTAGATTCAGGAAGGCACCCGTATGCAAAAAACCCCGGTCCGCAAATACCAGGTGGTCGAAGAAGCAGAGATTGACCTCGTCCTCCAGTGCAGAGACAGCCATGAATTTTATGAGAGATACCTCGCGGCGTTCCCCGATACCAAAAAAGGTCTTGACAGTATCTCAAAGATCTGGAAACGCAAGAGCGAATTTGCAAAGAAACGGCCGCAGTCCATTCATGCAGCAGAAGCCGGTACAAAATCCGCTCAAGAAATTGCTACCTTGATCGCAGACCAGACAAAGATCCTGGGAGTTATCTCCGCGCTTACCCGGGAAAACTTCGAAGTCAACCGACAGATCCTTGCAACACTTACACAGCAGAATCAAATCTTAACAGGACATTTTGAACACGCAGAACGGGAATCGCCAGGAGAATCTTCGCATCACGCACCCGCGGTACTGCATCCCCTGCAGGAAACAGCGTCTGAAGTACAGGCCCCGATTCTGATCGGTTCGTAAGTGCCGGTTCTGCAAGCATCTGCGGTCAGGGACTCATTTTTCATTTTTTAAAAAAAGAATTTGGTACTTCTCTCCTTTTCTCCCCGTTTCGCGTTTCCCGGCCCCTGTCCACAAAAATACCCGTTTTAAATCGTCCAAATTCCGGTTCAGGGACAAAACGTATATCCCGGTACCAAAAGAACATGAATTAGTGGCAAAAACCACAAATGAACGAAAACCACTAAAAAAGGAAGTGATACCCACGTCACATAAGGAAAAGAAGGCAGTTGCCCCCGCTTCAAAGACCGCTCCCGTAGCAGCGAAGAGCGATGCAAAGAAATCCAGCGGAAAGAGAGCATAATCCCATTTTCATTTCTCATATTTTTCAGAATATTCTTTATTCCCGAAGGCAGTTTTCACCGGGGCCGATGGCTGCTGTATCTGGTCGTTTGTCCGTACCTGTTTTGAGCGTTCGAGCAGACAATGGGGTAAAAGGATCGCCAAAAAATGTGTCAACACTTGGGATGAGGACGGGTGGTATAGTTACACAAAACCCGGTCCGAAAACACGCGGACCGCCGGTATTGGGATCCCCTCATTTTTTTGCACTGATGGGATCAATTTTCTCATTCCCAAGAGGGCAATAAGCAACCCGGGACAATTCCCTCCGCATCATTAAACACTTTGCAAAAGCCCCTCCCAGGGAAGGGGCGTATTGATCGCAATGGTTTCCTTCGCAGAACTCCTCAAGCATATACCCACATGAAACGAGTGAGCGGTTAAACCTGATGCTGATGGGTGCGGGTGCGTTATCGGGAATTTTAATGAGTCAACTGCCGGGTCACAATAACTTCATGTTCGTTTCAGTCCCGACAACGCACTGTACAGTCCCGAAAGTATTTCCTATATCCGCCGTTGAGCCGAAGACCGGTTCAACGATGAAGTTGAACAAGAAGAAAATCCGGTGGATAATCCGTCAGAAAGAGAAGAAAGAATCATCCGGAATAATCGCAAAGATCCAGCGAATAACGAGGCGTCGTGTGGATCAACTATGGAAGCAGTATCGGGAAACCGGAGAGATTCCCCTCATTGGTGAGGTGATGGGCCGACCAAAGAAACCGGTAACCCCTGCGGAATCCGGTGTGATAGACCAGGCGTACCAACGGTTTCGGTATGGAGCGCGGATGTTAGAGAATCTGATATGGAACGACTATACCGTAAGTATTTCACACAACCGAATACATCGGTATCTCATGGACCGGGGACTTGCCAAAGCAGAAACCTCCAAACGAAAACAACGAAAGTGGGTTCGGTACGAGCGGAAACACAGCATGTCAGCCGGCCATATCGACTGGCATGAAGATCCCGTCAGTGGACTCAAGATCTGTGCGATCCTGGACGACTCATCACGAAAGATTCTGGCAATCGATGAATTTGCTACCATCAATACAGAGAATTCAATAGCCATCGTCGAACGAGCACTTCGGGAATATGGATCGATATGCCCGCTTCGCGAACTGATCATGGATCATGGCAGCGAGTTCGGCGCTCATCGGATCGATGAAAACGGGAACTGGGATAGCGAATTCAAACGATATCTCGAATCTCAGGGTATCCGACCGATTCCTGCCCGGGTGAAACATCCCCAGACTAACGGGAAAATTGAGAAATGGTTCGATACCTATCGCCGGTTCAGGTATGAGTTCGAGACCCTTGATGATTTTATCCTTTGGTACAATGACCGACCTCACGGCAGTCTGGATTTCGAGAACCTTGAATCCCCGAATCTCGCGTTCTGGAGACGGTTGCCGCAAGAGGCAATCTTCGGTATTGGTATCCGGGTTTTTGGGTGGTGAGTCTGATGATGAAACGTTCTTGTGCTCGTATGCAAAGATCTATGAGAAATACTTTCAGGACTGTACAGTCCCGACAACGCACCGGGAAGATAAAAATACAAGCCTCACTATCAGAAAAAACAGGGGTTTCACCGGAGTTTGCGGTCGCCACTCTGTTTCTGAAGAGCCATAAATTGCTCATTCCGTGGACATTCGTGAGGATTTACCCCGTCCGTTGAAGGCCATTTCCCTTCCCTCGGGTTGAACCGGGCCGGGCATGACCATCCGCCTGCTGTCGATGTTTTAGATCCCGGGACCACCCCGATTTTGATGTATTCACAACCTGTACAAAAATAGTATACGCTCATATACGATTCTCCTTGTTTTTTGTATTCATCAGACTTGACGTGGTCTCTTGTCAGGTTGATGATATACGCCTTCTCTATGATGCCGCATGCGGTTTTTGTAACGTCTTAAGGTATCTTTTGGGCAGAGGAGTACGAAGTCGCACTCGTCATGATCACTTTCGCACCGCACATGGCCGGATCTATATCCCCCTCAGTACCGCAGTGATCCGGTGCTATGCAGATCGAGATCCGCAAGGGACTGGCGCTCCAGCCGGGAACATATTCTGCCGTGATCGCACCCGAGAAGGTGATGGTTTCGGCGCTCAACAGCAACGCGGATCTCCAGCGGTTCCTGTTCCTCTACATCGGGGGAAATTACTCCCGCATCCTGTCGGGCATCCAGCGGTCGTCGACAAACTTCGAGGTCCGCCGGGCATTTACCTCCCACCAGCTCCTCACCATGCTCAGGGAAGCCGGCCACACGGTGGTCTTTGTCGAGCACGACCCCTCCCTCTTTGACGGGGCCGCAAATACTCTCGAACCGGTGGCCGGGGCCTTAAAAGAGGCGGGACGGGAATCGCTGGTCATCCTCTATACTCCGGCAATGGACCGCACATTCTCGGCCCTCGCCCGCAGGGCCGATCGCTATATCGAGATTGTCGCGGATGGGGCTGAAGGGCAGCCGGTCCGTGCCGCCCGGGGGATGCGGCAGTACGGCCTGCGGCCCGCGGGCCAGAGAACGCTGGAGGTGAGGTGATGGGGAGGACGTTTCCCAGTATCCGGCTGGGGGTCAACAGTACCGCGGACCGGTGGGCCCGGTCGGCCCGGGCACTCAAGAAAGAGGACCAGCGGTACGGCGAACGGCTCGCCGAACTTGCAAAGATGCATTCGAGCGAGGCGTTTGCCGGCTGTGACGACCCGCTTGAAGCCGTGGTATTCTCCGTGCTTGTCGAGGTCCTCAAGCGCCAGGACCGGCTCGAAGCGCAGGTGAATAACCGTGTGGATCCTTGACTCCGGGTATCGGGACGGCATTGACCTGTGGTACAAAGACGGCACCGTCACCCGGGTCCACCATGATTACGACCCGCCGTTCTACCTCCACCTGCCCGACCCTCACGCCCATTATGAGATGATCGGGGCTCTGGAAGACCAGTACCGGGCAGAGGCCTGCACGTTTGCGACAATCTTCGGGGAACTTGACGGGTACGCGGTCTATGCGGGGCGCGAGGTGGCAGAGGCAATCGAGCGGCAGACCGGGTTCGATGCGCAGTTCTACAACGTGGATACCCGGCGCGACCAGCGGTTCATGGCAGAGAACGGTATTGTTCCCTGTAGTGACGACCCGGCCGAACGTTTCTCCCCGGAGGTCTCCCATTCCCTCAGCCAACTGGAGATCCGGGTGCGTGACGATCCGGCCCGCTCGCCCGTATGTACGGATATCGAGGTTGTGCATGAGTGCACCGAACGGCTGGCCGGGGAACCCCGGACGGTCCTTCTTGATCTCTTCTCCCTGGTGACTGCGGCCGACCCGGATGTTATCCTCATGACGGATGCGGATGCGTGGATGCCAAAGATGCACCGCGAGGCTCAGGCGCTCGGTCTTGAGATGCCATTTTCCCGGACCGGCCGGTACCGCTCGATGGATGCACGGTCGTACTGGAGTTACGGCCGGATGGAGCATAAGGAGTCGGCCCTTATCCCCGAGGGAAGGATCTTAATCGATACCGGGCAGTCGTTTGTGTACCGCGAAGGGGGACTTGCCGGGGTCTTCATGGCCTCCCGGTTATCGGGATTGTCCCCCAACCTTGCCTCGCGGTTTACCCCGGGGACGCTGGTCAGTTCCTACGAAGTGTACGAGGCCCTGAAACGGAAAATTACCGTCCCCTTCCGCAAGAGCGACGGGGAGAAGGTGAGGAAGTTTGCGGATCTCCAGGCAGCGGACCGGGGCGGGATGATGTTCCAGCCCTCGCCCGGCACCTTTGAGAATGTCGAGGAGATTGACTTTACCTCGATGTACCCGTCCATCATCGTGCAGGCAAACCTGTCGCCCGAGACGGTGGAGCACCCGGAGCGCCCGGGTTTTCTCCCCCTTGCCCTCAAGCCCCTTCTCGACCTGCGGATCCGGACAAAAAACCTGAAGAAGACCGACCCGCAGGTTGCCGGTATCGATGCGGTGCTCAAGTGGATGCTGGTGACCTGCTTCGGGTACACCGGCTACAAGAACGCGAAGTTCGGGAGAATCGAGGTGCACGAAGCGATCACGGGCCGGTCCCGGGAGATCCTGCTCCGGACAAAGGACATTGCAGAAGACCTGGGTTTTTCGGTCCTGCACGGGATTGTCGACTGCCTGTGGGTGCAGGGTGCCCCGGTGGAACTCTTAAAATCCCGGGTCGAGGAAGCGACCGGCCTGCTCCTTGAGGTCGAACACTTTGACTGGATCGTCTTTTTGCCGCTCGCGGACGGCTTTGGTGCATACAACCGGTATTACGGCCGTCTCCCGGACGGGAGCATCAAAGTCCGGGGGATTGCGGCCCGGCGGCATGATACGCCGGCATACGTGCGGGAGATGCAGCGCCGGATGCTTGACGTGATGAAGCGTGCGGAGACGGTCGGGCAGCTCGATGAGGTAAGGGAGGAGGTCACGGGAATTTTCCGGGAGACGACCGGGGCCCTTATGGCGGCAAGCCCCGGGGAGATGGAAATCAGCCGCCGGATCAGCCGGCTCACGTACCGGCACCGGTGCATCGAAGGCGCAGCGGTGCAGGCCTACAAAGATCACGGGATCGCGATCGCGCCCGGCATGAAGATCCGGTATGTGGTAACCGATGCCCGGCGCTACTGTGTGGAACCGGCCTGGTGTGCGGCATCGTTTGACCTGCCGTTCTACCGGACGCTGCTCGACCGGGCCTATGCGGAGATCGCGGCGGCGTTTCCTTCAAAAGCGATAGGGAAGCGGGAGCCCGGATGGTCGTACGATGACCCGGTAAGGAAGTCCGGGAACAAGAACGCGGCGCTGTTGTGAGGAATTTTCAATGGCCCGGCCCGGTCTTTTTTTGGAATTCTCAGAACACGATCCGATCATTTTTGAAAATTCCCAGCAGCCGGGCCGGATATTTTCCGGAATTCTCAGGAAACGATCCGATCATTTTTTGAAATACCCGGCAGCTGAGCCGTTCTTTTTCCTGCACGGGCGCACGGTCGGAGCAGCATCCGACGTAGGTTGTGATGATTATTCGTGGGTCTGGCCAGTTCCGGTACCGGGTCGTGGCGTTCTTTTTTGAAAATTCCCAGAAACTGAGCCGGATATTTTCCGGAATTCCCAGGAAACGATCCGATCATTTTTGAAAATACTCAGCAGCCGGGCCGGACATTTTCCGGAATTATCAGGAATCGATCCAATTGTTTTTTGAAATTGCCGACAGCTGAGCCGGATATTTTCTGGAATTCTCAGCTCGCGCTCAAAACTTTTCGGAAAAGTGCGGCAGGGACGGGAAAGACTATCCTGGTTTTGAGATTTGGATCAGGTAGATGAGGTCTGTTGCCTTCCTTCCCCCACAAGTGGGGGTTTCCCTCACTACTGACGGTAAAAAACCATTCAAATGACCGTACCCCGCCATCCGGATACCCTTATTTCCCGCATGTCAACACAAGAGAGGCAGATCCGGGATATTTTGCCCGGAAAAACCCTGTCATTTTTCGCCATAAGGAACCCCCTTTATTTTTCGGCCATAGCGTTGTTCCTGGCCAGATCAGGTTTCCGGACGGATGGTAACCTGCCGATTTTTCGCCACCAAAAGAAGGCCGCTAAAGGCGCCGGTTTTTTCCTGATTAAAACGGCCCGTTTCCCAAAATATCTGATTTTAACGATAATCGTGGAGAGGATTGGCACCATTTCCACTGGAGATTCCATAAGGTGGTACCGGCCCGGGAAGTCTCCGTCGGAGAAATGATCATGGGAGAGGGACGGTCTGATGAGGCAGTTTCCAGGGTAAGGTGGTATACCGGGGGCGATCAGGCTGATGCCCCCATACCCTCGACGAGCGAGGAGTGCCGCTGCCCCCGGCAGGTAAGTCCGATCCCGGGTCTATACCGATGGATCGAAAAATGGCTGTTTATCACAGTACCGCAGGGAGCCTGGCCCGAAATCATTTTTAGCACTATAAACTATAGTATGTAACGTATGCCAAAAGCAGCGCACCTGGCACAGGGTTCTGGAAATTACCGTCCCCGGACTCGCGGCAAGGGCATGACGAAAGAAAAAATGTCGGCCGCGAATCCCAAAAGTACCATACAGGTTACCCTGATGACCAAGATGACGCTCGATCAGGTCAAGGAGATGAAACACCTGGAGACCTATGACGAGGCCATCGGCTTCCTGATCCGCGAGCAGAAAAAAACCATGCCCTCCTCTGCCGGGAAGTTCCCGAGCGGCGGCCCCTTCAAACGGGATGAGGAGGAGGATCCTTATCGCGTTCCTTCTTGATACCTGGGTCTGGATCGATTACTGGAACGAGGCCGGGTCACGCGCAAAGGAATATATCGAATCCGATAACGATCTGGTGATCTCCATGATCACCCTTGATGAAGTATCACAGCGGTTCGCCCCGCAGGGAAAAACGATGGTTGACGCCCGGGTAAACGAGATGCTGAATTATTGTACCCTGATCCCCATCAGCCGGGAGATCGCAACACTGGCCGGGATGCTGCGCCACAACGAGATCCAGGGAGGGATTGCAGATGCGATCATCCTTGCGACCGCAAAACTGGGGAAGCATACGATTGTAACCGGGGATCTTCACTTCAAAAATTTGCCGGATGTTGTATTCCTGGGATCCGGCTGATGGCCGATAAGATCCTGATCACTTCAACCTGCAAAAAAAACTGTGTATCTTGTCTGGTACATGTTCATGGGACAATGCCAGAAAGACCGCAGTCATTTATTGTCATTTAATTGTAGAGTGCCACAATTAATGTCCGTTTTATTGAAAAAGTTTTAGGAGAGAATCTCTGGCACGCCACACTTAATATTGTATAATGTATACATTACACATACAACCATGGCGAAAGCTCAAGCAATCCCGATGGAGGATCCTCGCCCGGGAACCCGGATACCTGTGCGGGTGAAGGCACGAAAATTAACGCAGGATGTCGTCCCGGTTAAGGAGCCCCGCGCCTCCATGCAGGTCCTCAGGTCAACGAAACAGTGGCTCGATCAGATCGTCGATGAGAAACAGTTCAGGACGTACGATGAAGCGATCATGTTCCTGATCACAGAACGGCAGAAGCATCTCCCCTCGGATTTCGGAGCATTCCCGGATCTGAAAGAGTACGTGTGCAACGGAGAGGATTAACATCGCGGTTGTTCTGGACACATGGGCGTGGATTGAGTACTGGAGGGCTAATGATCTCGTTCGTGGCATCATTGAGGGCCCCGAACACAAGATTACGTCAACGATAACTATCGCAGAACTGGAGCGGCTCTATGGAAAGGACAAGAATCGGATGGATCTCATGATAGCCGGGATTAAACTCAGGAGCCGCCTCGTCCCGGTAGATCCCGGCATCGCACGGGCCGGGGGAGCAGTACGCAGGAGCATGAAAGAAGGGGGCATTGCAGATGCGATAATCTATGCGACGGCCCTTATGAACCAGGCAAAGGTCCTGACCGGTGACGCGCATTTCAAGGAGTTATCGGAAGTGATCTTCGTTGGTGCATCCTGATTTCCATGAGTGTCTCTATAATTCCGGAGGGTTGTAAACCTGCCGGTTTTTCGCGAACAAAGGAAGGCCGCTAAATTACGTTGCCATTTACCGGTCTGTGAGTCCTCCATTGCCGGAAAATCCCTCTTACAGAATAAAAAAATTATCCGGTTTCCCCGGCCGGAAAAACTATTACACCGGAAACGGTATGTATGTATAATTATGCTGAAGATGGCAGACCAGACGATCAGTCTCGACCGGTTGAAGATCAACGGTCGCGTTTACCGTCTGGCCCGGCGGCTGATCATTACCGTTGAACACGAAGACGACCGGCTGACCCTTTCGAGCAATGAATTTGGCCTTGTGGTCTCTGCGGAATCACTGGAAGAAGGCATTGCCGGCATTTCTGAAGAACTCGCAACGCTCTGGACAGTCTATGTCGAAGAAGACCCGGCCAACCTCACTTCGGATGCCCTGCGGCTCCGCAACAACCTGGCGTCTCTTGTTCCGGCCTAATGAGATAGTTTTTCATTCCCGATTCTGATGGGGGCTGATGCCCCCATAGCCCCAATGAGCGATGAGTGCCGCCGCCCCCGGAAGGAAGCCCCCGCGTCGGATCGGGGAAGGGGAAACCGCACTCGCCCCGCCGTGCCCCGCGAGGGGCCCTGAGGCGGGTGGGCATCGTAATTTTGTCATGAAAATTTTGAAAACTTCAGTCGATAGAGCAGGCAAATGGAAATTCGAGTTTTGAGTGCAAAATTTTCATTGCTTTGGTGCGAAATCTTTGACTTCATGCGGGTTTTTTTATGTGTTTGGAAAATTTATTGGAAATTTTATAGGACTTCCTGTGACCTCTGTAAAGTGATGGCCTACAAGAAAGAACCGGATAAAAAGAACGTTGAATGGTACGGGACGGAGATTATGAGACCTAACAGGGAAAATCATCCGGTCTCAGTACTTCTCTAAATTATCCTCGATAAATATTGAACGATTATCCCCCAAGGCAAGCATCCCGGCCTCCCGAACATGTCAACTCACAGGTCCTGTACTTCTCTAAATTTTCCTTTACAAACATCAGAATTTTTTTAATAGGACTTACCGAAGCGATTCCCGGTCCATTGGGGGTACCCCCTCCTGCCAGCCCGGGGTGGCACCCCCCGCTCCCAAAAATGGGAGGTACCCCTACCCCCCGACCAATTTTTTTTAAAGCGTGACCCCCCACCCCCCTGTCCGAGCATAAGAGGGACCCTACCCTCCTTTTCCGGCATTTCCGAAACCTGTGATTCGCGTGGAGTTATCGTCTGAATGTATATTTTGCCGGCCGATGGCTTTGGGGGTAGGGGCCTCTTTTCTTGCAAAGGGGGTACCCCCCGCTCCCAAAAGTGAGAGGTACCCTGACCCCCGACCAATTTTTTAAAAGCATGATCCCCCCACCCCCCTCTAGTTGCCCGGGAGTGGGGGGTGCCACCTTTGTACAAATGGGGGGTACCCTCTCCTGCCATAAATGGAGGGGGCGGCTGCCAAAAAAGGATACTCCCGCTTCCAGATCTGGCTCATACGAATTTTCGGCGGTTGTTCTTTCAAGGTGAAAATAGAGAAGTACTGGGTCTGGCTGTTACAGGAACCAACGGGATGGAAGAACAATACAACGGGTATACCGGGAGATTCCAAAGGGCAATATTAACGACTGTAAGTTACTTTAAGCCTATAAAGAATAAATTGCAGATGATACCGGATTTAACGTAAAATCCAACAATTTATATATTGGCTCTATTAAATGGGGGTTGAAGGAAAGTTATGACGATATATAAATGTCCTAAATGCGGGTTGAATATTACCTGCTCTCGTTGTAAGGGTAAAGGCTACCTTCCTACGAAAATGGGGGCTATTACGGTTCATAAAGAGACATGCCCTGTATGTGAAGGTTGGGGGAAAGACCGTAATCATAAATGCGCTCCTAAACGTAGCCGTTCGGGGGTTAAACGGGTTTCAAAGAGTGGGCCTGTGATCAACATTAACCTGCATAATGAAAATAGGAACAGCAACAAAGGATAAATGCGAACGATCCGTTAATGCCATTCCGGGAGGGGCTATTGATATGCGTGGCTCCTGACGATAGCATATAGATACAAAATTTCGAGCCATTTATTTTGAGCTTCTTTAATAAATGCTCTTCTCCAATTTTAGAAGGAATTTTTTTTCAAGTTTTTCCCTGCTAAAAAATTCTGGCCAAAAATTATTAGTCCCATGAACTTCTGTCACCGAAGATGGATACATCCTCTTTACTGCCTCACCTCGCAGAGGTGATGAGGAGCACGACCCGAAGGGTGAGGAGCAAAGGGAGGTCGCAGTACCCCCAGTAGCGACGAAACTGCGGGGGATAGATCGATAGATTTTGAATGGCACAAAGTATATTTGCAATCACAAAAAATTTCAGCTAGGAATCGGTCTGAATTTTTAGAACTCTAACACTACAAATCAACAAAATTTTCGGAAATTCGAGTTGAATCATTTTTGCTAATTTGATGTCATCCTAAATCTGGAGAAGAACCGATATAATTCTTCGGAAAAATGCGACATGGCGAATGATATACTAATTTAAAAGAATTATCCGTATATTAGGTATGACAATAATGAACGGCGTTTCCGATCCTATATTTTCATTTATAGTGGGCATTTTTTTTGGGTTTTTGATTTATTACGAGGCCCAAAAAAACCGGCTATATGAATATATTATACTTATTTGGCCTCCTTCAGTCTATTGTTGGTTAATTGGAACGAATTTGGATAATGAAATAAGTGACAATGAAAAACATCATGCAATAATTGTTATTGCCACGGATCTCCGAACTAAGTTTGCTAATTGTTTTTCAGGAGTGTCGACTTTATTAATCAGTTTTACTTTTCAGAATCCTCGAATTGCACATAAATTGTATTTTTGTTCTAATGAGGGGGACGTAAGAAATGTAATAGAAAATCCAAATGCCACTCATGTATGGATTTTCGGTCACGGTTTAAAACATGGAGTAACAACCGGTAAAAATGTACTGTACTATTGTGAAGTAAAGAATATTCCTCAAAAAGAATTCATCGGTCAATATCACTGTAATCATGGGGGTGGTAAGTCACTCGCAGATTATAATCATCCCAAAATCTGTGATGTAACTGATTCTTTCCGTTCAAATGGCGAAATTGAACAAGGTGTCCGGAGATCATTGGAATCTCTTAAAATAACACCTAAATCACTTACATTACTAATTTTTATCGATGCAATAAAAAGATGGTGCAATATTAAAAGCGTGTAAGCTCCTTGAACATCAAAAACCCCAGAAAAGTGCGCCGACCGGGACTCGAACCCGGGTTTAGGCGTTGGCAACGCCTAGTGATAACCACTACACTATCGGCGCAATGCGCTCTAAAGTGTGGGCACTCAAACGATTTAAGTATATCGAACTCTGGGCGCAAAATGGGCGTATTTGCCATGCGGTTCCCCCGGAGAGAATCGGGAGGTTTTGAGAGTCCGGGATACCGGGCTCTTCTTCCGGGTGCTGCGGCTCCCTGCCCGGATCCAAATGCCATATCTTAATGTAACCCGATTGCTCTAACTATAGATCAATGATCCCTCTCTTCGTGGAGTGCACGGGTAAACAGGTCGTCATATTCGGCGGGGGAGAGGTAGCGGCACGCAAAGCCGAACATTTCGCAAAAGAAGCTGAAGTCCTCATGGTCAGCAGGACGTTTGCCCCGGACAGCCGGGCGCTGCCGGTCCAGATCCAGACGCTTGACACCCGTAAGGCGACGGACGAGGAGCTCGACCATATCATCGCGCCTGCATTCCTTGTCATCGGGGCGCTCTCCGATAAGGCCGAGAACGACCGGATAGGGGCGCTTTGCCGTGATCATGGCGTACTTTTTAACAACGCGGACGGCGAGCCCGGCGACGTTATCATCCCGGCGATGACGATGGGCGCGCACTACACAATCGCCATAAGCACCGGGGGCGAGAGCCCGGCAGTCTCCCGGTTCATCAGGCAGGATATTGAAAAGAGATACCCGGCGCTCGATGCCATGATTGTGCTCCAGCACCGGCTGCGCGATGCGCTCCGGGACCGGCCGGTGACTCAGGGAGAGCGGCGCCGGATCCTGTCAGAGGTGCTTGGCGACAAACTGGTCTGGACGCTTCTTAAAAAATCCCATGCTCGTGCGTGGGAACATGTCAAAGAGAGGTACCTTCATGACTGAGCCTGATGCACGGATTGCCATTGCCGGCGTCAGCCACCACACCGCTGATGTCATGGCACTGGAAACCTTCCGGTTTGGCGATGAACCGGCATTTCTCAACGCCGCCGGCAGGAGGTTTCACGGCGTGCTCCTCCTCCAGACCTGCAACCGGGTCGAAGTCATCGTCGAAGGCGACGCGGCAGCGCTCCGGGACTTCCTTGCCGGGCAGGGACGGTCGGAATTCTTCCTGCTCGAAGGCCGCGACGCGCTCCATCACCTCCTCTCGCTTGCCGCCGGCATTGAATCAATGATCGTCGGCGAGGACCAGATCATCGGGCAGCTCAAGAAAGCGCTTGCCGACGCGCAGGAAGCCGGCACCGCGAGCAGTTTTCTTGAACTCTGCATCAACAAGGCCGTCCATGTGGGAGTCGGCGTGCGACAGCGCACGCAGATCAATCGGGGTGCCGTCTCGGTCGGTTCTGCTGCAGTGCTCCTGGCAGAATCCGAGCTCGGGACGCTTGAGGGCCGGCACATCCTCGTGGTCGGGAGTGGCGAGATGGGCCTTTTAGTCGCTCAGGCGCTCATGGCAAAACACCTGACCGCAATGTATGTCGCGAACCGCACGTACGGCCGGGCGGTCAGGCTCGCGGAGAAGATTGGCGGAAAAGCGGTCAAACTCACCGAACTGTACCACTACATCACCCTCTCGGACGTCGTCATCTCGTGCACCTCCGCGCCGCACCCGGTCATCCACAAGGCGGAATTAAAGGAAGCGATGCGGGCCCGGTGCTGGCCGGTCGAAGGCCATCCCCGCCCGCTGATCTTAATCGACATCGCCCAGCCCCGGGATGTTGAAGAGGGTTCGGGTGCAATCGATGGTGTCAGGCTCTTCACGATGGACAACCTGCGGGAAGTAAACGAGCAGACGATGAGTACCCGCAGGGCCGAGGCAGAACGGGCGACAGAGTACGTGAGCGAAGAACTGGATCTCTTCATCCGCCAGCTCCACCGGAGAGCCGCCGATGACTGCATCGCCGCCCTGCACACGTGGGCAGAGGCAGTCAGGGTGCGCGAGCGGGACAAGGCGCTTGCCCGGCTTAACGGGGCTGATGAGAAGACGGCGGAAGTCATCGACGACCTCTCCCGGGTGCTCACCAAAAAGATCCTCACGGATGCGACCACATCTATTCGGGCATGTGCCGAGGAGGGCGATCGCAGCGCCGCAGAAGCGCTGGTCCAGGCCCTCACCCGGGGGAATGTGGTAACCTCTCCCGAAAGCGGCGACGCGCCCGAATGAGGCACCCGGTCGGGATAAGAGAATCATTGCAGAGCAACACTCATGATGGGGACTACCGCACACGAACTCCTGATCAGGCAGTACCGTGACGAAGATTTTACAGAAGTCACCGCACTTGAATCTGCCGGCGTACACGAATACTACCGGTCGGCAGTCTTTGTCCGCCAGATGGCCGCCCTTTCTCCCGCGACGTTTCTTGTGGCCGTATCAGGGACAACCGTGGTCGGCTTTACGGTTGGAACCATCGTTCAGGACGATCCCGCGCAGGCATGGATCCTCCGCATGATGGTGCGGGACGGGTTCCGGCACCAGGGGATAGGAACCGCGCTGCTCCGGGCGGCAACCGGTGTGCTGCACGAGCATTCGGTAAAAACGATCTACCTGACTGTTGCCCCGAAAAATGAACCGGCCGTGCGGCTATACCGGCGTGAAGGCTTCGAGCAGGAATCACTACAGCCGGCCTACTTTGGCGGGGGCGAAGACCGGTTCATTATGAAATGGAGTTCTTAAAAAAAAACGAACGCGTTCCTTGGCTGACGATAGCCCGGATAAAAGAGAGAACAAAAAAGTATCTCTCACCACATATTATCCAAGTTTTGCGTAGGCGGTTTCTGAAAGGTTTTTGAGCGTTTCATACTGCGCCCCGGGTCCGCTCATCCGGATCACTTCGAGAATGTTTCCCTGTGCAAAGACCACTTCGAGGTATCCTTCTGTCGGAGCGGACGATCCGCTGTCCGAGGAAATTACGCTCATTCTGCTTGTCGTTGCAGGGGTCGGGGTTTTTTTGCTAACCGTAGCGGAAAAAGCACAGGTCTTTGGTCCTGTCGCTGGCAGCGGCAGGTCGGAAAAGTCAAGGCCGTTAATCTGCCGTTCGTTCGTGTTTACCAGGGTCACAATGCCGGACATCTGATCTGCCGGGTAAACCGTGATGGACTGGGTGATCGCGGACGGACCGGACGAACCGTTTGATGGTGAGGAATAGATCACAACATAGCCCTGCTGCCACCCGAGATCTTTTGCAAGCGAGCCAACCTCATTCGCCGACTTCTCACGGCTGGTCACAAGGTTAAAACCCGCCGGAACATCGGCCGGGGTAAGTATGAGCGGGGCAAGTGAAACATTCGCTGACGATACCGTCACGGCAGTGTCGGGAGCCTTGGCGCCCTGCGTGCCGGACGTTGTCGTACAGCCGGCTGCAAGAACGGCAGCACACACGATCAGGCACAGTCCGAAGAAAAACGATCTCTGCATATCTATACAGGTAAACCCGAAAACGGGAAATAGATTACCCGCCCGTTCCCGGCAGCCGTCCTCCCGGATAATATAACCATAAATACGATGCATCTGCAATCTTAATCAGTAACGTTCGGGGTATGGTGCGCATGTTTCCAGAGCGAAGAATGAGGCGGGTACGTACCCGCAATGTCCAGCCGCTTTTATGTGAGACGACATTGACCAAAAACGATCTTGTCGCCCCTCTTTTTGTTGATGAAACCACAAAGACCCCAAAACCTATCGAGTCAATGCCCGGGCAGTTCCGGTACCCGGTGGACGGGATCGCCGGTATTGCCGGGAAGATGTGGGAGCGGGGCATCCGGGCCATCCTTCTCTTTGGCATCCCGGCCCACAAGGACGATGCAGCGACAAGCGCCTACGACGCCGAGGGGATCGTGCAGCAGGCAGTCCGGCGGATCAAGGCCGCGTACCCCGGCATGGTGGTTATCACCGATGTCTGTGCCTGCGAGTACACGAGCCACGGCCACTGCGGGATCGTTGGCGGGATACGCAGCGGGGAAAAGGATCTCTTGAATGACGAGTCCCTGCTCCTCATGAACAGGATCGCGATCAGCCATGCGGAGGCCGGCGCCGACATCGTCGCCCCGTCCTGCATGCTCGATGGTATGGTCGCTTCGATCCGGGAGGCGCTCGATTCAGAAGGATACGAGGACGTGCTTATCATGTCATACTCGACCAAATTCTCGTCTGCCCTGTACGGCCCGTTCCGGGAAGCAGCAGAGTCCGGTTTCTCGTTTGGCGACCGCAGCACGTACCAGATGAACCCGGCAAACGGCCGCGAGGCATACCTGGAGTCCCGGCTTGACATGGACGAAGGCGCCGATATCCTGATGGTAAAACCCGCCGGCCCTTACCTTGATGTCCTTGCGGAAATTGCGACACTCGGCCTCCCGGTTGCCGGGTACCAGGTAAGCGGGGAATACTCCATGATCAAGGCAGCTGCCGAACGCGGCTGGATAAAAGAGAAAGAGACGGTTCTTGAAACGCTGACCTGCATCAAGCGTGCGGGGGCCGATCTCATCATCACCTACTTTGCTTACGATGCATGCGGGTGGATCTGAAATGAAGAGCGGGGACCTGTTCGAGCAGGCAAAAATCCTGATGCCCGGTGGTGTCTCAAGCCCGGTCCGGGCAATTAAGCCGTATCCTTTTTACACGGCCCATGCCAAAGGGTCGCATATTTCTACCGTAGATGGCACAACGCTCATCGATTGCTGTATGGCCTATGGCCCTCTCCTTCTCGGACACGCCAATCCTGAAATAAAAAAAGCGATTGCCGCCCAGCTCGAAAAAGGCTGGCTGTATGGCACCCCCACGCCATACGAACCGGAGTTTGCAGGTCTCATCACTAGGGACCACCCGGGCATGGACATGGCCCGGTTCGTCTCAAGCGGCTCGGAGGCGACGATGGCCGCGATCCGGCTCGCCAGAGGCTTCTCCGGAAAATCCGATATTGTGAAGATCGAAGGGGGGTTCCACGGTGCCCACGATGCAGTGCTCGTGAAAGCCGGCTCAGGTGCGACCACGATGGGGGTTCCCGATTCTGCCGGCGTGCTTGCGGATCTTGTCGCCCACACCCGGCAGCTTCCCTACAACGATCCTGAAGCCCTCGAAACCCTGCTTGCAAAGAATACCGATATCGCCGCGCTCATCATCGAACCCGTGCTCGGCAATATCGGGCCGGTGGTCCCGCAGGATGGCTACCTGAAGGATGTACGGGAGATCACAAAAGCCCACGATGTGCTCCTTATTTTTGATGAAGTGATCACCGGCTACCGGCTCGGCATCGGCGGGGCGCAGAAGATGTTTGGCGTGAAGCCCGATCTCACCACGCTCGGGAAGATCATCGGCGGCGGCCTGCCCATAGGTGCGTTCTGCGGGAAGCGTGAGATTATGTCACTTGTCGCGCCGCAGGGCCCGGTTTACCAGGCCGGCACCTTCTCGGGAAATCCCCTTTCCCTTGCAGCCGGGATAGCGACGATCCGCTGGCTGCACGATCACCCTTCGACATACACAGATCTTGCAGATAAGACCCGTATCATCGAAGAGTCGCTTCCCGAAAATAAAAAAGCGGCAGGATCGTTTGTCCGGATCGGCTCTATGTTCAAGTACTTTTTTAGAAAAGAAGCCCCGCAGAACTATACCGATGTAAAAGAGTGCGACACGGCGGCCTTTACCCGGTTCTGGCAGAAGATGCTTGCACGCGGGATCTTCCTGCCGCCCTCGCAGTTCGAGACAAATTTCCTCTCGGTTGCACACACAAAAGTAGACCTTGATGCGATCTGCGGGGGATACACCGTATGACAATAAGGATTGGGACCCGGGGGAGCAAGCTCGCACTCGTCCAGACCGGAATTGTCATAAAAAAACTCGAAGCCCTTGGTGTCGAAGTCGAGCAGAAGATCATCAGCACTCAAGGCGATGAGGTCACCGGTGTTCCCCTCCACGAGATCGGAAAGCAGGGTGTCTTTGTCCGGGCGCTCGATGATGCAATCCTTAATAACGAAATCGACTGTGCAGTCCATAGTATGAAAGATATTCCCGCTGTTCGCCCGTCAGGACTTTTTACCGCTGCCATCCTCCCCCGCGATTCCCCTGCTGATTTCCTTGCATTTTCAGGTCCGATTGCAGCGGTAACAATTATCGGAACGTCGAGCACCCGAAGAAAGGCCCAGCTCCTGCGCCACGACCCCGGTCTCGCCATAAAGGATCTGCGGGGAAACGTGGATACGAGGATCCGTAAACTCAACGAAGGACAGTACAATGCGATTGTCCTTGCCGAAGCCGGTCTTTCACGGCTTGGGATCCGTATCCCCGGCGAGCGCCTGCCCCCCGAAAAGTTTGTTCCTACCCCTAACCAGGGCACCATATCAGTTGTAAGCCGGGCCGACCCTTCCCTCATGGAAGTGCTCTCCGCGCTCGATCACCCCGAGACCCGCAAAGATGTAGCGATCGAGCGGGCGGTGATGGAGCAGGTAGGTGCGGGGTGTTTTACACCTATGGGTATTTATTGCAAGGGCGGGCACCTGGTAGCTGATGTCCTTTCGCTTGACGGGAAACGGGAGGAACGTATTGAACAGGATATTGAGACCATCGAAGAGGCCCGGGCGCAGGGTAATGTCCTGCGGATGCGGGCCGGCGACCTGATCCGGGAAGCATACCAGACTCTTGGGATTTCATTATGACCGGTAAAGTGTATCTTGTCGGGTCCGGTCCGGGCGGTACGGGGCTCCTGACGCAGCGGGCAGCAGAGATCATAGAAGCAGCTGATGTCATCTTTTACGACCAGTTACCCGGTGAGGAGGTCCTGAGTTCCCTCCCTAAAAAGGCCGAGAAGATCGACTGCGGGAAGTACGGCGGAAACCACACGCTGGAACAGCATGAGATCGAATCCCTTATGGTCGACCGGGCAAAAAAAGATGTAACCGTCGTCCGGCTCAAAGGGGGCGATCCCTTCCTCTTTGGCCGGGGTGGCGAAGAGATCGAGACACTGCGGGCGGCAGGTGTCGAGGTCGAGATGGTGCCGGGGGTCACCAGTGCGCTTGCCGTCCCCGCATCGGTAGGCATCCCGGTCACGCACCGGAAGTACGCCTCGCAGGTGACGATTCTCACCGGCCACGAAGACCCGACAAAAACCAAACCTGCGCTTGACTGGAAACTGCTCGCACAGAGCCGGGGCACAATTGTGATCCTGATGGGAGTGGCGAACCTCAAAAAAATCGCCAGTGCTCTTATCGCAAACGGCAAATCCGAAAAGACGCCGGTCGCTGTCATTGAACGCGGGCTGAGGAAGGACCGCCGGGTCACGACCGGGCCGCTTGCGACTATTGGCGACAAGGCCGCACAGGCCGGTGTGAAGCCACCGGCGGTTATCGTAATTGGCGACGTAGTCCGGCTCTACGATCCCGGATCTCCTGACCTTATCCCGTACGAAGGTGAATGATGCTGGAATTTATCAACCGTTTTGAAAAACTGGTCTACATGCTGCTTATTTTGCTGCTCGTGATTGTCCTGATCTTTGCACTCGGTGAAATGTTCTGGTATCTCTGGACAAGCCTGACCAATTACCCGCCACTGCTGCTGGAGAACCACGAACTGACCTCGGTCCTTGGTGTCTTTTTACTCGTGCTCATCGCGGTCGAACTGCTGGATACGATGAAGGCCTACATTACCGAAAATGTCATCCACGTTGAAATCGTGGTGCTTCTTGCGATCATTGCAATTGCACGGAAAGTAATCCTGCTTGACCCTTCGGTGACCGACGGCATGGAACTCATCGGGATTGGTGTTATTATTGTCGGGCTCTCTGCAGCGTATTTCCTGCTCAGGAAGGCAGGTATCACGCTCGGGAGCGGGACTGGAAAACTATTGGAAGTAAAACCACCGGAAGCAAGACCCCCAAAGACAGATTGAGGATCGATACATCGTCAGGTTGAATACTACTTGTCCTTTTTTTTAATCGGGATATACAAAAACACAAAATAACCGATCTTTATAGAGATTATGTACAGTTTTATCGGCGGCTAACAAGCATTAATACATTAACACAACGAAATTTTTAAAAAGATGGGCGATACGATGCCTGCCGGCGGGCCGACACAGGACGAAGTGATGGCGATCTCATTATTTAAGATGGGATTAAAACCAGGAGATACTGTACTCGATCTCGGATGTGGGACCGGCAAGGTCTCAATTGCCGCTGCCAGGCTTGCAAAAAAAGTATATGCGGTCGACCGGCGCCCGGAGGCGATCGCATTTGCGAAGGATGCAGCAAAAAATGCCGGCGTAAATAATATCGAATTTTATTCCGGGGAAGCAACTGATTTTCTTGCAACTGCCCCGGTCGTTGACTGTGCATTTGTGGGAGGCTCGCAACAGATCGAAACGGTGCTTCCGGTCCTTTCCCGCAAAGTCCGGCGGATCATTATTGTCAATGCCGTACTCGTAAGCACGCTTGCAACGGTAACTGCGACCATGCAGCGCCTTGGTATCTTCCGCGAGGCCGTGCACGTTCAGGTTTCCCGCTCGCACGAACTCGGAAAGAGCATGATGTTTAAGCCGATCGATCCGGTCTATATCATCGTAGGGTCGGGTGCCGCATGCTCGTAGGCCTTGGCCTCGGGCCGGGAAACCCGGACCTGCTTACGCTCCGGGCTATCCGGTTCTTAAAAGAGGCCGACACCGTTTTTGTCCCGGGCCGGATCGCTGCCGATCTTGTTGCACCGTACCGCGATGCCGTCATGCTCGATTTCCCGATGACCGATGATGAGGAGAAGATCCGGTCGTGCCTCGAAGCGAATGCAGAAAAGATTGCGCCGGTGGCAAAAAAGGGCCTTGCGGTGTTCGGGATCCTTGGCGACCCGAACTTTTTCTCCACGTTCTCCCGGCTTTGCGGGATCATTGCGGAGCGCTATCCCGGTATCGAATGCCGCACCGAGCCCGGGATCAGTTCCATCACTGCGTTTGCCTCCGCTGCGAATGTCCCGCTTGCCGGCGGTTTTGTAGTATCTGATGGTGCAGAACCTTCGGCCCTCATCCGGCTCAAGGCCCGGTACCCGAAAAAGATTATGGATGACCTCAAACGTGACGGGTACCGTGAGTTTGTTCTTGTTGAGCGGATGTTTTTTTCAGATATGAAAGTGTACCGCGATGACGAGATCCCGGTAAAGAGCGATTACATGAGCGTGCTGTACGCGAGGCGCTGACATGGTAAAAAAACCTGCAAAGAACACGGGAGCAAAAGTCTGGTTCGTGGGCGCCGGCCCCGGCGATCCGGAACTGATCACGGTTAAAGGTCTCAACCTTGTCAAAAATGCCGATGTCCTGATCTACGCGGGCTCGCTTGTCAACCCGGCACTGGTTGCAGAATCCGGCGCTGTAATCAAACTCGACAGCTGGGGTATGCACCTTGAGGAGATGGTCGACACGATGGTAAAACACGCTCGGGCGAAGAAAAATGTTGTCCGGCTCCACTCGGGCGATCCATCGCTCTATGGTGCGATTGTCGAACAGATAGAAAAACTCGAAGAGCAGGGCATTGCAGTTGAAGTTGTGCCGGGCGTTTCATCACTTTTTGCGGCAGCAGCGGCGCTCAAAACACAGCTCACGCTTCGGGGGGTCTCAGAATCGGTCATCGTCACCCGGCCTGCGGGTAAGACGCTTAAAGAAGATCAGATCGCGGAATTCTCGCGCCTCAATTCGACCATGGTCATCTTTCTTGGGACGGAAAAACTCGGTGAGATCACAAAAAAACTTACCTGCTCCCCGGACACTCCGGCAGCAGTTGTCTATCATGCCTCGTGGCCGGACCAGAAGATCGTCCGGGGCACTGTAGCCGATATCGCGGTAAAGGCAAAGAACGCCGGGATCGAACACACAGCCCTTCTTATTATTGGTGGCGCCGTGGGTGACGTGAAGAAAGGGCACATTAAATCATATCTCTACTCATGAAAGACACCGTGGTAATTGCCCTGCCCCGGTTTTTACCGGATGCACAGCGGATCGCAGATTACCTTGACGCGGACCTCCGCGAATACCAGGCCGGAATTTTTGCAGAACTATTCCCCTCTTCCCACCGGATCGTCGCGCTGATGTCTATGGGGATTGTGGTACGCGGCATCGCCCCGCTTGTCAGGGACAAATGGACCGACCCTGCGGTAGTAGTAGTCACGCCGGATTTTTCGTATGCAGTCCCACTGCTCGGGGGCCATCACGGGGCAAACGATATCGCAAAGAAACTTGCCGGCCTCGGCCTTGTCCCGGTGATCTCCACGGCAACAGAAGCGACAGGCCATGACTCCGTGGAAGCGATAGCAAAACGGGCCGACTGCGATATTGTGAACCGGGACTCGACCCGTGCGGTCAATGCCGGGATCCTTGACGGCACGACAAAGATCTATCCCGTGCCCGGCCCGGGCATCGTGATTGCCGGCCCGGATGTATCTCTGCTGGTGCACCACGGCGAGTATGCGGTCGGGATCGGCTGCCGCAAAGGAGTTACGGCCGGAGAAGTGACAAACGCCGTCCGTGCCGCTCTCGCGGAGGCTGGCATCGCACAAAACGAGGTCATGCTCTTTGCGACAACGGCAAAAAAATGCAATGAGACCGGCCTCATTGAGGGGATTGCCGCTCTTTCTGCCAACTTAATATTCCTTGATGATGACACTATTAACGCACAGATCACTGCCACACCCTCGAAGGCAACAAGGATTGGCCTTGTCGGGGTCGCCGAGCCGTGTGCGCTTGCGGTCGGAAAACACCGGGAACTCGTCATGAAAAAAAAGGTTTTTGGGAAGGTGACGATTGCCATCGCCCGATAAGAGCCGGACAAACGGCCTCTGGATTGTCGGGGTCGGGCCGGGCCGGATGGAGTACATGACCGGCCGTGCAATCGACGTAATCTCCCGTGCGGACTACGTGATCGGGAACGACAGTTACCTTGAACCGCTCCGGCCGCTGCTTGACGGAAAGCAGGTAATACGAAGTTCGATGGGAAAAGAAGTGGAACGGGCCAAAAAAGCGATCGAGTTAGCACAGTCTCACAAGGTCGCGATCGTCTCCGGGGGGGATGCCGGCGTCTACGGCATGGCCGGTATCGTCCTTGAGGTGCTTGAACATTCGGGCGCGGAGATCCCGGTGGAGGTAGTCCCGGGCGTGACTGCGGCAAATGCCGGTGCATCGCTTGTCGGGTCGCCCCTCTCCGGGGATTTTGCCACAATAAGCCTGTCAGACCTTCTTACACCGCTTGAGGTGATCGAGAAACGCCTCGATGCCGTCTTCTCGGTCGGGATCCCGGTCGTGATCTATAATCCCCGGAGTCACGGGCGACCGGACAATTTCGCGCTCGCGGTCGGGCACGCCAGAAAATACTACCCGGCAACCGTGCCGGTTGCTGTTATAAAAAACGCCCTGCGCGAAGGACAGGCTGACCCGGTGATAACGACACTTGGCGAGATCGAAAACGTTATCGAACAGATCGATATGCACACGACCGTCATTATTGGCGGGAACGAGAGCAGGATATGGAGGATGGGGAAGAATGTCAAAGGAATCATCACGCCACGCGGATACCACCACAAATACGTATATTGACCCGGGCGCAACCACCCCCGAAGCCTACGAGATCTCAAAGACCTCTCGTACGCTCGCACGAAAAGTCGTGGGGAACGAAACGCCCGAGGACCGGGTGCGCCAGCGCTGCTCGGTTGCGGTCGGCGATTTCGCGATGGCTGACCTGTTGAGATTCAATGCCGATCCCGTACCTGCTACGATCCGGGCGCTCAAGGCCGGCGCCTATATCATCACCGATATCCGGATGGTGCAGGTAGGTATCCAGAAGAAAGGGCACGAGTCAAAAATTCTCTGTGCGCTTGACTTCGGCGGGGAGATTGCACGGGAGCGCGGGATAACGAGGAGTTCTGCCGGGTTTATCGCGCTCCGCGAGCAGCTGGCCGGTTCCATCGTTGTCATCGGGAATGCCCCGTCCGCACTGCTCACGGTCTGCGGGATGATTAACGAAGGCGTCCGCCCCGCGATCGTGATCGGCACACCCGTGGGTTTTGTTAACGCAGCAGAGTCAAAAGCCGTCCTTGGCAGTCTCGATATCCCCTCGATCTCAACGGAGGGGACCCGGGGCGGGACGCCGGTTGCTGTCGCGGCGGTAAACGAGTGCATCACGATTCTTATAGAGGGATCTGCGTCATGAGAGACCCGGTCACCGGTTTTGATTACCCGGAGATCTGGCAGGAGAAAGTATCAGATACGGCAGGCCTCGACCTTGTCGCACAGGGTTTTGCTGTCCTGACTGCATCGGGCACCATCCTCCGGCGCGGGTACACAACCGGGACCACTGCCGCTGCCGCATGCAAGGCAGCGATCCTTTCGTTAAAACAGGATGTTTCGCAGGTCACGGTTTACCTTCCCTGCGGTATTGTTGCTGATGTCCCGGTAACGGCACATGCGGGCCACGCGTCGTGCAGGAAATATGCCGGCGATTACCCATCAGATGTAACGGCAGGTATCGAGTTTGTAGCGGATGCAGTTGCCGCACCGGATGGGATTTCGGTCGTACCGGGACCGGGCATCGGGCGGTTCGCCCGGGACACGCCCCGGTACAAAAAAGGAGCGCCGGCGATCAGCGACGCACCGCTTGCCTGCATTCTTGCATCCATGCAGGAAGCCCTTGACGACACCGGCCTTTCCGGCGCTACGGTCACGCTCTCTGTTCCCGAAGGTGTACCTGTTGCAAAGAAGACACTCAACCCCAGAGTCGGGGTTGAGAAAGGGATATCAGTTCTCGGATCGACCGGGCTTGTCGAGCCCTGGGACGATCACCTGGAAGAGTCAGTGCAGGCCCGGGTCAAAGATGCAAAGAACGTTGTCCTCACAACCGGCCGGGTCGGGCTCCGGTACTCGCGCCTGCTCTTTCCTGATCACGAGGTCGTGCTTGTCGGGGGCAGGATCAAAGAAGCCCTCGCCGCTGCACGGGGGAATGTGATCCTCTGCGGTCTTCCTGCGCTGATCTTAAAGTATATCGACCCTCATATCCTTGATGGTACAGGTTACGCGACCGTGGAAGAACTGTCCGCATCGCCGGCATTTTTACCGGTTGCGATGCCGGTCTTAACAGCGTACAAAAAAGAACATCCCCCGGTAAAAGTGGTCCTCGTGAATCGTAACGGGAAAATTATTGCGGAGAGCCCATGAAGATTGTCGGTGTTGGCTGCGGGCCGGGCATGCTCACGGAGCAGGCTGCGCAGGCAATTAAATCGGCGCGGAGCATCTACGGCTCCGGCCGGGCAATCGAGCTCGTGCAGAAGATCATTCCAAAAAACTGCACAGTCCGCTCCATCAGCGATTACCGGAACCTCTCGCAACTGCCGGAGAATGCAGTTGTCCTCTCGACCGGGGACCCGATGCTCGCCGGTCTCGGGTATCTGCAGGGTGAGGTAGTGCCCGGCATCTCATCCCTCCAGGTCGCAGCCGCCCGCCTTCATATCCCTCTCTCCAGAATCGTTGTAATCGTAGCCCACGGACGGGGCCACGAGAAAGCAATGCAGGAAACCGTTGAGGAAATAAGGCGCGAAAAGATTGTCTTTCTCATTGCAGATCCCAAATTTGACGTGACAGAACTCTACCGGCGACTGGGCGTGATGGGGCTCTCTGTCCCGGTCAAGATCGCGGTCTGCGAGAACCTCGGGTATCCCGAGGAGAGGATTACCGTTGACGACTTACTCGCCCCGCCCATGCCCTTTGCCGATCTCTATTCGCTTGTGATCGGTCATTTCGGGGACCCGGTCAAGCGGTGACACGACAAAGTTTTTTCTTTTCCGGCTGGGTACCTTTAGACAGAGGAAATTTATGGACAAGGCAACCAAAACCCAGTTCAGTTATCTGTTTTTTATCGCAGGTTTGATCATGCTCGTCATCCCGGAGCTTAATGGTCTGGGATTCGTTCCCTATGAGATCCGCCAGTATTTTGCGGTGATCTTTTACCCGGGGATCGTCTGCGTGATTATCGGGTACTGGCTGAGATAAACGGGTCACTTTTTTAAAAATAGTTATTCCCCTACTCTCAAATGTGAGCGAGCCTGTTTGATAGGGTACAGGGTAAAAAAACCATTCCAACGATCGACGGTTCCTAAAAAAAAGTGTTTGGTTCCGTACCACTATGTGGCCTGCTGGAACAGGGAGTATGGCTGTATCCCGGGCCATCTGTTTATTATATGAGTAGTCAGATTGAATGGTAATCGGGACACTTCCTCAATTTTGTTTTAAAGAGGCGCACGGGTTTCAGGAACAGCGGCACACTCCCGGTTATTAAAGCGAGTGAATATCGATGATCGAACTGCCATTTATGACCCTGGACATCGTGCGATCAATGATCCAGAATTTTGCGGTCATTGCGGTATTGGTTCTTCTCTATAATTTTATCCCGGATTCTCACCTCTCCCGGTCAAAACTTTTTTCCTCAATCAGTATCGGGATAATCTTTGGTCTTGCTGCCGCTATCAGCATCCCGGCTCTCTGGCAGATGGAGGGCGGCACGGTCGTTGGGTTTAACCTCATCCTTGTGCCCCTGTCAGGGTTCATCGGGGGTCCGGTATCGTCGGTGTTTGCTGCTGCGGTTCTTCTCGTAGGGACGTATGTATCGACCGGATCATTGCCCGGTTCAGAACTCCTGACCGTCATGAGCGGGATCCTGCTTGGCGCCCTTTTTTATGAGGGCCGGTCGTGGAAACGATTCCCCCGATCATATCTTGTCCAGTACCTCCTTCTCGGGACGGGTGTCGCGCTCATCGAGTTTTTTTCATCCCTTGTCTTATTTAATCAGCAGTCAGGTCCTGGCCCGCAATCCGGCTCTTCCATGCTTATCGAAATGCTTCCGTTTTTCGTTGCAAGTTGCGCAATTACGGTCATCCTGGGATCCATAATCAGGTTTATCGACCAGAAAAAAGAGGCAAAAAGGGAACTTCTCAAGTATAAAGATCAGTTGGAAAATCTGGTAAATGAGCGGACGACCGAACTTCGGAATGCAAACTCCCTCCAGCATGCAACGATAGAGTCCACGGCCGATGCCATCGTTGTCATAGACCGTGACGATATCATCCGGGCATATAACCTGAAAGCGGCTAATCTCTTTGGCTTTCCTCCCCGCCTAAAAGGGGAACAGGGGCAGAGTACCATTAAACGCACCGGCCGGCTCGCGGCCTCTCTTTTGGATCCGGAGGAGTTCTTTCGGCTCATTAAACCGTTATCGGAATCGTCCGAGCAGATAGTGACGACAAACCTGACATTCACGAACGGTTCGATCTACGAACTGTATGTTCACCCGCAGCGGATCGGCGACCAGATTGTCGGGAGGGTCTGGAGTTTTCACGATATTACAAAAAAGAGGGAGGCCGAAGAGACCATTGAGGGGGCAAACAAGAAACTGCTCCTGCTTGCAAATATCACCCGCCACGATATCCTCAACCAGGTGACCGCCCTCTTTGGGCATCTCGAACTGCTCGCACTGAAAAACCGCGATCCCAGCTCATCCGGTCATCTCGATGCGATGAGAAAGAGTCTTGAGGTGATCCAGGAACAGCTGGAGTTTACCCGGGATTACCAGGACCTCGGACTCAAAAAACCCGAGTGGCAGGACGCCGGTTCCGCATTTACCCGGGCTGCGGAATCGTTTGCAGGGAAAAATATCGTATTTTCCTGCGAGACCGGGGGCGTTGAGATCTTAGCGGATCCCATGATCGGGCAGGTGTTCTATAACCTGATAGACAATTCCCTCCAACACGGGGAACGCGTCTCGGATATCCGGTTGTCGGTAAAAAAGGATGATCCGGCCCTGCTCCTTGTGTACGAGGACAACGGTACCGGTGTCATACCGAAAGAGAAAGAGAAGATATTCCTCAAGGGTTTCGGGAAGCATACCGGGCTTGGGATGTTCTTGATCAAGGAGATCCTGTCGATCACCGGGATCACGATCCGGGAAAACGGTACATGGCAGCAGGGAGCCAGGTTCGAGATACGGGTGCCGCAGGGAAAATTCCGGTTCCCTTAATCAGTAGTTTTTTTGGCTCTATAGAAATCCTCTTTTTAAGATATGCCTCCCCCCCTTACGCCAGCCCTGCCCGCAAGGGGGCGGGGGCGTAAACGATGCCTCGGTATTACCGGTCTTGGGAGCATTTCTGGATGCAGGAAATATAGCATCATCGCAACCGGGGGATGCCTCTAACGTGCGGAGGCGGCAGCCCCAAAGAGCGGTTTATATGCATCTTATCATGGATTTCTACAGAGAGCATTTTTCAAAGCATTCTGGAAAGTGGATATTTATCCGGTCCGGTGACTTCCCATGCAGTTTTTTAAGATCCATAATCGCCAGAAAAAATAACGTGATCTGTCAGGTTGTTGCCGCTTTCCCGGCAGGTTCCGGTTTTCTCTCAATCTTGATCTCGCATTGCCGGTCACCGGTGCACATCGTCCGCACGAACCGGGCCGTGTACTTGGCATTCAGAAGCGGGACTGCGGTGAGCGTGAGGGCCATGCAGCGCGAGAACACGCGTTCGTGATCGGCGCTGCTGAGCGTGTGGATGGGGGCAAGGAACGGGCAGCGCCGTATGACAATGACGGCACGGTCATCGGAGAGTTCGATCGTCTCTCCACCATAATCGGGGCCAAAGAGGACGATTGTCGCGACCTGCAGGGTCCGTGCACATTCTTTTGCAGTCCTGGCCGGAAGGGAACAGTCGTGGGCGATCTTCTGGATCATTCGGCCCGTCTCCATCCATATTTCCTGTTCCACCGCTCCGTATTTTTTCCCGAGCGCTTCACGAAATGCAATCTCGTAGAGCGCCGGGAGCGTCGCGGCGCACTCTGCGGCAAACCGCCACCGGATATCGTCAGGAATATCTTTTAAGTCCGGCATGTTCTTTCCCAATCTGGTGATGGGAAACGGGGTGATATCAATGTGATGATGGGGGCAAGGTAGGCCGGGTGCGGATTTTGCCGATCTGGCAGAGGGCATCTGCGGATATCCTCTGTGGGCAGGAGCACGGGAAACTAAAAAAGAGGCCGGTTTTAGCGGGGTTGGATCAAAAATTTCCTGTTCATATTTCCCGTGTTGAAGAACCCCGGGAAAAATACCTGCTGAACAATTACCCGTTTTACTCTGCGAGCCGGTATCCTGTTTTGCTCTTCCGGATAAACCCCTCCTTCTCAAGGGCTGCAAGAATCCGGCGCACCCGTACCGGCTCTTCCTGCACACAATCCAGGATCGCTTTTTCCCGGGAGGGAGCTTTCTCTATCAAAAATTTCAGGATCATCCCCCGGATCCGCCGGTCCGATCCCTCAAACGGCGCCTGCTTCGTATACGCGGCGCTCTTCCGGTTCGGGTTTGGCATGTGCTTCTTGAGTTCCGTCCCGAGGTCCATCAACGCCCAGTACCAGACCCGAGGCTGTTCCCGGTCGAGCGTCCTTCCTGCGAGCGGCAGGATCTCCTTGTCGGTCACGGATTCCCTATCCGGGAAAAAGGAATGGATAAAGACCCGGCGGATGTTTGTTTCGATAAAGACGACCGGCAGGTTGAATGCGAATGCACAGATGGACGACGCGGTTGCCGGGCCGATACCGGGAAAGGTGGCAAGCACTTCCGGGTCGCGTGGCACGGTCCCGCCAAACTCATCCACTATTTTTTCCGCACATTTTTTCAGCGCGATGGCCCGGCGGTTGTAGCCCATGCCCTGCCAGGCTGCAATCACGGCACTCTGCGGGGCCCGGGCGAGAGCAGCAGCGTCCGGGAACGCAGCGATAAATTCAGGATATTTTACTGCGACCCGTTCCACCTGCGTCTGCTGGAGCATGATCTCTGATACAAGGATCCGGTACGGGTCGTCCGTGTGGCGCCAGAGCATCTCGTGCCGGCCGTGACGCTCGTAGAAGGAAAGCACCTGCTTTTGGAATGCTGCGATGGCTTCATCTGATACATCTGGCTGGGAAACGCCTATTGCATTTTTGAACAGGTGCGTCTGCGTGGTCGTTTTCATAAATTTCGGCTGAGATATACCGTACCGGATTTTCCCGGGTGCGGGATAAGAATTGGGATTGCTGCATACCAGTACCGGGCAGTTTTTATGAGGATACCCGGCGGTTCCTGGTTCTGGAGACATAAAAAATTGTGGTTAAAATAAAATAATCCCAGAAGGACGTGGGACACTATATTCCGGGGTTATGTATAGGGATTATCTTTACCTGATGAATTGTACATACCCCGGTTGCAGGAGAAACCATAAATAAAATGGCAGGGGCAGGAGGCACCCCTGCCGGTTCTTATTTTTTTTACCACTCCATGTGGTCGAGGACCCGGTCCCAGATGACCATGAGGCCGGGGATGATAACGTAGGCGAGCAGCCCCGCGCCGAGGAATGCCCCGACAATGATGAGTTCGTTGTCCATCGTTGTCACCTTTTAGGCAAGCGCTGCGATCGTGTCGGCCCAGGTCTCGACCTTTGTTTTGATCGCGTCGTCCTCGTACGAGGTGAGGCTGACCCGGTCCCGGCCGAACGTGATCATATAGATCTCGCCGTTCAGGTCGTGGCACTTGAGGGTCGCCGAGTAGGTCTCGGTGTCGGAGTCCCGGGCGGGCGTGCCCCCGTGGGCTGCGGTGAGTGCGGTGTCGGCGAGGATGGCTGCGGCCCCGGCATTAAAGCCGGCGACCGTGTTGTACTTGCCGGAGTCGTTCCCCACGACTTTTGCGTCGCTGTCCTGGTAGACGACCTTTGCGACATAGCTC
>Ga0172381_10000063_pt1 | contig 111443 bp, 206 predicted proteins | sample Leawel6488metaG_FD_119754 | JGI IMG/M metagenome (GOLD analysis project Ga0172381, IMG submission 119754) | Leachate microbial communities from a municipal landfill in Southern Ontario, Canada - Leachate well 64-88 metaG | ecosystem: Engineered > Solid waste > Landfill > Unclassified | place...
ACCTGTATACCATTTCCATACTGTGCCCGTATCCTTACTTCTATTATCTCTCTAAGTTCCTCTTCAGAGTGAGCAGGTACTACATTATACGTACTTCCATCTTCTACCAGGTCATACTCAACATACACTATCTTCCCTTGCCTTTCTACCCAAATCCTCCACAGCCAGGGCTCATCTGTAATCACCACATCCCTTTCTTCGCTGTATGCAAATTGTAGGCCGGAGACTGCCCTGTCAGCAGTCTCCTTATCACAGACCCTTATTATATTATCCGAGCATCTAATTAAATATACTTTATCCACATTTACTAAATCCGCAGTTTGGACAACTCATACATCCTTCTCCCATAATTAACATTGTGCCACACTCTGGGCATTCGGGCCCACCAGTTATTGTAGCAAGTTTAGACACCTGCCCATTAACCCGTCTCTCTAGTACCTTTGCTACTGCATCAGCACAACTGAGCGCCCCTCGCCCACCAAAGCCTGGTGCTGCACAACGGATACCACGTAGTTGCTTAACAATATTAGGAATAGGGATACCAGCACGTAGAGATACACTGATTAGACGCGCCAGTGCCTCACTTTGCGCACTAATACACCCTCCACTATGGCCAGCAGTAAGAAATACCTCACATATGCCTTGTTCATCTTCATTAACTGTAACATAAAGACTGCGTCCACAACCAAGGTGTATCCGCTCAGTTGCACCAGTAGTCACAGGCGGGCGTTCTCGTGGAGAAGCTTCTTTGCGTTCAGTAGTAACAGTAAGTACCTGGTTATCTCTACTACCATCCCTATAAAATGTTATACCCTTGCATCCCCTCTTCCAGGCATCAATGAACAATGGACCAACGTCTTCTAGAGGAAAGTCAGAAGTAGCGTTTACAGTTTTGCTAATACTATTATGTGTCCACCTTTGGAAAGCAGCCTGTATACGAACATGCCATTCAGGACTTACCTCATGAGCAGTGACAAGATAACTGCGAACTTCTTCAGGGAGATCTTCTATAGAAGTAACACTATACTCACTCAACAATTGTTCTACAATTGGATTAAAGAATATAAATTTCTTACCACCTAAGACATCACGAGTAACTGATAGTGCAAAGTTCGGTTCTATGCCGGAGCTAGTATTAGCAATAAAACTCAAACTTCCTGTGGGAGCAATTGTAGTAATTGCTGCATTACGAATGCCATAATCAGCAAGGTTGTCCTCTACCCAACTCCAGTTCATGTCAAACTCTTCTGTGTTGTCAATGAAAGATCTATCATGGTCTATAGTGATTGGACAAATATATTCACCATAGGAGTCCCCCTTCCATTCCATTGCTGAGAAGGGGCCATAATCCATAGCCCTAGTCATAGATTCATCCATCGCTGTATAGGTGATGAATTCCATAATATGCTCAGCCAAAGTTTCTGCTTCTTCACTGTCATAACGAATACCTAACTTATACAGCATATCTGCAAAACCCATAACACCAAGACCAACACGCCGAGTGCGCTTAACAATAGCTTCAGTTTCTGGTAAAGGATAACGATTAATATCAATGCTCATATCAAGAAATATAGTAACAAGACGTGAGGTCTCATCTAAACGGGCCCAATCTATTGTGCCTCCAACAACAAAGTTGACTAGATTGATACTAGCCAAACTGCAAGCTTCACCCGCCAGTAAGTTCTGTTCACCACATAAATTACTAAGAAGTGGGCCAAGACTCGGTGTGGGATTATAGCGTTGATTAGTATCCCAAAACTGAACACCTGGCTCTCCATTTTGCCAAGCATGTTGAATTAGTGCGCCCCAAATGTCACGGGCGCGAACAACCTTAGTTACTGATAGTGTACGTGGATTAATAAGAGAATAGTCAGTGTCATTTTCAACCGCCTGCATAAATTCATCGGTAAGAGTTACACTTATATTGAAGTTGTGTAGTACACCATCTTTTTCTTTACAGGAGATAAACTCCATGATATCAGGGTGCCAGACTGGTAATAGGGCTAGTACCCCACCCCGTCTAAAGCCACCCTGCTTCACACACTCAATCATAGAATCAAATACATATAAGAAGGACACTGGCCCACTTGCTACCCCGTGTTTGTTCTTAACATTATCGCCCTTGGGTCTGACATTACCAATATAGAGACCAATACCTCCCCCCTGCCTAGTTATCTCCGCACACTTTTTAATTGTTTCAAATATACCATCAATAGAGTCAGGCACATCTAATGAGAAGCAGGCAAATCCACTACCAAAATCTGTACCAAAGCTGAATAGTGCTGGTGAGTTAGGTAGAAAGTCAAGATTAGATATAGCTATATAGAACTTTTCTGCAAGGTCATCATCGTTCTGTGCCACCGCCTTGGCCACTCTATGAAATAGTTCATCAGGAGTCTCTATAAGAGTGCCATTTAGGTCTCTACGTAAATATCGTTCTTCTAGTAATTTAATTGCGTTATCAGTTAATTTTGTCAATAGTCAGTCTCCTAAATACTCACTATTATAATAGTTATTAAATGTAGAACTTGATCAATGTATAGATATTTCCAATACTCAGGTTGAGTAATTTCATACGTTTTATGGCACTTCCAATAGTCAATGAGTAGGTGTGTGATGAATAGGAACGGTAGTTGCCACCAAGAGAGTGCCCCCATGAAATAGATAACAGTACAGAGCAGCATTGCCCAAGTTAGGGCGTGGACTGCTAATAGAAAGTTCGATTTACTCTTCATATTACCAATAAAAGGGCCCTGCCAATGAAAATCATATAGAAGGTGCACTAGTATCAGTGCTGCAAACATTAGTACCATAGACTCTCCTAATATAATACTAGTTTAGTATTAAATGTCTAACATGGGGTAGCATACTTCACCCTTGGACATATATTATACCACACCTTGGCTTGAATTTCAATAGAGAATGTTACTCTCTTTTATCCAGCGCCCATGCCCATGACTATGTATTATATAGCGTATGGGCTCTGAGTATCGCTCATGAATGGCTTCTTCTGTGGTAAGATTATCATGATAGCCACCACTCATTGTTATACTCCTAACTTCACCCTTCCATACCTCATTATTTGCCCAATAGAATTGCACTACTTGTCCAAGGGTATACTTAGGCTTAGGTAAGGTATTTGGATCAAAGTTCTCTGGCCAGGTTATATCAGGATACCGACCAGACATATCTGTGGGCTGCCATTGCTGACCATCCCATTCAGGCACTGCTAGGTAGTTCATTCTTCCTTGCCAATATTGCTTCTATATAATTAAGGGCTGCCCCTAGTCCATCCACGTCTAGTATCATCAGTGCCCACTGTCTATACTCTTGTGCCAGATAAACCTCATCCATATGTACCTTTAACTGTTTCCAATCACTATATCCAGGGGGCGGGTCTACGTATGGCATAATACTCTTCCAAGATCAGCAAGAGAATATATAGTTCTATCTTTATAACGGAATTCTATAGAATAGACCCACTTCCCCTCATTAAGGCCATTTTTATGCACCACACAAGTAAGTTTTATACCATCCTTCTCTGCATAGAAAGATCCTCCTGGTTCAAAGTACATACGTTCAGGGGCACACTTGAATATCTTCTTGAATTCTATGGGGATAAGGAATAGTATAGTATTTACGTATTCTTGCTGCTGCTTTATGTGGGCCTGTTTAGCCATCTCCCTTAGATTAGTCATATATATAACCCCATGTTAACCAACATTATACTCAGGATAGTCCTCCATAAGTAGCATCCCCAATGTCCCCTTGTTAGGAACTTCATGAGGAAGTTGCCAACGATCATTCTCATGAGTATAGAAATACTTTATTTTACTATCCTCACATGTAACCTTAAGAGTTACACGACCCTTCTTTACTAGAAATTCATTGTTTTCTGTTGGGAGCACAGAGTCAGGCTGCCACCCAAACTTAGCAGCAAATGCCTCTGTGATAAATGGTATCATACGAGCTATATAATCTCTCCTTAGTATATTATATATACTCATACAATCCAATTCAAACTCAGTAGGAACTATTTTCTCTCTCTTAAACATAGTTTACTCCCAGCCCATGCAGCCACAATAAAACCTATCATAGGTATCGTTTGGCCTATACTCAAAGAATGCTAAACCTAAACTACTGGGTAACTCTTTCGAGCATGATATATAGTAATCACACCGTGCAAGTCTACCTGTTAGATCAGGCACTTCGTCTACAGGTGTATAACTATTTGGGTCTGGGAAGCACACTGGGCAGGTTTCATTTGCAACGTGGCCACATTTCATTAATATCATTATAGTAACCTCCCAAGATCAGCTAATGAATATACAGGTTTATTCTTATAGTAGAAAGTTATATAATAACCATCACTATTATCTTCCATTTGTATCTGCCCCACTATGCATGAGAGCACCACCCCTTCTCTCTCAACAAAGAACTGTGTTCCTTTAATTGGGTGTATCTCTGTGTATACATAATCCGGCTTACAACCAAAGGTCTTTAAGAAAGAGCAGTGTATAAGTTTCTTAATCTTATTAAGATAAGAAATTCTACTATTATAGTAGGCAGCCTTTGCATACTCAGTAAAGTCCATTATATTGCCCTTGCCCCATATACAATTAGTTTAACCATCTCCCGTAGTGTAAACCCTTTATATGTAAATTCTGTTCCATCATTAAATGTTACTCTATCATCATAAACCTTTGCCACGGGCCTATTGTCATTCTCAAACACTTCAATATGATCTAGGTGCTCTATACTATACATAACTCACCCCCATAACATAATAAGTATTATTAGTATCATTAATAGTGCCCATATTGGTAATAATACAAGAGCAAAAATGGTATAAAATAATAGGGCATAATCCATAAGCATATCTATCTTATCATCCATAAGTTACCATCCATATATATCTGCAAGCTGTACAAGAATATCTGTGAGATTGTTGCCATACTTAGTATAGCCACCAACACATACATTATATTGTCCCCACAGCCCCCCATCTTCCCCTATATGAACATAATGGCCAGCGCGTAGTAGGCTACTGATAGCCATACATATATAGTGTTCATTAACCAGATACTTCTTTTCAGTAGGAGTATTTTCTAGTTCTCTTTTCCACTGTGCTTCAAGCATAATTTATCCCTTTTTATAGCCCGGTACTGGTTTATATTCTAACTTCGGGCGAGGATGTGTAGCCCAATACTGAGCACTCTCCCACTCCTCTAACATTACCCCCGCAAACGCTCTCATAGACCAATTTGGATTTAGTGTTAGGAACTCAGCTACAGTCTTCAGTCCTGACCATTCCTTAAACCACGGCACGGTGAATCCACACCATTTCATCCACTTCTTCATATCTGCGGTATTTATAGTGGTCCCTCGATGAGGCAGTCTGTGCCCAAGCTGCTTGGCAAGTATCGGCCAATGATCATAGTCACCACCAATAAGTGTGCAAGATGTCATAGCAGTCTGCACACTAGCAGCCTCACGCGCCGCTTTAGCCCGCCTTCTACCTTCAAGCATCTTCTGTGCACGTTCATACTTGTCCGTAGTATCTATCTCTCCAGTACCTAGTCTCGTCCTTCTCTCTTGCTACTTCTTCCATACCAATTTCCGTATTAGTTTCTGCTTGATCCTTCCACCCCTCTATATCATCCTTAAGGTCTTGAATAATACGATATTGTGCTAACGCAACTTCCTGTAAGAAGCCATACGAGAGCTCACCGCTGGCAATAATCTTATCATCCATCATGCTTAGCCAATAGATCATAATATCGTTCTTTCCAAAGCTCAATTTCATCTCTAGCTATATTATAGTTCTCCTGACCTATGTCTTGTATAGTATCAATGTCAGAATTTAGTCCAGTAATATTCTCTCTTAGGAAGATTGTTTGACGGTAAAGCCACAAAGCTGCCTCTTGTAGCTCATCGTATGATAATTCTCCACTAGCAATAGCCTTATCATTCATTATAAGCCCCCTTTGTTGAAGCCCAAGATCTATCCCACTAAATAACGATCCTACATGTAGCTTTCCCAATATACTAACTCTTTAGTACCTCTTGCTCAGCCTCAGTATCTCTATTAAGACTTTGCTCAGGCTCAAACTTCTCCGGGTATCTCACCCTCAGTTTATTAATATTCTTTTCCATAACAGACTCTAGATCTGTACCCAGCATATAACATATATGCCCAAGGATAGTTACAAGCCCCATAATACACTCCATAGTACGAACATCTGCCAGGGCATCCTTGTAACCAACCAATTCTTCTTTAGCCAAGCCACCTATCGTAAGCGCCCAACCCAATATTAGCCCTTCTAGGGCCAACTCTTGATCAAAGTGAACCTTAGGGTCAGTTATATAATTACTCAACGATCTTCCTGAGGTCTCGCAGTACATGGCAAAGTACCACAGCTCATCTCCAATCTCTTCTATAAGATTAGAAGTATCTAGGTCATGTCCTTGTGCACGATGGTTCTTTATTTGTGTTGCGAACTCTCCACACTCACTAATAAGCCCCAGCACTGCTTGTATAGTATCTTTATTAGTGGGGCTACAGGTTCTCATGGCCAGATCTTGATACATCACGGAAGTGTTACCTTAGCTACATAAGATATTAAGGGATTAAGTATCTCACCCTTGAATACAATAAGGCGGTCAGTCTCTATGTCAAAGAAGTTTCCAGAGTACTCACTAATATATGTAATTGTATCAAGATCAGTATCTAGATACTCTTGTCTGGCATTAATCTTAGCCAACAACTCTTCTTTAGTACTTGCTTCATATCCAATAACACCATCTTGACAAATCAAAAGTGCATAATAATATTCGTTCATAGCGTTACTTCTATAAACTGTTCAATACCAGGCACCACTAAACTACCCCTAAATACCGCAATAGTTACCGACCGCTCACTAGAGTAGGCTGTAGTATAGTCCCCAAAGGGCTCTATAACATCATACTCATCTTCACTCAAATCTTCTATTGCCTCCCTAATAATCTCCTCTATTCTATAGTGGTCCCCCTTATAAAAAATAGTTCCTTCCTCATCAACGATAATTGCATAATAAGTTTCATTTTCCATTTTTAGTCTCCTTATGTACTCTCAACTTAACATCCATACTTATCGGTACCATTCTTCCCTCAATCACAATTACAGTACTCCCACAGTCAGTGGCGGGGTAAGACAAATCTATTCCTGGGTAATCCAATAAGCTTCTGTCAATAGGAAGAGTTTCTGCAACACTATCAAGCAGTACTTGTGTTTCCTCTAGACTATCTTCTTGATATAGATCTACAGTACCCGCATTAGCAACAAGCATAAAGTATGTCAACTTACCTCCCTTATAATATTGATAGCAGTCTTTAGGTCTGGTACGGTAACATAAGCAAGCTCTCGTAACATACCATGCCAATGACAATTATCCTCATCCATGATGACAACGATAAGCTTGTTTAGTTCGCTTGCCCACCCTATTTCTATCACGGTGCCAATGCTCACTCTAGTTGCCCCACTGAAGTTCACTAATACTATATCAGCCCTCCTTATATCATCGTGGTCTCGGTACGTTATCGACTGCCTGTTGGAAGTAGGAGTAGCACCATACTCATCTCTAATGTCATCAGCATTTTCAAGAAAGCTTTTACCTCGCATTGGGTCTAGGCACTTTATATTAAATGCACCAAGAGTATTTGTAGCTGTCTTCCTCCAATCTGTGCATTCTTTATATGAACAGCCTGTTATAGGCCCCGCCAAGTATACTATCATTGTACCCACTTGTTATCTAAAAACTCTTCTGCTATTACTTCTTTATCCATGTTTATAATCCTGACAACATATCATAATACACTTCCATCCAATAATCAGCATATTCTTTATTTTGGTATACTAGCTCTGTCTCTGCTATCAGATCCTCTTCTAGAGTCTCTACTTTCTTATAAAGAGAGATGATGGTCATAGCCATTCTATATAATGACACCTTTCCCCTGTACCTCCACCCCCCATCAAGTATCTCTTGTGCTTCTTCTTTAGTCATAATGCTATTCATAGTAGTCAAAGTCCCCGTGCTTTAACATGAATTGTAAGCTCACCAACTCATCCTCTAGCCTATGCAGCATACGTAAGTCCTTCTCTGTTGACTTACCTCTTAATTCCGCAATACGTTCCTGTAAATCTTCTATATCTCGAATAAGGTCCCTCTTTTGATTATGTTTTCTACTCATATTCTCCAAGCACCAAGAGATAGTTAGTATCACATAGTGGGCAGCGGAGAGTCAATCGAGTCTCTAATATACCATCCTTCACAGCAACTCCCTCTTCATATGTTTTTGACCAGTGCTCTTCTTGCTTAGTAAGCACCAGTAGGAAACCAAATTTGCACTCAGGGCAGGTCAATCTCTTCATCACCCACCACATAAAGCCATTCACCTATATTAAATACAGCAATGCAATCGTTATCCTCATTATATAAAAATAGTCTCCCATCATCCAAAGCCTCAAAGTATGCGCCCCTTACCTCAATACTACTTTCCTTCACCACTACCTTGAATATCATCATCATCTCCTATAATAATAAATGGTGGCTTGACTGTGCCCGTATACATAGCGGCTACCTGCAAAGCTGCCTCTATCCGAGCACGAGGCTCTAACATACTTGTAACTAGTAGGCTGCCCAATGCATAATCTTCTCCAGAACCAATGGCCACAGTGCCTGTATTATACCAGTTTATGTGATAGTCACTGTACATAACATAGACTATCCCTCGATATCCAATCAAGAAGGTACCGCCTTCACGCTCATTGTCACCTTGAAAGCCGTGCTCCTTGAATATACTTCTTATATGCTCAGTAACAAGTGTGGCTAGGTATTCATAGTCGGTGGTGTCTACTATCTGAGAGGGCGGGCTAAAGTACACACGAAGTATCTGCCCCATTCTATAGCTGCCTATGAACCCAAATATAAACTCCCCGTTTCTAAACACTTTGGGTACATTTGATACCAGGTGCTTATACCCACACGTTGCTCCACTATCGCCACCAATGTACATCTTGCCATCACCGAATACGCCGACAATACAGCTCATACACTCTCCATAATTTCCGTAACATCTACCTCTATTCCAAACTCATCAGCAGTGCGCGCCAGTATGTCCAATACTGTATTAACAGCCTCCTCTACATCCTTTGTCCAAACTCTCACTGTCATTGTTACCGTAAGCTCCATGATTAGTCCCTCCGAAGTAATGTATATATTGTTTTACATTTTATATACATCTCGTTCGGGCAATTGTTTTCTTCGGCCCAATCTAATAGATCTTTAAATACAGTTAATAATATTTCAAACTCCATAATATGTTGCTCAAGATATACCAGTAGATCTAGCAGTTCCTCTTGAGCATCCTTCAAGCTGTCTCTATTGTTGAAGGGCACCAGCGGTCTTCCATAAGTCTTCATCCCTATGGCTGCTCGCTCATCCAACTTAGCGTGTATACTATCAAAGACCGATGACAAGTTCATCTTCCTTATTATAAATCTCTATAATGACCCCCGCCGCACCCAAGATTGCCACGAAGCGCTTGAGATCAATAATGACTGCGGGGGTAAAATACCAATTATGCAGAATAACTTTATATATAGTATTAACCTGTATATCTTTCTTATCTATAATAAGCTGTACTGCGGCCTTAATAACCTCTTCCATACTACTTCCTCGCTATAGCATATATGTCTGGCCCAGATACATATATAGTAGACATATTAAATATTAGTAACCAGTCTCCTAGTTCATCATACGATATGTTCTTATACCACTCTGTATATTCTCCTATCAGCCACTTGCCATCTACAGCGGAGTGTGGAAGCCAGTTATTAGCGGCCATAACAAGTAGCACACCCCCATCTTTCAATATACTATATGCATTATGTAGGATAGATCTACTATCCGGTGTATGCTCTAATGTTCCTACACACACTACCATATCTGCTAACCTTGGCGGTGCATACTTACTTGCATCGCAGACCACATCAACTCCTGGGCCAGCTTCGATGTCAACTCCAACAAACTCACAGTTGAATATATCCCTTATTCCACCATTGATATCCTTACTACCAAACTCCACCACTAAACCCTCTTTAGACAGAGGGTGTGCAGTAACAAAGGTTTCTACCCAATCATGGACAAGTTTTGTCATAAGTATGTTACCCAGAATGCTATAGCCATAAATATCATCAGCCCTACCCAACATATCATTAACAATGTATTTTCTATTTTCTCTACTCCTGTGCTGATGGCGAGCACACACATAGCTATATACCATATCTTTGCCAGAATATCCATGTAACCTCCACTGAATTTTATCATCACTAAGCATCTCCCCTGAGTGCCCCATTATAGCACAGGTCGGCAGCCTTGGCAAGCAGCAACTTCTTTCGTGCTATAGATATTTAGTGGTGCCGGCCATCTCGGCCACTCGACCGGGTAGCATACCGTGAGACTGCATACCCACTTCTACACAGGTTCGCACACTCTCGACACCTATGTCCAGCTATAGTTACAGGAACGCCGCAATCGGGGCATACCTTTGCCTTGGGAACTCGTTTCGGGGGCCGTACACGCAGCTTCTTTATGATTGTATAGACATCGGCTGGATATATGCCCAACTCCGCTGCAATAACTGGCACAGGGACATGCCTGTGGTTTAGTTGCTCATTGACATAGGCAACTACCATATCGCGGGTAACCTTAAAGCCTATAATAGTGTTTGATTGCCAGAGCACAGATTTGGTAATAGCCAGGGCTGCATTAGCCTGCTCTCGTGTGCACCCCACCCGCGCCTGATACTCAGCGGGGGTAGGAACACGGCCAAGCTCAGCAGACATCTGCTGAATAGTAGCCACAATAGTATGATCGGGATGGTAGGCTGCGCGCATGGCCAGGAGTATACCACAGCTGGCCGGGAAACGCAACTATAGGTACGAACGTATATATTATGCATTGCTAAGTATATTTATTTGAAAAGTTGGGTTGTGGTGGGTGAGGGGGTATCCCTACCTTACCCTGTCAACGCCGACGGTGAACCTTGTTTCTAGCGCTTACTTCCCACACTCCGGTATATCATCGTATGCAGGACACTTGCCAATGGACATTGGTAGGTGTGCCCAGCCGAGTCTGCCCCGTCAAGGTTGACATAACAAGCCCAGCCACGGCGCAGACGTGTGCCATGCCCGGCTTGGATAGCTTGACATAACAAGGTCAGCCCGGGCACTGGGCAGCACCTGTACCCGGGCTGGTTGACTTGACATAACGTACAGCCAGGTCGTGCAGGCCCTCGTGTGCTGTGCAGGCCATCGTTGCACTCCTGATGTGCACGTGTGAGACGTGTGCCCGGATTTGACAAGCCACAACGACCGGGTGTAGACTGGGGAGGTGGTGAGTCGCCGACTACCTACGCGCTGTCTGTGGAGAAAGTGCTATGTCACGTTCTACCGTCCGTCCGACTGACTCTGGTACCCTTGCCGCCGTCGCGACCACTGAAGGTGAGATGCTTGCCGCCGTCGCAGCCAATCGTCGGGAACATGCAGCCGCTACTGCCACCACCATGCCCGCCACTGAGTCAGACCTGCCCGCAGCCATCGCTGCCGCCGTCGAGGCGCTGCGTGCCGCTGGCCAAGGTGTGCTGGCCGACGCCGCCGTCACTCAGTACCGTGAGTCGGTCAAGCCCGCAGCCGTTGTGCCCGCCATCGACGTGGCTCCACTCGCTGGCCCTGAAGTGCTTGCGCACGACGGGGAGTGGAATATCGTCGTCGCGTCCGGCAACGGCACGCCCGCCCGTGTGTTCTCCGCCGAACACACACTCACAAAGTTGGATGGCTTGATTTCGGACCTAGCTGCCGTCACTGCGTCCCGTCGCTTTACGTTCCGTGTCGTGGGCGGCAAGGTCGAGGGCGCGAGTGTCGAGACTGCCAAGCCCGGTGCGGGGAAGCGCACCGGCGAGACACCATACATCATCACTGAGACCCGCCTAGCGCGTGCCGAGCGGGCTGCCGAGAAAGCTGCGGCCCGCCTCGCTGCCCTACGTGCCACCACGCCAACCGCCTAGCGCGTCCCACCGTCTGACCACTGGGGAGCCACCCGGCTCCCCATTCCTTTGCCTAGCCTCGACAGTTATGTCAAGTACCCCTCCCCAGAACGTGTACCCACAATCGTCATGAGAAGCCACCAGCACGGTTCCCCGTGCCCTATGGACGGTAGGACACGGTCGGTAGGTAGCAGTGCCTTGCCAGTGTCCTTAGAGACGATTCCAGTGGGTCAGAACGTGCGCCCGCAGATGTGCCCCAACGTTTCGTGCCCAATATCTTTCGCCCCACAGTCTCTCACCCGGTAGTCTCTTGCCCCATAGTCTCTCGTCCTCGAAGCTTCGGAAGCGAGAAGCTTTTGGCTCGCAACCTCCCCCCACGTTTTCACACCAATTTTCACTATAGTGTTTAGGGCAAATATTAGGATAGACATTATATATACATTTATATATAATTAGATATAGTTGTATAATATTATGTATATATATTATTATATGTTGCTAAGCACTTGGTATACACATGTTGAGCACCATAGATATGTCGTTATAAATACATAGCCAATATACATAAGCATCACACTCACCTATGTGTCACACACGTGCCTGTCGTTGCCTAAGTCTGTCGGTATGTCGTTATAAACCCATAGTATAATATTATACTATGGGTTAATACCGACACTTTCAAACGACACCCTCTGCCACAAATATCCCAAATCTACACACAGCACTGTATAAACCCACCACATGCACGCTCATTCTAACCACTACCATGCACTAATATAACCATACTTAGCATTACTAACAAAAATATCACCCTAATTGCGGGACAAAATAAGCCCTTGCGGGACAAAAGCGGGACAAACTTCGTGTCCCCGGGACAAACTCATCCACGTATGCGGGACAAGCCATACTCTACTAAACTGTACTTGACAACAGTCACAGTGTGCACTATACTGGGCTCTGGAGAATGCCATATGCAAGATACGCAAGAAGTGATCCGTATGATAGGTTTGTGTGGGTTCTGGATAGTCAAACCATATAAATCTACCCTAGAGTTTCGTCACACAGACATCACCCTCTTACAGTCTCTCAAGAATAACATAGGCACTGGCAGCCTGCACAACCACCACAACCACTATCGCTACAAAATAACCAGCCTAGTCACTCAACTACAAATAATTTCTGAAATTTCAAACACAGATTTAAACCTCGCTAGAACTCTATTTGAAGAACTCTTGACCAACCGCCTGGACATCGAAACACGCGAGTTAATTGGCCAATATCACACGCAGATAGTAGAAACAGCAGAGAATTGTGGGTTCATTGTTGAGGAAACTTTGTTAGAGCGATAGTTAGATAGGGATGGTATTTAGTGTTAGAAACCATTTCACAAATAAAACACTCACTTTCATATATTTACTAAGGCTAAACTCTTACAACTTTCAGCATTACATATTATTGGTGTTATCCCCCGCCGAGTATCATCCCTGTCAGAATATTGTCAAAGATATACTTGACCTTATCCCGCCTACTGGCTGCCTTGCAGGACGCTAGCATCGGCTCCGCTGCTTTGCAGGACCGTGGCGCCGATTTGCGCGCTGGCGCCCGCTGTGGTAGGGTAGGGCACGGGTCGGACCATTGCGGGCGCGCCGTCGCATCTTTCGCAACATTCTATGGGGAGTGTAACTTTGAAGATAACCAGAGCTCACAATACCTTGCTCATTCTGCAAGCATCAGATCTTGACAGCGTACCAAATGTCAAGGTTATTAGTGAGGGACCAAAGGCCCCGGAAATTACACACACACTATTCCTTGCCCATAGTGGCAGGATGTACAATCTGAAGCTAGATTTGTGGGAAGATATCCGCATGGCTTGTGGGCGGATATCTTGCTTCTCACATACCCCGCAGTCTATGCTACTTATCCCAGAAGGTTTGACTAACCTACCAAAGAACTATGAACAATATACGCTGAGGTTCGCTGGCAAGGTTATTGCTTACCTTTACTGGCCACACACATTGGGTGCAGTTAAGAGATTTGGTTACAAAGACGTTGTGATAGACAATCCTACCTTTGGTGACCGAACAAACGTGGTTGTGGAAAGTGTGCCGGAGTACTGGAAGGAAGTTATGATGGCACAGGTTACTGGCATCACAGAAGCTATGGCAAGGCAATTGTTGGGCATAGCTGAGTGGAAAGAGAATATAGTAAGTGAGTTTCAGAATATAGACTAATAAGAATCAGTATAATAATAGTTCATGTATCAGGGTAGCAATACTCTGAGGATGAATGTCGTGCTAAGTTGGGGCAGAGTAACATCTGCCCCAGTTTCTATTGTGGATTAACCAGAGTAAAGATACTGTGGTTAGCACACAATAAGGAGAGAATCATGAAGGGTCATGTGTGGCTACATAGGAAGTTTCAGAACTCTCCAGGAGTGTGGATGGTAAAGTTGCCAGGAGACATTGCCCGACCTGTTGGGAAGGAAGATGAGCAGGGGGTAAGTGAAGAGATCTTAATTGCACGAGCAGAAGTTTCTCGTGCACGTGAGGAGTATGTGAATCTCATCTGTGACATGCTCAGAGAGAAGTATGACAACGCTGTCATAACTGTACACGACAAGTATGTGACAGCAGAAGTGCGTGGAAAGGTTGTGGCTAAGAAGGCTCTGAGGGTATAACGTCATGCAGACAGCCAAGTGTGGGTGCGTTGTGGATGTAAGTAAGAACTGGATAGAAAAGCACTGCAAAGTGCTAGAGGATGCTTTAAGGTTATCTAGCACAGGCAAGAACTTTAACCCTGATCCTGACTCGTTCATGAAGAATTACCAGATTGCTCAGGAGCACATTATTGCAGTGAAAAAAGAGGTAGGATTACTGCAATGAAGTGTGCAAGGCATTAATAAGGAGAGGTAGTAATGAAGAAGTGGATGATTGTGCTAGCACTAACTGGCATATTCGTTCTCCGGGACATGCCAAACAAGTTGGAGAGTGTCTGGATGAAGACGTTTGTGACTAAGTATGGAGAAGTGATACCAGGACATGCAGACTGGTATCAGTTTGACTATTAGTTAGTGATTGACAAAGCTCATTAGTATATAATATATACTGTGAGCTTTGATGAGACTAAGAGGAGTGTGCTGTGGAACTAAAGTGGGCAGAGATGGGCTGGTGGTATGGCAGCAACGAATTCGATAAGAAGTTGCTGGGGGAGGCTGGTAACTCAAGTTATCGGGTGGAAGATCAGTGCCAGGCAATGAGGACGTCTGACTTCGTGCTCATAACGTCAGAGCACAAGATGACCATAATCTCCGCAGACACTATCGTGCGGGGATTTGGTGAGGATAAGGATGGCAAGAGTTTGAGAGAGCTAATGAAGGAGGAAGTTATCTATAACTACGCTCTTCGCTGTTAATGCAATAATGGTTAATGAGGGAGCTATACTTTGGCTCCCTCATTAAGATTAGGGCACTTTTGCTATTTACCAGAGTCATAAGATTGTGGTAAGCAGCAAAGGGGTGACTAACTGTGAACAAAGAGTATCTAAACTGGTCACTAGAAGCCTGTGATTGGTTATATAAGCAGTATAATATAACCAATTATAGGTCAACGGTACTTGACAAGAATGTCAAGACTTGTTGGTATGAGTACAACAGTGGCCTGCACCAGATAACTATTGGTCAGCATTACACAGCTAAGTTGTCAACAGATGGATATAGAGAGTACGATGAAGTTGAATGGGTATGGGATAATGTAGATAGTGGCTTCGATGATCGTGATAATTGGCAGTTTATGCAAGTGTGGAAAGTGGTGTTGCACGAGTTCGCTCACGTGTTGTGGTCAGATATTTATTGGGATAGTGGTGAGGACGTACATGGCAGTAAGTATCAATCTCTGCTTAGAGAGTTGATAGAGACTTACCCTTGGCATGTATTTCTCCGACCATAATGCATGTTATGGTCTAGGGCACTAATAAGGAGAGAAACTGTGGGTACGTGTCCGATTTGTGGAAAGATTCATCGGGAGTATCCTGAGGAGTGCTTGCGGGCCGCAGAACTTGCCTGTAAGAAGTTGTGCAAGGGTGTGACTCATCATGATGACTGCATGTTGGAGGACATGCAGGAATACGTTAGTTGTGGTAGGTCTGTTGAAGAGTATTTAGATCCAGAAGATGCCTTCGAGGAAACTCCCGATGAAGTATATGCGCGACAATACTGGGAGGACATGGATAGAGAGTTCTACGAAGAGCTAGATAACGCCGACGAACCTCTCGACTGGGTTGATGACTTTGATCGTCGTTCGATAGAAGATCTTGATGGGCCTATATTCGATGGTCAGGAGTACTAATATGGAAGATCCCGCGGACAGAGTTGATATCAAGGAAGAGTTGGAGAAGTTATCCGAAGAAGAACTAGTGCAGGAGTATACATTCCTGCTATCTTTGGAGGAATAACATGCGGGATTATATCATGCTCAGTAGTGCACCTGTGGAAGAGGATTGTGCACAGGTTGGTAACGCCAACTATAGTGAGCAAGCACAGAGAGAGTGTAGAGAACTAATAAGGATGATGGAGGAGATTCATCCTGAGCAGCCTAAGATGTTCTTTGGCTACTACAAGATCAAAGGTTTCCCCCATGACTTCGGTACATATTATGAGGTCGTGGCTATGTATGATGATGAGAATGAGGAAAGTATAGACTGGGCGTTCGATGCAGAGAGTCTTATCCCAGAACATTGGGATGAGCTTGCAAAGAAGAATCTACGTGGATAAGTGGGCAGCGTGGAAGAGGCAAGTGAAACACTATCTCATAAGATACTGGAGGTATAATAAGGGGATAAACAGTCAAAGGCTTCTAGCCCTATATAACTACGGTTATACAAGCAAGGAAGCTGCGCGTAAAATAGCCCACCAGGAGGTATACTGTGCCTAATGTCAAGCGCTTGCAGAACCGTGAGGGAGTTAGACGATACGAAGTTAGTAACTGTAAGAGTCGTGAGCGCGCAGTCAGGGCCGTTGCACAGATGTATCGTTATGATAAACATTGTTGGGCGTACTACACCGTGGAAGTTGATAGTGGGTTCAGAGTAGACGTAGTGAAGAATAAGAACCCACTACCAGACACTTTGTTGTAGGTTTACACGCAGGGCCTAAACATCGGTTTAGACCCTGGTGTTAGTCTATAACAAAGGAGAGACACGATGTACGAAGTAGTGAGCGGCCACGAAGCAGGACATCTGTACCACGACTACGTCTTCAGGTGCAAGAATGAGGAGGAAGCAAGAGAGTGCATAAAGGCCCTTGATGAGTATGCTAATAGGCAACAAACTCAGAACTGGGTTTGGGGTCCACAAATGTGGAAGAAGGCAGACACTTGTGTACCTATTCATTGGAATGGGTACCAAGAAGTAGATGCTCCCTGGTGGAGTGGTACCCTGAATATTGTGTCTTGCGAGAAGTGTGTCTACCACGGATGTGCAGGGAGATTGTATGCCCCGATAACCGACGGCAACAGAATGTGTGCTACTTTCAAGAGTGTCAGTATCAAGGAGAGCAAGGTGAGCACGAAGTTGGATGACGCAATAAAGGCGCGTGTAGAGATGTGTGCTGAGTGTCACAAGCTCATTAGTTGTGACCTCATACAGGACTCAGCGAAACTGTGGGCAAAGATGATGTACTCACAGTTTGAGAATGAGATGACCGAGCATTCACTATACCTGCACGTATATGGTGCAATCTTGCAGCGCCGTGATACTGTGCAGGTCGTGTATGCTGCGCACTATGACTCAGTAGATGTTGTGGATGTGATTGTCAAGAGAGATCATAGTGTCCCGTTTGAGGAGGATAGAGAAGCAGCAAGGAAGAAGGCTATGGATCGTATGAAGGGACAGCTTGTGCAGGATAGTTCTCAGGGCTGTCACAAGTCTGTTGTTATAGCTGCCTGGATAAGGTGCTATAATGAGATGGATGATGTTTGGGAGGGCAGTGTTCTCACCCGTTAAGTCGTGAGCTAGGCCCCACCAGCAGGAATGTTGGTGGGGTTTGCTCAGGGCATAACAAAAAGGAGAGAAATCGTGCTGGCGAAGTGTGGATGTATGATAAGGGAGAGAGAAGTTGCTGCCCAGAACTAGAAAGATTGGAGAGAAAGTGTAGGGAGATAGCAAGGAAGCAGGGTAGATCATATCCTACCATCGGTAAGTACTTGGCGAGAATAGAGATACATAAGAATCTTGCACAGGGAGAGGGACAATGACACTCTATCGTGCAGAGTTCTACACTCGGAACGATGAGAAGGTTGGTGAGGCACAATTCTTGGCCAGCAACCAGAGCCAGGTAAGTGCCCAAGTGCAGGCTAGCATTAATGACCTACACGATCTTGGCATCACTGATCTGTTCTGCGTGGAAATCAGCATCATCTAAGGAGAAACGTGGTGTTCAAGCCAGTTTGGCAGACATCTGGTGAGACATATATTGCTAGTAAGGAGGAACTAGCGGGTATGTCAGAGAGAGATAAGCTTGAGTATGAACTGTTCTTTGCTCCGGCCAGACCGGCAACACTGAGGCAGGAACTTCACCTGTATGCACAACAGGAAACTGGTGTGCAAGAACCAAAGGTAAGTATCTTGCCCGCACAGCGCCGACCTAACAGGTTGACAATGTAAGGTGAAGATAAGATGATTGGCAGAGTTGTTGGGCTGTGTGATGTGCGTGGCTATGATAGCTACGTTGGGGTTGTCATAAAGGAACTAACTGATTATCCTGGATTCTTCATTGTTGAGTACACCAACAGTGAGGAACAAACTGTGCCCTTGGTGGTATCAAGGGATGATGTAGTAAGATATCAGGAGGAAGGCTTTCCAATACAATTCTACCCCATAGAGTGACCTAACACACAGCCAGCAAGGTACAATGAGGTATCTTGTTGGCTGTAGTTAGAGCATTAAGGAGGGGTATATGGAAGTAGAGGTCTGGACAAGATCTGGGGAAGTATCGGTGTTCCATAACGTAGATAAGCTGTACTATGCTAACTTTGACTATCCATCAGAAAGTGTACTAGTGCTGCACTCTAATATACATGATAAGGAGGCTCGATACCCAGCAAGAAGGATCTCTGGTATAACTGCCACTGTGGAAGATCGGGTGGCTTCCTTCTTCACGTTTGGTGGGGTCGATCACGTTGTGAGGTAAGCAACCATGCACTACTTTATCGTGCGCTATCGCAACGGAAATCTAGCAGAGATACATGAAGATTATGGGCTTAAGGAGGATATTTACAACAAGTACCTATATGATCCTTGTGTGCCTTCTAGGACATACTCGGTATTTGGCCCATACAGATCTGCGGAACTAAGAGATATCGCAGAACAGGAGTATCGTGATGAAACCTTGGCGGGTAACTTGTGAGAACTGCCCAGAGCTAGGAGAATGTGACGGCATATCAAAGCCTGTTTCTTATCTCAGTGAGGAGGATGCAAAGAAAGATAAGCAGTGTCCGATGCAGGAAGTGCGGCAGGATAACTGGCCATGCTTGAAGTGCTAATAGTAATAGGATGGATAGTTCTGTCAAGCACTTTGGGTATACTAGTAGATAAACTACGAGGTAGATAATGACCATCATTTTGGACTATGAAACCATCACTGAAGTCATGGAAGTGGTGGCACATGCCGCAGTCATCATACTAGCAATCTCCTGGATAATCGCAAGTCTAACACCGGAGAAGTAAGATGTGCTGGACAGTAAGTTGTGAGGGATGTCCTAGTGTGCCCTCAAACTATCCTGGATGTCCAAATGCCACTGTGCCCTCTCGTGACTTCGTCAGTTATTTGACGAGAGAGGATGCGGAGAAGGCTAAGGTCTGCACATTGCAGGAGGTATATGAAGAGAAAGAGAGTTGTGAGGAGCTGTACATTAGGGAGCTAATGAGGAGACTGTAACGTGGCAGAACTAGACTACGTGTACCTTAATGGACTAAATGTTCCTTGCTACCGAGTGTTTGGTATCAAGATGAGAGTCTTTGTTAGTCCAAAGACAGTTGCACGGGAACTGTTCTTAAGGATTAGGCGCAATACACAGCCTGATACTCCAGAAACAGTTCAAGTTAAGTTAACATCTCTACCGTCCAGTTTCACAGTGATGTACTACGGACCGAAGACCGAAGAGGAGATTCTAAAGCTAGCATCTGACCTTGAAAAGGAGCTTAATAATGGGGTACAAGAGATCAATGCAAGCTGTCCATTCGGCGGAGAGTGTTGCTGCAAATAATCCTGAGGATACCGTTGTGGTGTTCAAGGGAGAGGACAATAAGTACCATATTAGGCGCTTTAATGAGGAGCGCGGAGTAGATACGTTCGTGGAGAAGAGAAGGGGTAATATTCACAGTATCATTAGGCCAGAGGCATAAGTAGAACCTACAAGTTAGTTATACCTTTCGTCAGTAGTCAGGGAAACTTGACTACTGATATAAGGGCGTAACTAAGGAGAAAGATTGTGGACAAGCATGTGGAGAAGCTTTACATGGACAGCTACAAGAAGAGTATCGACAATACCATGGCGGGCATTAATAAGGAGAGTGAGAAGAGTCTCCTTCTTAAAGAAGTAGCAGCGTCATTCCTTTTCTGTATTCGTAAGTTACTTAGGGAGGAAGAAACAGATCCCTGGACTAAGGGAAAGATTTCCGGTGTGCTCTCCTGTCGTGAGTTTCTCCCCAATGATGTAAATGCTGTATTGTGGGAGATGCAGAAGATCTATGATGAGGTTCTTCTGCGAGGCATGGATATAAGGAGTAGCAGACATGCTACTTAGTGTAGAGGTCTTTAGCATGATACTCTGGACGGCAGTAGCTCTCACCATTATCGGGAAGGTAGCTAAGGATAAGATAGTGGTGAGTATTGGAAGAATATTGTGGGGAGTTGCCATTGGTGCGCTGCTCAGTATACTGCGGTTATCTCTCTAGGAGAAGTACACATGAATGTTAGGGTACGATGGATGTGGGGTGGTTGGGAAACCCTGCATAACATTGCAGAGGTACACCATAACTATGATAATGGCACGGGTATGCCTACACATCGAGTAGCATTTGTTACCAAGGAACATACTAGCTTTACCTATCGGTGTGAAGAGATACGTGAGATGGAGATAACTGAAGAGAGTGAAGTACTCTGTGGATACTGCGGGCACACACTGTCTAGAGAAGTGCAGACTAATGGTGCTCCGATGATGTATTGCTGGAAGTGTGGAAACTGGCAAGCATGTTGACACTCATTGTTCTCACATTGATGCTCATTATGATCCTTATAAAGCTAGTAAGTACACTACTGGGGGGATAACATGAAGAAGTTGCTGACAGTTTTGAGAGAAGCGGTTGTCTCTCATAACTTTCACAAGGCTGTGGAACGGGACTTCCCTAATCATACCACGAGACTACCAACTGCTAAGGAGTTGGCAGAGATCTATCAGTACTCACCAGAAGAACAGGTAGAAGGTATGACTCCATATGATCTGCGAGATGTCATACTATTCGTTCTTACCCTTGTAGATAATAGTGGTAAGCTTAGCTTGGACACACCCGATTGTGAGCATGCAATGAGATCGGTGGGTTTGTAAGAGGATGTATAATAGTGCGCTGATCTTGTTTTTGTGCTTATATCCTATTGCGCTTGTGGTGGGCCTCGCAATAGGATATCTAATAGTGGAGAATCTAATTGTGAGACGTTTGTAGGCTGAGCGTCTGCCCATAAGCAATTGTGGGCAGACATGAGCCTATAAATTAAGGAGGGAGTTGTGATGGATGTAAAGAAGGTGCAGGAGTTGGCTGAGGCTTGTACTATGGTCATTAATAGTTGTTCGGAACACAGCGAAGACGATCAGCTGCTAGAAGTAAACTGGAATGTTGTGTATGAGATGAAAGGGAAGCTAGAGGAGGTTCTTGTAGAACTTGCGTTGATAACTGGGAAGGCACAGGAGTACCCAAAATGGCTAATATAATACATGTGGTAGATCTATTGGCAAAGCACAGTAAGGGTGAACTAGATAGCCCTGACTATCTTTACAATGAGTTGATGAGAGTCGGAGAACAGTTCAGTGGTAATAAACTCTGTAATGAGCTAAGAAGTGCATTGTGTATAACTATCGTCTGGGACTCAGTAGAGAATGAAGGCAGACTTAGGAATCTTTCTATACTAGCAGCAATGTCTGACAATAGTATTCCTGTAGAAGAGATCATTACCTTCTACAAGAATATCGTTGATCTAGCCGCTGCACTATCTAACCAAGCTTCTACACCTATAGTAGAAGAATGTTGTAGGTGTCTGCGACATGAGATTGGGAGTGCAACAATATATGGGCACTTCATGCAGGCTACAGAGTACTTCAGTAAAGCCAGTGCATATCCTGGACTGATAACTCTATGCAGAGATATCCTTGGTAGAACACTGGCTGCCAGTCTCGTGGGCAGTGGAGAAGATGAATATAATGATATTCTACTAATAAAGAGAGTTTTAACAGAACTTCATCAAGAGAACTTGATTGTTCTTCTGCTTGAATATTATAGTAATCTTACGTGGAATGTTGCAATGGATACCCTTAGTGATACCGTTAAGTAAGTACCTCACACATCTTTCCAACATTCATTCGCAAAGGCCACCTTAGGGACATTTGCGGGCCAATTACTAAGGCACTTTTTATGGATGCTCTTAGTGTTTAGGGCAAAATCTGATAGGAGAACGATGGTGGAAAAGTATGAAAGAGAGGAGTTACTAAGGTTACTGGCTGAGGATGGTAGTCTGCCTGCATGTACAAACCTTGGTGGGTATCCTATAGTTTATTTTGATAAGTATGGTGAAACATACTGTCCTGAGTGTGCAAGTAGTAACCTCAATGCAGAGGTCTCTGGTGAAGATTCTTACTCGCAGATAGTTATGGGTACTATCTATTGGGAAGGCCCACCACTTATTTGTAGTGAATGCTTTACAGAAATAGAATCTGCCTATGGAGATCCTGATGACCAAAGCTGAGAAGAACCTAGAAGAGCTGGGATTTGACAAAGCATACACGACTTTATATGAGAAGAATAGAGAGAGGTTGGTTGAGCAGTATACCGCAGAGATTGATGCGTGGGGTTGGGAGGGTATCTATAATGAGGCAATGAATAATGCTGATGAGAGAAATGTAGGTAGTTGTTATCTCGGTACGGTGTTCTCACTGACTCCTAGTGGGAAGTATTATACCTCTTGGGCCAGCTCGAATATAGAAGTGCTAGAGGCGGTTAAGGATGATATTTGGCAGGAAGTGCTAGAAGGTTTTGCAGTAACTTGGGGAGGATATATAACTTCTGGGGAGGGTGACCCATGCGATATATTCTTTGAGACGTATGTAGAGAAGGAAAAGTATGATGAACGACCCTTCAATGTACTAGTGTGGAGCTTGGTTACAGTAGCTTGTGTTCTTGGTATAATTATTATCACAATCTTGATGAGATAGGAGAAAGGTGATGAAGAATGTGAAGGTTGAGGCTAAGGGTAACAATATTGTGCTGACCATTGATACTACTAAGAATTTTGGGCGGAGTAAGAGTTCAGGTGCTAATATCATTGTTGCTAGTAGTGGTGGGAATCAGGCAGTGATGGTAGGAGATAGGGAGTTTAAGCTTGGTGTGAATATGTTTAGGGAGCCTGAGCCCGGAGAGTAGTTAGTAGTTAATGGAGAGGGTAGGAACCTTCCTACCCTCTGATTAGTGACTAACTATAATTCACTAAAGGGGGAATATAATGCTATTCGCAGACTTTGTAGATGGGGTAGCCGGCAAGAAGGTGTGGAAGGACATTCGAGAGTGGACTATTGGGTGCATGGGTGTTCAGGGAACACTTAGGGGGGATATTGTACACCTGTTTGTAGAGAGTGATCCTGTGGAGGTTAGATATCTGCTAGGGCGTGTAGAAGCAGGTATAGCGATGCTGATGCAGTATAACAAGTCCCGTTATCATGAAGTTAGGTTGTTTGTGCTTGATAGGCTTCCTGGCGCCCTAAATGATCTTGTAGAGGAGTTTGCAAAGATATGAGATATCATAGTTATATGGCAGAGTTCTACCTTAGATCCTCACGTCTATGTATCAAGCTTTCTAAGCTTCTTAATAGACTTGCACATTGGCTACTTAGTCGTACAGACCCACATATTCATGCAATAGAAAGGATGGGGCATGATAACTAACATTCCTAAACCACCGGATGGATCTGCTTTCGAGTTAGTTGAAATAAAGGAGGGTGGTGTGCCACACTATTACTGTATCACACCACTACACCTTGAGTACTGCGAGAGTGGTACATTGGATGCTAATAGTATCAGGGATGCAGAACGTCGTGGTGCAAAGTGTGATATATGTAGAAGTAGGGGTTTGAACTATACTTTTGATGAGCATACTGTTGAGAATGCACTTGTTATTGCTGTAGAACAGGTTGAAGACCTAAATGCTATAGTGGGGCTAGCTGCATACTTGAGTAGTATTAAAGAGATGGCAGAGAGTCTTGGTATAACAGGATTTGCTTTCCAGAGGAGAGAAGAATGATAAAGGTTTTTGTCCTGTGCATAGTAACAGGTGTGTGTACTTTGGCGCTTGCAATAGTTGGTGGTAGCCACGCACTTTTCTTCTTGGCCGGAGCAACTCTTGAAGCAGCACTTGTTATGTGGGTCATGCGACATGATACCTAAATATTACTGTGGATGGCATAACAACAGGTGGGAAGCATTTTCAGCAGAAAATGAACCTACTGCTGAGACTCATGGTGATAAGTACCTCTATGTTATAGGTCCATTTCGTACTAAGCGCGCTGCGCTGTTTACAGAAAAAGAAGGGCATGGCCCAAATATGCAAACTGTTGATGAATTAGAGAGAGCAGCAAAAGATGCTGAGATTCATCCACATCGTATAGTTATTGGTAATAGATACTTCACAGGGCACCATGTGGGACTCGATTCACGTAAGTTTGGTGTGGCAGTACCACTTGCTGAGGTTGGTACACATAATTGTGGTGGTAATTTGATACCTAATGTTCGGGGTGCATACTACCCCCTGAAGAAGAGTGAAGTAGTTCTTAGGTTAGATGATGGTGAGTATATTATCCTGCCTAAAGGTGATCTTATCAACGAGAGCGCTGTATTGCTAGGATATTACCCAAGGGAGGTTATGGGATGAATACTGGATTTATATCATGGGGACGTGATATGGTAAGTGTGGTGTGCCATTGCAGTCTAGTACCTGAGTACCCACACTTTTCAGACTTTGTTGATATGGATGCCTTTTGTAAGGATATCAACATAGTCCTAGCTACTATTGCCACTGTCTCTTGGGAGGACTACACGCTCAATATACAATATCCAAGAGTGGAAGATTGGAATAAGATAAAGGAAGAGATTGATAGAGTAGAAAAGATGTATGTTACTGCTATAGAAACTGCACGGATGTTGAAGAAGGTAAGAGTGTGATAGGATTGTTTGTGACAGTAATGTGTGGAGCAGCTTACATACTATCAGGAAGCAGTGTATTTCTAATACTTGCAGCCACTGGGGTGGTAGTTGTTATATATGAATATATGAGAAGGGATATAAAGGAGCAGTAGTGTGCAGACTATAGAAGAAGTACATAGTCTGAATAATGGTGTATATGCAGGAGATCATGCTGATTGGCTGGTAGTATATATTACATATCGTGATGCAGATGTGCTTATAGATAGTAACTTCGATGCCATAGAGAAGTTTCTTAGAGAAAAGTGCCCTGATGACGTAGAGATTGAGAGAAGCCGAGATTCACTCTTTGGCTGGAGAGATCATCTCATTGTTAGACCCAATAGTGATGCTGTAGAATGGGCTGAAGATTGTCACAGGCAACTTGAGAACTATGCTATCTTCGATGAGACTGCTTATGCAGAAGAGGAGGCAGATAGACATAGGTATCATTGGCACTATTGGGATAGCTGGTCAGAGAATGATGAATGTAGTTTGTGTAGTATATTTGCAGAGAGATTAGCGGAGTTTAAGCGAAATAAGAAGGCAGTATGGGCCAGAGACTATCTAAGGAGAGTGTTTAAGATGAGGTGTATAGATGGATGATCTTATTGATGTCTTTGGGTACCTTTGTGAATATAGTGATAATGGGTGGCCTATAGTGTATATAACCGATACTGGTGATTATATTTGTAGTATCTGCGCTGACAACTACAATATTACAAGGATAGTTGAAGCAGTAACCTGTAATTCCTTTATCTGTGATTTCTGCGGGACACTTGTGATATAAGATGGTAGCTTATATGGTTATTATAAATATCACTGAGAAATATATGACAATACAGGGGGCTGGTAGAGATAAAGAAGATGCTATATCTGATGCCATAGATCAATTCCTAGAAGATAACAAGTACTTTGATGAGGATGATATTAGTGTGGCAGATTGTATAGAACTGGAAGAAGGGGAATAATAGTATGCGATATATGATTACTGCTCATATCTATGTAGACAAGGTCGTACAAGTAACAGTAGGGGCTGATACTGCCACACAAGCAGACTGGGCTGCCAGATTCCATCTAAAGAGGGCCCCACTACTTCCTTCTGATAAAGATATAACTGTACTACATGAGTTTCCCATTGATGAAAGTATAGATAAAGCAGTAGATGTACATTATTGGGATTGTAGAGAGAAGGAAAGTAGAGAAGAAAAGGAAGAGGCTGCTTGGAAGGAATGGAAAGCTAAGCACCATCTTTGAGTATTGATCACAGGGCAGGCGTAATCCTGCCCTGAAGTTAGTACTCAAATAAGGAGGAAGGAAGTGGCTGTAGTCATTGAGGATATGTATGTATTCGACACAGAATTATTTTATAGAATAGTACTTGAGGAGGGAGAGAAGAGAGTAAAAGTCTGCACAGTAGTTAGAAATCCATTGTTCGCTGCCATATATATGGAGCCAACATTCCATGTCAATTCTTGGGTATGGAGCCCCACCTTTAAGGGAGCTAGTTACTTTTATAATGGGTTTATGGCCTATATACAAATGTATACTGATGGTAGATTCAAGGTCATACCGGAGAATACTGAGGTTATTATAAGGTCTTATGAGATTGATGACGGTGAATACTTACATCATACTGCACATAGTAATATGATAGGAGGGTGTCAATGACAAGTTCCCTATCGAGAACATTTGACAGAGATGAGGGGGTTAAGGCTGTAGAAGAGATAGAGAAGGAGTTGTTCACAGATAATGTATATCTAATAACTAACTACGCTCTTAGTCAGAGGGATGAGGTTACTGTTTACTGGGAGACTCTTTACCCCAACAGATCTAATCTACCCCGTGTTACAGAGAGTGGTCTTGAGATAGCCTTTGTGGCAAGTGAAGCTGTGCGAGTAGAGGCAGTAGTAGCATATCGTAATAAGAAGTTTAGTATCTCTGGGTTCCTACATCTAGTAGATGGTATATTTACTTGTAGTAAAGAAGGACTATATATGTACCACTATGCTGGATATTGTTGTGAGACTCCTACTAAGGCAGGAGGAAAGCATATTACAGAGTATGTTATAGAGACTATAAATCATCTATATAATGCACATAAGGATACCTGGGATAGTTATCTTAAGAAGGCCGGCGTCATTCGTGCCCACGAGAGAATCTATAGTAGTATGGGGGATAGGGAGGAACATCTTAAGAAGATACAAGAACTCGATGAAGAGATTGCTAGACAGGCAGCCACTATCATAGAGCTAATAGGAGCAAAGTAGTGTCTATAATTGAAACTGGGATTAGCCCCAAGTATGTTAAAGATTGGGGAGTAGTGTTTGCTCTGCGAGAGCTTGTACAGAACTGGGCGGATGTAAGAGATGAGTTTAATTGCAAAGGTACTATTCGTTGGGCAAATGGTTATGCACATTTCCGTGATTATGGGCCGGGCCTGGAGATGCGCCACCTTGTAATGGGTATCAGTGAGAAGGGCGAAGATACTATTGGTACCTTTGGTGAGGGGTTGAAGCTAGCCGCACTTGTGCTAGCAAGAGAGGGTCGTAAGATAGTAATAAGAACTAAAGATATTGTACTCTCTCCTACTATAGTTCATAGCAGCACGTTTGGTATTGATGTGTTGGCCTATTATAAGGAGATAAACTCTCCTGCCACAGTTGGTACAGATATTCTGGTAGAATGTAGTGAGGAGGAGCTTGATGAAGCAAAGTCATTCTTTGCTCGTTTTACTCCCCTACACTGGCTTGTAAAGGATAAGCTAAGTACACCTGGTGGACGGTTGTATGTAAATGGTGCTATAGTAGCTGAACTACCTGACGCACTATTTAGCTATCATGTGAAGCGTAGTGAGTCGGGCATTATTTGTAATCGTGATAGAACTGTAGTTAGTATGACAGCGGCAGAAACTGTAGTATCTGACTACATACTAGAAGAGATGGCTCCAAAAGAGATCAGAAGTCTATTGGATACTGTTGCACATGATACTGTTTCAGTATTTGAGTCCAAATGTGAGTTCTACAACCGCTATACTATTAGCTTTGAAAGACACATTATTATTAAAGAGGCTTTTGAAGCTATCTTTGGTACTCGTACACTGATTGGTACCGGCAATGATGATGAGATAATTGCTAAGTATCTTGGATATGATATAGAGTATTTTAGATATGGTTGGGCTCGACTACTTGCTTCGGTAGGAATACAAAGTAGCAATGATGTAATTAATGATCTTAGGTATACACAAATAGAGGATCTTACTGAAGAGAATAAGTCCCTAGTTGAGCGCGCTAAGAACAAGGTACAGAATCTCTTCCATGAGGAACTTCCTCGGATTATTATAGTAGATAAGATTATCAATGGTGGATCTCGCAATATAAAAGCAATGTATGATGGTGGTGATAATACAGTTGTGCTTGCTAGACAGATACTAGAAGATCCTGAAAGCATACTGCCATGCATTCTACATGAGGCGGCTCACTGGGCAAGTAACAGTGTAGATCTCACAAGCGAATTTGAGAACATGCTTACTAGAATGTGCGGTGTTCTTATGCAGATTGTGTATGGAGGGACTGTTACTAAAATCCATGCTAAGAGTAGAGATAACCAATAGTCAAGGAGTTATGGTTGGAACCCTTTATGCACTGACTGTTGGAGATGAAGTAAGATACTTTATAGTTGGTGTAATGGAGCGAGATGTTGGGGTGGTTGGTAATATCTGTGTGCACATCTTGGGTGATATAACTGTGGTTATTATACCAGGCAGGTATACTAGCGATAAGGTATTTATTGATGGAAGGGAGGGTTATATAGATAAGGGAAGATTACTGCTGGGGCCTAGCATAGAAGAGATGATAAAGATTAGGGGGATAATGTGTCAGAATATGACAATCTAAGAAATGAGCTGGTAGAATTGCTAGACGAGCTATATGTTAACGACTTGGGGGACAATCCTGATATATATAATATTGTAGAAAGCATTGATATAGAGATTCCTGATGACACTGATACACTACTAAGTATGTTACGAGAGTCTCCTTGGCTATGGGATGTCGGGATTGATGCAGATGTTGAACAAACACCTTACCGGGTTCTATGTGTAGCCATTTTGGAGTCTCTTGAAGAGGATCTATATGATGCTGCTCATGATATAGAACTAGATATACATAAGAGTCAACAAGAGGGTCTAGATCTACTAGAGGCTTTATATCTTGATAATGATAAGTATGAAGAGGAAGACACTATACTTATTGAGCACTATCTAAATATGTACAGCACTGAAAGTATGAGAGAGATTTTGCATGAGTATAGTATTGAGCCTGCAATATGGTCAGCGTTTTATAAGGAGGAAGACTGTGGATCTTAATAAGCTATCTAATGAGGTACAAGAGGCTGTTAGAGAAGACCCTAGTATTACACCCGTAGTTCTACATGCTCTAGGAATGAGCCTGTGGACAGCCCTTACTAATGAAATAACTGCCCGATGGGTGGCTGAGACCACACTTGCTAAGGCTTGGGAACAAGCATATGAGCACTTCGGAGACCGGGTGTGGGAGATTAGAGACATTCTTCTTAACTCTAAGCACCTGCAAGATACTGAGCTTATACAGAATCTACGTAAGCAAGAAGTAACTGTGGTTGTAAGTCAAGAAGATGATATTGATGATCTTTCTTATCTAGGAACATTCTCTGATGATTGGCATAGGTTTGCATTCGATACTGAGTTTGAGGGCTTTGAAGATGAATTGAACTTCTTTAGCCCTCGTACTCAGCATCTCTGCTTTCCTGCTCGATACTTTATTCCTACAAACTGTGGCAAGCCTAGTAGTGAGGAGTATAGAAAGGCAGGTAGGGCTGCCTATAAGCGTGCACTAGGATACTATGAAGGGGAGTGGCACTTTATTGTTCTTATAGTGAAGGTGTATCTTGGTGGAAGAGTGGTAATGGAAGATAGTGTGAGTGGTATTGAGAGTGACAATGAGACTATAACAGATATTGCTAGAGAGATTATTGAAGATATGGGTGTCCCTAAGCCATATATTATTATGTGGGAGATAGACCAATGATAGAAATTACTAATGAAGTGGGTGAGAGAATAAAGGGTAGTATTTTTACTATTAACGTATCATATTCTAATATAAGATTATTTTGTGATGGACAAGTGTTATTCGTTGATACTGATGGTGGAGAGTTCTATATTAAGCCAATTAGTTCAACACGGTTCTCTGTAGAAGCTGTGCCTTTCTCCGAGGTTGTGCAGAGACTGACATGAATATTATAGCAGCAGAAATGATCAGGTATGCACCACCACAATATCTAATAGAGAAACTAGGCGTGGTATGTGATGAAGAAACTTTGCAAGAGCTCAATAGTAGGGAGGTAGAGATAGAGGGGGAGACCTGGGGGTGGTACCCATATACAAATATTATATATGATAGAGAAGAGCAACAATATTATCTAGCGGAGGTACTATAATGGTAAATCTATTGGAGTTGTTTAAGAAAGTGAATCCATATCTAACTGATGAAGATATTATTAAGAGTGCGCTGTCTCGCTTGGCCGAGGATACAGTTAACTGCCATCTTGATCAGTATGGAAACATTGTACCAAGCAACCTGTACGAGATTAGTGAGTGGCTTCTGCTGCATAAGACCGCTTTTGAGATTATAGATAGTCCTTGGTATGAAATAAATGGAATTTTGTATTATCAAACAGAAAGTGGTAATGAAGAAGATAAGGTAAATCTAGAGGATGCAAGGGGTCAGATACATTGTATACAGATAGCTAATCACCACTGGACCCCAGGAGATGGCTTCTACTATGGTTAATCTACCAGATATAGGCAGGATAATGCTTATAAAAGATCTCCTAAGAGATTTGAACTTTGAAGAAGGGGGTGGTAGTTCTAGTGTAGTAGCCGGTGTGTTAGCAAGGCTACCACTAGTACATATCATGTTTGATACAGATACTTTTGTACTTACTATAGTATTTGAGCCCTTGCTGACAGTTGAGCAGGCATTCACATTGGCCATAGAACTCAACCCTGATCAAGGATCTATAGAAGAGAAGGATGGTAAGACTGTTGTGAAGATGTGGTGGGATTAATATGAGTGAGATAGCTGTTAGAACTAATGCTCGGATCTTTATTGATTGTGTTGGGTATATAACTTTGGATGCAGAGGCTGTAGCATTACTGGGTAAGCCCAAGTATTTACGAGTGCATAAGAGGGGTGGGTTCCTAATATTGAAGAAATCTTCATCAGGGCTAGAGATGGTAAGCCGACCGGATGGTAGTATGGTTTCTAAATATAAAATACCATCTATTGCTAGAGAATTTACATACTATGCAAGCGTAGCCAATAATTCACTTTATATAGATATGAGGTAATAATAATGAATCTTAAAGATAGGGTATTACAGTTCATTACTGAGATTGTGGCAGAGAAGCCTGATTGGGTGGGTGATATTGTGCTGGCTATTCAAGCTGGGATTAAGCTTCGTCTTGAGCAGGAAGCCACAGCACGTGTCAGCGCAGAAGTGGGTCTTGTGAGGGCTTGGGAAGATCGTAAGGGGGAGTTTATGGAAAGAGAGGAAATTAAGAAACGAGTGCTACGATGTTGGACAATCTTTGGTAGCCCGTTTTGGGAGGAACTTAATGCTGAACAGACTTGATATAAAAGAGTACCTAGAACATATGAAGTATAATGAAGTCGTACCGATAGAGGAGATGGCCGCAGGGTTAGCAGACTTAGAACTAGATAGATTAGAGTTATCTTACGGTTACTACTATAATAGAAATCTATACATAAAACTTAGAAGTGATACTAAGCCTACTAAGCTTATTAAGCTTGGTAAGCTGCTTAACAGCGCTGATATTACTGTAGACGATCATGGTAGTTGTATACAGGTGTGGGCTAGTTGGTTATGAGAGTATATAGAGTACCCAAAGACTCTGATGTAGGGAGAGTAATTGCGGCTCTTGAAGAGGTATGTAAAAAGCGTGGGCTGATACTCTCTCGTTGGGAGACAGGCAGTAAGCGCTGTGGGTGGATTAGGACAATTACGTGGGCAGCACACCGTGGCCCACGTACAAGTAGGTTTTGTAATATGCCAGAAAGTGCTGTTGATGATTATATGGTACTTACAAGTCCAGAAGGTAAGACTAAAAGATGTGCTGCCTATAAACTTCTTCTAAATATGCTATTCTGTATAGACCACGAAGATTTTAAAGTGTTTGATAGGATTATAGGAGAATCTATTGAGAGCAAGTGAGATAGCAAAGATCATCAAGATGAACTATCCTAATGGCACACCGCTATGTATTCTTGGTCCATCTGGTGTTGGGAAAAGTCAAATAGTTGCCCAGGTTGGAAACAGCCTGGGCATGGGTATTTGGGGTAAGGAAGATACATCCAAGGGTGCAATCTATACATTTAATCTTCTGATCCAAGATATTGTTGCAATGCATGGGCTTCCCTATCCTGCCCCTGATTCTTTCGTGGATTGGATACCCCCACGTGAACTCCCCCTAATTGGTAATAATACCTTTCCAGACTCCGGCTTTATCATCTTCGATGAGTTCAATACTGCTAGTCGTGCTAAGCAAACTCTCCTATATGATATTTGCCTAAATCGAAAGATTGGCAACAATAGACTCAAGGAAGGCTGGTACCCAATTCTTATTGGTAATCGCGCAGAGGACCGTGGAGAGATTCATGATATCCCTGGGCCACTTATGAATAGAGTCTGTATTATATATATGGATGTTAATGTTAAGGAGTGGATTAGCTGGGCTAGTTGGAAAGAAGTGGATCCCAGAATTATAGGCTATATTGCACAGAGTGTATCAGGGAATTTGGACATGAGTAGCAGCTTGTATGATAACCCAAGTGGAAGAGTTAACCTAGATACAGGGGCCTCTCGGCCACTACGCATTGGCGATCTGTGGTATTATGATGAGACCCGAATGATAGAGAACTGGCCAACTCCGCGGGCATGGGGAGAGAATGTTGACTTTGCACTAAAACATGGTATACTAGAACAGTCAGAAGCTGTGAGAAGAGAAGTGCTAGGGGGAATGATAGGTAAGACCTGCGCACAGTCATTCCTAACATACTGCCTGCTATATAATGAGCTTCCCCAACCACATGATATCCTTACCGGCAAGAAGACTTTCCCAGCTATTACCAATGCCGGGCTGTGCTTTGCAGCAGCTACTTCTATTGTAGAGCATGTTAAGAATAGAAGCGAGGCCGGTAAACCGATGCTCAAGGAACTACTAGAGTTACTTAACAGTGGCACAGTTACTGCTGACTTTATTATGCTTATGATAACAATGTTGACTGGCTATGGTATGTTTGATGAGATGAAGAATATGGGTAAGCCTTTTATGCTATTGGCACAAAAGTTGAATCTGGAGCTGTAGATTGGATATATTCAGAGAGGCTATAGCAGCACGTGCACGACTTATGATAAACCACCCCTTTCTTGGGATAGTTGCTACTAATCTACGGGTGATTGTTGCCCAGGCCAACCCTGGGATACTCGCTAGTGTAGATGCTCAGGGTCGGCTGTATGTCGGCCCTGAGTTCCTAGAAGGAACAGAGACAGGTAACAGGTCCCTTACAAAGAAACTACGAGAGACAATAATTGCACATGAAACTTTGCATATAATACTTGAACATATACTTCGTGGTAAGAATTATGAAGATGATCTATGGGGGCTTGCCATTGACTATATTGTTAATGATATATTAATAGAAAGTAGATTCCCTAAGATAGAAGGAATGTACTATGATACTAATATATCAAGAGATAGTAATGGTAAGATGTTGAGCGCAGAACAGGTGCATATAAAGCTACTCTCGATGGAGAAGGTAGAGTATAAGAAGTTAGATGAACACTTGTATAGTAATGACTCAGCAGAGCCTGGTTTGACCAAGGAAGAGATTCTTAGCATAGTTAGTGTAGCTTCCACAGTAGCAGGGAGTCTTCCAGGATCCCTGAAAGAGGTTGTGGGGGAGTTGCTATCACCAAAGGTAGACTGGCGGAGGCTACTACAGCAGTTTATAGTAAACACCGAGGAAGAAGACATTAATTGGAGAAATAGGAACATAACTTTGAATCACATCGGGTACTTCCCCTCCTATGAAGATATGTCTATGGAAGACATTGTATTTGCTATAGACACCAGTGGTTCAATAAGTAGTGAACAGCTTCGACAGGCAGTTAGTGAGATATACACGGTCCTATCAAGATTCGATATACAGAGCATTTATATCATTCAGCATGATTATGTTGTACAGAGTTGTCAAAAGTATACCCCACGCGATCTGCCTGAAGTACGTAATCTTACCATATCAGGCCGTGGTGGCACCAACTTCATACCTGTATTTGATTACATAAGAGACTACCACATACATCCTAGAGTCCTTATTATGCTTACAGATAGCTATGGAGCAATGCCTGATATAGCACCTAGCTACCCAGTAGTCTGGATAATGAATAATGAGTTTGGGTGGGCACCATTTGGTAAAATAATATGTCTGTAATGAGCATTATTATACCTAAAAATAAATATGGTAGGGAGGCTGCCAGATATCTCAAGGAGGAGTTACACATGGTAAAGACTCTCCAAGAGTGTTATGGTAAAACTGTAGGTGAGCTAACCTTTCTATATGGTCTACGTCCCTGGGAGGAAACATATTTATATAGTATATTAGTACATAATCGTTTTCATGCTATAAGAGCTCCCTCGCGCCATCCTGTATCCTCTGAATAACTTCTAGGCGGATACGAGGATCCTTTATATATTCTGTAAGAACGCCTGTAAATAGGCTTGTGTAGGCACTGAGAACAGCCTTTGGTACAAGATTCATAAGTTGCTTCTCCATATCTACCGCAGTTGCTATGGTAGAGGTTAGCTGTTTAATGGTAGCAAGTAGTGTCTTAGCTGAGTCTGCATCTACACTTCCTTCATCATCGTTAAGTTGCTCTACCATACGTACCTGAATACCCTTTAATAAGGCAATAGTATCCCGCAATGAGTATATCTCTTCGGGATTATCCATAAATATTTCAACTAGCTGTTGAGTAGCGGGGTCTGCGGCGTTAATAAGAGCAGAGCGTGTTGTTGATTTATTTATAACTACAGGAAGGTTATCAGTGGATTCATGTTCAAGGCACCTGCCTACACCTTCATGAGTTGTACCATCACCGGAAGGTTTCTTACAAACCTTACCTGTGCTGTTATTTACATAGCCACAAATATTTGCTAGTGGCATTACAAAGGAGGAATTATTTGGCATCATTTACTATACCTAATGATTGTTATAGACAGTTAGAAACCATCTCCTTATATTATAACACAACTATGCAAGAATTGCTAGTGCAGTATACGAAGTGGTTAGCAGATGGTAATATACCACACGGCTATGAGAGGCTTCCTGCTGAAGTGCTGGCTAAGATATGTATGAAGAGTTAGAAAGGCTGCTTGGTAAGATAGTAGCAGTTAGCATTAGCTCTAATAAGATGGTCACTATTCTAGAAGGCACGGATAGGGTTGCAGTAATACGGCAAAGACATCGCTATACAATCAATGTACTTAATGATATAGGATCATTATTATATAAACTTAAGAAAAGAGTAGAAGTAGAGAATTGTGCCATATCGGGTGTTGTTGAGTTTCCTGGTATTACGGTTCCTGATAGTCGGTATATGCAACTCACAGACAACGCTAAGCTTACTGTTCCTTGTATTACTATTGGGCCATCTATGTGCCTATACAGTATGCTATATAATCTAAAAGTTGGGTGGTGGGTATCAGAGGAGTTATTGGAAGGGCCTTGTATGCCTAGTTATGCACCTGTAATAGATAGTGATTATCAATCTAAAGGCTTTGGTATTGGAATGTTATTAACTACTTCAACATTAGCAGTGCCAGATATACCTTACATTCCTACGCCTTTTATAGTGTCTCCAATAGGAACAACAGTAGATTATAAAGCTATATGGAGTATGATGAATGGATGAGAGTAAACTTGGGCTACCGTTTAAACTCTGGCCCACACAATTAGACGCTATAGATAAAGTAATAAAGGGCTTTGAAAGTGGAACTAAAGTAGCGTTGCTACAAGGTCCTACAGGCTCTGGCAAGTCTGCTATAGCTACGGCTGTAGCACGGTATAGGCAGTCATTGAAAACTGTGGTACTGACTAGAACTAAGGATTTGCAGCGCCAATATGCAGATCAGTTGGGATACTTTAGTGCTGAGGGCAAGGCAAGCTTTGATTGCCCAGCCTTACCGCCACTAACTGCTGACCTAGTAGAATGTCAACTGGTCACCTGTAATAAAACTGAGTGTCAGTATTTTATTAACAAGGGCTGGTCAAAGATTGTTAGAGAGTTAGCCACTAACTATTATTGGTTCCTCGCTAATGATTGGCTAGAGAATGTAGAAGTGCTTATTCTTGATGAGGCACATCTGGCTAATCCAACAGTTATAGATTACATGGGAATAAGGTTGACAAGATGGGAACTTGCCCAAGCAAAAGTTTCTATTAATGACTCCCTTGGGGTCATCTTCACTAAAGGGCCAATGAATATTGCTAATGATTTAGCGCGAATACAGAGAGTAAATGAACCAGCACTTATGGAACACTTATCTAAACTGCTTCAGATTAGAAAGAAGATGATTACTGGAAAGATGGTATATGATACTAGTGCTTATTACGAATATAGAAATAATGATGTACTGGTAGTACAGCCTGAGGATGATAGCGGTATACTTGAGAAGGCTTTATTTGATAGGTGTGCTGGGAAGGTACTACTTATGTCAGCCACTATTCTTGATCCTAAAGTATTTATGGAAGAGAAAGGTTTGGGGCATATACCGTACCAGTATGTTGAACTGGAAACTAATATAGATGCTAATAGGCGACCAATATTCTACCAACCTGCCGCTTGGATTAGTGCTAAGAGTAACGATAGAGATTATATAAAGTTAGTAGAGAAAATAGAGATAATTCTTGATGCACATCAGGGGCAGCGGGGGTTGATTCACACCGCGAACTTTCGCCTCGCTAAGAAGATACGGGATTTGACTAGCGCCCGGAATCGTGCTAGACTGCTAGTGCAAGAGGGCAGCGCGGGCCGTGGGCGCCTGTTCCGTGCCTTCCTAACAGGTAGTGCACCTGACGCTGTGCTGGTGAGCCCTAGCGCGACCACTGGCCTCGATCTTGCTGAGGATCGTGGCAGGTTTATAATCTTTGCTAAGGTTCCATTTCCTGATAGAGGAGATAGCCGTGTAAAGAGAAAAGAGGAAACTGTTGGTAATTATTATGCCTGGGCAACTGTTCAGGAACTTGTTCAGGGCAGCGGTCGCTGCACACGTTCTAGTAATGATTTTAGTATTGTGTATATCATTGATGAGACATTTGGGTGGTTCTATAAAGGTAATAGCAGGTTGTTTCCTGATTGGTGGAAGAAGAGTTTAGTATTATAGGAGAAATATGGTATGGGTACGAGGGCTGATTATTTTATTGGGGAAGGTGAGTCTGCGGAATGGCTTGGCAGCACTGCTTGGGATGGATACCCAGAAGGTGTAGCAGAGTCTATATTGAAGGCCACTACTGAGGAGGAGTTTAGGGCAGCAGTGAGTGCTGAGCTTACATCTCGTGATGATGGCACAGTTCCTGAGAATGGCTGGCCATGGCCATGGGATGACTCACGGACAACTGATTATGCATATATGTTTGTGGACGGAAAGGTCTGGGCTAGCTACTTTGGTAGACCTTTGTTTGATCCACTACCTGATGTTTTGCCTACTCTTAAAGACCCAAATTCTTCTATGGAAGAAACCATGCGCACAGCATACACAGAACAATGGTGGGGAGCATATGATCACCTGCCTAAAATATCCTTCCCAGATATGAAGGATAAGAAGAACATTGCTCTTGATGGAAGATCTGGGCTCATTATTCTTTCAGCATGAACTCTGACTTTTATGTGGGTATAGGTGAGCATGCAGAGTGGTTGGGGAGCCTGGTAGATCGTGGCACTCCATGGATACTCGGTGAGGATATATTAGTCTTTACTAAGGAAAAGGAGTATAGAGATGCGGTAAAGAGAATAGTAGATATTCGACCAGAGGATGGGTGGCCCTGGCCTTGGACAGATAGTTATCTAACAGAATATACATATACATTTATTGGTAACAAGGTACTAGTTAGTTATTTTGGTGGAGATCTTTATGATCCACTAGGGCCTGAGCCGGAGTATGTATATGCTGACATAGAAGAAGATTGGGCAAAGAACCCTGATGTGCATAAGTTTCCTAAATACGGTGGAGTACAGTGTGGAAACGTATAATTAGTACAATAGAATATATATCATGGTGTACAGTTTGTGTACTTAATATTCGCTGTAAATGTTTTGAGCCAACGTTTATATCCTGTGATAACGAGATTGATATATATAAATGTATCCATTGCTCTGCTTACTACTTTATACCTTGTTTTAAGAAGTATGAAGTTAATCTAACTCAACTAAGGAGAATTAAATGAACGAAGCAGAAATGATTGGAAGAGCGTTTCTGTTGGCTAGTAGGGTACACGCTACTGAGGCAGACCCTATCTATGCCCGGCCCTATATGGAGCATATCGTTAGAGTTGCTGCTGTGTTTACTGGTAAGTCCAAGGCAGCCGCGCTGCTGCATGACATCTTTGGTGGAGAGAGTCAGAGCCCCTCTAAGGTAACTGAGGTTACTTCTGACGTTGTAAGACGTGATGGCTTGGAAGAGCTTCTTCCTATTCTTCGTATCCTTACTAGACAGAAGGGGGAGACCTGGGCTGATTATATTGATAGGGTGGCTAAGGATGAGACGGCTGCTGCTATCATCTTTGCAGACCTGGCTGATCATATTGCTACTGACCGAGAGAACAGAGTTAATAAGTCACTGAAGGAGCGATATTCAAAGGCATTTGTTAAGCTTGGTACGATTCTTTCTGGGAGTGAGGCTGGTATGAGAGCCATTACTAACATTGTAGAGTACTATACTGGACTCTTGGTTGGTTTTCAACTATGAGCCACTTTGCTATCGCAGTTATAGGTGATGTTGATACACTGCTTGCTCCTTATGATGAGAATATACGGGTGGCTCCTAGAACAGATCTCACTGCTGAGCAGGTACTAGAAGAATTCAAGGCGAATAATAAAGGTAAGTTCAAGGATGTTAGAGAGTTTGCTGCGTGGTATTATGGGAGAGAATTGGAGCCTGATGGTAGACTAACTACTACCTATAACCCAGACTCTAAGTGGGATTGGTATGAAGAAGGTGGTAGGTGGTGGGGGCTCTTTGGCGGGCAGAATAGTTGTACTGTTGAAGAATTTCTCCAGCACTTGGATGAGTGGAAGACTTGGGCACTAGTGCTGCCTACTGGCACTTGGTATGAAAAAGGAGAGATGGGATGGTTTGGCCTTTGGAACTACAGAGACGCACCAAAGCCTGAAGAATTTATAGGTGAGGATGGCCAGCGTGACACCCGTGCTTGGAGAAAGGCTTGGGATACCTTTGAGGAAGAAAGGGATATTGCTTGGCATAAGGAGATTGTAGAATTGCTTAAGTATATTGATCGTAATGCTACTATTACTATTGTGGACTGCCACATATGAGCACTATAGTTATTCTTCTAGTGGGTTCTATTCTTAGAGTTCTGGCAATGGGTTTGCTTATAATGTGGGGAAGTAACATCCTTGGTGCTTCCTTCGATTGGTGGAGCTGTATTGCGTTGGGGTTCATTCTAGATACTATTATCTATCTAGAGAAGGATAAGAAGAATATTCCGTGGAATTAATAATGGTCTGCTATGCAGGCAGCCATCTCTATGGACTGAATACCCCTGAGTCCGATATTGATATCAGGGGTGTGTGCTATAGTCCAGCCTCCGCACTACTTGGACTGACAGGTTTTGAACAATGGCACCCAGGGAGTATAGAGGCTATAGCATGGTCTAAGACACAGCTTGGTGTAGAATCCAGTGATATACAGATATTCGCACTAAACAAGTTCTTTAGCCTATGCTTACAGGCAAACCCTAATATCCTTGAAATGCTATTTGTACCGGATAGTCTGCTGCTATGTGGGAGTATAGAATGGAATAGCATTGTTGACCGACGAGATATGTTTTTGTCAACAAAGGCCATTCATACTTTTGCTGGTTATGCATACTCACAACTAATCCGTATTCGTAACCATAAGCGGTGGCTAGATAAGCCACCCATCAAACCTGATCCCGCAGCTTTTGGGCTAACCACCGAAGATAATGGGGCACAGGTTTGGAGTAGTGTGAACCTTAAGAATAAGTATGAGAATCTGCTTGCTGACTGGCAAGCATATAGTGAGTGGAGAAGTAATAGAAATCCAGCAAGAGCTGCTTTAGAGGAAAAGTTTGGTATTGACACGAAGTTTGCTGGACATGTTGTAAGACTTGTGCGAGAGGGGGAAGAGTTACTAACCACTGGTTATATTACCCTACCCCTACCACCAATAGTTAGAGAAGAGATTAATGCCGTAAAGAACGGTGAAGTTCCTTATGAGGATATAGTAAAGTTGGCAGAGGGTATAAAGGATAAGTTACTTGCAATAAGTAGCTCACTACCTCGTACACCAAACTTTACCAAGGCAGAGCAAATGCTTATAGACCTACAAGGAGCACATTTGACAAACAAGAAGAACTGTGGTACAGTGTAAAAAAGGAGTAACAAATGGTAGATGAAAAGCGTCTAGAAGATTATTTTAACCCGACAGCACCACCCCCTCAGCCCTTTGATGGTAGGGTGGATAGTATGGAACTAATCCAGCAGAAGAAGTATACTAGTAAAGAAACCCCGGATGACCAGCTAACTCCAGAAGATTTTGAGGATGTGGTTCATATTATCTGGACAGCCTTGAAGGAAGATCAGAGTGGGCGTCAGAAGTGGATTCCTGCTAAGACCAACAAGAATTCTAAGTGGCAGTATTGGTTGAAGTGCTGGAAGGACTTGGGTATTGAGCCTAATCAGATTGTTGGTATTGCGGCGCATTTTGAGCAGCATGAAGAGATCAAGGTAGGAAATAGCAGCAGGCCCTTCAAGGATATGTTGATTCCTGTATCTCTTATTACAGCAGAGGAAGCTACTAGTGATGAGGGTGTGGTTACCTATCTGTCACAGATCTTTAGTGATAGTAATACTATGAGTTGGTCCGATTATGTGGGTAAAGTAATCGGCACAGATGCCTCGAAGAATTCTAACCTGCTCTCTCAGTTGACCAATAAGAGCGTTCTTGCTCAGGTCGAAGGGGTGAGTATCAATGGGGCTGATATCAGTTTCACGCCCCCGTTCTAATTGGAACTTATTGTTGACATACACGAGCCTAAAGCTATAGACCCATTGTTAGTTGCTAAACTGGGAGAGGGTGTGGTTAGACGCCCTCTCCCAACTGGTGATTATACATTCATGGGCAAAGAGGGCTGTGTAGTCATTGAACGTAAGGCCGTGAATGATCTCTATGGCTCATTCATGAAAGGAAGATTACAGGATCAATTACGAAGATGCCTATCCATGTCATCCCAAGCTTTCCTTCTTATAGAAGGGTCACTAAAGGAATCTCATGGGTTTCTTGTTGCAGGTAATGGCAAGAGGATGAAGACGCCTTACACAGCACTATCTAATTTTCTAGTTAGTGCCCAGGCTGAGGGGATTAATATACTACTCAGCACTTCACTTGAAAACACTGCCAGTGTAATAGCTGGATTATATAATTACTTTCAGAAAGAAACACACAAGTCTATGGCAGATAGTGGAACTAGAAGCAAGGTGTGTAAGACACTACTAGATCAGCAGGTGTTGTTTCTTACCGGGCTACCTGGTATTGGGGAACAGCTGGCTAAGGATATATTAAGTGTGTACTTTAGTCCGGCACTGGCCATACAAGGTAACCTTGAGGGTGTAAAAGGTGTTGGGCCAAAGAAGAGGGAAGTGGCTATTAATGTTCTATATGGAATTGATAAAGGGGGTGTAAGTGACCAATAGCTTACAAGTGATATAATATGGAGATACATCAGTCTGCTGTTAAAGATTTCATGATGTGCGGCAAGAAGTTTGAGTATACATATATTAATAAGGTACCACGGACTCTGCCAGAAGCGTTGCTAGTTGGTTCTGCATTCCATTATGCAATGACAGAACACTTCCTGCATGGCTATAGCCTCGCTGATACGCAAGCATTGTTTGAGATTGAGATTATGACCCTCGCGCACCAGCGCTCTGATCCTAGATTTGTAAATGGGTCTGTAGCTGTATGGGAGCGCGGGCCAGAGGAAGCTGTGGGGTATGGTAAAGTATTGCTGGAAGAGTATTGGAATACAGCATTGCCTCTACTCCATGTTATGGAAGTAGCAAAGTCCTTGAAGAGGAATATACCGAACACTGATATAACAATTGCTGGTGAGCTTGACTTTATTGATGCCAGTGGCAAGATTGTAGACTGGAAGGTAAAGGAGCGTGTACCATATAAGACCGAGATTCAAGATGATCTACAGCCAACATTTTATAGCTTCCTTGTTGGTGGTCCAATCACCTTTGAGTTTCATTATATACTGAAGCAAAAGACACCAAAGGTACGTATTGCAAGAACGACTCGCTCGGCCACTGCTATTCGTTGGATGACCGATGAGATGCTGCCAAGATTTGCACGATCAGTGGAGACTGGCTTATACTTGGCAAATCCTACTGGGTGGTGGTGTAGCCCTAAGTGGTGCTCATTCTACAAGGAATGTAGAGGAGAGCCAAACCCAGAGCCAGAAGTAATAGAACTAGACTAAGATCCCTGTAATACTCTTGCTCGAACAGAGCCCAATACTATTATAGGAGAAAAAATATAGAAGGATAAATATATGGAAGGTGAGTTAGTACCCGTCGCTAGTGACGAATATTATAAGATGATGGAAAGAGAGTGGGCCCTAGATATACGCGAACAACGTAAGATCGTTCGCAGTAGTGGCTCACAGTTAGTTAGTGACGCTGGAATTAAGCGTGCAGTAGAAATGAGTCGGTCCTATAATGTGCCCCTTGGTGCTATTTGTTTCATACCAGCAGGTAAGGAAATGATTCCTTATGTGACTGCTGAGGGAATCAAGTGGGCATATAGGTTAGATACACGTGGGGCTGCTGGTATCATTACGACATTCATTCAGTTCCCCACGCCGGAGGTTCCTGTAGCGATTTGCAGGGCAGAGGTCAAGTTCCGTGATGGAAGTTGCTATGTAGGACACGGTCTTGCCAGCCCGGATCAGAAGGCTAACAAAGACATGTCATTGCCTGATATAGCTATGAAGGCTGAAACAAAGAGTGTTAGACGAGCTATTCAGAACGCTATTGCATTCCCATTCTCTGTATACGAAGATGCAATTGAGGTTGCAGAGCGTGGCTGGCAGGCAATGAATAAGTACGAAGAGAAGTTAAATACAGTTGATGGTACTGCAACAGAGCTGGTAGAGAATATGCCTGCTGTATTTGCAGTGGCAATGAATGAACTAAAGATACCCTATCTTGAAACAGTAGAGATATTAAAGAAGTTACTAGGAGTAGAGGAACCCCTTAGTTATGGTGATCCTGCGGGTGCTTTAGAGCAACTAAAGAAATACGTGGAGAAGTAGTGTGGTAAAGAGAGCTGTTAGTGATATTATTATGAAGCCAGAGATACATGATGTAGTTACTATAGTTGATACAAGCGCCCCACCCGCCCCTATCCCAGTCCCGCTGGTAGATACTGAGTATAGGCTGTCTATCGGGGACTTGGTAGAGCTTTCTATTGTTGGTGCAGAGTTTACCAATGCACAGGCAGTAGTAGTGTATTCTGCTAATAAGTTTATTGTAGCTAGAGGTAGGCATATAGGGGGAGTATACTTTATCCCCTATTCTGCTATAGCAATGTCAACTACAATTACAAATGAGATATATAATGAAGAGTTTCCTATGTATAGGGATACTCTGTACACAGTTCGTCTGCAAAATGGCTTATCTAAGATGTTATTTGTTGATGCTATAGGCAGTGATTCTGTGCTTTGCCGATTGGGAGCTAAGCCAGTTATTATTCCCTTGAATAAGTTGGCCTATATAAAGCTATGAAGGCAATAGTTGATATGAGGGTAAGGGTCTGGGATTCTTACCCTCTTGCCTTTATACAGTTAAATAATGAAGAAGCAATATATGTGTATGTTGGTAATGAGAGGCTGCTGCAAGGAATATTAGATAAGTTAAATGAGAAGGGTGTTATATCCTATAATATAATAAGGGATAATGACTGATAATATTGACCTGAAGATAACAGTAGCAACTACTATTGAGGACTTCTCTGTTATTAACTTACCAATGGTAGTGGTTAAGGTTAAGTATCCACTGACTCCGTTTGGCAAGAGAATGCTTGTTTGGTGTAAGAAGCACTTGCCTTGCTATAGGATAATAGAAGAGACCTCTGGTGAGCTACTAGAAGAGAGGAACTTTATAAAGGAGTTCATTCGTGAGAATGATGTATCATATACAGAGGATACTATTACTAATGCTGAGCTTGCTGCTTTGTTCCGTAGTGGAAGTTTCAGTCTACGATGAGTGAATACACTGATACTGAGAAGAGAATATTAGAGAAGTTGGTAGAATTCAATGGCATAATGACCTATGATGATATAAGGGAAGTTTTGTGCCGCGGCAATGGCTATATGGAACGAGAATTCATTATGCCTGCCGTAAGAGCACTGATTCAGCGTGGGATTATAGATAATATATATAACACTGTGTCTGAAGAAGCACGAGTTGCTAAAGCCCTTCCTATAAGAAAGGCATATATAATGCTTCCAGATAGTTGGTATATAAAGTTATCTATTGCAACTAAAACACTAGAGTGGTATCTATAAATAAGGGGTGTCTATATGAGACGTACAAGTGTGTGGTATAATAGGCTTACTGCGGGTGAGCGGAGGGTCTTGTATCAGCTTGAGCGGGCTAATCAGGAGATTATTCCTGGTAGTTGCTTCCTACCAGAAGGCTACAGTGAATGCTCTTTCTGTAGTACACCGTGCTCTGGTGGGGGGCTGTGTCCACTTTGCTCCAATGAGCTGAGTAGGCTAATTAGTACAGCAGACATTGCTATTGATATTACGGGCCAGGGGTGGGACAACGAAGAAGCTGTTACATATTATCTAGTAAGATTCCCAGACGGGCATGAAATGAAGCTATACTATCCTGACATATTCGACCACTATGACACTGAAGATGCATACGATCATGCGAAGTTGATTGCACGGGAGTATTGGCAAGGTAAGGAGAAGGTATTTACAGAGACTTGGCTATTCAAGGACAACTAATAGGGGGATAATTATGGCGCATACCCGTGTCACGCCACTTATGCTGATGCACTCAGCTGCTTATGACATTCGTAATGGTGTTCATTGGGAGATGCTAGAGTTAGAAAACAGGGGACGCAGAGATATAGCACGTTATGTAAAAGATGCTCTTGATAAGGGCTATACAGCACTTGATATTGCGCTAGCATGTGCAGGTGCACCTATTCCTGATGATAAAGTGTGGGAAGACTGACCAACAGGAGGTAATATGAAACGCTATCTACTATTCGCAGGTTGGATCTACTATCCTTCAGGTGGCTGGAAGGATTTGGTTGAATCTTTCTCTACTATTGAAGACGCACTAGATGCTGCCTTCACACATGGGGGTAGCCTTACGTGGTACCAGATCGTTGATACAAGCAGTGGCGCAATTGTAAGGGAAAGGGAGAATGTATCTTAGATGTATATTAATATAATTATCAACCCCTCTCCACCCTCTCTCCTAACCAGTATTGCTATTTACTGTACTGAGGGCAAAGGGTGGACCTATGATCTAACCCAAGAGCGCTTTCGGCGCCCAGGAGAGTACTTTAGTAGCAGCGAGGAAGCTACAAAGGCCGCACTGAAGTATTTTATAGACAATTATGATATTCTTATGGAGAGAAAGTCATAGCAGTAGTGTATAGGGGTATGATCAGGCAATTCTGTGAGATGATGATGCGCGAGGGCTACCACCCAACGGCAACTGTGAGCGTTGCAATGAGCCCACACATACTGTCGAGGAACAGTGCCCTCACTTACTGCCCAGCTTGTATGCAGTATACTGGGATAATCCACCAAGCACAATCTATGTAGAGGACACAGCATCTCATAGATCTACTTGTACAAGGAGCAGCAAATATGAGTTGGCAAGTAGTGATAGAGTTCTATGGACTACACTTGGATATTGAAGCACCCACTGCTGAAGTGGCAGAAGCCTTAGCACTAGAATCACCAGAGGTTCAAACACTAATTGATGCCCTTGGTGAACCCTTTGAAGTATATGTAAAGGAGATTATAGAATGATTTTTAATGATGATGCCATGAAGAATATTTATCTTGGTTTTAAGACGCAGGCCAGGCTTCCTATAATGCCACAACCACAAGGACATTACGCTGGTAATAAAACATTCTCCTTGCCAGATCGGGACACTACTCTGATGTACCCATACGCCATGCACTACCCTATACCATTACAAGAATCTTATACTATTATAGGTGACAGGGTAGTGTATAAAGCAGGTTCTATAGACAATTATGGTTGCTTCTGGAGTGATATTGCGTGTGATCCTAGTAGGGTGAAGTGGAAGTCCGCAGAGACTATGCTAGATAGCTTTGTAAGATATGATATTGTAATTAATAGATATTGGATAGAAAGGATCCAGAGTATTCGTGTCAAGGATATCGAGGATATGGCTATCAGTTTTGTTAATAAGTTGCCACTGATAGTACCTAAGGGCAGAATTGTTTCTGGTGAGTTTGTAGAGAAGGTAGCTAAGGATGAGTTCGCAATAGTTTGGAATAGGTGGCATAGTGGGCTGTACTCTTGGGATAATAATCCTTGGGTTTGGGTGTTTACGTTTAAGGCAAATAAGCGTGGACCCCACTGAGTGTAATAAACAATTACGGTATGCTGATGATGATCTAATTATAGGTGAATTTCTAGAGTGGTACTTTAATAACTCTATTAGACCAGGGAGTGTTATTTGTAACTGTTGTGGGGCAGGGCTAGAAGTAGAGAGTATTAACAATATACTGGCAAGATACCATCACATAGACCTAACCAGGCTCTCCCTAGAAAAGAAAGCTATACTGGAGTCTTTACGTAGTGTATGAGCAGCCTAGCTCTGAGTGTAGAGTATGTAATGGTGCTGGCACTGTGGGCCGCTGGAGAAATAATGGCAAGTTTGTGCAACGGCGGTGCCCACACTGTAAAGGCTGTGGAAGATTATATTCATCTATGGCGCCTAGCACAGAGCCCGTGATATCTAGTAATGAGGAGGAACATGTACACCACCAATCGACTCAATAATATACCATGTGGTTCTATATTTAGAGTACCTGATGGTAACACTCTGATGGTTAAGCAGGGATATGTTACTGCCACTAACTCCTGGTACTGTAAAGGTGTTGATGGTAAAGGAGACTATTTCTTCTCAGTAGAGAGTAATTATATGGTAGTTGTGCTAGATGTTAAGAAGGCTGTGGAGTTTGTAGAAGAGACTTGTGCAGCCTTTACATCTTCCATAGACCCCCTTGCGCTTTGGTATCGTATAGATAGCCTTGTAAAGGAGCTAAACTATGATAGATTCCACACTGTTTAGGGTGATCGCTCGAACATCAGAGCTTGTATATATAGATTTAATTGGGATGGATAGGGTCGTAAGGTATCCACAGCCACTATATGATTCTCTCATCAAGGATAAGCTCTATATAGGTAGATTTGATAGTGATACGCAGTTTATTACCGATATCAAAAGTGCCCCTGAGCCAGACCCCAATGATGGGATGACTATGATGTATCCAAGTACTAATATCGAAGTAGGGAACACCTGGGAGTGCTCATTACTATATAATATTCTAAAGAGTCTACACAATAGATGTGGGTTTACAGAGTGGTGGATGGACATTGACCCTGTAATCCAAGAAGAGATCATTAATGATCTTATATATATTATACGTTAATATAATATTATTATTAGTAATCATTATTATTAGAGGGGTGCTTAGTTTATGTATAAAGTGACATTGCACACAGGGGTGATTACCCCACAGAAGTTAGGAAAGTATACCTGGTTATCATTTAGTACTGAGGCCCCATTTATTGGTCAGGGCATGGTTATTGGACCAGATGATGCGGAAATTACCATAGAGGAGTGGGGGTACAGAGACGGAGAATTATGGGGTAACGGTAGGAACGAAAGCTCTAAGCTTTGCTCTACATTAGAAGAATATAATAATGAGATACAATACTTTGTAGATCGTGGTTGGAAGATAGATTACGAATTTAATATAAGGTAGAGATTTTATATACTATAATGGTTGAATAAAGGTTGAATCAACTATAATAGTTGGGGGGATAAATGTATTTAGTAACTAAGGTTGACAGATGCTTCTATTGCTCGGCTGTGCACCACGTATTTTGTAGTTATAGACTTTCCTGTACGCATCCTAAGCATCCACTGTATTCAGCTATTGATAGGAGCACCCCTGGCCTTGTAGAGTCTGACCTACAGAGAGATTGTCCACTGGTGAATATAGGGGAGGCCATTGCTAAGGCTTTTAATCAGCCTAAGATTATGGCTGAGGCATATAATGATATTATAAGGGGGTTGGCTATCAATGAACATTGAACTTGTTTCTTATAGTAACGTAGCATCCTTCAAGCTGCACCAAGCAGGATTAATCTTTTGTCTAGCACGTATAAATAGTTTTTGTAATGAGTGTGAACTAACAGCCCAGGATATGGGCTACCCACATGTACACTTTAAGCTTATAGAATCTGTTGATGATCAGACATATCTTGTAGAAAGTACTCAGCCAACAGAGATATCAGTTAGGATAGTAATGAGTATTATTGAAGAGACGGTTAAGAGACTTGAGTATGCTAGAGATATGAAGCGAAAGCTTGGGCTGTTTAGATGTTAAGAAGGGGTAGGGGGGAGTAATCCCCCCTATCTTATCTTACCGGAGGAGGTACTGGATTAGAGTGCATAGATAGAGGTCGTGGCCTGTCGCTGTTCCATTGTCGAAGTACTAATCGTATATTGATAGTTGTGGATTGGCTGTAGTCAAGCTGCAACTCTGGGGCATTATAGAACTCTTGGTAGGACTGCCCAGAGAGTCCTGTGCCCCCACCAACTGCATGAGAACTAAATCCATAGCAACCAACATCACCCACTGTACCTTGTGGCCCAGTATTACCCGTGCTACTAGTGTAGAATACTGTGGGCCTTTCCCACCAGTAGTCATAATCATTCCACCTATGAATAACTGGCGGTCTCGGATCTGTAAATCCTCTAATGTACCGAACAGAAGGAACAAACTCCACGCTAATTACTCCACTTAGATAATCCTCACTATTTATCCCCGCCTCAGCAGCCTCACTAGTTCCATGAGCATAGAATGTAAACCTTCCATCATCCTCAGCAGGTCTCTCTATCCGTATACTTCCATAACTATTAATTCTCCAAGTACCCACTTCCTGCCCATCAATTGTGACCTTGGCGTCACAAGCTTCTGCACGCTGATTACCAAGGATTAGGGCATATTTCTGCCTATGAGCGAGTTCTACATACCCGCTACGCTCTTTACCACCTTCAACACGAACACTAAATCCATTGAGTAACATTATATTCTCCTTGGGTGGCGAGATTAGATTTGACTGCCACCGTCAACACCTTATATTATACCACTACTTCAGCGGTTTGTCAAGTTCCTTATAACCATGCAGGGTTTGTGCTGTGATTACCGTTGCAAACGCAATTGCAAACAGCTCTTCTAACCAGCCACGCCAGCTCACAGGCCCTACTACATACAACATACCCACTGCTAACATATATCCAAGGACAGCATACAGTACCGCTACCACAAAAGATGCGGTGCGCTTATCTGCGCTACTGAAGCGCTCGAACCATTTCACACGTTTTACCGTGTTATAGGCCAGTATGCCAGCCCCCGGACCACCGAACAACCATTTCAATGCCAATTCCAATGTCATCTTCATCTCCTAGTGTCGGTATTAATCCATAAGGGGTTAATATCTATATGGATTTATACCGACATTTGTATTAGCTCAAAAGGGATCACCTTATTTTTGACTATTCTCCACATGTTGCTAGTTAGTGCTACCTCTTCCTTAATCTTATTCCACATTGCTTCGTCAGTAGTATAGTATACTTTGTCAAACTTAGCATTCCATCTGGTCTCAACACCAAGCTTATTAATCAATAAAACATACTCAGTGATAGGAAGATCTGTAATGAACTTAGCAGTGGAGTCTTCGGGCACCTTATCCATCTCTACTTCTTCTTTAGTACCTGTATTATCTTTTTCTACTTTAGGACGGGGGAAGTTACTTGAGAACCTGATCCTCTCCGCAGTAGGAGTGGTCAGTGCCTCTTTTGAGAACTTCTTAATATCATTAAGGTCAACAGATATTATATTATATCCACCTAGTAGTGCTGTGTAACCCGTAAAGGTCACCCACACAAGATCATTCTCTTGCGGGAATATAGCACACGGCGCATCATGTCTACGGAACTTAGTAGCCAAAGCCTCTCGCTTACTCTTCGGCACTCGTGCATATACAATATCTTGTTGAGTTAATAATGAGGCGCTGGTTAGTACTTCTGTAGTCTTCACTAATCTATAATTACCACAGATAGGACAATCTCGTCTACCACAGTATAACTTTACTGCTAGGCTAGGACCGAACATAGTATGTGTACCACAAGGCTTAACTCGCTGCCCTGGGCACTTATCAATCTGCTCTCGTATTTCTTTGTGCGGATGCTCTATATTCATTAGTTATCTTTCTCTATCCAACGAACATTGTTCCAATCGTTATACTTCACATAAGCAATAAACTGCTTGTCTCTTTCTTCTTCCTTACGGAATGCTTGACCGACATATACAATCCCATTATCTTCCAGGGTAAACTCTGGAGAAGCGGGCAGTCTGCCATCGCCTATATCCTTAGCTGCTTTCTCTAAGGCTGCCGCAGGGTTTAGCGGAATAATAACAGTCTGTGCTTTAGCCGCAATTCTATCTTCTAACATAGCACCTCTCTCTTGTACAGGACTAGATCTTAATATAGTACATAGAGGCAACTTGTCCATCTCATATATAGGACAATTACCCCATCCAGGTATCCTCCACCACGCATCTCGCTCAAACCCCTCATTCTTATTACCAAAGAGTCGATTAGATAATAGCCAGGGCATATTTGCCATATACCACTTTGGGTAACTTTTCATACTCTTTAATAATTCTACGTTAAGGTCACTTGCAGACCACTGCGTTAGCTCAGGATATCTAGAGTCCGCTTTATTACCAGACCAGAAGCTACCTTCAGTAGCCATTACTGGTATAATATAGCCAAACATATCATAGAAAATCTTACCTACTGCTTCCCACTTACGAACGCAATTACTAGCACCAGTGGGAGTGCCATCTTTATAGTAGTGTGTGTGTATGGTTTGTCCTGGGTGCTCTTTTTGGTTTATAGGGTCATCTGGGTAATTTATTGGGTGATTTAGCCCTGCCGGATGTACTGCAATCCAAGCATGATTTTTGAGAAAGGTAGTTGAGATATTTGGTATCTTTTTTAGGCTTGTTAAGAAGTTTATTAGGTATGTTATATCGTCGTAATTGCCACCGGGGCTTAGGGCATCAATAGCAGTCAGCCCACCGAGGCTAGCAATGTACTGTGCATCAGTATACCAGTCATACGCCTGTTTGTCAAATGTGGCTGTGGTCCATGTCGTTGGCCACGTCTCCCACTCTTCTACGAGATTAGGCTCATTATTACGTTCAAAGTATGCAACACCGAGGCTGCGAAGTAACTGTATGGAAGACTTCTGTTTTGGTTCTAATGTACCAGGGTTGGGTTTGGGGCGATACACACGGACAACGGGCATCATGCCCCATTTAAATGCTACTCTGCAAGCATTATAGGATGTCCCATCTACGTCAAGGAACTTTATCCAGGTTATCCCCATACTACGTAAATCTTGTAGCATGCTATCAAATAACCCTTCATTCTCTCCTAGTGGGTAGTACGCATTAGCCCCAGCATGTACTCCTACTCCAGTATCATAGTAAGGTCTAGGGTACTTTATAGCATCAAAGTCCATTATAAACTCTTTTCTAGCGCTGCTAGTGGTGTAATAACCTTATCAACAAGATTGAGTCTCATAGCTTTTAGTTCATCATTTAAATTCATTTTCTCTAGTGTACGTACTACTTCCTCGGCATTCCAACGAACAGATGTAATTACTGATTTGTTATTATCACTAAGTAATTCCATAATCATCTTATTGGTAAATGCTTTACCGGGGCAGGCAGTGTTTGCACGGGGGGCCTGTCTATGCCCAATCACCTTGCTAATCCCATGATCTAATTGCAATAGATGCACTAATCCACGCGCTGCGGCCAGTTGAGTATCATTAGGGGGTGCCTCAGTAAAATCCCCTAATAAGCATATACCAATGCCAGTAGTATTACTGCCGTGGCCATGCCAGGTCAGATCATATACATCATTAGTCTGATAGACATTCCCATTACCATCAATGACATAATGGTATGCAATGCTAATATCTCCCTTTTCTCTTATATGATAATTAGCAATGTTCTTCAGGTGCTGTAGTGTGCCTTCTTTAGGCAGGCTGGGCCCGACACTATGGTGAATTACTGCTGTGTCTACTTCAGTTCGTCTCTCCCATTTACCTTTCCTCGGCATGTCACTTATAACATTTATAATATTCATATCATTAATTACCGATCTTTACAGTACCTAAGTTGGGTAGTATACCAAATACAGATAATATCCATAGACATACAAGTACAATTACAACTATATTTACAATCTTCTTCATTGTGGCCTGCATGGGAATATAAGTATTAACAACCCACAACAGTACCCCAATGACAATAAGTGTAACTAGTAAAGAAATAACTGACATAAAACTACTCCTTATATAAACTTCAGTACAACACCTATAACCATACTTAATATAGTAATACCAATACCAAAGGCCCAGATTCTACCTTCGATATTTGATTGAAACTTCTCAAGATCCCGTAGTCGTTTATCAATCGAGATCATCTGTACATCTATTAAGTCTCGTCTGGCAAAGGCCATTGCTTGGTCTTGCATCTGAGCTCGGAATTCGTTGAGGAGATCTAGTCTCCTTTCCTGTGCAACTAGAGCCACAGCAAGTGCCTTTTCTGACGATAGAAACTTTGAGTCTACGATGGCTCTCAACTGCTCTAGACTGCCATATAGAGCAGCCATTCTGGCATCACAAAAGTCACGATATGTTACTTGATAACTGGAATCTGGTGTACTCATTACCTTCTCTCTAATTCAATAAGATTAAAACTCACTATCGTATACAAAGAAATGAACCTCAGCAGCGGCCTGACCAGCACCCGTACTATACCATCTGCAATACCAATCACCACTACTTGTAGTATTTATATTAATATAATATACACCAGTACCTGTTCGTATAATCTGCCCGCCAACACCATAGATGTATGTGGTGTCTACTTTAGCAGGAGTCTGTACTTGTGCAGAGACTACTGTTGGATCAATAACGGTACCTGTGCTATCTTTAAACGTAGCCGTAACCTTTATTAAATTACCCTTATAATATCTATTCATGCTTGTTCATCCACAAGAGTTACTGTACTATTACTAATATTAGTTAATGTTATTGTAGAGGAGGAGCTGTCTACAACTGTAATAGTTATAGGAGAGTCAAAGGCTGTAATGACTGGGGTCTTCATAGAGACATCTACAATACTGCAAGGAACAATTACTGTCATTCTATTGTCACCGTACAAATCCCACTAGCATTCCATACTATCTTAAACTCTTCACTGGTAGCTGTAACATTAGCCCCAAAATCAACATAGAACAGAAGGTTAGAGGATGTATATGCTACTGCATACCTAGCAGTGAAAGAGGAGCTTGGCCAGCTTACATCATCAGCATCTAAGGTAACAACTTTGGCGAGGTAAGCAACTGTGCAGTTGTCAAGGACTGCCCCACCTACTGTATACCCACTGCCAGCAGCAAGCTCGCCCTCAATATCCACATATTCTATGTCACCATCTTGAGAAGGTGTATATGTATTATCGCATAGTGCTACCTTTATAGTGTCATTCTCAAAGTCTACACTATGATCTAATATACTCTCTATACCCGCCCCATACCATTTTATAGTAACCATTACTTATTACAATCCGTTATAGTATCAACTAACTCATTTCTATTAACCTTAGCAATCTTACACCAGTACTCACAATTATTATCAGTCAATAAGAACTCCTTAGCACGATGCTTAGCTGCCTTAGTTCCATAAAGCAGGTCAGCTACAGCAGTAGCAAGTACTCCTTTTGCCAATTCTTCCACAGACACTTTATTCTCCAAGCTTAGCTAGAGTTTCCCAATCTGACCACTGATCTAGTTGCCAAGCATAACTATCTCTAAGTATTACCGCTCCATTACACATTATAGGATTATTAGTTGGTTGTATAATATCATACTCAAGTTCACCAGCACAGGTTCCTATTACCATACCTACATATTTACCACTGATATCCTGTGTCTTTGCAATAAGATGCATATGACCAGCAATTACATTACATTGATACTTTGCACAATATTGCGCAATCAACCCACCTGGATTAGGGCGGGAGTAGTTACCTGGATGACATATCATCCATGAACCATCTTCTGTCATTGCATAGTACATTCTTGAAAATGATACACGATCAGATGTTGTAACCAGACGCTTGAGACGATCTTGTGATATCTGATCCTTACCCAGGCGTTTATATAGTCGCTCTTCATGGTTGCCCATGAGCCACAGTATAGAAGGAAAGTCTGCTAGTGTTACATCTGTTATATGTTCAGCAGCCGCTAATCCCTGTTCTATTATCTTACTCTCATCATATATGTAAGAAGAGTATTGTTCTAAATCTAATAGATCACCTAGTATTACCACATTATTAATTCCCCAGGACTTTGCTAACTTTACAACCCTATCTATAAACTCATTGTTTTGATAAGGACAGTGTAGGTCAGCTAGTACCAGGGTTGAGTTAGGAACGGTTGGAGGAACTAACACTTATTCCCCCAACCCTATATCAAGTTTAGCGCATAAATCTACTACATCAGTATGTACAGGGATATTCTTACTATTATTAATAGTCTCCTTAATAAATACTATAAGATTATCATCTATTGAGTGGTCCGATGCACTTGGGTTTGTCCAGGTCATACTACCATCACTACTAATAATAAGGCCCAGTCTACTCTTTTCTTCTTCAGTAAACTCTAATATATCAATAACTTTTAGTGCTTTATTAACAGTCCGTAGGTCACCACGGGTACCGGATAGGATGTTAAGTATCAGCGCTCGTTGCCATGTTGTTAGTGTAATTGTTTTCATTCTACCTCACTGCTTCTATTATACCACATCTGTGCAACAGGCGCAAGATGCTACTTCTTATCCTTTTTCTTCTTATCCTTATCATCCTTAGATTTGTTATCCTTAGATTTACTATCCTTCGATTTATCCAACCACGGCGGCAATGTCTTCTTCTTCATAATATTCTCCTATATACTATTATATCACATCCTGTCAAGACTTTTTCTTCTTCAGGCATACTATTTTCTCCTAGATTTATGTTAAAGCCTCTTGTAGGCGTTTTAGAGAGACAGTAAGGGCTTCTAAGATCATTGTTAGATCTGCTAGTATTAATTCCACTTGCTCTCTATTATTGATATTTATGCACTTGACTTGTCCTGGGGGCCCTATAGCTCCTTCATCTTTATCCCTAGATAATAGACATATCATTACTTTCTCCTAGATTTATGTCTACGTACTTTAGTACCATACTTACGAGCCCAACGCTTAGCAATCTTAGGGTGAAATTTGAACATATACTGCCGCTGCTTTTTAGATTTAAATGGCATGGAATTAATCTCCTAGTAATTTAGGATCTGCCCCCATAGTTAGAAGTACTTGTTCATATCGCGCAACTTTACTTGCTAACTGTCTAATAGCACCATTATGTAACCGAGCAAGTTTTTTGCCTGAGACGAAGTGATGGCCGTCCTCATTGTAATGAATAATACCCAGTTTACTAAGAAGTTGCTTATTGTCTTCAGTCCAGTCATCCCAAGCCTTGTCTAATGTGTTATCTACAGTATTACACAGTGCTACGTCATCTATGGAGTCGTAGGCACTACCACTACCATCATATAGATAGTCCCCGTCTTCATCAACAATAAATACAGTACTTGTATATGTTGCAATAACAAATGTATTGGCATCTGCCCCCTGCCAGGAGGCTCCTGTACCAGACTTCTTATAGGCTGCAAATGCTATAGGTGCTGTTGCCGAAGAGCTCTTTGTAGTATCGTCTAAAGTATAATATGCAATTCCTGTAAGAGCGTTGGCATGTGAAGAAAATCCCCAAAAGGCTAGACCACCATGAACGGCTGCACTTTTTTGGAAAGCACCATAAGTATCTGTTTCAGCATAAGAGGTTCCACCGTGTGCTACGTCATCTGATTTAAAAGCTAGTATCTGATTATCATATGTAGATTGATTTATAGTAATACCTACGGTCATATTAGCGTTTGAAGAATCATTAATATATAAGCACCTTTGTGCCCATATATCCCCTCCACCAGTTACAATAAACTTAGCATAAGAATTATTGTAACTTCTAACAACGAATATATTAGCATTAGTACCAGGGACGGTAGAATTATCTGAGTCGGCCTTACCCGTATCTATAATAACATACCCAGTGCAACTGCCCCCTTTTGTAGTATCTTCTGTCGTGCCAAGCCCAACAATTTGTATACCTTTATAAGCTGTGCTAAAACCACGTAACATTACTCCGCCTGCACCAGTATCTGCTTTAGAAAAGCTACTAAAGGTATCTGCTTCTGTGTATCCTGTAAAGCTATGAGAAACATCACTGGATTTTAAAGCAAGTATTTCATTATCAGAAGCACCCTGATTAATAGTAAGTCCGATAGTCATTAGACCATTAGCACTATCATTAATATATACTTTACTAGTACTTATCTGTGCAGGGATATCAACAGTATTTATAGCACGAAATGTTGGGATAGCGTTGGCACCACTAGTAGGCCCGGCATAGAAGGTGTTAGCAGGCTCTGTGCCAGATACCCCACCAGTATTTACTATATTCTTTATGCGACCTAATGAATCAAGTACTCTCATATTTAATCCTTATATTGACACACAGTGTCTACCTCCTATGAGGGTATGCGGTGGATGGAAACCCAGTTGTGGAAACCCCACTCAGACAAAGATATGGAACCACCAGAGAGTTGGTATAGACCAATTTGTAGTGTGTCTCCGATGTTCAGCCACACATCCGCGCTTCCATGAAGCGTTTTTGTTTGAGCAGTCGCGCCACTCGCAATGTAATCATTGTCACTAAGCTCAGGAGAGTTCACTGTGCCATTGATGACAATGTGGAAAGTAGCAGCTTCTCCGAGAGCCCAGGCAGTGCTGGCCGCGAATGTTATACGTGCATCCACATGGTAGATGCCCGGTGTTTGTGCTGTGAAGCGCCAATTTGAACCTGTGATGACCCAGCCGCAGTTGTCATACACCTTGTCTTCGAAGTTCACTCTGGCATCTGCGCCATAACCAATGCTCTGCTGTGCGTTGGTACTATATCGCACCGCAGGTTGCCACTCATCTCTCGTGCTCACCGCCCCCGGTGATGCTGGCATCCCGCAGTCGTACAATGCCTTGACCTCGGTAGCGGAGAGGGCGCGAGGGAGAATGAGTAGGTCGTCAATGAGGCCGTTGGCCCACTCACCTGGTGTTGTATTACTCCCGACGGTGAAGTGATCGGCAGAGGCTGTGCACGCCGCCTGAGCGCCACTGTTTAGTAAAGTACCATTCATGTACAGGGAAGTTATCGCCCCGTCATAGGTGACGACCAAGTGATGCCATGTATCGACACCGAATGCCTGAGCGCTAATTATACGTGTTGCCCATGGTCCCCAACAGCCGATGACATTGCCCTGATCGTATCGCAGGATCACATATCCAGTACCACCATCATACTGGAATAGATTCTGGGAAACGGCTGCCACAGTCTTGTCCGCAACAATCATCATCCAACCAGCAACCGTACCTGCCCCCAATGCCAGGTTGCCGACATATGGATAGTTGAACTCGGCAGCCGTCCGGCTACTTGTACTCGCGTGCGCCGTACCCGACCAGGTGTGACCACTGCCGAGGCTGCCGTCGCAGTAGGGCGTGGCGTAGGCTTTCAATTCAAGTTGAGCTGCATCCATATAGACTGTGCTATTAGCAGCGATGAACTGAATGGCCAGCATCGCAGCTACCGTGTTAGCAGGTGCCACGACAGTTGCGCTGATCCGGGTCATCGCAGAAGTGCTGAGTCGTGAGGTAATGTCTACCTCAGTAGCAGCAAACCACGCCCCGCCAGCGTTATACCAATTGACCTCATACTTGACCAAGGCACCGGCTGCTAGAGTTACTGCCCCAAGATAGGCAGAGACCGAAAGAGATGCCCCGGCAGCGATAGCCACACGCCCCCCGGCTCCTTTCGCGGCATTGGCGTACATCTCGAAGGTTGACTTGCTGTTGCCGTAGGTAAATGCCAGCTTATAGCACGCTACCCCATAAACGTAGTTGACAAGATCACGACTGGCAACGAGCACAGAGGTGCCAAAGCCATTATTGACGGTATTGCAGTCGGTGGCATTCACTTCAGCAGAGGGATTTCCTGCATAGTTGGTCGTAGCCTCTGCTACCTGAAGTGCCTTGCCAAACTTTCCTGGTCGCCAGATGACTCCTGTTCCAGCGAAGGAGCCGACCTGTCCGAGGTGCCCATTCGGGTTGCCGGTGAAGTCAGTATTATAAGGCACTGGGCCATCAAAGTGACTAATAAGCAATGCATCTGGAAATACATTAGCAACGGGATTAACAGCCCTAACCCACTTACTGGTAGTCGCATCATATACCATTATATCATTATCTTGAGGGCTGCTTATATTGACGTCAGCAAGATCATCAAGGCCCCCCGCAGATACCTGCTTTATAGCACCGCTACTTGTTAGTACTCTCATTATGTAGCATCTCCATAACCAGCTGTAAAGTCGGGGTTAGTAGTAGCTGCGGCTCCCCCCATGACTGCTGTAATACTCTTAGTGGTAGTATCCAGCACTATAACCGACCCATCATCACCCCACTGCCAGGTATCACCAACCTCTAGTGTGCCTGACCATATAATCCTAGTAGAGGCATTATTAACATACCGCACAGTTACTACTACATCAGCAGTATCTACATTACATATTGTTATAGAGCGTACCAATCGTCTTGCACTTGCGCCGGGTGCGGCTACTATTGTTACTGCCGCTGCTCCGTTTAGTGCACCATCATTAGCCCCTTCTGTAAAAGCCATTACAAACTCCAGTATATATTTATACTAACATCCATTGTCTACCTGCTAGAGGATCACCAGCAGGACCCGTAGCCCCTTGTATACCAGTACGTCCAGTTATACCCTGGCTACCTTTACTTGCAGTAGAGGCTACAATATGTTCATTATTATTAAACATAGCAGCAGAAGACCCAGTATAGGACAATGCTACTACCCAGTAAGTTCCAGCATTATAATAACCAGTAATTGTACCATACCAAAATCTTCCTGGAGCCTCCCAACTAAATAACCGTATATTAGCGTAGTTACTAGTATTCCAGAACTGATACATATTATCACCATTATAATCATAAAAGTGAACATACATAGTAGTTACACTACTGGGAGTAGCACTATTAAATCTGAGAAAGCCACTGCCAGGATCACCTGCGGATGTATTATCACTAAAAGTATAATCGGTAGAGAAGCCACCAAAGCCGCCCCTATTACCAGTTTGCCCAACTAACCCAGTTATGCCCTGAATGCCCGTTACACCTTGAAGTCCTGTTATTCCTTGAACACCAGTAGCCCCTTGTAAACCAGTTAAACCTTGTATACCTGTAGTACCTTGAGCGCCGGTACGTCCAGTACTCCCCTGAATTCCGGTTCTACCAGTTACGCCTTGTACTCCAGTTGCACCTCTTGGACCAGTAGCCCCTGTTATACCTTGGACACCTGTCACTCCTTGCACGCCTGTAATACCTTGGCTACCAGTAACGCCCTGGATACCCGTAGTTCCTTGGACCCCGGTGCTACCTTTGATACCCGTTATACCCTGGCTACCTGTCTCGCCTATTAAGCCAGTCTCACCTTGGGTCCCTTGTTGCCCAGTCTCTCCCTGGTCTCCAGTAATACCTTGCAAACCCGTAATACCCTGAGCACCTGTTGTGCCCACAATTCCAGTTATTCCCTGAGCGCCAGTAGTGCCTTGGAGACCAGTTATGCCCTGCACCCCAGTTTCACCAATAAGCCCAGTTTCTCCCTGAGGTCCAACCTCTCCGGTTATTCCTTGGATTCCTGTCTCACCTTGTATCCCAGTGACGCCCTGTACTCCGGTAACCCCTTGAGAACCAGTAACTCCTTGGAAACCTGTTGTACCTTGCAGTCCGGTATTACCTCGAACTCCAGTTATACCCTGTAAGCCGGTTATACCTTGTATACCAGTAGTTCCTTGCGTCCCTGTCTCACCCTGTGGACCAACTTCACCAGTTACGCCTTGTTCACCAGTGATACCTTGTTGACCTGTGACTCCTACCTGACCTGTCTTGCCTTGAGCACCAGTTGTTCCAATAAGCCCAGTAACGCCCTGAAGACCAGTAACACCTTGTATACCATCACTCCCTGTTACTCCAGTCTCACCTTGAAGACCCGTTATACCTTGGTCTCCAATCTCTCCAGTGATACCTTGGAGTCCAGTCTGTCCTTGTACTCCTGTGGTTCCAATCTGGCCTGTTTCTCCTTGCGTCCCTGTCTTACCCTGTAACCCGGTAACTCCCTGAGAGCCTGTGATGCCCTGTTGTCCGGTTGTGCCTACAAGTCCGGTTATGCCCTGCACTCCTGTAACGCCTTGCTCTCCTGTTATCCCCTGGATGCCTGTGCTGCCTTGAGAACCTGTACTACCAGTGGCACCTGTTGCACCAACTATCCCCGTTATGCCTTGTAAGCCAGTTACTCCTGTTTCTCCAATTAAACCAGTTACACCCTGAGTACCTGTTTGGCCTTGAACTCCGGTCACTCCCTGAATACCAGTGCTTCCTACTAAGCCTGTTTCGCCCTGTATACCTGTTATTCCCTGCTGTCCAGTAGTACCAATTATTCCAGTGGCTCCCTGAACACCTGTAGTACCTTGAATACCAGTGGTGCCTTCTACTCCAGTTTCACCTTGAAGGCCAGTAGTTCCAGCTACTCCGGTAACTCCTTGAACTCCTGTTGCACCTACTTCACCAGTTATACCTTGGGTACCTGTTATACCAAGGCCAGTTACACCCTGAGTTCCGGTTACTCCTTGTATGCCGGTAACACCAGGCAAACCCGTAGCTCCTTGGATACCCGTTTCACCTTGGGTACCTGTTTGCCCAGTAAGCGTTATCCAGGCATCATTAGTGGCATTCCTTACCTTCCATATTGGCATTTACATACCCCACAGCAATTTTTCCCACTCATTACAAACATCGGACCAGTCTACACGAGCTGACTTAATATACTCAAGACAAGCATTTCTATATATATCTATATTATACCACATCTCTTTTGTATATTGAACAAAATTATGTATGTATAATTTATTTCTTGGGTCTGAGCCTGCAAAATTATTTCCAGAAGCACACAGTGTTTCAGGCAGGGCGCCAAGATTAGAGGTAATCATAGGTACGCCTGAAGCCTGCATCTCCAACCCGGTTAGGCAATTATGGACTGCTACAAAATTAGATGTATAAGAATGGTCTTGCTCTACCCCAAGATTATAGACTTTTCCTGTATAATGAGATAGTTTTACTTCCTTTACTTTCATATAAATATTTCCATTATATTCTAATACTACAGTATTTCCAGATTTGGGGGCATCTCCACCAAAAATATTATAACAATATTTTTTTCTAAATCCAATAACATGATATGGTCTACCGTTTTTATGGGATACTAAGTGATATGGGTAAACACCTATAGATTCTAATAATATTATAATATTGAGCGCTCCTGTCTCGGAAGCAATTTCTAATAAGGCACCTGACTCTCGTATATGACCATCTCCATTAAATACCCCCCTTATAAAAGCTTTTATAAAATCCGAACTTTGCTTATAAATAAATAATGGTATAGTCTTATGACGAGCAGTGTGAAAGAACTGCGCTTTTAACCAGGTTCCAAATACAAAACTAGAAAGGGTAACAGTTCTAGTGTTATTATTAATGCGAACTTGGGAACGTATTCCTAGCCTATGGGCCACAGCCTCTATACGGTCAGAGTACGCTTGCTCCTTTTTATGTAGAGCAAACGTTATATTACTACTACAATATGATCCTTCAGCAAAATACATACCCAAGAACCACGCAAATTCTTCGTCTAGTGTTATAAATCTGGGTATGCCGCCCCCTCGTCCAGAACGAACTCGTATACGCCCATCAGAATATTCTGAATAATTGGAATTTATACTCTGTAAATCTTTTAATATATCCATTGTTATAGAGACGTGACTTGTAGGGGGCACTGGTAACTGAACATAATCACCGACCGTAATTGTACTAGCACAAGCCCACTCTGGTTCAACTAACAAACTATTATTGCTATAACCTTGGCCATATCTATAACCCTTTATACGTTTTACTTGGTCTCCTGTAAGGCGACGTATTGGGTGCTCAGGGGTATACATGCCAACCAAACCAGAAGAATTCTGTACCTTTAGAGATACCAATTCCCCATCATAGTCCCTACTCATGATTTTTTCTATAGGCATAAATCTATTATTATGTGTAAGTACTTTATCATTTATAGTAAGGGATACTATAGGTTTATTACCTTCTTCTGTAAGTATCATATTATCAGGGTGGCAACAAAAACTTTCCTGGAAGTTATTGGGATATAAGCACAGTGTAGCATCTGACATTTCAGCATATAGATCCTCTTTCTTTAATCGGCCAGTAAAGTGTACATTATAAGGTGCTGCCTTAGTTAATATTCTATCTCTATACATTTCTGTCTGTCTACGCCAGCTCTCATCCCCCCAAGTTGATAAACCTTCCCAACCATAGGTAACAGTTAGTTTCAGATCTGGTAACTCTTTTATAAGTATTGGCCAGATATCTAATAACTCATCTAGACCCCTATTGGGGTTAGAACTATATATCATCTTATTGGGATCTTTGAGAGTAGGTCTAAACTGTTCTTTTCTTATCCCTAGATTAATAATTCTAAGATTATTAATAGCATCTCCAAATCTCTCTGCTATAAGAGTACTATGCCAAGTTGAGGAGCACACTACACGATCAATGCCTGAGAATGTAGTTGGGGCATTAAAGTAGGCATCCTGTAGCCAAATAACCTTCTTAGCAGAAGATTGTAAGCTATCAAACCATCTAGAGGTTATAATAATATCAGGGTTCATATCCTGAAAACTACTTAGTTTATTATAAGGTATGTAGTTAACATGCTTCCACACACCCTCTTCATCACACTTAGAGAATAAGAACACATTATGCCCACGGGCCGCAAGTTCTCTTGATAATTCTATATAAGTAGTCTCAACTCCCCCCACTCCTACCTCATTTATCATATTAGGATAGACAGGCTCAGGAGTATCCCCCAATGTCATAAATATGTTCTTTCGTCTAGATGATTGTATCCAAGTAATATTGTTTATTGCAGGAGCATCTGGAATATCTTCTACTATATCTCGTGCACACTTTTCTACCTTTGGCGAGTATAGGTGTAACTTATCATAACAGATTAATAATGAAACTTTTATTAATGTATTATAGTACATTGGATTAACAAAGAGTATATCTGTGGTTGGGAAGGGTAAGTTAACAGCCTGCTCTAGTACATTAATAGCCGCTTCCCAATCCTTCTTCTTCATAAATATATCAGCCTTTAGTGCGTATGCTTCGGCCATTCTATTATCTATTTCTATAGCACGGTCTACCCACATAAGTGCATTAGTATATTCTCCTAAGCCTTTCCAGCATGTTGCTATATCATAGGCAGCCTGCCAGCGCTCACCTTTAAATACCCCATTTAAATCTAGGTATTGTTTATAAGCATCAATAGCCTGTAGGGGTCTACCAAGGTCTTTATAGGTCCTTCCAAGATAGAACCATGCTCTGCCATCTTTAGGGTTACTCTCCAGAAACTTAAGAAGTATTTCTATATATTTTAGTGAGCGAAGATTATAACTCTCTGGAGTCCTGTGTGCATGCTCGTGATAGAACTTTATATCAGGGTCTTCTATAGGTGTAGTATTGCCAACAATAGCTTCATGCACTCCAGGACCGGAGAAGAACCAACACTTATTATTCTTCCATAAGCGGGGTCGGTAATAAGCACAAACAACGGGATCTCCTTCTACAATCAGTGCGGACACGCAGTCTACACCTTTCTCAGCCCAATCCCGCAACTTACCCACACCCTCTGTTGCTATCTCATCTGCGTCCATAAATAGGATATAGTCACCAGTAGCAAGTTTTAGAGCCTCATTCTTAGTAGTGACAAAGTCTACAAAAGGTGTCTCATGGAGCTTTCCATACTCACGTATAATATTCTTAGTGGAGTCGGTGGAACCTGTATCTACAATGATAAACTCATCCACAGTACTCTTTATGGCAGCTAAACTCTGTCTTAGAATCTTCTCCTCATCTTTAACTATCATAACTAATGATATTGTTGCCATTAAACTTTCCACTCTAAGACATTATTATCATACTGCGCGACATCAAAGTAGAACTGGCCATACTTACCCATAAGATACTTATTAGTAACTTCAATAATACTATCATTTACTTTAGTATCTTTCTTAGTATGGTACACAACGTGAGGAACTATGCCAATCCTATAGCCACGCTTACGTATCTCAACTGAGTAAGAGGTATCTACTGCGGTATTGCCATCAGGGAGAGCCTGGTCAGGGACTATGTCACCAACGAGGGTGCTGTCTACTAATATAAAGTAACCTGTGGCCCACTTAGTCTCTCGTAACTGTAGTCCACTTACGTTATAGCCATTCTTTATCCAATCAGGATCAAAGGTAGAATAGACATGCGCTGCTGCCCACTTATTTTGTATAAGGGCTTTTATAGCATCCTTTATAGTATCTTTGTGTAAGAATTGTATATCATCATCAAGGAATATCCAGTATCGTTTGTTCGTAGCTAAGAAGTCTTGCCTAAGTAGTTCCATATTAATATTTATAGGGCCATCATTTACTTTAACAATAAATGGTACATTAGATAGATACTTCTTTACTGAGTCTAATAGTGTTGGTAGATATGTAGTACGATTGGTAAATGTACCCATTACTACATCATCAGTAAAGCACGCCCCTACGTCGGGCAGGGGCTTCCTTGCAAATACAAACGCCGATGGTGTGCCATACCCATCATAATTATAACTATCAATAATCTCATATCCTATATTAACAAGAAGATCTGTCAATGACTTTAATGTGTGCCCTGACATATGAACCTGCCCCAGTTCAAAAGGTTCATCCTCAGTAGGATTAATTACCTGATCACTCATCTGGCAACCATATATAGTATATATAGCTTTAGTCCACTGGTCGCCCTCAGTACTCTCTAGGAACCATTTCATACAGAGCTCTATATCTGGAACACCAAGCTCTAATGTTCCCCCTGGAGCCAGAATATCGAACCAATGCCTAAGTGTTCTTTCTATACTACGCTGAGGCAGATGCTCCAGACCGTGCTGTGCTATAATCTCATCCATAGAGTCGTGTGGATAAGGCAGATTTCGCATATCACATAGTAGATCTGCTTTATCACACGCTATATCAATATTGATATAATTATCTAGGTGTACACTGCCGCAGCACAGGTGTAGTCTACGTTCACGGTTTCCTGGTTTAAACCACTTTTCACGTTGCCAGGCCACAAGTTTATTTCTATTCTCTAACAACTCATTCGTTATATACATACCACACTCCTGTATCAATTATATGCTATTTATACAGAAGTGTCAACCCACAATAAGCCTGAGTAAGTCACTGTCGGTTCTGTATCACTTACTACCACAGCTTCTCCCCAGTAAATATCTCCAGTCCCGTCTGCCTGTACAAACTTACCCAAAGTCTCACTATCACTATCTATAGTAGAATTAGGAAACTTGCTACTTGAGTCAAGCGCTACTAGTGTATTAGGGAGTGGTGTATCACTTGCATGTATATTATCAAGAGTGTCTGCGTTGGTTTCGGGAATAGCAGGGGTGCTTGTTGTTCCACTACCAACATATGTCGATAGTCCCCCAGCAGCTTTAGTACCTAGTAACTTTCTAAGGTCTCTTTTATTTATATATTCTTTCTTCATAAATCATATTCCCTAGAGTGCATAATCTTCATATGCAACTAATACTCCGCGGACATTATATTCCAGTCCGTAAGCCATCCACTTTATAGTATTCAGGTCTAGAGCTTGCAGCACGCTAACCTTATATGCGTCTATATCATATATAGTGCCTTCTAGGTTAGGATTAATAAGCTCCTTTACGTCCTGTAGTGCTACAGAATAAGTAGGCACCCAGCTACCGTCCGCAGCATATATTCCTGTACGAGATTCTAAGGTTCCTTTGCCAACCCAGCGTAGCCAGGGCAGTCTGTGCATAATACCATAACTGGGATTGATATTTATTGTCTTAAGATTACCAGTATGATCTGTGGCATCACTTGGATATGAAACATTGTCACCGCACAGCCAGGTAACCAGTGGATGCGTATAAGCAGCCCGATAGTCCCCATCATTATCAGCCATCTCTATAATATCAGAGACTAGAAGATTGAGATCAGTATCTTCTACTTTATCTTTATGAGTCCATAATGGTAATGTTGTGCTGCGACAATCAGCAGGAAGCTTTCTTATATAAGCCTCAAAGACTGATACACTAATCCCAGCCACAGTACCCAAGTCTATTCTATAAGTATGAAATTTTGTTAGTGCTTCTGTACCGTAACCACCAGTTCCTATTAAGGATAAATCAAAAGTATATAATGTGGTACCTATGGTGTCAATACGGGGCAGTTCTACAGGAGTAAATACATCACCACCAGGTAAGTCTCCAGGGGTATCAGCACCACCGAAACCGCCCCCCCATTCTCCATGATGATCAAAAGACTTTAATTTTACTTCTAGATAGTTACCCTCTAAGTCAGTCTCATTTATACGTATACCTAAGTACAACTCTCCCCAACCTCTATAAGTAAAAGCCAGGCTATCTAGAATTGCAAATGCACCACCTTGAGTATGCTCTAATCTCTGTGTATAAGATGGTGTATCATTATGACATATCTTGTTATATACAAAGTCCTGTGCAGCAATAAGTTTATTGAAGTCAGCAGCAACTGGTGTGACCTCACCATCGAATACGCTGGGTTCCACATATGCAGGTAGCCCTACCCAACCATCCATAAATGCGTAGAAGATCTGCAAGTCACCGCCAGTTGTGCCATTAGGGGGCTTGCTTAGACGCCTAAACCTAACCATAATCAAACTATTCTGTAACGCGTAAGTACTTAGATCATAAATATTATATTGAGTATTGTTAAAGAACCTGGGATTTGGGTCAGTAGTTTCTGTTATAGTCTCAGTGTCCAAAACTAACCATTTGTATGTGCTATCAAGTGGGTCCATTGCCCATATCTGGAGTTCCATAACAGTGCTCCAGGTTTCCTCACTACAACTTCCAGACCAATAAGCACTAATATGAAGATTAGGGTGCTCGGCACGGTAGGTGGTGGCTCCTATCCAACAGACACTTGAATCCCCAATAGGCACCTGTGTGCCTACTCCTCCTATAAGCTTTTGTTTGAACATACTATACACAAACAATGACTGCCCGTATAACCACTGATTGCGTGCAGTAAGGATGTTTAGTCCAGTTTTAGCACCAAGTGTTTGCCCATCTATTACAGGTTTAAAATAAGGATACTCCATTAATAATATAACTCCCCTTCTAACGTATGTGCGGTATTCACAAGATGATGATATCCAATAATAAAATAACTATCTGATTCAAAGTAATACCCAGCATCTACAAGTGTTAGAGACATATTATACTTTGGCCCAGCATAAGTTATTCCAATAACATAGAATGCATGTGCGGATAGATTAGCATTCACAGAAGTAACAAGTACTGTATCACCGACTTGCAACAATGGGTTAGGTTTAACACCAGATGCTGTTGCTTGTATACAAGGGTCTCCTTCAAACCTATCCCGCATCAGAGCAGCTAGTGACTCCGCCTGTTCGGGTGTCTGAATATAGGGGTTACCAGTGAGTCTGTATACTCTAGCGTGACTAGTAGGATCCTCTTCTACATACTCTACATCAGGCGCCCCCACTAGCACACGTGCACTAACGGTAAATTTACTTAAGTATGCATCCTCTATAGTATTTGTATTCTCTATATTTACATTCCAGTGTTCAGCGTGTAAATGAAGTCCCCAGTCAGCTATTGGATCAGGGGCAGTTAACCCATTGTAGGTTATATAGGCAGAACCTTTGAGATCTGTACCAAAGCCATTTGTTATGATATAATCCACCGAATGCTTATCATAAGCAGGGTCAGAAAATCTAACAACAAAGCTCTTTGTAGTACCTGCGGGTATAACAATAGTATGACTTAATTCATAGATATCACATAAGGACCCTATATATCTTGGTTGGTAACTTACAATAAAATCATCATACTGATTCTTATCAGAAGATACTATATTAAAATCAGTAAAGGTGTTTTGGTCGGTTATAGTCCAAGGTAGAGAGCTCTCCCACTCTGTCCCTGCGATATAAGTAGGACTGATCCAATATGCTGGTGCCCAGTAATGTACGGTATTACTCTCATCAATATATACAAGACCACCCTCACTTTGTGCGGCTTGTATCATTTGATCAAGGAGAGGTTCATCATCAAGCCATAGCCAAGGTATAGTTGTTGGGCTATAACCATGTGTAATAAAGCTCATTCCAGCAGCGGTTGCAAGAAGTTCTATCCACTGATCAACTCTATAATTCTCATATATAACTGTACTATAACGCTTTTGTAGTAGGGAAGACCCGCCAAAGTCCCTACATTTTACAGATATGCTCATATCCTTATCATTCTCTGTAAAGGACTTCACTTGCCCCTCAAACACTTCAACTACCACATCCGCGCCGAGAGCATCTATAAAGCCCAGTTCCATCTTAACATTAGCGTCATATAATATATATGTACCATAGTAACTATAGGCTCCTCCAACATTTGAGATATCAAAAGATAACTCTGTAGAAGTGTCATCTCCAATAGATACTAGGGGGGTGCTTAAGCTAGTAAGGGTACTGTTATACTTAACTTTACTAACTGTGGTCTTTATATAGCCAGACCCTGTGTCTATGTATATCTTTGCTTTAGGCTTAAAATGTTGCCCATTAACTATACTAATCATTCCACCAGGATCAGTACGCATTACGTTACCACCAATCTATCAGTTTCAATCTTCATAGTGATTTCATATAAACCTGGAGCATCGTGCTTAGTAGTAGAATTAACACTAACTACTATCCCACTATACGTATTTTCATTATATACAATATCTACAGGCATAGTTTGACTATAGGCACTAAGTAGAGCATTCCTAGCAGTAGTACCTATAACAACAAAGTCATAAGTATATTCTATCCAATAGCTACTTCTACCTGCATTCTCAACAACACCCTCACTAGTAGTTCTAATAGTTCTATTAAGTGGTATACCTTCAGACACTTTTATAGGATCAGATAGATTAGTAGCTGTTCCAATATCCATTACTCTTTCACCATATAGTAAACTGTACGAAATATAGCTAGAAGCACCATACTTACGGTAAAAGTATCCAATATACACCACACTCCCTCAGGCACATTTACTAGAAAAGTTAATAGTTCTGAGAAAGAGGAGACTGTTATAGAGAGAAATAATAGAATCAGGATGGCTCTCTCTACACCATCCTTTTTATGAATAAAGATGGCGGTCATCATGGTACCTAGTATTACTATTATAGAAAGCTCTAATGCTCGAATAATATTAAATAACTCCATTAATTCCTCTTTCTAGTTCTCTTTGTACTGTCCGACGGGTATCTGACATATATCGTTGTATTGATAGGAAACTCTTGTCCACTTCTATGTCACAAAGCTTCTTCTCCCGCACCACCTCGCGTATAATCTTAGTTGTTCTCATATTTAACATTTTCATAATAGCCGTAAGCATTTATTTTTGCCTCTTTAGAGCCTCACACAGCTCTGACCACTTCTGTAGTAATGTCACAGTGGCCTCAAGCTCATTAAGAGTCTTGATGAGTTCACCTATCTTTGTATTATAATCTTTAGTTAGCCCTATGATAGTTTTAAGATCTTCTTGATGTTGCTTCCATAGGATAATAATAGCAGCAGAAAGTGAGAGTGCCACAGGAGCGAATAGTTGCCAGTCCTTCCAGTCTATGCTCATTCTACTATCCTAAAACTAATCTCATATAAAAATCCAGAGTCTGAGTATGATAAGAACTTACACTGCCAACCCTCAGTATACCCAGTAATGGTAGTACCAGAGGGCAACTCTATTACAGAAGTCTTTCCATTACACGCAGATAGATAAACAGACAGTAAGTATTCCATAACCGCTTGTGTGACACAACTCCATGTATAATTATAAGTTATCTTACTAATAGTCTCATCATAAACTAATGCTTTGCCGTCCTCGGTACGTTCAGTATCACGCTTACCCACACTTACTTGTTTTTTAGAAAAGTATGGTAGAGAGTATAATATTTCATCACTGTTTGCATCTACTATGCCCTTTAGATCAATCTGAGGGGAATACCAGTGTTGGTTACTAGGATAAACATATCCTACTCCACCCCAATTCATGTATAAGCAGTATTCCTTAGTAACAACTGGCCAAGTAAGAGATACAGTTTTCACCAACTCGTAGTCTAGATATAGATAAAGAGTGGAATTCTCATAATCTACCATTATTGATACATTCTGCCAAGTTTGTGGCCTATCCCAAGTATAAGCCGCATTACTGTCATACATCGGTGTGCCATAAGTAGAACTATAATCTATATAAAGCTTATCTGTAGTATGGTTATAAGCAACTATTAATGGGTGGTAATATGTACTTGGTATAGAATTATGCTCTAGTTCTATCTCAAACACTGTATTATCTCTATTATAACTATTTATCATTCTAATATCAAATGATATAATCTGCTGATAGTTTATAGGTAATGTTTTTGATAGTACAGACTCTTCGGTAAAGTGTATATAATTATCATAGAGTTCAGGTTTAGTAACATATGTTCCAAAAGAAGTTGAGTAGTACTTATACCAACTAGTAGTAAGAAATGATGCTGTAAAGGGTTCATAGTCTTGGCCGGTACTAGTTACATGATCATCTATTGTTAGACTATCCACATAGAAATCTACATTGGTATTATAGCTCCAAACATTGAACCAGAACTCATCCTCCCAATATGGTATATATTCTTCATATAGTCTTTGATTGCCTATTACAAGCACATCGTCTACCCATAAAGAATATGTACCTAATGATATCTTATCTAGTTCAAATCTAAACTCTTGCCAGGATGTTGGACGGCTCTCTGACCATAAAACAGTACCATACTCATCTTCTATAAATAGCTCATCTGTGGTTGCATTATATTCTAACCCTGTATTCCAAGCCGCAAGAGTAAAAAGCATATAATCATCAGCAGTAGCTGAGTCCATCTTAAGATAAAACTCTATAGTAAATATTGCATACCAGTGTGGGTACCAATAGCCAAGCAGTGGTTGGAGGCCATCACTGCCTGTACTATAGAAGTGCCCACAGTTACCAGATACCCCCCCACCTACTATAGAGAAATCCTCTGCGGTGCCGTTTGGGCTGTACTGAGTATCTATATCACCTACAGTTGTCTCAAACTCTGTATCTAAGTTAATATGATATGGTGAGAGCATTATTACGGTCCCGCACTTGTGGCTATTATATCAAAAGATACTGACCATATACTTGTACCAATACTAGCATGTAAATATTTACAAGACCAGTTATTAGTATATGCTAAATAAGTATTCCCTTCTTCATTAACAAACATTACTGTACCATTATAAGCTGATAGATAAGCATCACGAAGGTCGTCTACCTGCTCTGTTGTTACTGGCTCCCATGTATAACTAAAGCGTATTCTATACAAAGGGTCATCATAGATTAGTGCTTTACCATCTTCAGTGCGTTCTATATCACGATTGCTCAATTCACGCTTTGGTGAACCGGGTTTGGCATAAGGCAGCATCGTGCCCGCTAATGCTAATGAAGCAGTTGGAAAAGTAACGTCTGCATAAACCAATGTTTTCATACATGGTACAGAAATGGTTGTAATAACAGATAGATCACTGGGGTCTATCTTTGATAGATAATAGGAGTTCCAACCCCAGCAACAGTATAAATATCCATCATAATATAATAATGATTGTACTGTATACATGTCGGTACTGCTAGCAAGCACCAACATATCACTAGGATCTATCTTCCATATAGGAGCTACAGTAGACTGAGCGAGATTATAGCACCCCCCACAGTACAGATATGTACCATCAGAAATCAAGGCATTGATAGTAGTGCCATATACACTTGTAGAATCAACTTCTGTCATGTCAGATATTTGATTCTTAGATACGTCTTTCCACCAGTTAGCAGCAATATACAAATGTGTACCATCGGATACTATTACATTTACATTACCACTGTGTGCATTACTATTTGCTATGAAACTTAGATCACTCTTTGCCAACTTCCATACATTATCTAATGGATTATTGCCCCCACAGAATACATAATTATCATCAGCAGTTATTGCACTTATTTCAGATCCATAGTCAGGCCCTTCTGCAACCTTGGTCATATCACTAGTATCTATCTTTATTGGTATACCATTACCGCTCTCTGTATAAATATAACCGTCTAAATATGCAATTGCCATTACCTGACTACCATAACTAAGGGATGTGGCTACTGTTTCTAGCCCATTACAAGCTATCTTATATATAGTACTATCAGTGTCAGAGAATGATCCTATATATAAATATGTGCCATCTGTTGTCATAGCAAAACTTGATGTTGGAAGTGCCATATTATATATAAGTTTCATAGTAGATAGTTCTACCATTGGTATACTACCCGGATAATTTGGGTTAACACCTACTATACAAGCTACCATTATTCCTCATCCTCATCATCATTCTCATTAGGAGGAGTATAGACAGCAACCCATCTCTTCAATATTTCTAACTGTACTTCTTCGCTGGCGCTATCTATATAATCAAGTAAACCTATCTTAATATAGTCACCTATACTACCCCCACCAGCCTTGAAACCATCCTCATTATTTGTCACATCAGTAATCAGTGAATAGAGAACTATTCTGCCTAGCCCAGCCTCGTCAGCTTGTGCCTGGAAGCCGTCTCGAATAACACTGAACATTTGCAGTGACTTTGCAGCTTCAGGAGAGAGTGTAATGCCTAACGCTGTTTGTACCTCAGCCTCAGTAATACCTAACCCTTGCGCCTCAGCCATCTGCATAGCTGTCTCTTTTATGCCTTCCCAGTTGGCCTTAGACTGTATTTGTTCTTGTAGGTTGGTTATGAATGCTCCCCAGTCAATCATCTCAGGGTGCATACCAAGCTGGAACTCACGAGCAAGGTTTGCCGCCCATGCCTTCACCGCATCATCTCCTAACTGCATTACTTCAGGGGGAGGCACAAATACCTTTGCCCAAGGACTCTCACCACCACGATTTACTATGTCAACTACCTGTCTAAACTTCTCGTCCCAAGTAGGGGTATGACCAATACCCTTTGCAGCAGCATCAGCACCTTGGCCAACCTTATCATAAGCGGTGGTCATGTTGTCCATCCAATCAGTATAGTCAAAATCTATGGTAAAGTCTAGTTGGCTACTTACTAGATCCTTCCAACTACTTATTAAGCTATTTAGCTCTTGTTTTACCTTAGAGTTACTCTCTGCGGCACCCTCAGATACATAATCCCAAACACTATTTATTTCCTCACCAGCTTCTGTATACTTCTTTACATAGTAAGCACTCTCCTCATCAGCATTACCAAACACACTATGAGGTTGTGCAGTGAGTGCAGGATCGGTGATCTTAGCAATATATTCATCTATAGCTGCTGTTGCGGCAGATGTGCTTTCATAAGTGATGGTACCAACTTCCTGGGCACTCCTTGCTGCCCCATCTTCCGCTGTCTTTACCCTATCAACACCAGCTCTGACCCTATTTATACCGGTTACTACTCCACTCCAACTCTTCTTTATATCATTTACAACACTATCCCATGTACCAAGAGATTCATAAGCACCTTGTATCGAAACATTTACAGAATCCCAATCAATACCACCAGTCGGGTGCATCCCTAATAATGTAAATGCCTTATTAAGTAATTCATCAGCTATTTGTGCTAGTTTTACCACAGAGTCTACTACTGCTAATATTGCATATAATGGTGCCTTAGTTGAAGTAACTATTAGAGTAGCTGATGTAACTGCTATAGAGGATATTGCTTGTATAATACCCTGTATTACTTCCGCCGCACCCGTAACCTTTAGATAAAATTCTGTACTAGATTTAGTAATAAGGGCCGCATAATCTGCTGCCTGCTCTGCAAAAGATGTTTTCTTTTCAGTAGTAACCTCCCTCATAGCTTCCTGAACAACACCCCAGTTACTAACCATTGATCGAGCAGCAACTGCAAAGGCACTGCCGATACCTACAACTAGTGCAGAGATTTTACCGATAACTACTTGAGCATCTGCCAGTATTTGCCCCCAATCGGTACTAGTTGCCCAAGATTCCATACCAGCAGCTATATCCTCTATAACTGTTGTAATAGCAGGTAGTTTTCCTATTATATTATCAATCCAAGAAACCAGCTCAGTGGATAACTTTCCTGTTATACCAGAGATGCCCGCCACTAATTTACCATAGTCAATATTACCAAATAGATTACTTAATGCTTCTCTTATAGGTTTTAATTGTGGAGTTATAACACCCGCTAATGGTGCTAATAAATTCTCCCATATGGGCTTACCAACACCAGCCTTTATTTCACTAAGAGCACTTGTAAACCCGGTTATCATAGCTTTGGGTGTGCTTAAGTACTCTGTAGAAGTCGCCCCAAGCTGCGCAATAGTCTCATTCAGTACTTCCTGCATAACTGCCGCACGGCTAGTACCCTTCTCCACGTTATCCATTACTATACCATATTCACGCAGAGACTTAGTACCTTCACTTGTTAGTCCAATGCCACTTGCTAGAGCCTGCGCAGCAGCTTCCATTGTTATGTTATTACGGGCTGCGATAGCAGCAGTAGCTTCAAGACCTTTATTTAGCGGTATTTGATTCTTACGTAGGGTAATTATAGCAGTTGCTACATCATCTGTTGTACGTCCAAACCTAGAAGCGGCGCCCTCAGCAGTAGCTAGTCCACTTGCAGCGCTACCTAGCATCTCCAGGGAAGTTGCAAGTTCTAACACACGTTCTTTTGAGTCCCTAACAGAACTTACTATAAAGTCTGTAAAGGTTTCTGCAAGTTTCTTGCCCACTGCGACTAAAGCATTTATTAGTGTCTTACCTAACTCAAGCGCGAGATCAATAACTGCCTTTCCTAACGCTTTAGCTGCCCGTATGGCCAAGAATATAGGGGATAGTAGTGCCGTCACTGCAAGCATTATGCCTAGTGTCTTGGTGCTAGCAAACATCATGCTCATAGCCATGCCTTGGATATTACCAGTAGCTACAGCTAGAGACATGTTTACACCTTGTAGTACACCACCAGCTTTAGACATAACGAGCCAGGTACCACGAGACTGCTTCTCATGATTACGATAAGCATTAGTAGCATTGTTTACTTCAAGGGTTTGGCGTTGTATCTGAGGATTTAACTCTGCTAAAGATATCTCGTAGTCTCGTATTGCTACATAGGCAGCCTTTAGAGCATCTTTTTCCACATCTAGGGAAGCTGCAAAGTCGCGCATGTCCTGCGCTATGCCAGGCTGGAGAGGTATAGCCTCGGCTGCCTTTTGTGCATCTGACATAGCTGCCCATGCCTTATTACCAACCTTAGCCTGTGCGGCAGCCATAGCCTCTTTCTGCACTAACTGTGTCATGTTGCTATTAATACGTGCTATAACACCCTCTAATCTATAGTATTGTGCATATATGTTCTTAGCATTGGCTGTACTAGGAAACTGCTCCATACGACGTAGGTTGTTAATCACCTGACCAACTTGAGAGTGTACCTTACTCCAAGCTACAGGCAGGGAAGTTGCCGCAGTCTTTGCAGAGTTATTAATACTAGCCTGCATTTGATTAAAGGATGCAGCAACAGTTTTCTGCGCAGATGTTAACTGAGCCTCTATATCTAACTTAATCTTTCGTAGATCGCCAGCATCAGATTGTAGTTTGAATATTGCGCCATATGTTATATTAGCTGCCACTTATGGACCACCAGTATTCTTCTTAATTATAATTAAACCTTTAGACCTAAGCATCTGTAATATCTTTGGCTCCCACTTAGTCGTCGCTTGTACTCGTTTAAGAGTGCCCATCTTTGCTTTAGCAATCATAGCCTTCGGCGGTATTCCATGTGCTACAGCCCAAGCTGTTAACCGTGCCTTGGCGTCTTTCCCCAGTAAGGCCGGGGCTGCTCCCCTGTCTAATGGAACTACATATCTAGTTGGAGGATTGGCATCGCGAGTAGGAACTTTTGGTCCGGCTGCCCACTCGCTACTAATTCCAATATAAGAGGTAAAACCTAATGGGCCTTCTCTAACGGTTTTATAGTTGAAAGAGCTATCTAGTGCACCTGTCCAGGTATTACTAGAGAACTCTTTCCGCATTAGATCCTTAGCATCATTAGATAATTCTTGTACAGAGCGTTCTAGTCCAGCACCAAGTTTACCTAAAAACGCGGCGGACGTGTCCGTTCTGAGCTCTATTTTTACTACTATTGGCACTTCGCTTCTCCGCCTTTCCCTTAGCTGCTAAGTAATAAAATATGTCATTCATTGCCATAGATGACATACTCTCTACTTCATTCTCTGTATAGTGCATCTCTGCCATTAATAGCCCCCGCACTAGGCGATCAGTTGGCCGCCGCCCTTTCCCTAAGAGGTAGAGGTAGTCTTCGTTCTCAACTCCGGGGGGAGCGCTTCATCATTAACCACCTGAATCTGCTTGGAAAGCCAGAATACTATATCTACAGGTAACCTGTCTATAACTCCTGGATTATCCTTTGGCAGTGGTAGCTGCACTTCCTCTTCTATATCAGGGTCTGTCAAATTCCAGGCAACTATGCAATACTTATACATTAGATTAGTAGTAATTGCTTCTGTGCCCTCTTCTTTATTCTCTTCTTCTTTTTTCTCTTCTTCTTTGCTTGAGGCTTCAAATTCCTTCATAATAGAACGAGGATACCCCGTTATTGGGTATAGTTCAACCCAGAACTCAGGAAGGCCAAACTCTGCTAGATCAACCTTCTTACGTCTACTCGTATAAAACTTATTCCACTTCTTGCTCATTACTAACTCCAAGTATAATTGTAGTCAAATGTTTTCTATGTTTCCTAACTATTGCTACAATATCATTCTTTATATGATATATCATTACTATGTCTTTGGCCATGCTTGGTAAGTAGCAGGCATCTCTTCCTATATAAGTAGGATGAGGTAGTAGACCGATAGATTCCCAATACTTGAGTGTTCTATCTGTAATAATTATACCATACTCATCTCTTATTTTAGCAAGTATTTCTTCTCTTGTCAAGTAGTTCACAATATTTTGTCCAAATTTATTTAAAAGTAAGGGGGTGCTGCCACCCCATTACTTAGCTAGATGTATAGGAGCTCGTTCCGTTGGCAACTACTATTTGACATGGGCCGCTGTCCGTGCTATTATGCAGGGCACGCCAATTCAATACTAATTGCAGGTTGACGTTGCTGCGGTCTATCTCAGGTGCACTATCGCCATAGTTCATCTTATTTGCAATGAACTTGAATTCCTTTGTGCTATTTACGAAGTCCACTTCAAGTAGCTCACTGGTATTATTCAAATAAGCTGTTAGATCTGCCTCAGTCTTGAAGTCCAGAGTCATGGTGCCTGAAGCTTCCATAGGCCCTACATAAACTTCATGTACAACTTGCGTGTTGGTAGCTGTGTAGACAAGGGTAAGCTCGCGTGCTAGGTTTGCTTCAAATTCTATTAGATTAGCATACTGAGTATCACTACCCTTAATAATTGCTGCCATCCATCCAGAGAATGCATCATCAGCCGTAGCCGCTGGTACGGTAGCTGTGCTTGTGCTGTACATTTTTCCAGATAGGCTTGATGTAAAGTCTAATAGTCCTTCTGAACTAGAGAAGGAGAAACCAAACTCACTTACATACATACCAACATATTGATAGGTATTAATTCCCGGCACATAATCTGTTAGTGCTAACGAATATGGAGTTTCTTCCACGGTAAATGTATGTTCATAGGGCGTCTGAGTACCAGTAGTGCTCGGACCACCAAAGAACCCAGAAAGTATATAACCAACTTCATCAGGGAATATGTGGCCACTTATTTCACCTGTGGCACTGTATACTCCTTGATATATACCAAAGTCTAAAGCAACCTCACCACGTAGGCTTTGGTCAACTGTGTTCTCAAAGGAGAACATCAAATTATATGGTTCAACAGGGAGGTTGATTTGTGGGTCCGCACCTGCGCCCCAACTAGTTTCGATCCCTATTCCTAACTTAGATAGTGCTGAAAGTGACATTATAGCCTCCCATTATGTATAATTCACCGTAACCCTAGTCCGCACCTGTATGTGCATCTCTACATGATCACAAATAACATTATAGAACTTCTCTACAGATATGATAGCAGACGGTGGGCCACTATATGTTTCATCGGATAATCCTAATGTTATATTCGAGGATAACGATTGTAAGAGAGAGTTTACTGTATCCTGGAAAGTTACATAGGATGCCCCATTATTAGATGTACTTATCCATCCATGTATAGTAAAAGAGTGCAACCACCATTGTTCATGATTAGTAGTGTGCTCTCTATTAAGTTCAATAGATTCTCTCAGTATAACCCAAAAGTTGAATCTATCTTGTGAGTCAAAAGGAATATATGCTTTTACGTCTGCATCTGTTGGCAATAAAGGCATATATGCATATATAGTATTAACTTCAGAGTTACCCTGAAGCACTGTGATTATAGCAGATTCTATAGCAGCGTATGTTGCCATTATGCGTCCGTAATACTCCTAAATAGCCCATTAATAGTCGCTGTTAGATAGCTCTTTGTATAACCTAGCGCGGCTACAGGCTCTAACTTGCGGGGATTTACCCCAGTCCGTAATGCGAACTGCTGCAAGAAATTATCTCTGACATCCTCATATTTCTTACTAATACTGCCAAACACAACAATATCTGCTGAGAATCGTTCATCTGCTGCACTTGCATACTTTGCTGCTAGCCTATCACAGATAAGGGCGGCTGTTAGGAAAGCTACAGAGTCAGCATCAAAGACTGTTAAATCTGCTTCTTCCCATCTTATAGTATAATACAAGTAGAAATTAGATGATGGTGTCATATTTAAGAACTTAAGTTTATAAAGACCTGTGGCACCATCCAGACCAATAGTATAATATTCCTCATCAATGAATTCAGGAGGATCTTGGTCTGCTGGGTACTCTATCTGTAGCACACTACTGAAACGATTCTCCCAGTTTATGGGGAGAGTAAATACAGAAGTGGTTCCAGTTGCGGTAATCTCTGCCACGGTCTCTTGAGGGAATAGTGAAGAGAATGAGCCAAGGGTAGTTGACACATATGCACTAAGCATTGCGTCTGTTATACCTTCAGAAGTCAGTTGCGGAATATAGTATTCAACTGTATCTACTATTGCCATAAAGTAGTCCTATGGGGGGATATTACTCCCCCCACATTATTTAGGAGGTAGGCGGCCAATACGTTATATAAGCAGATAAACTATCAAGTGCCACACCAGTAGACGCCTGTGTTACAGTCATACGAACTATATCACCCTCACTCAATTCATTAGAGGTTAATGTAAGTGTGGTTAGGGTGTTAGCAGTTAGGGACTGCCCTCCAGTAGTATCCTGTGTGCTTAGACTACCAAGACTCGTTGTAGTGGTACCAGTTGCCCCACCATTTAGCAGCGCAATGGTAGCATAATTAGCAGTATGAGATGCTGAGTTAGCACCAACCATGATCTTTGCTGCAATTTCACAATCGAACGGTGCAACAAATACCATGCTAGCTAGATCAGCATTAGCTGCAATATCACCAAGTGTCACTACTGCGGGCCGTGTACCAGGAATATCATTAAATCTATTACCCATTATTATCTCCTTTAGAGAGGGGGTATTTCTACCCCCTATTAATCCTTATCCTAAGTAACCCCAGACACCACGATGGTCCGCAACAGCGTAGCCGAAGATAAACCGAATCTTCAGATAGACCTTATCAGCAGTATAACCACTACCACTGTTAGGAGCCTCGAAGAATAGTTCAGGAGTATCCTTTCCATTCAGGAAACCAACTTCTATAGTGGGAACAAGGTTCGGGTCCGCAACCATGAACCACCATGTAGTATGTGTAGTCCAGTAATCAATAACTATGATCTCAAACGAGCCCTTTACCGAGTTAGGTACATATACGCTAGAGGCATTATAGTAGAAGTCACCATCACGAATCTGCTTCGCAGTTGCTTCTAGGGCAGGCGGAACAACCATGTACTTGGGCCGAATCGACAGGGCCATGCTCGAAGACGAAAGTGCTGTCTGTGTGCGCATAGCGGTAATCGCAGCTGCTACATTAGCCGCTGATAGTGTCGTACCAGAGCCCTTGTTACTATGGGTACTATCAAACCACGCTGTACTATCATACGTAGTAGTCGGGTTGGTATCAAACACATCGAATATTGTCTTGTACAGGGTCAACTTCGCTGCCATTGCTAGTTTCTTAGGGATCTGGGCAAGTGCACCAATGTCATCATTGACAGCCTTCTCGAAAGTATAACTCTCAAGCTGACCTTTCTTGGTTGCTACATAGCTCGCCTCTTCCTCACTGGGGCTTGTAGGCTCAGTATAAGGATTACCTTCAGCAACTGTAGGCAGTACATCATAGAAACCTAGCCGCTCAACATACTGGTTCTTAAAGTCAGCTACATTACGAGTATTGCTAACGACCAGCCGCCACTCATCTAGTGTCGGTATCTGATATTCCTTTACTAACATACGATGTAGTGTATTGCCAATCGCTGTAGACCACGTAACACTCTCACGTATGCGTGTTAACGGATCAGCGTTAGCCTGTAAGGCCATCATAATGCCCTGTGCAATCTCATCCCTACTAAGATCAAACGGGTTGACGCCGTTGAACTCCAGGTACGACTCGTGTAGAGAACGATACGGACGTATATTATCAACCATCTTGCCGGTCAGTAGCCCCTCTAGGGCCTTCTGGCGCCGATCAAAGTCGTTGGTAGAACGCCATGTATTAACCGCAACACGACTTTCCTCAATGACCCTCGCATACACATCCTTCTCTATCGTAATCTCGTCTTCTAGTGTCTTTGCCTCAAAGGTAGTGCCCGCATACTTCTTATAGATCTTTGTCTTTACCGGAGCAGGTAGCTGGCTATTTTCCAGCTGCTCAGATAGAACTCGTGCACATGCTTCAATATCAAGGCGCTTTGCTAACTTCTCAAGCTGCTCTTGCACAGCCCCCATATCACTGCCTTCCTTAGGTGTGATAACGGGAATATGCTGGGAACCTGCCGCAACACCATCAACTACAGGCTGTACTGTAGTAACAGTTTCCGGGCCGGGCTCAACTAATCGCTCTTCAATCTTCTCATTATCCATTATAATTTCCTCCGAAATACTTCCTTGCTTACGAACAGATTCATACATAGCGATAGCTGCGGATTCGGACAGCCCGGCAATGCCGCCTCCAGCCGCAGGCTCTGCAACTAAATCAACACTCTCAATCTTACCAATCTTCTTTATCACGTAAAGCTGCTCTTCACCGTACTGCTCAAGAACCCCCTCACCTTGGCCAATTATTGATAGACCAATAAGATCAGGACGGTTGCGTTCGTACATTTCTAGCAAGAACGGGTGAAAAGCTGAGCTTTCCATAACATTTAATATAGCATCTACTGATCCACTTACATCGGACCAGTGAGCTTCCTCAAACCACCCAACAACGTCACGTACCGATCTTCCCATATCAAAATAGTCAGGATGATCTGCATAACATTTTACGCCTTCGAATAGTGAAACAGCTGCCTTCAGTACTTCCTCAGGATATACCCTGTAATTGAGAGAACGTCCAGCCTTAATAAGACGGGCCTTCCAACGTAATCCCTTCTTAGGAGTGCCTTCCTCAGGAGCCTCTGCCTCTAGCAAAACAGCCTCAAATAGTAACCTCTTTGGCTGCTCTACTTTCTCTAGGAAGGTATAATTATGTATACCAACGCTGCTAAGAGCTTCCTGTAGTTTACTGAGGCATTTAGCAATATTTAGATCCTCTTTATATACTTTGTTAAGGTATGTAATAGCATCAAATAAAGAGACTAGGTCATTGCTAGTTACTTCTTTTAGGGTTCCTAAGTATCCCTTTATAGAAGTTATAGGTTCCTGTGCATCCTCAGGGAGTATGCCCAGTATTTCTTTGATTGTAGAAGTTATCTCTTCATACATTATATATTTCTCCCCTACTATTATTATAGCACATCAATGGTAAAAATTTATACTTTCTGGTACACATATTTAGAAAGTTGTTTAATTGATAGATCTTTTATGGTTACTTCCCAGTTATGAGTAAGATCTGTGTGTATAAAATCTCTTCTAGTTGTTTGTGATAGACCAATTATAAGTATCCCCCCCTCTTTTAGATTCTTATCTACGAGTTTAGATAATATTTGCTTAGGATTAGGAGCATACTCTAGAACATCTATTATAGATATTATATCATACTTACCTGATAAAAAGTTTGTAAAAGTGATAGTGCCAGGCGCTTGTACAGTACTTGCATATAGTTGTGCATATCTTAGTAAGTGATCCGATATATCATAGTGTGTTACATTCCAGCCACGGCTTGCTAACAGTACAGCTTCCGTGCCTATACCACCACCAAAGATTAATGCCTTACCCTCACCCTTTGGGGTAATGATTGTCGAATAGGCATCATGTATTATTCCAGCAAATGTGGGGCTGGTAGCCCATGATAGCTGGTCTAATATATATGCATCAGTATTAAGTATTCCTAAACCAAGTTCTTTCCAAGTAGTATGTAATGTCTTAGCATTCTCACATATGCGCTGATTAAGACCCTCATAGTCTGTATTAAAGTATCGAGCAGCAGTAACCATGTGATTATGCAAGACTCTTGCTCTGAACATTACCTCATCTTCTCTGTGGATCTCCATAAAATCTCTAAAGGTTATTGCTTGGGAAGTTAAATGTCCGCACTGGATAGACATATCTAGGTATATCTTGAAGCCTTCCTCAGTGGCTGCTAAGCAAAAATAGTAATCTTCTGAGCAATCTCTTTTGAATGAGAACCAATCTTTACCTATTTTATCAAGTACTGATCTGTGTATTAATAAGCATCCTGCACCACACCCACCAATCTCCAGTAGTGCCTCTTCATCTGATGCATCAAAGTATGCACACTGATTATCTATATTATCAAAACCATGCTTCTTTATAAAATTCCATATTGGATCACTTATAGGCATAAAGGTTGGAATACCTAGTATTTCTCCAATATAGTTAGAGGCTACTGGTAGCATGAATTCGAGGTCTCGGTTGAAGTAGACTCCAGATAGAACCTTTATATTATTACGTTCTGCACGCTCTATCATCTTATCTATTAAATTAGGGGGGAAGTACATATCAGTGTCTAAGCATAGTACCCACTCTACATCTGGATATGATAGTGCTTTAGCCATTAGTCCGTTTCTATTTGCGGATAGGAGGGTACCGCTATTATATAGTGGAATTACTCTATGATTCTTAGTACCCTCCATTACACGCACTCTGCTGTCCCAACATGAGGCTATATTTGTAAATTCCTGTCTAGGCATTGCTACTGCAACAACACTCATGTTAACTCTCATCCATTATCATAGTATTCAACATACCTATAATAGGCTTAACTTCTTCGTCACTAATAATACCAGACTGAAGAGCCCTTCCATAAGCATCCAATAGACGCGCAACTGCACCAGCAACTCTTTGTATATCTTTAATACCAAGTTTCTGTGTATTACATTTTACCACATACTTACGCTTACCAATAGCTCCCTTATCTACACTATTCTGTATAACGAAGGTTAGTATGGTTTCAAAGCAAGAGGCTAAGTATAGCTGTACGTTTTCTATAGCTTTTATTCCTGCGTTAGTAGATTCAGAGATATTACGAGCAGGGCTGCCTGTAAATATATCCATAGTCAAAGCAGCGCAATTGAGCGCTAGTTGAAGGAAGAATTCACTGACCTCACTACTACCAGCACTGGTGCTACTACTAGAGAGCACTGACCATGTGGCGCGTTCATTATGGGCAATGAGAGAATTAGGCGGGGGTGGCTGCCTACTGCGATCCGCAAGGAACTTCTTAATATCTGTCTCTGACTTACCCATTAAATTTACATCAATCCATACACTGTCTTTGAAAGCACTACCACGCATCTTAGCAAATAGATAGGCTTGTAGTTCTGCAACCCAATCTAATGCAGAGCATAAATAGGGAACACCACGCAACATATCACCAATATTATTTAATGATAGATAGAAAGAGTTACCAATAATCTTATCTACAACTGCATCATATCTAAGTAATTCATACTCTTTATTAGTGCCACTCTCCGTGCTTACTACAACTTTACCCGGCTTACGATAATCTGACTTTTGTGGAGTAACTTCTAGGATAGCCGTACTACCTACAGTGGTTACATAGGTCTTTCCACTAATATTGTTTACATCAAATACCCAGAGTAGTTCGCCGGTGTCTAATAATTCTAATATCCATTTACGTAGGCTTTCAGATATCTTATTAGGGTGCCCAGTCCAGAACTCTTCCATAACTTGCTGACTCTTACCAGCTTTCTGCTCAGGTTGTATTGTAAATGTAAAGTTAGCACTAACAACGAAATCCGCTAATATCTCTATCATCCTATGATAGATAAAGTTAGTATAGTAGTAATCTAAACTTAATTCACGGGCCTGCTGTTGCTTCTCAGGATCAAGTGGCAGTGTTACACCGCTACCGCCTATTGCAAGAAACAGGTGTGAATCACCATCTTTATGATTACTAGTATCCTCTGCCTCATATATAACTATCTGCTTCTGCTGATTTATCCAAGGCATTATAATCTCCTAATCTGCGCATATATAGACAGTGGATTACCATACTTCATCCGTAAAGTAACACGCACTCCTTCTACATAATTAAACTGTAGCATATAGGCAGGTTCTGTCTGCTTATTAGTTAATTCTGTTAAACAAAAAACTCTCCAGAAATCATTAATAGGTACTTCTACCATTATCTCTAATACATCACCATTTACCATATTATTAAGGTCAGCAATAACTACATAACTGCCCCCACCAACTAACTCACCAACAATATATTTATCAGCTATATTTATTGTCTGAGAAAAGTCTACGAGTGCTGCTGTCGAATAGCCTGCTAACCGAGAATGTTGAGTCCTGCCCACCATATACTCCTTCTGTAATTCTTTTTAATTCTCCATAATTGACTGCTGTATTTTCATACTCAGTGGCGGCTTCCCCACCAACAGTCATTCCTTCATACGCCTTTTCTGTAGCATCTAATATATCATCACGAGAACTACCAGTAAATGCTAACCACTGTTTTATAAATAATTCTGATTTGTAGGTTGGAAGGTACCCGCCCTCCTCAACATTAGCAGGTAATAGTATTTTTTTAGCCTTAAATCTTTCTGCTAATAGTTGTATTCGGATGCTCTTGGGTATACTGCTAGCCGAAGCTCGCACATAAGAGGTAACTGCGGAAGCAATAAGAGCATGGAGTCCCCCTCTATCCTCTACATTTATCAATGCAGGTCTATATAACTCTGATAACTCTTTAACTATAGCTACTTGTGTTTCTAATCCATATTGGCCAGTTAGTATATCAACAACATATCCTTGACCTAAACTATCTTGGCCTATCACAACAGCAGCAAATTCATCTGAGCCACCCTCTTTATCACAGGGGTCTACACCAATATAATAGACTAAGGACTCCGGGGTTACTTCTTCTAGGTAGAAAGATAACCAGTCTGGATTGAGGGAGGCTTGTGGGGCAATTGGCTGTTGCAAGTATTGAGCGCGGTAGAAGAGTGGGTTACTCTCACTCTCTTTACGAAGCTGCTCACTATTTATAAACTCTGGCCACAATGGCTTATCTACTGGGGCAGCCATTTCTATTATCTTCCAATCTGGGTTCTTCTTTATATCTTCATAGAGATCACCCGTGTAGAAACGACTACCGCTTAAGATTACTTGGCCACCTGGGTCTACACGCTTATGAAGCTCAGCCCAGAATGTTTGGGTAATCTGTTGTCGCATAGTGTGACTGAGAGTATTCTTTTGTGTTATTAGATCATCACAGTTCTTTGCCGCTACCTGAGCAGTTATGTAGGTGTGATTTGGGGTAACACTGAGATTATACACCAGGCCAGAATATATATTAGTAGATATACTGCTTATTGGTAAATATACGTTCTTCTCATCGAACCAATATTTACTCTTACCTTGCTCACCATCTAGCACCCAACCTGCAATTCGTATCTCCCACTTATTAGCAGTGCTATGTATTTTTCTACCCCCAATATCTGCGTGTTTGCTTGAGACATTCATAACAGATAATGGCCAACCAAATTTAAACCCTAACTGACGTAATGACCATAGTAGATTTAAGGATACAGAAATTGCTCTATACCCAGACTGGTGTGACATTGCACAACCATCGCCGTCTACATAACCTCGTATAAGCTCCCGTGCAGATTCTTTGTCTAACCAATTAATTATTTCTAGGGGAATGTACTTACTATAGCAATCTCTTCCAAATTGTCCAAGAAATCTTGTGAACCTAGCAGAATGTATATGTAGTGTTGTGACAGTTCCGTGTGGTTGTATACTTGTTTTACACCCAAGGGTGCTATTGGCCACAGCACAGACCTTATTAATAATATCTTTGTCCTTCTCACTATTTAAACTAATAACTACTTGACTTCCGCTTTTATGTCCGTCTGCTAAGTATAACCCTACCAGCCACCAGAAGTCTGAATTAGTATAATTAAATGGTCTATTCCAATTACAATATGTGTCTGGGATGAGGGGCCCAACACGCTCTGTTTCCAACTTACGCGGGAGTACAAGACAGTATTCCTCAGGTTTAAGATTACCTGCTGGAACCTTTTCTATCTCATAATTATTATAGCAGAGATGACAAGATCTTGTGCCTCTACGTTCATGAATACAGTTTTCCCAACACCAACGATTTAGCGCAGTGCCACGAGGAAGTGAACAACGGTCTCTACGCAATACAAATAGAGGATGATTTGGTGTCACACGCAAGGGAATCGGCCACCCGTGCGCCTTAATAGTTATTAATTCACCTGTATAATTCCTCTGGAACACTTTTTCTACCGTACCAATACTGCCATCACATGTATATATCCTAGCACCAAGATTGACTTTACTTATCGGCACCAAGCCCGTAATCGTACTAATGTTTGTGTCAGGTGTAAAACATAATATCAAGTCTACACGATACCCTAGTATGCCACCCCCTATACCATAAGAAATAAGATTGGGGTCTTTGTGTAAGGGATCATAATATAGTACTCGTTTATTATGTGTCCAAGCTTGCCCTGTGGTCTTAGTATTTTCTGGTATAACTTTACCTAATATATCTTCTGATCTTGGGCTCGCTAAGATATTACATACATATTTCATAATATCACTAGCAAGACTGCTGTTGTGACTAACAATCATTATACGTGTATGATATTTAGTACCAAGGCACCAAGCAGCATATGTAGCCATAGTTGTGGTCTTAGCGTGCCCAGGAGGTAACAGGATGAGTAATCGAGGGATATTAGGCATCTCACGTACAGTATCTCTCCAGAAGCTTGGTATACTTCTTCCAAAGACGGTATCATAGTAATCTTCAAAAGATATTATGTTATCTTTCTTCTCTATTATTTTATTTGTGAATAGCTCTAGTTCCTGAAGCAGTATATCATTACTCATTATTAACTATCTCTAATAATTCCTCTGCAAGAATAGCAGGAAACTTTATGTTCTCTCCAGGATTTAATATCATTGTATTCTCATCTGCATAGTCTTCTGGAGTAGCATGTTTACTTTGTACTACCTTACGTGGGTACCCTTTGGGTATATTATTCATAGCTAACCAGACCACATAGGCTCGGAATAGATCAGGAGCAGTTGTACGGTACTTCTCACACAGATTGTCTACAGTTTCTTCTAACTTGTTCTCTAGTTTAATCGTTACTATCATACTTATATTATATCACATCCTGTCAAGAAATTCAACAGTATTTGAAATAATTTTAGGCAAAAAAATAGGGAGGATGGTTAGTCCCCCCTACTGCTTGCCTATTAGTTACAAGGAGTATACCAGAAGTTAAACTCTAGCTTCTCATCATCACCAGCACCATCGTTAAGTGCGGTAGCATCTAAATGCTTCCAAGAGAAGTATAGTGTAGCGAGACTGTGGAATGGTATAGGTTGGTCTGCGACTGCGGCCATACCTCCACCCGTGTCCACTACCCAATCCGCTGCCTGCACGTCCACAATGCCCAGCACCTTTGCCCAGGCTGCTGCTGAGAGCGCCGTATCACCAGAAGTTACTGAAGGGTCCCCATCAAAGATAATCAGTTTGCCAGCACTGTCCTGAATGGCACCTGTGCCCGCCTCTGTAGCATAGAAATTAAAGTATTCTATTAGACCGGAAGTTGTCTCTGTAAGAGCTACCCCAACACTTCCACTATAATCATTTTGATCAATCTGTTCATTAATACCAACAAGTTCTGTGATACCACCTTCTAATTTAGCAGGATTACGTTTTACATCTACAGCCTGCCCATAAGTTTCATAATCAACCATATATAATAACTCCTATATAAGTATATACTTATATTATATCATATAATCTATGTGAAATGTGCTATATTTTTGGACAAAAAAATACCCAAGGCAGATTGAGTGCCTTGGGTAGTATACTAATTTAGTATTATTTGTTTTACTTAGCCTCTGACCAGTTACTACATATAATTGGTGTAGCTACTAATGATATATGTAGGGGATACGCAGTATCCATACAAGTCTTTACTATGCTTGCTACCTCTTCCTCTAAGCCATCCTCTACTTCTAGGTATATCTCATCATGAACCTGGATAATCTGGTAAGCACCATCTGGTAATAGTTTATCTATCTTTAATTGGGCTAGTTTAACAATGTCAGCCGCTGAGCCCTGAATAAGGGCATTCATGGCCTGCGTCTGTGGGCTTTCTTTATCGTCACCTCGGAACCTGCGCTGATGCCCTAGTAAGGTTTGTACTACTCCTCTCTGCATAGCCCAGTGCACACACAGGTCTTGTAGGTCTTTTATGTCTGAGAAAGTGTCATAATATTTATTTAGCAGATCACGGGCCTCTTGGTAGGACACTCCAATCTCTTTGTGGAGTTTTTCTGGGCCCATACCATAGCATATACCGAAGGTAATAGATTTGGTACGCTTTCGCAAGGTATCACTTATCTTACTCATTGGCATGTTATATAGATGACTTGCCATATATTTATGGGCATCATACCCCTGTTTGAATGCCTGTACAAGTGCCCCATCACTATTTAAGTATTCTATTAGAAAGTGTGCTAAGACACGCAGTTCTAGTGCTGAATAATCAGCAATTATTAGTTTATAGCCAGGGGGTGCTATAAATGCTTTACGAATGTTGTAGACTGTGCGATGAGCACTTATGTTTTGGAGGTTAGGAGAATCGCTTGATAGTCGGCCGGTAACGGTTCCAATCTGATTGAGAGAGCCATAGATACGACCAGCTACTGAGTTTGTAATAAGGGGAAGTAAGTAAGTACTCAGTAACTTCTTTAGATCTCTATATTCAAGCACTGCTTCAGCAAGAGGATGCTGTAATTCCTCTAGTACTTCTTTGTCTACAGACCTCTTACCCTTACTTGTTTGTTTCACACTAATCAATTTTAGTACATCAAATAATAGATGTCCTAACTCTACTACAGAATCTATATTAAACTCTGTGCCTGCTAGATGGTATATCTTATCTTTAATCTTTGGTATAGCAACGTGTTCTACTTCCTCTGCATACTGGGTTAATAGTGGTACGTCGATATATGCACCCCTCATCTCCATCTTTGCTAGTACTCTAATAAGGGGCTTATCTAGATATTGATATAGAGTTTGAAATCTATCTAAGTTGGGCTTAAAATAACCAAACCATAGTAGGTATGTATTTAGAGCGTCTGCGGCAGCATACTTTGCTAGAATACGATTATAGCCAAGGTCACCTAGACAAGGTAATCCTAACTGTCCTTCTTTAGCCCCTACCCTATTCATAGCATAATCTAGTGCACCATTGTTGTTGAACTCTATCTCAGGGGCGTCTAATCCAAGCTTCGCTACTGCTAAATCTTTTAGACGATGCTTATCCTTACGTTCATCCAGTAACCAGCTAGCAATTATAGTATCTTCTATATCACACAATACTTCTACACCTAACTTTGTTAGTGCCTTTATATCAAACTTCATATTATGTGCGATAGCAGTACTTGGCTTGCTAAATAGTTCTTGAAGGAAAGGTCTTAATTCATTAATTGGTATTGCACCCTCTATATCTATAACTGGAATGTAATATGAATCTGAACTATTTGCAAGGCTGATTCCTACTACTTTAAATGTTCCATAGTTGAGACCAGTAGTTTCTGTATCAAAGGCAAACTCTGTACCAATTAGATGCCTCGGTAGGTCATCTACTTCTCTAACTATTTTCAATACTGCTACCCTCCTGGATAATGGTCATTAAGATGAAGCGTTAAACCATTAGCGGTAATTTGATACTTACCGGGTTCCCATCCATTCTGCACGTCATGGGCACTGTACGCATAGCGACAATTCAACAGTGGCTTCCAAGGGCGTCGTACCACCTGTGCTGCAATTTGCAGGGCAGCCTCAGAGGGCTCTGAATCATAAGCATAATAGGCATCCAGCACTGTGTTCCAGTCTGGGGTTTCTGCATAGCGAACGAGCATAGTATCAGCACACATATACATGCCTGTAGTTCCAATAGCACCCGCTTCACCCATCAGAACGCAGGCGATCCACCATATTAATGTAAGCACAAGTTTACTCCTTCCAAGTGAATCCGGCAGCATGGAGATGCCCACCACCGCCGTGCTTCTTGGCAATAGATTTAACATCCTTTTCTATACTTCTTAAACTATAAACTACTTCTCTCCTCTTATTTTTATACCAAACCACTCCAATATCTGCCTTACTTGCTAGGGCACCGCCTAACTCAGATTGTAGTATAGGAGAGTTTACCATAAGGCACGCATACCCATCAAGTATTGCGGGTTCGGCATTGCTAAGAATCCTCTCCACCAGTGCGTTCTTATAACGCTTAATAATAGCCCCTTCTTCGGCAAACCTGGTTATAGGTTCTTTAAGCATCGGTGCCCAGACTATAAACTCTCTGGGGTAGCTCTCTATTGAGACATTTACCTCTTCAGTGTCTACTAACTCATTATACCATAGATCTCTATCTTGTACATAGTAGTATAACCAAGGTATGTCTCTATGAGGATGAAAGTATTTCCAAGCTAGGACTGCTGCTGAGCACTCCACATCTACTTTTACATAATCACGCTCGCCAAGAGTATCAATAGTGCTAGCATGGTGATCTATAATTATTACTTTATCACACTCTAACTCTATCTCATCTACTATAGTTACAGGTAATGATAAATCTAGTATATAAACTGTACACCCTTCAAGAGGTGGTATTATAGAATAATTATCATAATCTAGTGGCAAGTATATTGCATCCTCTCCAAACTTCTTCCAGGCTGCCATACCTGCAAAGAAGCCATCTATATCATTGTGATATATTACTGTTGTCATATTCACTCCTACAGTAATTATACCATATATATCATATATATGTCAAGATACCTTCACTAGCTTTCTATCTTCTGCCCAAGCTAGGTGGGTACCTATAAGCCAAATAACCGCTCGCCCTACCGCCTGGAAACTTATTCTTGCTTTTGTGGCAATCTCTCCCAGGGTGAGGGGTTCGGTTATATCAAGCTCCTTTATTCTCTCTATAGCCAACAACTCTTCTTCTCTAGTTATCATCTTATTAACTCCGTGGGCACCCCTGCCTTAGTAGCCCTGGTAAGCATATCCCGTGTGCCCACACTTCTGTTTATATTACTATGAAATGCTATAACAAGGTCTGCTCCAGTATCCAACATACGTTGGTTACGCAGCACACCCGCAGCCTTTCCCTCTTCCTTCCAATATGCGGGGTATACCTCAAGTTTTAAGCCCAGCAGTTTTGCTGAGGCTTCTCCTAGTTTATCTGCACCACGACAGTGGCCAGAGATTATAGTAGTATCACTGGGGAGACGAGTGAGCCTCCCCAGTATCTTACCACTATCTTCCCAGTTCCTGTCACCACAGACTATAACCCTAGCCACTGAACTTTTCTTGGAGGTCACCAAATACTGCTGGTGCAATGCCATATAGTTGTCTAAGAACCTCTTTCATAACCTCTCGAATCTCCCACTGTGCTTCTTTATTACAACGGAGGTTTATAATATGCCGCCACTCACGGAAGTTTGCAGTCATAATAAACTCAGTAGTTGTACCCTGGCCCAGCACCATTCTTGCATCCTCTTTTGGTACACCCAGATCACGTAGTTGACTATACACATGCTGCTGATTACGCATATGCATGTCATATATCAGACGTGCTTCTTCTAAATGTGCTGTACCACTCATACTAGGAATACCTATAAAGGAGAATTTATCTGCTGCTATGTATCTTTGACTAGCCACACTAAAGCTTGCCAGACGGTGCCTAGTAATCTGTGTTAAAAGAGCCCGACTAACCCCACTAATATAAAAGGTAGCGCTAGCATGCTCTAGAGGAGTCTCATGCTCACGACCAATACAGCGCTTAATAAAGGAATCTCTTGTAACCTCATTACTATCTGTACCCCAACATATTCTATATGCACGCTCAATAAGCTCTTCAGGGCAGGGTGTATATACTAGAAGTTCAACATTCATGTACTATTACCTCCACAGGTATCTTCAACTTTAGTGCAAAGAAAGCTAGTTGTCTAAAGACATCACTCTCTCCTAAAATGAATACCTTATCTGGTCTACTTTCTATTACCTGTATATCACGGTCTAGGCCCATCATCAGATCTTTGTGAGTAGTAGCACCACTGTGGTAGAAGTCCGCAGGGGTACAGTCTATCTTGTACCCCTCAGCTACAGCGCGTACCCCAGCGGCTAAGCCAGCCCTTGTATCTAAGTCACAGATTATTGTATCATCTTCTTTACTTAGTTGGGCTAGAATTTCTTCTAGCCCAGTATTAGTGTTTGCTAGTATAAATACTCTCATCTGCTACCCAATCTGTTACATCATAGCTAGGAACTACCTCTCCCGGCATAAAACTAACACTACGAATATTATCAATATTCATCATATCTCTTGAAACATCTCTAAGATTACTTCTCCGTAGAAGAGAACTGATCTCATCTTCCATCCTATATATAAGCCTATCCCGTCTGTTCTCCTGTTGTTTTTTATCATGGAAACCCTGTGCGCGCCATCGTGCTCGTAGCATAGCGAGAAGTTTAGCATAGTTACTTTCTATAGCAAGAATAGCATATACTATAGAATGTAATCTATATACCTCTGCATCCACTTCTTCTAGACTCTCACTTACATATGTTACTACGGGCCTCTTACCTACTATCATTACAACATACACTTAGATTTCCCCTCTACTAAACATAGAGATAACCTCAGGAGTATCTGTTGAGAACCCGGTAACATCCATCATACCGGCGTCACTAGGATCAGCAATAGATATTTCTGTAGCCGTCATACCAACAACAACCAACCTTGCAGGGATACCCAGGGCATCTCGATATTGCTTTAGAGCCTGGAAAGGATGAATATAACCTGCCCAAGTTTCGCTGTCTGTATAGATAACAAATGTTTCTACAGGCAGTTTGTTTTTCATTGCATAGATCATTGGCAAGGCGCAGTCTGTGCCACCAAACGGTAGATTACTAACATATCTTACTACATCATCTAGACGCTGCTTCGGACTAATCTTTAGTGGCATAATACCTGCATTATAGTTAGTACCGTTTGTAAATCCAGTAATCATATACTGGTTCTCTACATTAGCAGTAACTAGTGCCATTGCAGCACTACCAACTCGTGGTGAGATACCAGGCATTCCTGCTAGTTCAGGCCCACCCATACTACCACTAACATCTAGTGCTAACATTGTGTTTTTACCAGTAGGTGTGATGGTGCCAAAACTACTATAGAATGCCCCATCTAGTGCATCAACTACCTGCTGGACAGGGCTCCATGTCAAGTGGCCGCGAATACCCATACCACCGGCATATGTGTTAAGTGCAACTAGAATGGATAGTGGGTGCAACCTTGCTTGCTTAATATGATCTATATTATCTAGCTCACTTACAATCTTCTTACTAGCAGCAGATAGTGGAGTAAGAAGCCCGACCTCAGTCATCTTGCCAAGATTACGGATCATAGCTGTCAGTGGCATCTTCTCAAGAAGAGCTTCCCACACCAGGGTATCGTTTAGCCACTGTGTAGGTATGACCTCACGAGGAAGGTTAAAGTTAATAATCGTATCTATAACATCCGCAGAGTTTGTCATTGACTTAAGTTGCTCTACAGCTTCAAGAGTATAAAGCTCAGACCTAACACCAGGCTCTGCCCTAGTGATAGTAGAGATTATCTTTCCATTAACATTACGAACATTGCCGACTGTTCCTATAAAGCCAGTAGATGCCTCATGCCAATCTTCTTGCCAACCATCAACAACCCACTTAAAGATAACATTACGAGTAGGGTCCTCTGTGCGCGGGTGTGATAAACGAAGAAGGTCAGCATGTGACCAGCCATCACGAGACTGATATTTAATTACCTGGTAAACTAGATCCTTAGTTGATTTCTCTAGGTACCAATCTGCCACAGAATTACGTAGGAGTCTACCCCAGCCCCGCATATTATTTACATAGGCAGCAAAGTGGAATAGATGTGTACCAATACGAGCAACCTTTGGCAGAGCATCCTGTGCAAGATGCTTGGTTTGTACATCACCGAATGTGAAGCAGAGTGCTAATGCAAATAATGCTGGATCATTCTTAGGAGCAAGGCCACGATTACTAACATCCACAATAGTAGAGACTACTCGTGCACCATCCTCTTCAATGCATGCTATCACGTTGCTAGCATTATCGACCGTTAGTTTACGCTCCCCTACATAGTAAGTACCCCCCTCACCACCAAGAATGAGAAAGCGGTGTAGCCGCTGCCACTTGTCAATAGCGAATGCGAAGCCACCAGCATTATTTGGCACTGTATTCTTGCCTGGCACAGCTTCATTCTGAGGGGTGGTCTTGGTAGAATAGGAATTAAGATAAGTCATTTCGTTCCTCCAAAGTCAGATTATAGTATTATAGCAGATACGGGCGTACCTGTCAATTATAGAACTCGTACAGCATACTAACTATTCCCTTCCCAGTAAAATAGTCCTGTACTGGCGTATATGATAGCCCTGGAGCAAGGTTCAGGTCTATTGCATAAAATGTTCCAGATAAATCTATAACGAAGTCTATTGCATAGAGTGGCAGAGGGAGGCGCCTGGGAATAGTTGGGGTAGCCTCTGTGTGCCACACAACCGCACAATCTCCACAATTAGATCTCCAATCATTATGCGAAATATACTTTAACCAGAAGGTCTTATTACCTATATATAGTAGACGATAGCTAACTCCACGGTAACCTAATATATATTCACTAGCGAAAGAGTATTGTAAGGCAGGGGGAATGTGGGCCATCTGTACCTTAAGTTTACCCTCTCCTATATGACAATATTCATTAGTATAAATCACTAACTCCTTAGCTTCCCAAGAGGTTAGGTTTATGCTACCATACCTTGGCACTCGCAGGCCAAGTTCCTCTAAGATTCTAAAAGCAGTACGACGATCATAAGATTTATCATCTGCCATTCTATAGAATGGAATACCATTAGTGTCAAACCAGTGATCATAATAATCAGTAAAGTCCGAAATAAGTTTTAGTTTCATAATTATCCTTAGTCATAAGAAGTGTAGACTCTAAGTGGTCAGGAGAGACTGCTATAATATACTTACCATATATATCATCTATCATGAAGATAGCCCAGTTATTAACGAATAGTCTTTTTACCAGTATAGACCACATATCTATTACTAGGTCTTGCAGTAGCAGTTCTCTCTTTAGATTAAGGAGAGTGTTGTTAAGTATATCTAGAGTTAGGCGCGGCTTCTCAGGTTCTACTGGAGGTTGGCCATAGAGGGCCTCTTTCATCAGCTTGTTAATACTATTTTTAATCGTACTATTAACATCCATGGTTAACTGCTAGTGTTAGTAGTATTGCAAAGGAGAGTTCAGCTATAATATGACCTATACCAAATTTCTGTTTAGGAACCTCTCCCCATTTAGCAAGTATATAACCAATGTCTATCATAATTATTGCATAGAAGATAATTTGAAACACACTCATATACTAAACTCCTGCTAATATCTCATTCATCATATCACGAGAATTTAATGCTTCCCCACACTCACATTCTAGCCAATACTCAGATTGATCCTTAGTTGGCACCCACTTATGCACATGACCAATAGTATCACCATAAAACAAGGAGTCCACAAGTAATCTATGTACTATACGCCTAAAATAACTATCATTAGTTGCTACATCGTTTGCAATCTTGATCTTATTTATAATATACTCTGCTTGCTCTAAGCGGGTTAATAGCATTTTACCAGTATCAGGATCAAGAGCTTTATAAATAGCTGCCTGACTCGGCAGACTCTCTAGTACTGCCCTCATAGTTGCAACCTTAGCAGTTACTAAGATTAATTCTCTCTGAGATATTTCTAGTTTATCTTCAAGTTCCTCAGCACGTTCTCTCCAGTCGTCCTTACTAGAGAATATTATTTGCTGCTGCTCAGGCCAACTCTTCCAAGCTAACTCTAAATCTTGTTCTGCCTTTTCTGCTCTCTTATTTGCAAAGGCTATTTGTGCGGTAAGCTTAGCCCGACACTCCTCACATTGATTACTCATCTAACTTCTCCAGTCATGCTGGGCATCCATCTTGGCACTCATTAAATGTTCGTTCCACTTCCTGTAATCGTGCGATCTCTGCCAATAGTCTCTTACCACTATCGGGGGCGAGCCCTCTGCTCACAGGGCAGTTAGGACCATGTTTCCAGATTCCAGTTTCTAGCCCCTTCTCTGGTGCTAGACAGCCTGCACAGGAATGTGAACCTGTGGGGCAGCATGTTTCATCGCAATCATCTACCCAACGTAATTCTTCTAGTGCCTCCCGCATGACCGCAGCATCGGCCCCCGCCTGCCTCAGCGCCTCGGCCAGTGTGGCGCGGTCGGCCTCGGCTTCCTTGGTCCGCTCCGTCTGTTCTGCGATCTCGTAGGCCATCCAGGTTGCACCGTTGGCCTGGCTGGCGAGCATGCCCTCAGCCGTCAATGCCCTCTCATTCGCGGCGGCTAGTTGCGCCTCCAGGTCGTGAATACGTTGCTCTAGCAGACCCATATCAGGTGTACCATATAATGCCACATGCCACGTCTCAGGTGAGTTTCCACAAGGGTGAGCACGGGCATCATAACCATAATTACGCAGTGTTACAGCTAGTATATGTGCTTCATTCTCGCTCACTTCCCCTCCTGGTCGATCTCGACCACCTTTGGTCCGTACCCGGCGTACAATGACTCGCCGTGATCTATGTCCCTACGCTTGCTATATCTTAGATACCACTCTTCATCGTTGGGCCGGTGGTGCATCAATGACACGTTCAGGTTAGGCACTGGTAGCACTTCTTCTTCTTCCTCTTCCGTATCGTCATAGGCCAACGAAGCGAGCAGAGCAGACCAAGGTAGAAGAAACGTCACTTCCCCTCCTTCCCGTACCCGGCGGCGGGTAGGGCGGCGACCAGGCCAGCGGTGTTTGGGTATTCATCAAAGGCCGGCCAGAACGCATGATCCAGGAACGCCATGAAGGGCCGGATTTCGTCCAGTGCCGTCCGCAGCCGCATGTTCTCCTCATGCAACTCGGCCAGATCAATAAGAGCATCAGGCAGATAACGCCATGCTTCAAGTCGGGCATTGGTAAGGCGGTTGTTAGCCCTCAGTGCTTCATCCATATCACCATTTTCACCGAGAGATAGACGTGCCTGCCACGCCGCTTCCATCTTCTCACACTGTGCCTGCGCCTTAGCTATCTGCTGCTCATTCAACCGCATTGTTAGCCTCCCTTCTAACCTTACGCAGTCGCTTAGCTGTCTTATCCGCACGCTTGCTGTGGTGTGCCCACTTAAGTAGACGCTCACGAGCGGCACTCTCTGGTTCCTCTGCCACGATTACCATATTGCGGTTATCCAACACGGCCTGTGCATCAGTGCGCAGACCATCGGGGAGGGGGCTGAATCCGGGCGGTAGTATGGCACCATTCTCATCGTACTGGATTAGCTCAGTCGTCTGCTTGTGCATCTCTCACTCTTCCTTTGTATCAATATTCTCGTTAGTCCTTCTGACGGCAATGGCACTTGTCGCCGTTTGAACATACTGCACCACAAGATAGTACCACCTTCACAATCCACAGGATCACAGAGCTGCATACAATAGTTACAAATATGAATATCCATTATTATTTCTCAGTATAACCAAGAGCAGCTAATCCTTTATCAAGATCCTCTGCCGGAGTGTCTTTATATGGACCGAAGATAGGCCAGCACCAATAGTTGCGTGACCACTCCCTGAATTCATAAGCCTCTTCTACTACTTTCCACACCTTTCTATTTTCTTCACGTAGACCTGCTATTTCTTCTAGGGCATCCCGTAGGTCTGCACAATTTGGGCAGCGAACACTGCTGACTGACATGGTGCCTGCTATGGAGTAATAACCCTTCCCACCACATTGTGTGCAACTTTCACAACGCTTCTTAATCTTAGTTAACTGTTCACCACTTAACATTGCTTTATCTCATAGATGTTATTATATGCCACTGCTTTAAGTGCAGCACGAGCAACCGCAATAGGTAGGGCTGTAGAAGATGGACCTGTAACAACTGTTGCACCCCTCTCTGCCTCTTCACCAAGAACTATAACTGTCCTACCTACTCCAACTCCCATGGTGAAACTAAGAGGTCCATCCACATCCTGCATCTTATTTATCTTCTCAATAACATATTCCATCATAATCCAGTTATAGCTATAAATTGGAACTACTTCCCAGGAGAGAGACTTATATACCTTTTGATAATATTCTGTAGGCCAGGGGAATCCCCCAGCTATCCCAAGCGCATTTTGAGGTAGCTCAGACCCTAAGGCAATTTGTCGCCCAAATACCCGCACTGCTACAGCAGCATCTAGCTCTCTACCTACAAGTTTATCAATCTCTTCTACTTTAGTTTGGTAGCACTCAGACTTTTGACCAGCGTCTAGATCTCTCAATATAATAGGAACTATGTTAAGTATATATGCAATAGCCTCAGCATCACCCTTGCTGTATGTGTGTGCCACAAAGTCTGCTCGCCCAGTACACCCATTGCTGCGAACATCCCAGCCTTGACCATATAACCGTTTACTGTCAACCTCATTACAGACAGCATAATTACCAAGATCGCTGCCACTAAGATTACTATAATACTTTTTTAGCTCACTAAGCTGTGCCTTTGTTAGCATCCTCTCTACCCCCTATTACAGATACTTAATTAGAGTCATATATAGAGTAACATCCTCTATTTCTATAGGAGAGTTATAACCATTAATGTATATTAACAGATAGTCCTTACCACGCTCTACAGCTATTATATCTTCTGTGTTTATAGAGAGAGTCCCTCGTGAAGTTACCCAGAATAACCCTTCTATAAGGCGCCCTCTGCCCGATACTGGAAGATGTAGTATCATATATACTCCTCACGAGACATATCTGATAGATTAGTAGGGAGACTCTTATATTCTAGTATATCCTCGCCCATATCAGTAAGTTTTCTAACCTCAATCTTATCTACACTATAAGAATATCTATAAAGTTAATAATACTTATACTATGATTCTCATAAATAAGTACATTATTAATATATATCCCACACCACTCTTCACCATCAACATATGTTAGAGTCATTAGCAGAACTCCACACATCCATTCTTTCTACCAAGATTAAACACCATAATGAAAATCTCATATATATCTACAAACCAATCTTCATCCATAATGTCTATACGTGGATTATACTTCATAAAGTCTTCATACAGTTTTGCACAAACCTTTGTTCCCATCATTCCATCACAGTCTGAGAAGTTTATTAGCTCTACAAAGGGCTTGCCTGCAAAAGCATCAGGGTCTCCCCACACAGTCTCAGCAGGAACCCCCAATATAGCATGGGATAGAGTATCTCTCCACGTGTTATAGCCAGAGTAGCTTGAAATCCTACTGTCCTCTGTATCTCCATATAAGTACAATCCCTTAGCCTGGAGACCTTCTGTAGCTTCAGGGAACTCTTCAATGTAGTAAGGATGCATATAGATAAGTTCAGAATCACATATTACTTCCCAACCCTCTTCACTAATACTCCCTACTAGTTCTATATTAGAATAACCTCTTACATCAAGACCCATTTATGCTCTCCTTACACTTATTTGAACAGTAAACTGTTACACTACCTTTATTGAGTATAATAACCACATTATATTTATTACCAGCAGTTATAAGCTTCCCACACACTGCACATCGACTACCTACTAAATGTTCCTCTATATCTTGGAAAGGGACCACTCTATCGCTTCGCATAGGTCTGTAAATTCTCCTTCAAGCTGGGCTTCGTAAGCAGCCCGCAGAATCTTACCCATCTCTGGGCCAGGCTGCATTCCCTGCTCAATCAAATGTCTACCCATAAGAAGGGGCTTCGGAGCATTATCTTGGATTCTCTCAGCTTCAGCCATAGATAGAAGGCCAATGGTAGGTATACCCTTGTCGGCAGTAATAAGAGTACAGAGTTGAGAGATAGTTGCAGGGTATAGTCTCTTTGCCAATCTTCGTACTGCGCTCATAGTAAAGGTCTCTTGAAAGAACATATGCTCTGCTACAAGATTAGGAATAGTCTCTAGGTATAAACTAGGGGCGCCAATGCTCGTAAGAAAGTTTACTGCAAGTTCCTTACCAACCTTAGCGTGATCATAGCTATGTATTTGACCATCTTCACCAACTGCTGTTGTAGAGGACTTTCCTACATCATGTAGTAGTGCAGCCAGAATCAATATTGCTCTATCAGACTCTGATAGATTATTAGTAAGTGGAATCATTCTATCAATTACATCTAGGGTGTGATCCCATACAGTTCCCTCAGGGTGATAGCTTGGGTTTTGCTTAACTCCCCATATATCATTGAGTACTGGGTAAAACTGTAGCCAACCTGTCTCTCTCAGGAACCATATTCCTGAAGATGGTGCTGTTGACATACTTGCCCACTTATACCACTCCCCCCAGATTCGCTCTAGGCTTAGTGTGAAATACTGGGGTACCAAGTTACGACAAGTGGCTAGGGTACCCATGTCAGGCCGTAGATTAAACCTACCACAGAACTGCATACCACGTAGTACGCGCAGAGGGTCCTCTGCAAAGGAAGGGCCAACGCGCCTAAGGATTCCATACTTCATGTCTCGGATGCCATCATATAGGTCAATAAAGGTCTTGCTCTTGTAAGAGTACATGATGGCGTTCATGGTAAAGTCACGACGGGACGCGGCTTCTTTATATGTCATATCTGAATCTTCTTCAGTAATGAAGTCCTTATGAGAGGGACCACAACTCCGCTCCCGTCGTGGTAACGAAAAGTCATAAATGCAATTATTATAGCTTAGCCTATATACTTGAAAGCTCTCACCAACAAGAGACACCTTGCCAAACATACGAAGTGTCTCTACAAGTTGGGCTGCTGTTAGTCCATAAACCTCTGTATCAATATCTAGGCATTCTATACCAAGGAAGTGGTCACGGACGGCCCCACCAACTACACATACATCAGTAGCACCTGCACATAGCAGTTCATCATAGATTGGGGCAAGGTTAGTAATATTCATTCTATATCCTTTTAGAAGATAATAATAAGCAGTATAATACATATTAGTATTGAGAAGCACCCTACATTACTCTTATATTGGGCTCTCTTACGAGGTAATATTTCAACCTCATCGAGCCTCCAAGGTTCATCCTCTTGGATATTCTCATATTTATATAATACACATAATGCATTACCATACAGCCACTCTAGAGCATATACAGGAACTGTATCTTCCCTAGCGTTAAGTGAGTTACCCGCTGCAAACCATAGTGTGCTACACCTGGGGCAGGGGGCCTGTTCACCGTGATCCAAGGCAGGATTTTGTGCGCGACAAACCGGGCATATGAAATCATGATTAAAATAATTAGAGACCACCCTTGGGTCTAATGGACGAGTTCTAATATTAAGTTTATAGTCAGATTGACTGAATCCAAGATATTTTACTCTGTCCATTTAGATGGAACTACCTTCATAACCTTCTTTATTACTCGGCCCACTTCTGTTACAGAGGCAGGTAGTCCCTGTATAACGTATACAATACCAGCACCATCAATACCATCATATGTTAGAATATTACCATGCTCTGGACAACTATCTTCCCATCTTGAGTCGGGCAGGAAATCACTAATACCCTCATCGTCTTCATCATTGAAGAACCTATTGAGTTCTACCAAAGTATATGGGCCAAGAATCTGTGGATCCCAATCTCTACATATAATTACATAATAGTTATCTGGCAGGCACATATGTTACTCCACATCTACAACTGATACAGAAATTTTAGTATCAGGATACACACACTTACCCTTTAGTATTGTAATATGCTGATCACCATCAAGATAATCATTATTCACGGGAAGGGTGCCTATCCACTGCCCCTCTATATACTTACCGATGCCCCAGTGATTATCACTTTCTTTGTTATTGAGAAAGTTTATTAACTCTCCCTTAGTGAAGGGCCCAACAAATATTGCAGGACGGCCATGAATAATAACGTAATATGTGCTATTCATTATTCGGGTATACTCACAGTTTCAATAACCTGCTTATAAGTTGTTATGGGGTTCACTACTGTACCTTTGAATATACACATACTCTCGCCCTCTTTACCTGTAATATATTTATCCCCTACCACAGGCTCCTCTCCAACGAGATCTTCTAGTTTAACACCCAATATCATCCTCCCATTAAGCAGTGAAATAACTTCCTCTCTACTTAGCGGCCCAAAGGACCTTGAATTTATAAGATAGTAATTATATAGTGATGACATGTAACCATTCTCCATATTCAATACATAGTGGTCTAACGGCTTCCCAAGACAGCCCGCCCGCACCACAGCCAGGGCGAGGCAGATAAACAGTATTCCAAGAATTCAGCAACGCTAAGGACCGTAACTTCACTAAGCTGGAACCTATGATGGAAAGCTCGGCCAGTAGCGCGAAGCCTGGCACCATTGTAGCACAGGCGTACCGATTCCGCAAGTGGGGGATGATGCCGAGGGATGGGGGGCCTGCATCGCGCTTGACAGGGAAGATAACTAGGCGGGGTAATATTTCATATACGTGTGCCCAATCACTTGTACTTCTGAGGAACTGGCCGTGGAGGCTTGGTAAGTTAGGAAAACGGTCAGAAGCTTGCTTGGCTACACCACGGCCCATTACTGCCATACCTTTCTGATTCACATAACCATTAGTGGTAACACATATAATGTGTCCCGCATCATACCTGTCCCAGATGTTCCCAACCTCTTCAATCATTTAGTACCTCTAATTATTAGATTAGCTCGTACATAGCGTGTCCCGATGTCGGTATAAATCCATAGTATATATTAATCTTCTATGGGATTATACCGACATTGCCCTGTCTATGGATTAATACCGACAACCCCAGCGTGTCGGTATAGATACATAGAGTATAGGATCTCAGTATGGATTTATACCGACATAGCAACGCACGGGCCTGTCCAGGAAGGGGAAGGCACCCTTTATATTGAACTTGTGAATAGTGTCTTCTACTGACTCGATACAGCAGTCGTATTCAAAACCTGTAATATCGAGTAGACTCTTAGTGGTCTCTCTAATGGTGCGGCCAACTACCCAAGCATTCCCAAAGGGTGCTACCCATAACTCTCCACAGCCCTCACGGTATAGAGGAAGCCATAGATCATAGTAGGTCTCTAGCTCATTAACCTCATCTTCTGTTATCTCTATGCCTACAATAAATTCTATTGACACTCTACAAGTACCGTCTTCCATCTCACAGGCACCTTCTCTCCCTTAATAATAAAGCCCCTCTTCCTGAATGTCTTTCCATTTCTCAGGCCACTTATCTCAGATATAATATCAGTAACATCACTATCAACTAGATATTTCATGGCAACATTAATATCTACAAACTCTTCTATGGTTATCAGACCATCAACGTCTATTACGAGTGCATAGTAATATATCATCGGAATGGGAAGCACAGTATAAGACTTGTGGGCCTACCAAGAATATCCTCGGCCTCTTCCAGGAGCCTATTAGCAAGCTCTACATCTATTTCATAGGAAGAGAAGTCTGTATCAGGGTCATGAAGATAGCCATCAGTACTATACATTCTAAATCCAACATAATATCCTACACCTTCGTCATACTCTGAAACAAGGGCGTACTCATTATTAAGATCCCACAACGCATCATCCATCAGTTCACTTTCTATTTCATCTACACTTTCGTCCTCACAGATAGCATATGCTGTTCGGATGCGTGTGTTTAATGTATCTCTATATTCATCATATGATTCATATAATGCTCCAGCAATTAGTAACAGATGGTACCCCATGCTCATAAGTTGTATCTCCTCATAAAAAGCCCTCCCAATAGTAATTAACTAGGTACTGATATATCTCATCTGAGCCTGTAAAGGAAAAAGATATTCTATTTACTAGAAGTATATATGTACACCCGTCATAGTACTCATAACTTACTATATCTGTGATATCAAACACTAGTTCCATATCATCAATATATAGTGTTAGCATACTATCTCAAAAACCAGTGGTATCTGTTCAAGGTAAATAAGTGGTCTTAATAAGGAAGATACATCGTTCTTAGCAATCCAGTCCTTTATAATAGCGTCATCTATCCTTTTATATTCCTGCTCAAACGCATAATCATAGTCTTCTCTATTATTGAGCATTCTGTCTACTGCGAAGATAGACGCTAGCCCTCTCCTAACTACAGATTCTTCTACTTCATATATAAAATCCTTAGCAAGAGTAACATGTACCTTGTACACTACTTTAGTTCCTTTGGGTCAAATGGTGGATATGTTATTTGTGCCTGGCACGTCTGCATCTTACCGGCCCAGTAATACTTAATCCACATATCTACATTCTCTTCCCCAAGGCCCCCAAGTATAAATAACACACAGGGGAAAGCACTACTAAGTGCCTTCATATCTATGCTGTGATCATACCAAGAATGGATATCATCAAAATAGTAGATAAGTTCATAATCTTCTAGATACTTCTGTATAGAATTATCCTCATCATCTGACACCATAGGCATATCATCTGGATGTGCCCCTTCTACATATTCTACATATTTTAGACTGTATGCTGTATAATATCCCAATATTCCTCCCTAAATATACGCCTTACTGCGTGCCAGGCTTCCTCCCAAGAAGAGGCCAGTACATGGAATATAACACGTGGGCCACTGTCTGTGGTATCAACTACAACAGCCCTTTCATAAACCATATCTTGATCATCTACAAGGTATGTTGGGCACCAACCATTTCTGTCTACTTCAGCCCTATACCACATTTTATCTTGGTACCTATAGGCATCTTTATCTACCTCTAGAGGGAGAATACTTATCTCTTCACTTCCAAAGTACTTAGTAGAAGCCTTGGCCACTTCTTCAGAGGTAAATCCCGCTACAGGCTGTCCATAATTTAACACCAGATATATTATCATTCTTCCTCCGGAGTCTCGAACGCTTTACCACACAAGATGCAGAAATCTACTAGAATGTTGATCTTTTCCGGGGTAGGCAGAATCATTAATCTTACCCTCTTCCTTTGTCATAAATACCTCCACACACTCTACAGCGTTTTACCTTTTTGAGGCCGTTGCATAGGTCACAGACTGTATATTCATCACCATACCCTGGTGAGTACTTAATAACAAGTCCAGAGCCTTCACACTCTGGACAAGTTACTTCTTTATATGAACCACCACATTCTTGGCATATTATTATCATAATATCTCCTTAGCGGGGGTAGGGGGAATTGAACCCCCATTGGAACCTTGAAAGGGTTCTAGCCTCACCTTTAGCTGATACCTCCAGTGGGTCAGTAATTTAACTCCTGCTATGGGGAAGGAGAGACTCGAACTCTCATACTTTTCAGCACGCGGTTCTAAGCCGCGCTCGTTTTCCAATTACGACACTTCCCCATGTTGTAAAAGCATACCTATAAGTAGGCCAGGTAGGACTCGAACCTACATTAAACAGGTTTTGAGGCTGCCGTGTCTTCCATTGCACCACTAGCCCAGCACATGTTCTTGGCATCCAAACCAATCAGGGGTACAAACAAAGTTTTCTTTACCGTATGGACCTATCTGATTAATTGCCCAACCAAGTCTATTATCATCTAATCCTATATTAGTGAGAATATCACAGTGCCCAATAGGTAATGGAGATCTGTTAAATATGGATAGTGTAAACTTATGCCAATATATACATGTATCACAATGATTCATAATGTTTATCCTTCTAGTGGGCAAGGTGGGATTTGAACCCACAATCCTTGCGGCAGCGCATTTTAAGTGCGCCCTGTATTCCTATTCCAAGCACTTGCCCATTATCTAATATAAGGTAGCCACACTATTTGTCCACCAAGTTCCTGCCAAGTGGTGGGGCTAATGCTATCTTGAGCATAGGCCCTGTCTGCCCATATGGACATTATATCATAACTAAGGTATCGGTCATGTGCCCCCATCATATGTGCTACTTCATGCACTAGGACATATGAGAAGCCCTGCCCAAGTCTGACCATACCTAGATTACCTGAGATAGTGGCCACTCCTACATACTTACCGTAGAATAAGCAGGGCATATCTATTAAGTAGACATAATTATGGGACCGCTCTGGAATAGTTGCCCACCAGTAAGGTTCCTTACAAGAATCACTAGGGATGACCCTATATTGAATATTTTCTACCGTTACAGAGATGCCCTGCCTAGCATACCAGGCCATTAGGTCATTAGCAATAGGCTCTCCTTTGATAGTGCTGCCCCATATTACTAATATTAATATTATACTCATAATATTATGAACACATAGAACAACTATGCTGAGTTAATGCCTGTACAAGTGCCTGACAGATTTCATGGTATTCTTGCGCAGTAATCTTCAATTCATATTCTATATATCTAGCAAAGTACTCATCATACACATGGGGTATGAATGCCATGGCTCTACATAAATCGAACCCAGAGAGATCATCAACAGGTCCAAAGATAAGTTCCCCATAATCACTTATCTTTGCAGGCTCTCCTCTTACCAGGAAGGTTATAATTCTATCGAGATCCTCTTGGCTATTTACCGACATACAACCGCGCTCAATTGTAAAAAGAGCGTTAGTATATTGATCACCAGAGGCATTTGCATCAAATATATACTTATTTAGTTCATCCATAATATTACCTTATCTCAAATTGCTTAGTAGTACAATGAGGGCATCGCAGATATTTACCTTGGCCATTACAAACTGTGCAGGGCTCATAGTAGTCTTCACTACGGCCCGGAGTGTGCTGTAAGATTGCACCCGCACCACGGCAGCATTCACATATTACTCGCTTAACCTTATGATGACAAACGTGGCAATTGACCATCTTGGCCTCCAGTTGCCCCACAGAGACTCGAACTCTGACTACCTGCTTAAAAGGCAGGGGCTCTCACCATTGAGCTATGGAGCATTACCCCGGATAGATTCGAACTATCTTCTCATGGTTCAAAGCCATGTGTTCTACCAATGAACCACGAGGCAGTTGGTTAGTGAGCAAAGAATCGCACCTGGATATTTACATTTCCAGGGTAACCCAGGTACAACGGCTCACTATTCGTGGTATTGTAGCTTACAGCTTACTACGGTAGTTTAGGGTCTCTCTCCCAAGCGCCCTGTGGCCACAGGGGATGCCTTTTTATGTGCCTGCGTCTTGCGCTACTACAACTTACTTGATATCTATAGAGGTTGCGTATGGGGCAGACCGTTCCAGGAATACCACGATATGGAGAAGAAGGGATTTGCGCCCTTGACCACCACATTGCAGGTGTGGCACTCTCCTACTGAGTTACTCCCCCATTGGGCACGCCATTGTGCCCTATCTGGCGATAGATTCCATGCTACCCTTCCCCGTACCCAATGTTAGCTTAGCATCCTCTCCGAGGCAGACGTGCTCATATAATCAGTAAGCTTAGTGGCCACTAGAGGCTTACCTATATACTCTTGCAATTGACCAGATAAATGTGGCTGTGGATTTGCACCACAACAGTTCTAATCGTGTTCGTGGGACTAGGAGCGACCTCATGTCGGGAGGCACGATTATTGCTGTTCTAGAATATATTAAATCTACGTATATCTAATATGCTCTCACCACATCCTACTACTAAGTACTGTGGGGTATGTGTGATTCCAAACCCGCCTATTCCAAATTCCCCGTTTATCAAACTTGGTAATCAAAGCTTTTAGTGTAAGGTCGGAATATATATATAATATAGTATTTACGGTTACGACCCATCAGCAATACCAACTATATTTGCACCGACTGTCATGTGTGCGAGAAAGGGCAGAAGCTCTACTTGACTTCCAGCAGTCTGCTTATCTTTCTCCGGTGTCTTGTCCACCTGCTTACACGGGGTGAGCATTCGGCTACTTAGTAAGTAACAACTAAGAAAGAGACTCGAACTCTTACCAATATACCCATGGTATATTATCTCCCAATTAACTTATCTTAGTTGCAGGCAGTGATAGTAGGGCTCGAACCTACAACCTCTCAATCCCAAATTGATAACCGTATTGCATTTGGCCATTACTGACAAGTGTTTGCCACGGATATTTTAGTGCTCTGCCAATTGAGCTATATCACTGCTAAACAACGGTAGTAGGATTCGAACCTACGGCAGACTAATCTGATAACCACACTACCACGACCACTACTGGTAAAAGATATGTATTGTGGTATTGGTTGCTCTACCACTGAGCTATACCGTTGTAATAAGGACAATAGGACTTGAACCTACAACACGCACTATGTAACAGTGCCGCTCTGCCTGTTGAGCTATGCCCTTATATTTAGGGGGAAGTCTCTTCCCCCTGAGAAAGGAGGTATCACCAAGCAGGTACGTGCAGTAACCTGCCAGTGGGCAGATGTGGAGTCGCACCACAGGGGGGGACTTTGCCCCTTCTGATTTACAGTCAGACCCGGCCCTCTGCCGGACTACCTACCCATATAAATGCTCTACTTCCCTAAGAATTTTACTAGCTATGTTATTGGCCAGTTATACACGATATTATGACACAAACTTAACACTGTCTTAATGGGGCGGTTCCGCCCAGAGATCTCTCTCAGTGTGCCTGGATCAACCCCGCCCCATCAACCGCAGTATAGCACAGGCCGCCCGACCTGTCAAGCCCCCTACTCGCCTATTTCGATTGTAGCCGCCGAGGGACTGCCTTCCACATCCTGTAGTACCCCATCAGGGCCGACACTCACTGCATGCATGAAGGTATTAGCGTTGTTCTCTGTATACACAGGAACTATATCTCCGTTATCACGTACACATAGTACATATGTACCAACCGTGTTCTTGCTACTATA
>Ga0172381_10000065_pt1 | contig 108885 bp, 93 predicted proteins | sample Leawel6488metaG_FD_119754 | JGI IMG/M metagenome (GOLD analysis project Ga0172381, IMG submission 119754) | Leachate microbial communities from a municipal landfill in Southern Ontario, Canada - Leachate well 64-88 metaG | ecosystem: Engineered > Solid waste > Landfill > Unclassified | place...
TTGACGAGCTATCTGGGCATACACCGTATCAATTTGCGCGATCTTTGTTTTTGGATATTTTTCCTCTGGTTTCAAGGTTAGAGCTGCCTGATAACTGTTTTTCGCCTGGTCAAAAGTTTTGGTTACAAAAAATTGGTCAGCCTGCTCTATACGCAGTTTATATTGGTCATCGAGCGATTTCTGTGCTGTAATGTCGGCCAAAATCTTTTCGATTTCAGCCATTTTTGTTTTCGGATACTGTTCTTCCGGCTTGAGATTTCCAGCATTGGCATATTCCGTTTTTGCCAGATCGTACGACTTCGAAGCAAGCAATTGATCGGCTTTTAATAGTATGGTTTGATATTGTTTGTTGATGGCTTGTAGATTGTCAAGCTCTCCTTGAATCTTTTCAATTTCAGCAATTTTCTCTTTGGGGTACGATTGGGTGGGTTTCAGATTTAAAGCTTTCACAAACTCAGTTTTAGCCATTGCAAAAGATTTCTCCATGAATAATTTATCACCATTTACAATCAACCCGGCATACTGGGTATCAAGAGTTTTTTGTTTCTGCTCATCGCCCAATGCTATATCAGCCTCTTGAATTTTATTCCGTGGGTAGGCTTCCCCGGGTTTGATTTTAAGTGCATTGCCATATTGGATTTTAGCAAGTGAATATGATTTCGAAACCATTAGATGATCTCCGGAATCCACGGCAGATATATAATCAGCTTCCTGTCGTTTCGCATCTGCCAATAATTTATCGATGGCATCAATTTTTTCTTTAGGATATTGCGATTCAGGTTTGAAATTCAAAGCATTTGAATAAACTGATCTTGCTTGTTCATATAATTTTGCTTTGAAATCCTTATCTGCTTCATTTATTAAAGCCAAATATTTGGTTTCAAGAGCCTTGATATTTTCCATTTCCAATTCCTTGGACTTTGCTAATTCTTCAAGAATTTTACCTATTTCTGAAAGTTTTTCTTTGGGGTATATTTCATCGGGTTTGATATTTGACGCTTTAAGATATTCAGAACGTGCAGGTTCGTATGATTTTGACTTGAGTAACTCGTCAGCTTTATGTAAGATGCTAATATACTGTTCATCCAATGCCTTTGCCATATTGGTTTCCTGCCCAATCATCATGTTTTCCACTTTGGCCATCATTTCCTTAGGGTAGTTCTCTTTAGGTTTGACAGAATGAGCCATCATGTAATTTTCTCTCGCTTTCATATATTGTTTATCAATATAAAAACTGTCGGCCAATGAAACATACTGATTATAAGCCTCCTGCGATTTCTGTACCTCAGCAAGAATGTTTTCTATTTCCTTGATTCGGTTTTTAGGATAAATTTGGTCAGGTTTGATGGTAAGCGCTTCCTGATAGGTCTTTATAGCTTCAGGATATTGGGTATCCAGAAAATATTTATCAGCGGTGGCAATCGCTTTCGAATATGATTCATCCTTGGTTTTCTGTGCATTGATCAAAGTTGTCAATTCTGCGATGCGATCCTGTGGATATTTTTCAGAAGGTTTCAGGGAATTGGCTCTTTTATATTCTTGTAAAGCAGACAGAAAAACCTTGGAATTATAAAATTTATCCGCATTGAAAATAGCTTTTCCATATTCTTCATCTTTCACTTGCTGATCAACCCGAATTTTAATTATTTCGTTGATTTTAGTTTTTGGATATTGTTCACCAGGAAGGATGGTAAGTGCATTTTCATATTCCTTAAGAGCTTTTTCATATTCCTGATCAGTGAATAGCTTATCTGCGCTTGCAACTGCAACATCGTAAAGGATATTTTGAGCCTTAGCAGAACGCAGCAGTTCCATGGTTTTTCGCAATTTTGCCTGGACATTCAGGTCGTCTGGATTTTTGCCAACTGCCTGTTGATAGGCTGCTTTAGCATTAAGATAATCTTTGGAATTAAAATATGAATCTCCTGAAGCTACAGCTTTAGTAAATTCTTCGGATTGTAGTTTTTGATCCGACAACAATCCTTTTGTTTTTATAATTCGGGCTTTTAAATCCGCATCATTGGGCCTCATCTTTTGTGCCCGGTCCAATTCTATCAGACACTTCTCATAATTTTTATTTCTGAAGTATTTATCAGCTGAAAACAGGATTGAACGATAAATTGAATCAGGTTGAGCCGATTTATGGGTCAACGTTGTATCCTGACTAATCCGTGTAAAAAGCAATAAACCAGCTTCCTTTTTCAATCCAAACATCACAAGAGTAGCCAGGGAGATGGGAATTAGGAGTATAAAAAGCTTCGAATAATTTGATATTTTCATGAAAAATGTCCAATTAATTATCTATCAGCCCATCTTTAATGGTCAATTTACGATCGGCCATATCAGCGAGATCAAGATTGTGGGTAACGATTACATAAGTTTGTCGAAAAGAATCACGCAACTGAAAAAATAATTTATGTAATTCTAACGCAGAATTGGAGTCTAAATTACCTGAGGGTTCATCGGCAAGTATTACATCAGGATTATTGACGAGAGCACGGGCAACAGCAACCCGTTGTTGTTCACCTCCCGACAATTCAGATGGTTTATGATGGATTCGGTCATTAAGGTTCATAAATTCAAGAAGTTCCATTGACCGTTTCACTGCTTCTTTTTTTGATTTTTTTGCGATAAATGCAGGTATACAAACATTTTCGAGGGCAGTAAATTCAGGTAATAAATGGTGAAATTGGAAAACAAATCCGATATGCCGGTTTCTGAAATCAGAAATTTTTCGCTCAGAAAGCTCATTCATCATGATTCCGTTTATTTCAACAGACCCGGAATCTGCCTTTTCCAGAGAGCCGATAATATGTAACAAGGTTGATTTCCCAGCTCCCGATGCTCCAACAATGGAGATTATTTCTCCTTTGGTAACTTCCAGGCTTATGCCTTTAAGTACTTTTAAAGAGCCGAATGATTTCTGAATGGATTTTGCGATGATCATAATAAAGCCTTAACTGGCAAAGGTAAGAAAACTCAACAAGAAATTTTTTGAGGTTCTGGTAGAAAACACTATTTTTGATGTTACCATATCCATTACTATATGAATTTACATGAATACCAAAGCAAATCAATTCTTAAGCAGTATGGCGTTGCAGTCCCTGAAGGTGCCTTGGCACATACGGAAGAGGAGGCAGTAAAAGCTGCAGAATTTTTGCAGGTGGCTACAGAAACTGATAAATTTGTTGTAAAGGCGCAGGTACACGCAGGAGGACGTGGAAAAGGCGGAGGGGTAAAAGTAGCGAAATCCGTTGAAGAGGTACGTGTAATTGCCGGACAGATTATAGGAATGATGCTGGTAACCCCACAAACCAGTAAGTTGGGAAAATTAGTCAGAAAGGTTTATATTGAGCAGAATATATTTTATTCCGGTTCCACCGAACCCAGTGAGATTTACATGAGTATTTTACTGAACCGGCAAAAAGGGCATACCATTTTGATGTATTCGCCTCGCGGGGGAATGGATATTGAAGCAGTTGCTTCAGAAACACCGGAGCTCATCTTCACGGAAGAGATTGATCCGAAAGCAGGATTACAATCTTTCCAGGCCAGAAAAATAGCTTTCAATCTGGGTCTTAAAGAGACAGCTTATAAAAACATGTTAAAGTTTGTATTTGGAATTTATAAAGCTTATGAAGGCACTGATGCTTCTTTGATTGAGATCAATCCAGTATGTAAAACATCCGACAACAAAATTCTTGCTGCGGATGCCAAAATTGTGATTGACAATAACGCACTTTTTCGTCATCCCGACATTGCAGCCATGCGGGATTACGATGAAGAGGATCCAATTGAAGTGGAAGCAACTCGTCATGACCTTAATTACGTAAAACTTAACGGAAATGTTGGTTGTATGGTTAATGGGGCTGGTTTAGCCATGGCAACAATGGACATCATCAAACTGTCGGGGGGAGATCCGGCTAATTTCCTTGATGTTGGTGGTTCTGCCAGTCCAAAACGAGTTGAAGAAGGATTCAGAATCATCCTTAAAGATCCTGCCGTTAAAGCCATCCTGGTGAATATTTTTGGAGGAATTGTCCGCTGTGATCGCGTGGCACAGGGTATTGTAGACGCTTATAATAACATTGGGGAGATAAAGATCCCTATTATTGTTCGGTTACAAGGCACAAATGCGGAAGAAGGGAAAAAACTGATTGATGGTTCCGGGTTGAAGGTTCACTCAGCAGTTACTTTACAAGAAGCGGCAAAACTGGTTACGGAAGTATTGAAATAAACCTTTGCTCCATCTCTTTTTCGAAAAAGAAGCCCCGAATCTTTGTTAATTCTGCAACCGGTGATTTTGAAAAGGAAAAAGTATTCCAATTGATTTTTAATTTTTTTTTCATTTCAGGATAATAGAGATCGAGAAAGGATTTAAGATTTTCCTCATCATTGGAAAATATCCTGCTATTTTCAGTTTTTAAATATTGTAAAATTCTAAGGCCATCAAATTTCTCATGGAAAGCCCGGATAAAATGGTCCATATCTTTATTGTTCTCACGTAGACACTGATAAGGATCTTCCAGATCAAAGATTGCTGATAAAAAACGTGTAATATTAGTATTAAAAGTCTGGAAATAAAGCAGAGGTAACAACAGATAGGTTTCGAGAATTTCATTGAAAAAGAAATTGGGATAAACAGGATAACTTGTCCAATCCCCACTGGCTCCTTTAATCATAGCAGGGCCAGTTCCAAAAAACACCCGGTCGGAAAAACGCGCAGCAGGATAAACCAATTCATCGTTCCAAAGTAAGACAGTACCAAATTTTCTAAGTTTTTGAAGAAAATAAAAATCTTCTCCGCTCATTTTGGGGGTCATTCCCCCTATTGCACGATAGGCCCAAACCGGAAAAGACATGGCAGAACCGAGGGCTGTAAATGAATAAGGTGAACCTATCCGATCCATCTGAAGGAAATAATGTCGCATATATATTTCATAATGCAACATGGCCCGGTTGGTTTTTTCATCATTTACTTCCTTGTGAAAGTATGGATTACATAGGGCAACGATGTGTTGATTTTTTGAAAAACTATGAGCCACCGACAGAAAATAGCGATCAGAAAAAGTAGTATCGGCATCTAGACTGATAATAACATCATCGGGAGAAGCAACTTTGTTGATTTCTTCCATGATAATTCTTCGGGCATGACCAACTCCATGTTGTTTCCCTTTCCAGCCATTTCCTTTTGTTGCCCTATCAAGAATAATTACCTCAAATTCAACAATGGATTTCAGAAGGTCAATACTACGAAGGTTATTCTTACAAAACTCCGCTTTAGAAGGATCTTCCCACCAATGTTCCGGTTGATTGACACAAATAAAAACTTTAAAGTGACGGTAAGTTTGGCTATCAATACAAGATAAGGTTTGGGCCAATAATTCCGGTTCGTTCATTACCGGAAGTGCCACATAAAGATAGGGCAGAGAGTCGGCCTCTGAAAGGTTATCTGTCGACATTGAGTTTTCTGAATAAGGTATCATCCTCAGCTACTTCTATTGCTTTCAGTACCTCTTCATCATATTGGTTAATGACCCGATACATTTCAGTTATATCCCAAAGCTTTTGGGCAATTAATCCCTTGATCTGAAATTTAATAAGTTGTTCAGAAAGTGCATATTGCTTCTCATCTTTTTTTACACCCTCTTTTTCTGCCCAGCTAAAAAACCCGTTCATGAAAGAGTCATCAATTTTGAATTTTTCATCAAAAACAGAAAATTTGGGATAATTAAGATTTAAAGATTTTCGGTTTTTATCGACATAATCGCCGACAAAAGTATTGATGACGTTTTTCCTCCTAAGTTCTAAATAATAATCGGTTATCGGTGTTGAGTCCCAGGGAATAAACACATCCGGCATGATTCCTCCACCACCATAAACGACACGTTTACGTGAAGTGAAATATTTTAACGAATCAGGGAACTTAATACTGTCGGGATGAACCAATTCACCATGTTTAACCCGGTTACCAAAATCTTCATAATATTTGTCAACACCTTCTGTGTAGGATTTTTGAATGCATTTGCCGGAAGGGTTATAATAACGAGCAGTAGTCAAGCGCATTTGAGAGCTATCGGGTAATTGGAATGGCCTTTGAACCAATCCTTTTCCGAAAGAGCGGCGTCCCACAATCAAGCCACGGTCCCAATCCTGAATTGCCCCTGAAACGATTTCACTGGCGGAGGCAGAATTTTCATTGATCATGATTACCAATTTTCCTGATTCAAAAAGCCCCTTGGCTGTGCTATAAAAATCTTCCCTCGAGCTACGAACTCCCTGAGTATAAACAATCACTTTCCCTGGTCCGAGAAACTCGTCGGAGAGTTCAATGGCAGTACCCATATATCCTCCGGAATTGTTCCTGAGATCCAGAATGAGCGATTTCATTCCTTCAGATTTAAGACGGGCTGTAGCTTCAGTAAATTCCTGCATCGAAGTTTGAGCAAATTTATTAAGATTGATATATCCAATCCCCGGTTTGATCATATATGCAGCATCGATACTATTAATAGGTATCTTATCACGTACAATGGTAAAATCGAGAAGGTCTTTTTTCCCTTTGCGGTAAATTGATACGGTAACTTTTGTTCCCCTTTTTCCACGGAGATGGTCCAAAACAAATTGGTTTGTTACTTTTTTCCCGGTAACGACCTCCCCTTCAATTTTGATAATTTTATCTCCAGAAAAGATACCCAGCTTTTCCGAAGGACCTCCAGGAACGGGGTGGACAACAGTGATGGTGTCTCGCAAAATCTCAAATTGCACTCCGATTCCATCAAAATTACCTTCTAATGGTTCATTTGCTTTTTGTACATCTTTTTTTGAAATGTACATAGAGTGTGGATCAAGATCCTTCAGGGTTTCGATAATTGCCTTTTCAACAAGTTTTTCTTCATTGATTGTGTCAACATAGGCGAACTTAATGATTTGCATTACCGCATCATATTTTTTAATCCCTGAGGTTGGATTTTGACGAGCATTTTGTGAAAAAGAGGGGGATCCCTGAAAAAGTAAAAATCCAGCAAGCAAAAAGAAAATATTTTTTTGCATAATATTATTTATAATCATCTGAAATTCCTTATTAAACAATGGTTTTGAACGGTCAAAATTACTTTTTTTTCAGTTGCCAATAAGATAGGCTTCTAATTATTAACTAATTTTAACGTGAATTATTTTACAAATGATTGAGGCTGAAAAAATCCGGATTTATCGGAGCATGATATATCCAATTCTCTTTGTTGCCCTTCTATGGGCTATCAAAGGAATGGATGAATTGTTCTCCTTGGATTTAAACAACTGGGGACTAATTCCTTTAACACCAAGAGGACTCATTGGGATATTTACGTCTCCACTTCTTCATGCAAATCTTGCTCATCTTTTTGCAAATTCCATCCCACTTTTAGTCCTTGGTTCTTTTCTTTTCTATTTTTATAAAGATATTGCCTGGAAGATTTTTGGATGGACCTATCTGATGACTGGGATTTGGGTTTGGACCTTTGCTCGTGGAGGATCCATCCATATCGGTGCGAGTGGCCTCATTTATGGGTTAGCTTCATTTTTGTTTTTTAGTGGAATTATCCGGCGAGATAACAGTCTGATGGTTATTTCGATTCTCACTGCTTTTCTTTATGGTGGATTAATCTGGGGAATTTTTCCTCAATTTTTTCCAAATCAACCTATTTCTTGGGAATCTCATCTTATGGGTCTTATCGCAGGTTTAGTTCTGGCTCTTTATTTCCGCCATGATGGTCCTCAACGTAAAATCTATGATTGGGGCGATGAATCAGATGACAATGACCCGAATATTCCCTGGTGGGAAACAGATGAAACGAATAATTCTGAAAAGGTTGAATGATTGATTCAAGGTTGAACTTTAAGGTAAATCACAATTTTTTGATAAATCGAATCATTAATCCCATTGATTTGCTTTATTTCTTCCAATGATTTGAACTTCTTAATCTTCTGTCGATATAACATGATACTTTTTGTCAAATCGAAAGGGAAATAGGGATGTCGTAAAAGCTCTTTGAATGTTATGTTATTGAGGTCAATTCTGTGAATAGAATCACGATTCACGGAAATATGGGGCAAAAGAAACTGATAACGGACACTGTCCATGCCAAATACTTCCATCAATTGTTGTTTATTGTAAAACCCACCTATACGGGTCCTATAATTCACAATACGGCGGGCAAAGGCGGGTCCGATTCCGCTAAGACGCTGTAGGTCAAATGTATCAGCAGAATTCAATTCGACTACCAATAAGATTTTTTCTTTGTTTATTACGTTTTTACTTGAATCCCAGGAAGAAAAGGGAAAGCGGTTACTATATTTTGAAAATTTCCGCAACCGGGATTTCGATACTGAATCTTCCGCCTTTTTCCATGCCGTTTCGAAGGCTTCGACCTCTGATTTAAAAATATTGAAATCGGGTGAACCACTCAGGGTTTCTGATGGAATTAAAGAATTTGCAAGCATTACCAAAAAGCATATAAGAGACAAAACGAAAATGCCACGTTTTTCTGTTGTGTTATACGTAAAAAACTCACCGAAAATCCTTGTTATTGGTGAATTTCTAGTTTTTTTAATTTTCATACCCCGGATTATTAGATTGGTGCCAAAATTTTTATACCAATTCTACATTTTAGACAATATTTTCGATCACAAAATGATTGTTTTAACTCAAGCAATGCTTGTGTTTGAAGCGCATTTTCACCTTTAACCCCAGCCTGATTCCAATGGTTTGTAATGGAATTTTTTTCTGGCGCCATTTGTTGAAGAAAATTTAAAGATCGTTCCTTAATTTCCGGGGCTGATTTCTCTTCTCCCAGAAAATACATAAATGGAATAAGTCCGTTGATCATGATCAACTGGGCACTCTGGGCTCCCAATACCTTAGTTTGAAAAGCAGATGGTCTATCAAAACAATAGTGATGATTCCAATAATCAGATGCACAAACAGAAATTTTTTCCAGAATTTTTTCGATCTCCATGTCTTCAAGGATACAGAAATAATGGCCTTTCATTTTATGTAAAAAAGCAGCCCATTGTGCAATCCGGATGGTTGGAAAATTAGAGGGTCTTAATCGTAAAAACCGCCAAGGGTATTCTTGTATGGGATGTAGCTGATACTTTTGACGAAGAAATTCATATTCCTGGAATAGTTGATGAGGATAATCTTCTAACCATTTTTTTTCCAACATTCCAGCCTGACCAAACAACAATGCCTCCACTTGAAACAGATTATCGATATGTCGTTTGAGAACCTTAAGTGGCAGGGATTTTGCAAGAAGCTCAAATTGAAGATTATTAAGGTTAAATCCAAAATTGGAGGCAAGATGTTGGTACAAGGTCTCTTCCCAATCATACTGGCAATTTTCCCATAGTTTTTTAATTTTTAATGATTTTGTATGTAATCTTTCTACTGCCAGCGCAGGTGCCCATAGCGAAAACACTTGGGGTGAAAGGTTTTTCAGCTGATTATAACATGGGATCCATTGATGATTCATCATTAACAACTCATAATGATCCAGAATAGAAGCAGAAAATTGGTCTTTAATTACAACAGTCTGAAAAGCCTCTTTTTCTTTCACTCTAATGGGAATATCAGATTCATAAACAACATGTAAAATTATATTATCATAAACGCGGTCAGTTTCATGATGGTGACGAAACCAATCGGAAGCCCGTACATGAATTTCAACGTTTCCGGCCCAGGTAGTTTTTCCTAATTTCAACCGGGAATTAAAAAAATCAGGGCCACTATCGGTATTATGTTCTCCAGGATGAAGGATTACCAAATTTTCTCCAGATACAGTTTGAAGATTCGGATTCAATAACCGGAATTTCCATAAAAAATGTAAAAATTCCTCGCTCATAATTGTTCCATTTTCCACAGAAAGTGATTTTATCCTTAATCCGTTTTTGAGGTAAAAGGTAATATGCCGAGTTGAAAAAAATCAAAATAATAATTATCTTTGCATAAATATTAGTTTGCTCTAAACCATGAAAGATTTAGTTACCTTGGTTTCCGGAATAGAGTATAAAATGAATGAGCTGATTGAACGGTATCAGGTCATTAAATCAGAAAACAACCGTTATATTAAGGAGATAAATGAACTTAAAATCTTACAGGAAACTCATAAAAAGAGGATTATTGAACTGGAAGAAAAAATTAACTTACTAAAAATAGCTAAAACACTTGAAACAAAAGAAGGAAACGTTGAAGCTAAAATAAAGATCAACGACCTTGTGCGGGAAATCGAAAAATGTATTGGGCTACTCAATACTTAAGAAAATATTTGTAACAAGCCATGGGTGAACTCTTTATATCGTTACCAGTTGCAGAACGAACATATCGTCTTGCCATTGAAAAAGGGCATGAAGAGCTTTTTCGCAAAGCAGCGAAATTGATTGACAAAAGAATTAAAGATTATTCAACCAGTTATGCTTATAAAGATAAGCAGGATTTGCTTGCCATGGTAGCACTTGAATATGCGACCAATTTCTTACAGTCGGAACAACTTTTATCGGAACAAGAGTTGCAATGGGAAGGTAAATTGACAGAAATTGATCAGGCATTGGATAGTCAGCTTAAAGATAGTAGCCTCCCCGTTCTTTGAAAGAAAACTGAAGATTTACCCGCATTAATTCAGACAGTTTGTAAACCTAACATTACAAATATTAGGGCAAAGCTCATTGTCTCGTAGGACAGGCCTCAACATTCCGATTCGTTGGAATGTTTCGGATTAGATTCCGGACCGTGGAAGTTCGAAAAGCATGGCCTCCTATTCATGTCGAATGAGGTTTATCAATACCTCGCTGATTAATGCGGGTTTTTTCTTTTTCTTTTCATTCCTTCATTTTTTAATAACCAATAATAAACACACCCATGGGAGGAATATCATTATTGATCATTATTGGCATATCCGGAATTATCCTTGGAGGAGTCATTACCGGTACGATCATGAACCGTGCTATAGAACGCAAACGGGATATATTGTTAAAAGAGGCCATGGAAAAGGCTGAAGTCGTTAAAAAAGAAAAAATACTCCAGGCAAAAGAAAAGTTTCTACAATTGAAGGGGGAACATGAAAAATATATTCATGAAAAAAATGATGAAGTTTCGCGTAACGAAAACCGTTTAAAACAGAAAGAAGGCACTCTTAATCAAAAGGTAGAAGAGCTTGCCAAAAAACAAAAAGAGATTACCTCCATCCGGCAGAACCTGACCCAGCAATTAGAAATCATCAATAAAAAGCAGGTTGACCTTGATAAATCAATGAAAACACAGGTTGAAAAGCTGGAAGCCATTTCTTCACTTTCTGCTGTTGAAGCCAAAAGCCAGTTAATTGAGACGCTCAAGGAAGAGGCCAAATCGGAAGCCATTGTTCACATGAAGGATATTATTGATGAAGCCCGGCTTACTGCTAATACAGAAGCTAAAAAAATCATCATTGAAACCATCCAGAGAACTGCCTCTGAACACGCTATTGAAAATACTGTTTCAGTATTCAATATCGAAAGTGAAGAAATTAAAGGAAGGATTATCGGACGTGAAGGACGTAATATCCGGACCTTGGAATCCCTTACTGGTGTAGAGATTATTATTGATGATTCGCCTGATGCCATTATTCTTTCTGGATTTGATCCGGTTCGTCGTGAAATTGCCCGGTTATCATTACATAAATTAGTTACCGATGGGAGAATCCATCCTGCCCGTATTGAGGAAGTAGTTGCTAAAACCCGCAAACAGATTGAACAGGAAATTATTGAAACCGGGAAACGTATCAGTATTGACCTGGGTATACACAATATGCATCATGAGCTGGTACGAATGATCGGGAAAATGAAATATCGTTCTTCATACGGACAAAATTTGTTGCAACACTCAATTGAAGTCGCAAAATTGTGCGCCACCATGGCTGCCGAGCTTGGATTGAATCCAAAAATTGCCAAAAGAGCTGGATTGTTACACGATATCGGAAAAGTTCCTGACAATGAACCCGAGCTTCCCCATGCTATTTTAGGTATGAAAATGGCTGAGAAATTTAAAGAAAAACCAGAAATCATCAATGCTATCGGAGCACATCATGATGAAATGGAAATGAACAATCTTATCTCCCCTATCGTCCAGGTTTGTGATGCAATTTCTGGTGCCCGTCCGGGAGCACGCAGAGAGGTTGTAGAGGCTTATATCGAACGGTTAAAACATCTGGAGGAATTGGCACTCAGCTATCCCGGGGTAGTTAAAACGTATGCAATTCAGGCAGGTCGCGAATTACGTGTCATTGTTGGGGCAGACAAAGTTACCGATGTTGAAGCGAATCAAATCTCCTTTGATCTCTCAAAAAAGATCCAAAGTGAAATGACTTACCCGGGCCAGATTAAAATTACCGTAATCCGTGAAACGAGAGCAGTAAGTTATGCCAAGTAGGCTACAATATAATGATCAGCACAGATGCAAAAGATCACAGGTCAGCTATTTAATCGGATTAATTTAGCTTCTAATATTTCCGAAATATTCCAGATCCTTCAATCAGAATTAAACAATTATTTTGACTGTACCAATTTGTACCTAGGCCTGTTAAATAACAGGAATAAAAACATCGATATCTATTTTTTGAAGGAGGGTCAGGTAGTTTGTGAATCTCAAAATTATTTAAGGACATTAAATAATCTTGTATTAGAACAAAAAGAAGCCCTGGTGCTAACCGAAAATGAAATTGCTCAATATATTTCATCCGGGAAACTGCCTTCAAATGGTACACCTGCCCGATCCTGGGTCGGAATTCCGTTGAAAACCAATACTTCCGTTATTGGTTTATTAGCTATCACTAATTTCGAAAACACCAATGTTTTATCTGCATCTCATCTTGAATTATTAAACTATATCGCCCCTCATATCACACAATTTATCGGAAGACGGCAATCGGAAGAAGCATTGAAATTTTCCGAAAATCAATTAAGAGAATCGAACATTTCGAAGGATAAATTTTTTTCAATTATTGCTCATGATCTTCGGGGCCCGTTTAATGCAATAATCGGGTTTTCTGATTTGTTATACAATGAATTCGATTCTTTTGATGAATCAGAGAAAAAAGCGATGATCAAGAATATTTATGATGCTTCATTAGGCACCTTTAAATTATTGGAGAACCTTCTTGAGTGGTCAAGAATAAAAACTGGTCGGTCAATTCCCTCACTTGAATATGTGGACCTAAGTACCATTGCCAATGCGTGTTTGAGTTTACTTAGGCCGCAGGCGGAAAAGAAAAACATCAAACTGTTCTCGGGTATTCATTTCGGGTCGATTGCGTATTGTGATGAAAACATGATTAAAACTGTAATTCGGAATATTCTTTCCAATGCCATCAAGTTTTCTCAGATTGGGGGATTTGTTAAAATTTGGGCCAACCTCAAAGAAGAATGGATTGAAGTCATTGTGACTGATAATGGCGTTGGGATTGCCAATGAGAACCTTGGCAAATTATTTCAGCTTGATGAGTCAGTTAAAACCAAAGGTACTATGGGAGAAACTGGAACCGGCTTAGGGCTAATCCTATGTCATGAATTTATCGAGCTGAATGGGGGTTCAATTAAAGCAGAAAGCGAACCAGGAAAGGGATGTCAAATTTCCTTTACCATCCCCAAATACCCTTTGTAATAAAAAAACCCTCTGAAAAAGAGGGTTTTTTGCGGACCGGACGGGACTCGAACCCGCGACCTCCGCCGTGACAGGGCGGCATTCTAACCAGCTGAACTACCGATCCTCAATAAAGAGGTGCAAAAGTAACTCATTTTTTACAATAATCAAAAATCTTTTTAAAATTCTCTCTCAAATGCTCCTTCTATTTTAACTGCATGACATCGAAAGGGCGATTTTTCAGCCTCTCGAATCCATGCTTTCGATCTGAATTCACTATTGGTTGGATCAATAACGATTTCCTTGAAACAAAAAACTTTCCTTATGTTTATCAGTGAATCCCTGATATTTCCCGAAAGAACTAAAATATCAAGATTCATTTTCATGTTAATCCCGTTTGGAATTTTCTTATTAAGAAATCCAATTCGCTTGGTATGGAATTGAACGAAATGACCTGATTTACAGAAATCCGGTGAAGGCTGAAAAGGATGCTGCCATGATTCTTTAATCCTTGCCCAATAAAAACGACTATTATCGATTCGATGCGATACCAAGTCACTTTCCAATGCCTGTCTGATAGATGAGGATAGATCATCCTTTAGCGGTTCAGTAAAATCATACAATATAACCGCACGATTTTGATAATTAAATTCAAACAGGGAGAGGTTCCGAGCATTAAACACTAAAAATCGGGCTGATTGCAAACGGGATATTTTATGGTATAGAAAAGAAGTGTTCAACAAGAATAACGTAATCAGAAAAGCACAAATCAATGAAAATTTTTTATTTGCCAACCATAAACAAAACGTTATCATGAATAAATAAAGGAGAATCATTTCAAAAAAAGTGAGATTAATTCCCTGTAAAGTTGAAACAGGAAGCTCTTCAATGAAGTGTATAATCGTGTTCAACAGCCAAACTAAAAAACACAATACTTTAGCCGCAATGAGTGAGAGTAAAGGAATATTTCCTACAAAAAGTGCAAAAATTCCGGAGTAAATAACCAGACTTGACAAAGGGACAACAAAAATATTTGTGATCATGAAATAATTTGGAAACTGATGAAAAGTATACAATGTTAACGGGAGGGTAGCGATTTGCGCTGCAATGGATACCGCCACAATCGACCAGATTTTATCAGGGAGCCACCACGAAGTGATAAAAAGATCATAAACTGGTTTGTATAATAACACTATCCCTATTACTGCAAGATAAGAAAGTTGAAATCCAATGTCCAGAACCAGAAATGGGTCAATCAATAACAACAAAAAGAAGGAAGCAGAAAGGATGTTGAACATATTTACATTCCGATTAATCGCCTTTCCCAGGATGGGGAGACTCAGCATGGCAGCTGATCTCAAAACACACGGTGATAAACCTGTGAGAAGAGCATAGAACCAAATAAAAGCAAGTATTATAACGGCTTTAAAGAAACGCGTTATCTTGTTCCGGTTCAAAAAACCAAGGACAAATTCTAAAAACAGATAAATGATCCCAACATGCATCCCGGAAACAGAGAGGATATGCATAGCGCCGGTGGCAGAATAATCGTGGCGTAAATCAGCATCCAATTCCTCGACATACCCGAGTAATAGTGCTGCAGATACTGCAAATTCCTTACCGGAAACCTGATTTTTACGTAAAATGTTTAACAGTCGGTCTCTTAATGAGAATGCCATTCGTCGAAAAAATCCCGAAGGAAAAATCGATAACTTCTTCCATTGATTTGACGATAGCCAAGATTGGTGTGTGAATCCTTTAATTTTTAAAAAACCTGCATAGTTAAAAGAATGTGGGTTTGATTTATTGATAATACGTTGAAACGAGGTATGAATTAAAAGATGATCTCCATATTGTAACGGTGGTTCCATGGAATGAGGCTTCACATAGATGAGCGCTTTGGTATTAACCTTAAACCACCTTATCTGATCCCATCGTCTTACAATTTTTACCATTGATTTTACAGAAGTACGTTTAATTGATGGAGGCTCTATGATTTCCACTATATATGTACCCACAGTACAAATAGAATCATCGTTTTCAGGGAAATGATAAAAAGATGTAAACTCAAATCCTGTCACCAATAAAAAAAGATTGATCAAAATTCCGGTTATTGACCTGTATCGGAAATTGCGCCAGGCACGTGGCAGGTTGGCCCCAAAGAAAAAGAGCAACAACAATGACCCAGAAATCCAGCACAACGCAATAACACGGGTATCGATGATAATAGCAAGAACGATACCCGATAAAAACGGGAATACCAAACGGAGCAGAGGGAAAGGCCGCCACGGGTTCATAACTGATTACTTCATTTCCAGGCTTAATCCGGAAAATGGCCAAAAGGTAATACGGTTATCAGTTACAAAATTTCAAATAAAAGTTTTTGCCTTTTTCGGATCCAAACTGAGAAGCATTTTCCCAGTCTTCACAAGCTCCAGTTTTATCTCCCAAAAAATTTTTAGCGACCCCACGATTAGTTAACATATCCGGATCTGTGGCGACAATCTCAAGCAGTTGGTTATATATATCCAAGGCTTCCCGATATTTTTTAAGATAAATGAAAGCAAGGCCCAGGTTCTTTTGGGTATTAAGATCTGAAGGTTGAATATTCAGTGCTATTGAGAAATCGCGGATAGCATCTTCATAATTACCGGTGGCAGCCTTTGCAGCTCCTCGGCTTGAGAAATATTCATATTGGGTTGTATCCAATCCAATAGCAGTATTAAAATCACTAATAGCACCCTTAAAATCACTCAGATTGAATCGGCTCAACCCCCGATTATAGAATGCTTCTGAAAAATCAGGTTTATATTCGATGGCCCTGGTAAAGTCCTGAAGAGCATCATTATTATTACCCAAATCCAGCTCTGCGAGACCCCTGTTGTGGTAAGCATCAGGATAATCAGCCTTTAATAATATGGCTTTGGAATAATCCTTAATTGCACCAATAAAGTCCTTTAAATAATCTTTTGCTAAACCTCTGCTATAATAGGGTTCGGGATAGCTCGGAAGAAGTAGAATAACTTTGCTGAAATCATTGATCGCTTTGTAGTAATCGCCTAATTCGCTATACACTATTCCACGATTATAATAGGGTTCCGCTTGATTTGAATCGAGGGATACTGCCTGAGAAAAATCTTTTAATGCAGCCTGGAAATCACCCAGCTTGGCTTTTAAAATTCCAGATTCGATTAACTCGCGCTCCGGTGTTTTTTGTGCTAGTCCTAAAAATGGGAGGAAAATCAGAAGAAAAACAGACAATCGAAATCGGATCATCTATTTGCAATATTTGATAATCAATTCTTTAGAAGCATCGAGACCATACGTAACAGCAACCTGCCAATCCTCACATGCTCCATTCAAATCACCGAGGGCATGTTTTACCCTTCCTCTATTATCATAAGCATCGGCATATTTACTATTCAAGCTGATCGCTTTATTTAAATCAGAGAGCGCTGACTGGAAATCTTTTAACATTATTTTTGCAGCAGCCCTGTTATTATAGGCAGAAGCATTATCAGGATTCTGTTTAAGAGCCTCATCATAGTCCAAAATAGCGCCTTGATAATCCTGAACATAATGCCGCATCATTCCACGGTTCGTATAAATATCCGGGTAATTAGGATTTAGCCTTACAACTTCATCATAATTTTCAAGAGCCCCTTTGAAGTCTTTGTTCATGAAAAGCAATGCAGCCATATAGTTAAAAGCAATCGGGTTCCTTCGTTCTTTCTCAAGAAAAACATCCAAATCTTCTTTTGCTCCCTGATAATCATTCGTTTCGAAACGGCAGACACCACGGACAAAATAAGCCTGGATGGCAGCAGAAAAGAGTTTAATAGCTTCTGTTTCATCCTGAATAGCAAATTCATAATTTCCTAACATTTGATAAGCATACCCTCGTTTAATATAAGTGTCAGGTTTTTGTGAAAGGTCAAGCGATTTGGTAAAATCAACGACAGCTCCTTCATAATCTCCATTTTTCCCCTTTTTTGAGCCTTCAACCATAAAATTGGCTGCTTTTACTTCAATGGGGCTCATGGTATTGGATGGTTTTTGTCCATTAAACATCTTTTCCTTCGAATAAGAGTTCAATGCCCTTTTGTTTGGATCCGTAGTATCGGGTTTCACTGGTTTAATTTTTATAACCCGTTGCTGACCTTCGGACGACTTTTTCGAAGATTGTTGAGCAAATGCAGGAAACACGATGGAGGAAATGAATAAAATTGAAATTAGTTTCAGATATTTCATCAGTCTTGAATTAAAATTTCATTACCAAAAATACATTGATTTAAACTTTCTTTTTCATCAAATATTGTACCATAAGATGTGCCGCCCTTTCAGAAGCCCCGCTGCCTCCAAGTCGATTTTTTATTTCCTGATAATCCCGGATGATCCTTTTTCTGTTTGCACCATCTTTCAAAATGCTTTTCAGGGATTTTATCAGATGGGGTTTATTCAAGTCACTTTGGATCAACTCTTCTACTACTTTTTTTTCCGCAATAAGATTCACTAAGGATATAAATTTTATTTTAACTACCCATCGAGCAATGAGATATGAAAAATAGTTTCCTCGATAACAAACAACCTGAGGCACCTCCATTAAAGCAGTTTCCAAAGTAGCTGTACCAGATGTCACCAAAGCTGCTTCTGAATGATGTAACAAATCGTACGTTTGGTTGAACACAACGCGAACCTCTGTTATCCGTGTCCAGGCTTCATAGAATTGTTGTGGAATACCAGGAGCTGCGGCAATAACAAATTGATAATCAGGAAAATAATCCTTAACTGAAAGCATATCATGAAGCATTTTCTCAATTTCCATCTTGCGGCTCCCGGGCAGCAATGCAATAATGGGGTGGTTGGTTAGGGAATTCCTTAATCGAAAATCGGAGGAGGCAGCATTTGCCATTCTTTCACAAATCACATCCAGTAATGGGTGGCCAATAAAGTCAACCGGATATTTGTATTTGGCATAAAATTCCTTTTCGAAAGGGAGTATGACGAACATTCTATCCACATATTTTTTGATTGTTTTAACACGTGATGATCGCCATGCCCATAATTGAGGAGAAATATAATAAAAAACACGAATTCCATGTTTACTTGCAAATTTTGCCATACGAAGATTAAATCCCGGGTAATCAATCAAAATCAGAGCATCGGGTTTGTAATTCAGGATATCTCGTTCACAAAACCGGAAATTTTTAAGGATGACCGGAAGATGAATTGCAACCTCCATAAAGCCCATAAAAGCAAGATTCCTGTAATGTTTCACCAATTCTGCTCCCTGATCATGCATAAGGTCACCACCCCACGCTCTGAATGTAGCTTGAGGGTCTTCGACCTTCAATGCTTTCATCAGAAAAGAGGCATGTAGATCGCCTGACGCTTCCCCGGCAATGAGATAATATCGCATTAAAACCAGCTCTTTATTGATTTCAAAATCACAATAGGGGCTGTAAGGTCAAGTTGTACAGGGACAACGGAAACGTAATTATTATCAAGTGCCCACTGGTCGGTATCCTGACCATTACCGATATTGACAAATACCCCTTTCATCCAATAGTATTTTCTTCCATTTGGATCTTCTCGTTCATCAAAATCCTCTTGCCAGGTACCTTCCGATTGACGACAAACCTTAATCCCCCGGATTGATTTATAGGAAATATCTGGAATATTTACATTGAGGCAAATTCCCGATGGTAAACCATGTTCAATTACCTTACCGACGATTGTCTGGACAATTTTCTCAGAGGGTTTAAAATCAGCATTTAAACTGTAGTTTGAAAGCGAAAATCCCACCGAAGGGACACCTGCTAAAGCTCCTTCCAGAACAGCTGCCATGGTTCCTGAATAGACAATGTTGATCGATGCATTGGTTCCATGGTTAATCCCGGAAAAGAGAAAATCTGGTCGGCGTTTCATCACAATTTTAAAAGCGAGTTTAACACAATCGGCGGGAGTCCCATTACAGCAGTACTCTTCATAATCTTTTTCTTTTGTGATTAAATCCAGACGCAATGGATGGGCAATCGTAACAGCATGGGCAGTACCGGACTGAGGGCGATCTGGAGCCACAACCACAACTTTTCCGTAAGGTCGGATATAATTAATAAGCGCACGAATTCCTGAAGATTTCACTCCATCATCGTTCGTAATAAGGATCAATGGTTTTTTATTCATGCATTAATTTTAGCAATCGAAAACAAGACTTAAAAAGTTTTTCAAAATTAGGAATAATTCCTGTAGCTTTGAGGGTTTCAACTTCAAAATCAACTCATGTCGCGATTCTTACTCTTTCTATTTCTCCTCGTTCCATACACTTTTTTTGCCCAAAATCTGATTTTGAATCCTGGTTTTGAACAAAACAGGGGATGTCCAGAAAAACCGGGTCAAATAAATTTGGCCAATCATTGGTTTAGTCCCAATATAGGAACCCCAGATTACTTTCATACTTGCAGCCCAGGGCTCGATTATGGCACAGAATTCAATAAAAAGGGAGGGCGGCTCCCTCATTCCGGCATGGGGTATGCCGGATTACAGTTTTATTGTATGAACCGGAATGAATATTATGAATACATGGAGAACCTCCTGGACACTGCGCTTGCGCCTGGTGCACTTTATTGTATCCAAGTATTTGTGAGTCTGGCTAAAGCCAATTATGCATTCAAGGAACTTGGAGCAGTAGCATCGGTAAATGAGATTAAAACCTCTTCATCAAAAAAAATGATACTTCCGTATACTCCGTTGAAAAACGGACAGTATCTTGATGATCAAAATGGGTGGATCCAGATTTGTGGATTTTTTAAAGCAAAAGGAAATGAACGATTTATAACCTTGGGCGATTTTCAAAAAGGCGACGAGTTTTGGAATATTGACCTCCGGTCAACAACCGACTCGGTTTTCAAATCATCATACTATTTTATTGATGATGTTCTCCTTGTGAAGATCAATGATTCCACCGAATGCAAATGTAACCCAGGAACAAGGTAGCGTTAGAATTTCAATAATTCCTCATACAATTCTTTCACAGGAAGTCCCATTACATTGAAGAAGGATCCTTCAATTTTACTGATCCCGATATACCCTATCCACTCCTGGACTCCATATCCACCTGCTTTGTCAAAAGGCTGAAAATTATCAATATAGTAATCAATTTCTTCCATACTTAATGCTTTAAAAGTAACAGAAGACCTGACATAGAAGGATTTTCTCTTTGTCTTTGATTGTAAACAAACTGCAGTGATAACATGGTGTGTCTTGTCAGAGAGCTTCTGTAACATTTTTACAGCCTCTGTATAATTTGCAGGTTTTCCAAGAATTTCCTGATTGAGCTCCACAATGGTATCAGCAGTAATGATTATCTGTTTTTCATCCATACGTGAAAGATCGAAACTATTGGCCTTAAGTTCAGCAAGAAAAAGCGCTACTTTTTCGGGCAATAGACCTTCGGGAAAGTCCTCAACAACATGACTGGGTCTGATTTCAAAATCGATACCCAATTCTTTCAATAAATATTGCCTGCGCGGTGATTGTGAAGCTAATATGATATGACGTTCAGCAAGTCGATGGTTAATCATTTTGTTTCAATTTGTAATGAAAATTATTTCGAGAGAGAGAACTCCGGCAACCATAATAAGTTTACACAGACTGCTAAGGAAATGATAGTCGGCTTTTTCTTTGGCCAGAAAGAGTTTAACAAAGAGATATATGGCAGGTAATTGAACGGTAAGCATAAAATACCAAAAAACCATATTCCAATTCAACCTAAACAGGATTAATTGACCATAAGCCAGTACCAGAATCGTGGCTAAGATTATAACAGCAATAATGTATTTGCTGATATTCAGTCCAAAAACGATGGGGATGGTCCGGCAATCATAGGTTTTATCACCTATAAAATCCTCCATATCCTTTATAATCTCACGGACCAGTGTTATCAGAAAAGCAAAGAAAGTGTATATCAGGAAAACTTTAGAAACCCAAATTAAGGTTGGCAAATTATTCGCAAAAATGGGAGCATTTAGGCGTAACCAGAAAAATTCATAGAGCCAGATAATAAGGATTACGAAAGCAGAAAGAGCAGATACAATGAAATTTCCCCAAAACAGGACTCGCTTATATTTAGCCGAATATATCCATAATAATCCGGAAATAAATGGAAAAATCAGACCAAAAGTTAAAGCTTTGATTCTGAATGCCAGATAAAATCCGAATAAAATGGCAATACAATTTAAGATTATATGCAATTTAATAGCTCCACGAGCTGTAATTAGCCTGTCTACAACAATTTTGTCAGGTCGGTTAATTGCATCAATCTGCCTATCGAAATAGTCATTGATAACATATCCTCCGATGGCAATTAACAGCGTAGTAATGACGAGGATAACAAAATCCGGCAGGGGGCTTATTGCATCGGGGTTTTGACTATAAAGGAAGGGCTGTACAATGCAGTACCGCAATAAAAATTGGGTAAGAATAATAATAAGAAGATTGGGAATTCTGATAAATCTTCCAACAGGTTTTATCCATTTACTCAAGCCTGCTAATGTTAATTTCATACGTCACAAATTATAAATAACAAATTGCTACCAATGATACGCATCATCATTCATCCATTTACCCTGAACTTTAAGTACTTGCTCGATGACATCGCGCACACATCCTTTCCCTCCACAAAGATGAGAGATATATTTTGAAATAGCTTGAATTTCCTGGGCCGCATCAGCCGGGCAGGTAGGAACTCCTACTTCAAGCATCACCTCATAATCCGGAATATCGTCACCCATATACAAGACTTGAGTTGGATGAAGGTTATTTTTCAGGATATACTCTTTAAACATATCACTCTTTTTTTCCACTCCAAGAAAAACATCGTCAATCTGCAACGATTTCAAACGATGTATCATTGATTCGGAACGGGCCCCGGAAATCACGGCTACTTTATATCCTTTTTTTTTAGCCAATTGAAGCGCATAGCCATCTTTTACATTCGAGATACGATATGCATCTCCACCGGAAGTCATCACAATACTTCCATCGGTAAGTACTCCATCATAATCAAAGATAAACGTATTGATATCTTTTAACAGTTCTTTATAATTTGTCATGTGAGTGTTTATATTGAATAATACCGTTACTTATCAGGGTATACAATTCCTGGTAAAGTTTGTCATTTTTAAGTAAAATCCGGTGTTCCTCTATAATATTTCTATCTTCTCTGACGGCCGGACCGGTTTGAAAAAGGAACAAATTGTGATATTTTGTATTGTGACTTATTTTAACGATTAAAGGATGTAATAAGTCGAGAGGTAAATCATATTGGTTCAATAAATCTTCTGCAATAGTATACATGAAATTTGTAAAATTACCGGCAAAAACAGCAGAGAGATGGAGAATTTTTCTTTTCCTGCTTTCGATCACATGGACATTGTTACTAAGTTTTTCCGCTAACATTTTCAATTTTCTTTCTGTAGCAGGGTTGTTACCCTCAATGCAAACAGGGATATCCTTAAACTGTCTGCTTTTAGATCTAATAAAAGTCTGCAATGGATATAACACTCCATAATGGGATGAAACATCTTTCAGGATATCCATTCCGAGAGTCCCCGAAGTATGAACAACCAGCTTGTTTTTGAGATGCAGTTTCGGAATAATTTTCACAAGAGCATGGTCGCTCACCGAGCAGATGTACAAATCAGCATTTTGGGTTAACTTATCGATATTATCGATATAAACCGCATGAGTTTTTTTAGCTAATAATTTTCCTCTTTCAGGCGTTCGGTTACATATCTGTAGAATTTGTGCTCCAGCTTTCATCAAAGCAAAACCAAGATTTGTCGCAAGATTTCCCGCACCTATGATAACCACGCTAATTATTTCATTATTCACCACGCCATAATTTTTTCGATAAAAATACAAATATAAGGTTATACCTTCGTACAATCTTCACGATAAACATTGATATCAATAAAAGAATTCTATATGAAAAAACGCTGTATCCTTCTGCTCATTGCATTGGTTTTATTGATTCCGAGCAGTTTTTCACAGAACCGTTCCATTGTATTTTTAGAAAAGCCATGGTCAGAGATTGTTTCTATTGCAAAGGACCAGAACAAACTCATATTCCTTGATGCATTTGCCTCCTGGTGTGGCCCCTGTAAATGGATGGGAACCCACATGTTTACAAATGACACCGTGGCAGATTATTATAATCAAAACTTCATTTGCGCTCATTTGGATATGGAAAAAGGAGAAGGTCCCGAACTTTCAGCAAAATATCAGGTAAGGGCCTATCCAACCTTATTGTTTATCAATGGTAATGGGGAGTTGATCCATAAGCAGGTTGGTGCTCCACAACATGTATTGAATTATATTGAAATGGGAAAGGTAGCCCTCACTCCTGGTCAAGGATTTACAGCATATATTAAACAATATGAAACTGGGAACAGAGATCCGAAGTTCATGTTCGGTTATTTTGAGCGACTTCAGAACGCTTATATACCGATAAGAATTCCTTTACAGGAATATTTTGCATCACAACCTGAAGATGCCTTGATGAATCCACTCAACTGGAATATTTTCTTTCGTTATACACAGGATATGGATTCGAAAGAGTTCAAATATCTTTTAAAAAACATGCACACTTTTGAAAAAATTCACGGGGTTGATTCTGTCAACTCAAAAATATTTATGGTCTTCAGCCAGGTTTTGAGTGGTCTATCGCGAAGTAAATCTTTTACTGAAGACAATTATAAAGCATTAAAACAAAAAATCCGGGATACAGGGTACCCGGAGGTAGAAAAGATCTTCTTTACTTCCGATTTATCCCTCTATCAATCACAGGGGGATATTAGTAAATATCTTACTTTAGCCGTAAAAGACCTCGACAAGTATTATGGAATGGATTATTCCATGTTGAATCAGGTAGCGTGGAATTTTTTTCAAATATCGACGGATCAGAAACAATTGGAAAAAGCGGCTGAATGGGCAAAAAAATCGATAGAAATCAACAGTATTCCTGAGAATAACGATACGTATGCCAACCTGATGTTTAAATCGGGAAACAAAAAAGAGGCTGAAAAATATGAATCAGCCGCAATAAAGCTAGCAAAAAAAGCCAGAATTGAAACGAAGGAGTATGAAGAAAACCTGAAAAAATTTCAGGGAAATTAAGCTTGAGCTGTTGGCATTGGAAGATTATAAGAGATTTCTCCCTCGGTATCTTTTATCTCCCCATGAATTGCTTCATATTTTGCCACATTTTCCTTCAGTGCCTTATAGAGTCTTTTAGCATGTTGAGGTGTAAGAATAATGCGTGCTTTGACTTTTGCTTTTGGAACTCCTGGCATCATTTTAACAAAATCAACAATGAATTCAGCCGGAGAGTGGGTGATAATGGCCAGGTTTGAATAAATACCTTCACCCACTTCATCAGAAATTTCAATATTGATTTGGTTCATTGGATTTTTATTATCCTGCATATATCAAAGTATTAGTCTTCTTCTTTTGAAGCAAGAAGCATTTCATAATCTTCTTTGCTCCCTACAATAAGGTTTTCATATTCACGTAATCCAGTTCCAGCTGGAATTAAATGACCAACGATCACATTTTCTTTCAATCCCATGAGATCATCCTGACGGGCATTAATTGCAGCCTGAGTAAGCACTTTCGTAGTTTCCTGGAAGGAAGCAGCAGAAATCCAACTTTTTGTTTGTAATGATGCACGCGTTATACCCTGAAGTATCTGGAAGGCAGTAGCAGGTTTTGCATCACGGGCTTCCACCAACTTTTTGTCCTTACGTTTTAACATTGAGATTTCATCACGAAGTTTTCTGGCACTGATGATCTGACCAGCTTTCAGGGTGGTTGAATCGCCAGGATCTTCAACTACTTTCTTACCATAGATCCAGTCATTTTCATCCTGAAAGTCAATTTTGTTGATTAACTCACCTTCAAGGAATCTGGAATCACCTGGATCTTCCACGTCAACCTTACGCATCATTTGCCGTACAATGGTTTCAAAATGTTTATCATTGATTTTAACACCTTGTAACCGGTAAACTTCCTGAATTTCATTTACAATGTATTCCTGTACCTTCATTGGTCCCTTGATTGCAAGGATGTCGCTCGGAGTCAATGCTCCATCTGAAAGTGCAGTTCCAGCTTTAACATAGTCATTTTCCTGAGCCAGAATTTGTTTGGAAGTCGGGACTAAATAACGTTTTTCTTCTCCTGTTTTCGAGGTGATAATTACCTCACGATTGCCACGCTTCAATTTTTTAGCGAAAGACACGACTCCATCTATTTCAGAAACAACAGCTGGATCCGATGGGTTACGGGCCTCAAACAGTTCAGTTACCCTTGGTAAACCTCCCGTGATATCTCCGGCTTTTCCAATTGCTCTTGGTATTTTTACAAGAATCTCTCCTGCTTTGATTTTGGCTCCATTTTCGATATTGATATGGGCCCCCACAGGGATATCATAAATTTTAATGATCTCACCGGAAGCAGAAAGGATATTGATGGCAGGATTTTTAGCTTTTTGACGAGATTCAATAACCACCTTTTCATGGTAGCCAGTTTGTTCATCACTTTCAATACGGAAGGTCACATTTTCAATAATGTTTTCAAAACTGACTTTTCCGGTTACTTCAGAAAGGATCACAGCATTGTATGGATCCCAGTCACTGATCATCTGACCTTTTTTAACTTCTTCACCTGCACGGAAATAGAGGTGAGCACCATAAGGAATGTGAGCAGAAGTAAGAGCGATGCGGGTATTTTTATCAACAATGCGCATTTCGGCTGATCGACCGATTACGATTTCATGTTTTTCACCGGCTTCATTAGAATATTCTACAGAGCGGAGTTCATCGATTTCAAGGACTCCATTATATTTTGCTTCAATACGAGAGGCGCTTGCGATGTTAACCCCGGCAACACCACCAACGTGGAAAGTACGCAAGGTCAACTGGGTTCCAGGTTCGCCGATAGATTGCGCTGCAATAACACCGACAGCCTCCCCTTTTTCAACCATAACTCCAGTAGCCAGGTTTCGCCCATAGCATTTCGCACAAACACCTTTTTTCGATTCACAGGTGAGTACCGACCGGATCTCGATGTTCTCCAAGGGAGATTCATCAATAATACGCGCCAGTTCCTCTGTTATTTCGGACCCTGCAGCCATGATCAATTCACCAGTTTGAGGATGATGAATATCATGAAGGGAAACACGTCCCAAGATCCGATCGTACAAGGATTCAACAATTTCTTCTTCTTTTCTTAAAGCAGTGATGGTCAATCCTCTTAAAGTACCGCAATCTTCTTCCGATATAATCACATCCTGAGATACGTCTACAAGCCGGCGGGTTAGGTAACCAGCATCAGCTGTTTTAAGAGCAGTATCTGCCAAACCTTTACGAGCACCGTGTGTAGAGATAAAATACTCTAATACGGAAAGTCCTTCTTTAAAATTGGATAGGATAGGATTTTCAATAATTTCTCCTCCAGAAGCTCCTGATTTTTGAGGTTTTGCCATCAAACCACGCATACCTGAAAGCTGTCTAATCTGTTCTTTGGAACCACGAGCACCGGAATCGAGCATCATATAAACCGGGTTGAATCCCTGTTTGTCCTTTGTCAACTGATTCATCAGTGATACTGTAAGTTGAGAATTGGCATGGGTCCAGATATCAATGATCTGATTATACCTTTCATTATTTGTGATATAACCCATGTTGTAATTATTCACCACATCATCAACTTCAGCAGTAGCATCTGCTACTAATTTAGGCTTTATATCTGGAACAATAACATCATCAAGATTAAATGACAGACCTCCTTTGAAAGCCATCCGGAATCCAAGATCTTTGATATCATCAAGAAATTTTGCAGTTTTTGCAGTCCCGGTTTTCTTCAGGATCTGACCGATAATATCACGTAAGGATTTTTTTGTCAATAGTTGATTGATATAACCATATTCTTCAGGAACCACTTGGTTAAAAATAATTCGTCCAACTGTGGTTTCAATCATATTGGTTACTTTCTGACCATTGTCTATTTCAGTAATCCTAACCTTGATTATTGCGTGTAAATCAACACGATGCTCATTGTAAGCAATAATCACTTCTTCAGGAGCATAAAAAGTCATCCCCTCCCCTTTAACAATTAAGTCAGGTTCGCTCTTGCGTGATTTTGTCATGTAATAAAGTCCCAAAACCATGTCCTGCGAAGGAACGGTAATAGGGGCTCCGTTTGCCGGATTAAGGATATTATGGGAGGCCAGCATTAACAACTGAGCTTCAAGAATAGCTGCATTTCCTAATGGTACATGAACAGCCATTTGGTCACCGTCAAAGTCGGCGTTGAATGCAGTACATACAAGAGGATGTAACTGAATGGCTTTCCCTTCGATTAATTTTGGTTGAAAAGCCTGAATACCTAATCGGTGCAGTGTCGGTGCACGGTTCAGCATGACAGGGTGTCCTTTCAGAATATTTTCCAGTATATCCCAAACAACGGGATCTTTTCTGTCAACAATTTTTTTAGCAGATTTTACAGTTTTAACGATGCCACGTTCGAGCATTTTCCGGATAATAAACGGTTTAAAAAGCTCAGAAGCCATATCTTTAGGAAGACCACATTCGTTAAGTTTGAGTTCTGGTCCTACAACGATAACGGAACGACCGGAATAGTCAACACGTTTTCCTAGAAGGTTCTGGCGGAAACGACCTTGTTTCCCTTTAAGACTATCGGATAATGATTTCAGAGCGCGGTTTGATTCAGTTTTTACAGCGCTTGCCTTACGCGAATTATCAAACAGTGAATCAACTGCTTCCTGTAACATTCGCTTTTCATTGCGAAGAATAACATCAGGAGCTTTGATTTCGATCAGTCGTTTCAGCCGGTTATTACGAATGATCACACGACGATATAAGTCATTCAGGTCGGAGGTTGCGAAACGTCCGCCATCCAAGGGTACCAATGGCCTTAGCTCGGGAGGAATAACCGGAACCACTTTTACAATCATCCATTCAGGACGGTTTTCCAGTCGCTTCTGAGCATCCCGAAATGATTCAAATACCTGAAGTCGTTTTAGCGCTTCGGCTTTCCGTTGCTGGGATGTTTCAGTATTTGCTTTGTAACGTAAGTCATAGGATTCCTTATCAAGGTCAATTCTGGAAAGAAGATCAGCCAAGGCTTCAGCCCCCATTTTTGCAATGAATTTATTGGGGTCTGAATCATCGAGATATTGATTTTCCTGAGGAAGTTTTTCAATGATTTCGAAATACTCTTCTTCCGAAAGAAAATCAAGGTAATTAATGCCATCGGTTTGTTTGATACCCGGATTGATAACCACAAATTTTTCGTAATATATGATGGTTTCCAGTTTCTTTGTCGGTAATCCCAATAAAGACCCGATTTTATTTGGGAGGGAACGGAAAAACCAGATATGGGCTACAGGAACCACTAATTGAATATGCCCAACCCGTTCTCTTCTAACCTTTTTCTCTGTAACTTCAACTCCACATCGGTCACAAACGATTCCTTTATAACGGATACGTTTGTATTTTCCGCAATGACATTCCCAGTCTTTAACAGGACCAAAAATCCGTTCGCAGAACAGCCCATCACGTTCAGGCTTATAAGTCCTGTAATTAATGGTTTCCGGCTTTAACACTTCACCGCTTGAACTTTCAAGGATTTTTTCTGGTGAAGCAAGGCTGATTGTAATCCTTGAGAAGGTGCTGTTTATCTGACCGTCTTTTCTGTAAGCCATATTGATTTATTTGTATATTATAACGAAAAACAGAAAATTCTATTTACTTCCAACTGAATAGAGCACCATTAATCAAAAGTGAGATTTAATCCCAATCCACGTAATTCATGAATCAAAACATTAAATGATTCAGGGATACCTGGAATTGGCATGCTTTCACCTTTAACAATAGTTTCATACGCTTTTGCTCGACCGATCACATCATCGGATTTAACTGTCTGAATTTCCAGAAGAATATTGGCAGCTCCAAAGGCTTCGAGGGCCCAGACTTCCATTTCTCCGAAGCGTTGACCTCCAAACTGTGCTTTTCCACCAAGTGGTTGCTGAGTGATCAGTGAGTATGGACCGATTGACCGTGCATGCATTTTATCATCAACCATGTGATGCAGTTTCATCATATAAATGAAACCGACAGTAGTTGGCTGATCAAACCGTTCTCCAGATAGTCCATCATATAAGTAAACCTTACCATTTCTTGGTAAACCAGCCTTTTCAAGATAATCATTGATTTGGTCGATGGTAGCACCATCAAAAATTGGTGTAGAAAATCGTAATCCTAATTTTTGTCCAGCCCAACCAAGAATGGTCTCATAAATCTGACCAAGATTCATACGGGAAGGCACACCAAGCGGATTTAATACAACATCAACAGGAGTTCCATCGGCAAGAAACGGCATATCTTCTTCACGTTGAATACGGGCAACAATACCTTTATTTCCATGCCTACCTGCCATCTTATCTCCTACTTTGAGCTTCCTCTTTTTGGCAATATAAACTTTAGCCATCTGTATGATACCAGCGGGAAGATCATCGCCCACAATCGCAACAAACTTCTTCCGATTGTGAATCCCCATGATTTCTTTGAATTTAATAATATAATTATTGATCAAAATCTTTATCTGATCATTTTTCTCTTTGTCAGTTGTCCATTTGTTCGGATTAACATTGAGAAAATCAACATCCATCAGGATTTTGGGTTGGAATTTGGCTCCTTTGGCAATAATTTCCTGTTTAAAATTGTTGTAAACACCTTGAGAAACCTTGCCATTGACCAGAATACCCAGTTTTTCGATCAATCTATTTTTAAGTTTTACAACCTCTTTCTGGTATTCATCATCCAGTTTTTTCAGGTCGTCCTTTTCTTTGGTTTTAGCCTTTCTGTCTTTAATGATGCGAGAGAATAATTTCTTTTCGATCACAACCCCTTTCATTGACGGGGGTGCTTTGAGTGAAGCATCTTTTACATCTCCAGCTTTATCCCCAAATATGGCCCGAAGAAGCTTTTCTTCCGGAGTCGGATCGCTTTCACCTTTCGGGGTAATTTTTCCGATCAAGATATCCCCTTCAGTCACTTCAGCGCCGATACGGATCAGCCCGTTTTCATCAAGATCTTTCGTGGCTTCAGCACTTACATTTGGAATGTCATTTGTCAGTTCTTCCACACCACGTTTAGTGTCGCGAACTTCTAATGTAAATTCTTCAATATGTATGGAAGTAAAAATATCATCTTTAACTACCTTTTCAGAAATAACGATGGCATCCTCAAAGTTATAACCTTTCCAAGGCATGAAGGCCACCATCAGATTACGTCCGAGAGCCAACGATCCATCCTTGGTAGCATAACCCTCACAAAGCACTTGTCCTTTTTTTACTTTGTCGCCTTTTCTGACAATGGGACGAAGATTTACGCATGTATTCTGGTTGGTCCTGGCAAACTTAGTTAGTGTATATTTTTTAATATCATCTTCAAAGCTAACCAACCGCTCTTTATCATCACGGAGATAGCGAATTACAATCTCATTGGCATCAACAGATTCAACTGTGCCATCGCCTTCCGCATTGATTAACACTCGTGAATCCCGTGCAACATTATCTTCAACACCTGTTCCAACCAGAGCAGCTTCCGGATTTAATAGAGGGACTGCCTGCCGCATCATGTTTGATCCCATAAGTGCCCGGTTTGCATCATCGTGTTCCAAAAAAGGAATCAAAGAAGCCGCGATGGAAGCAATTTGGTTGGGGGCAATATCAACAAGGTCAACCTTGGTTTTATCAACGATAGGATAATCTGCAAGATATCGAACTTTAACTTTTTCCTCATTGAAATTTCCCTTTAGATCCATCGGGGTAGTGGCCTGCGCGATGATCTTGCGCTCTTCCTCTTCTGCTGTCAGATAGATGGGCTGCTCTTCAAGCGTAACCCGCCCTTCAATAACTTTAAGGTAAGGTGTTTCAATGAATCCAAGTTTATCAATTTTAGCATAAACGCATAAAGAGGAGATCAATCCAATATTAGGGCCTTCCGGAGTTTCAATGGTGCAAAGCCGGCCATAGTGGGTATAGTGTACGTCACGGACTTCAAAACCTGCTCTTTCTCGAGATAAACCGCCAGGTCCAAGTGCCGAAATCCTGCGTTTGTGTGTAAGCTCCGATAAGGGGTTTGTTTGATCCATAAATTGAGACAACTGATTTGTCCCAAAAAAGGTATTAATAACCGATGATAAAGTTTTCGCGTTAATCAAATCCATCGGTGTAAATACCTCATTGTCACGAACGTTCATTCGTTCACGTATAGTCCGAGCCATTCTGGATAGACCAACACCAAATTGGTTATAAAGCTGTTCTCCAACAGTACGGACACGACGATTGCTAAGGTGGTCGATATCATCAACTTCTGCCTTAGAATTGACAAGTTCGATCAAATATTTAATAATACAAATGATGTCCTCTTTGGTAAGCACTTTGATTTCGTGAGGAGTGGTCAGATTGAGTTTCCGGTTAATTCTGTACCGTCCAACATCACCTAGATCGTAACGTTTATCAGAAAAGAACAATTTTTCGATGATTCCCCGCGCTGTTTCTTCATCAGGTGGTTCAGCATTACGAAGTTGACGGTAAATGAATTCTACTGCTTCTTTTTCTGAGTTAGCAGGGTCTTTTTGGAGGGTATTAAAAATAATTGAGTAATCGGTAGCAAGTGCCTCTTCCTTATGAATAAGGATGGTTTTAATGCCAGCATCCAGAATTTGATCAATATGTTCATTTTCCAAGATTGTTTCCCGTTCAATGATCACTTCTGTTCGTTCAATGGAAACAACTTCTCCAGTATCTTCATCAACAAAATCTTCAATCCAGGCCCTGACAACACGGGCGGCTAATTTGGATCCAACGACTCTTTTGAGGGCAGCTCGGCTGACTTTTACTTCCAGTGCCAGACCAAATATTTCCAGAATATCCTTATCTGTTTCATACCCAATGGCACGCAACAAAGTAGTTACCGGCAGTTTCTTTTTACGGTCGATATATGCGTACATCACATTATTTATATCGGTCGTAAATTCAATCCAAGAACCTTTGAAAGGTATAATTCTGGCAGAATAAAGCTGGGCACCATTGGCGTGAAAACTGGTGCTAAAAAACACTCCAGGGGAGCGGTGTAACTGTGAAACAACGACCCGCTCAGCGCCATTAACAACAAAAGTACCTCGGGGAGTCATATATGGGATCATTCCCAGGTAAACATCCTGAATGATGGTCTCAAAATCCTCATGTTCCGGATCGGTACAATAAAGTTTCAATTTGGCTTTTAACGGAACGCTGTATGTCAACCCGCGTTCAATACATTCTTCAATCGAATATCGGGGAGGATCAATGAAATAGTCCAGAAATTCAAGCACGAAATTATTCCGGGCATCAGAAATCGGAAAATTTTCGGCAAAAACCTTGTAAAGTCCTTCATTGACCCTGTTTTCCGGATTGGTTTCGAGTTGAAAAAAATCCTGAAATGATTTTACTTGTATATCAAGAAAATCAGGACACTCAGCCTGTATCTTTGTAGATCCAAAGCGAATTCTTTCGGTTTTTTTTGAAGCCAAGGTTATTAGGTTTTAATCTCGCATACAGCGGGAAGGTTTGAAATTAATTTTAATAAATAAATCATAGATCTTCTTCACAATGGAAGAGATCTATGATTTTATTCAGGTATAAGATTTCTCTTCTTATTTAATTTCAACCTCTGCACCTGCCTCCTTCAATTGAGCTAATAAAGCATTGGCTTCATCTTTAGAAACGCCTTCTTTTATGGCTTTAGGAGCAGCATCAACCAATTCCTTAGCTTCTTTCAGGCCAAGACTGGTCAGTTCTTTCACCAATTTAACAACGGCTAACTTTGCCTGACCAGCTGACTTCAGGATTACATCGAAAGTACTCTTTTCTTCAGCAACTGGAGCAGCAGCGGCAGGACCAGCGGCAACAGCAACAGCTGCGGCTGCAGGTTCAATACCATACTCATCTTTCAGGATCTTTGCTAATTCGTTAACCTCTTTAACTGTTAAATTCACTAACTGTTCTGCAAAAGCTTTTAAATCTGCCATTTTGTTACTATTTGTGTTCCATAAAGTTGGAACGGTTATTACTAAACTAATTTTCTATTTTTGTACTGTGATCATTATGCTGCCTTCTCCGACAATGTTTTAACAATACCGGCAAGTTTACCCCCGCCCGACTGCAAAGCAGATATAACATTCTTTGCAGGAGATTGGAGTAATCCGACAAGGTCACCGATCAATTCAACACGGGATTTAACGTTGACGAGGATATCAAGCTGATCATCACCCAAATAAATAGTTTCCTCAATAAATGCTCCTTTAAGAATGGGCTTGGGGGAGGTACGGCGGAATTCTTTGATCAATCGGGCTGGATCGTTGGATACTTCCGAAAACATAATGGAAGTTGTTCCTTTAAGTATCGGATAAAATTCCTCAAGGGATTTTCCCGATTTTTCCATGGCCTTACGCAACAAAGTATTCTTGACCACCCTTAATTTTACATTCCTTTTGAAACAAGCTCTTCTCAACCTACTGGTAGTACTCGCATTCAAGGTAGAAGTATCCGTCAGGTAAAAAGAACCAGCACTTTGTAATTGTGCTGCTAAGGAATCAATAAATTGGGTTTTTTCTTCTTTTTTCATGATTTTTCTCTCAGATTTCTGTAATTATGCCGTAACCGATTTGGGGTCAACCTGAATACTCGGACTCATAGTGCTTGACATATAAATACTTTTTACGTAAGTACCTTTTGCCGAAGCTGGCTTCAGTTTGAAAATCGTATTGATTAATTCTCTGGCATTATCAACGATTTTTTCGGGGTCAAAAGAAACTTTGGCCACTGAAGCATGAATAATTCCGAATTTATCAACTTTAAAATCGATTTTACCGGCTTTTACTTCTTTCACGGCTTTTCCAACTTCCATGGTAACAGTCCCAGTTTTGGGATTAGGCATCAATCCACGGGGACCGAGAATCTTTCCTAACGAACCAACTTTAGCCATCACACTGGGCATGGTAATAATAACATCAACATCTGTCCAGCCACCTTTAATTTTCTCAATATACTCATCCAACCCTGCGAAATCTGCACCAGCCTGCTTTGCTTCTTCTTCCTTATCGGGAGAACAGATTACAAGCACGCGAACAGTCTTCCCGGTACCATGAGGAAGCGTCACGATACCTCTTACCATTTGGTTGGCTTTACGGGGATCAACCCCCAGGCGAACATCAATGTCGATGGATGCATCAAATTTTGTATTGCTTATTTGCTTCACAATGCTTGATGCTTCAGTCAATGAATACACGGCATTCCTATCAAATTTCGATAAGGCAGCCTTCCTCTTTTTTGTCAGCTTTGTCATTTTGCTTTTTTTAGTCGTTAACGCTGTTAAAGCGTATATATATTGATTACTATGAGGTCGATAGTACTCTTAGGGAAGCCGTTGCTAGCGTTTAAGGGGAATTTCACCAGTAACTGTTATACCCATACTCCGAGCAGTTCCAGCAACCATTTTTATGGCTGATTCCAAGGTAAATGCATTCAGGTCGGGCATTTTATCTTCTGCAATTTTTTGAACTTGTTCCCAGGAGACAGACGCAATTTTATTGCGATTAGGTTCCGGTGAACCTTTTTGTTGTTTTGAAATTTCAAGTAATTGCACTGCAACAGGAGGGGTTTTAACAATAAAGTCAAACGATTTATCCCGGTATACCGTAATGATCACGGGAATAAGTTTCCCTGCTTTATTTTGGGTACGGGCATTAAATTGCTTGCAGAACTCCATAATATTCACACCCTTAGCACCCAAGGCAGGGCCTACTGGTGGTGAGGGGTTGGCTGCACCTCCTTTAATCTGTAACTTGATAATTCCACTAACTTCTTTTGCCATAATACTACTCTTTTTGAACTTGCATGAAACTTAATTCCAGCGGGGTCTTACGTCCGAAGATCTTGACCATCACTTTCAGCTTTTTCTTTTCTTCATTAATCTCTTCAATAACCCCACTGAAACTGTTAAAGGGGCCATCGATCACGGTGACAGTTTCTCCTATAATAAAAGGGATATTGACCTCTTCACCCTGTTCCGACAATTCATCAAATTTACCAAGGATTCGTTTTACTTCAGATGGACGAAGTGGGTCGGCTTCACCTTTTGCTCCAAGAAATCCGAGTACTCCGGGGATATTCCGAATAATATGGGGGACTTCTCCCACTAAAGATGCTTCAATCAATACATATCCCGGAAAATAGTTACGTTCTTTGCTTACCTTTTTCCCGTTCCGGATTAAATATACTTTCTCGGTTGGAATAAGCACTTGTGATATATAATCTTGAAGGTTAAGGCTTGCAATCTCACTTTCAAGATATTGCTTTACCTTTTTCTCATTACCTGAGATTGCCCTCACGACGTACCACTTTTTTGTTTCGTCACTCATGCTTATATATTATTCGATTGATGTAAAATAAATCAGTTTATATTACCCGAATAAATGCTCTTTATATTAGAAAAGCTTATAAAACTGTATTAATACATTTCGGAAAACTTCATCCATCGCAAAAACCATAATAGCAATAATAAGAGAAGCGATAGAGACTACGATTGCACTACCCTGTAATTCTGACCATGTTGGCCAAGATACCTTGTGCATCAGTTCATCGTAACAATCTTTTGTGTATGTAACAACTTTATTTTTAGCCATTTATTTACGGTTTTGCACGGGTGGTAGGAATCGAACCCACAGCCTACGGTTTTGGAGACCGCCACTCTACCAGTTGAGCTACACCCGTGTGTAATTAAACTTTATTTTTCAATTTCGCTTTCCATTTTTATCTACCAGATTACAGGTAGACATTGCTACTCTTAATTAGTCTAGAATTTCAGTTACCTGTCCGGCACCAACTGTCCGTCCACCTTCACGGATTGCAAAGCGAAGGCCTTTATTCATAGCGATTTCTGCGATCAAGTCAACTAAAATTGTGATATTATCACCAGGCATACACATTTCAACACCTTCCGGAAGATGGATTTCACCGGTTACGTCAGTAGTGCGGAAATAGAACTGAGGACGGTATTTATTATGGAATGGGGTATGACGTCCACCTTCTTGTGTTTTCAACACATAGATTTCAGCTTTGAATTTTTTATGTGGAGTAATGGAGCCAGGTTTTGCAATAACCATACCACGACGAATTTCGTCTTTATCAATGCCACGAAGTAACAAACCGGCATTATCACCAGCCTCTCCTCTGTCGAGGATTTTACGGAACATTTCAACTCCCGTAACAACTGACTTCAATTTTTCAGCGCCCATTCCAATGATATCAACTGGATCGCTGGTATTGATAACACCCGTTTCAATTCTTCCTGTAGCTACTGTACCCCGTCCGGTAATTGAGAAAACGTCTTCTACCGGCATGAGGAAAGGTTTATCAATATCACGAACTGGCAATGGAATCCAGCTGTCAACAGCATCCATCAATTCCATGATTTTATCAACCCATTTCGGTTCTTTGTTCAATCCGCCTAAGGCTGAACCTTGGATAACAGGAGTATTTGCACCATCAAAGCCGTAGAAAGTCAACAAATCACGAATTTCCATTTCGACGATTTCCAGTATTTCAGGATCATCAACGCTGTCGCATTTATTCATAAAGACTACAAGCTTAGGCACACCAACCTGACGAGCGAGTAAAATATGTTCCCGTGTCTGGGGCATTGGACCATCAGTGGCAGCTACGACAATGATAGCACCATCCATCTGAGCAGCACCAGTAACCATATTTTTGATATAGTCGGCATGACCTGGGCAGTCTACATGGGCATAGTGACGGTTTGCTGTTTGATATTCAATATGGGCAGTATTGATCGTGATTCCACGTGCTTTTTCTTCAGGTGCATTATCAATAGAATCAAAAGATCTGAACTCTGATAATCCTTTCTCGGCCAATACTAAAGTAATTGCGGCCGTCAAAGTAGTCTTACCATGATCAATATGGCCAATCGTACCAATATTGACGTGTGGTTTTGTGCGGGAAAATTTTTCTTTTGCCATTTTACTAAAGTTTAATTACAGTTATTATTTGATGTTTGATTTCAATAAATATCGCTGCAGACACTGCAGTTTTTTCGAAAAGCCTGACATAACCGGCTTCTCCACCTCTGAGCCTTTGAGCAGAATTGAACTGCTGACCCCTTCCTTACCAAGGAAGTGCTCTACCCCTGAGCTACAAAGGCATTTACAACGAGCGGAAGACGGGGCTCGAACCCGCCACCTGAAGCTTGGAAGGCTTCCGCTCTACCAAATGAGCTACTTCCGCATTTCAATTCAGAACTGCAAATTAGAAATGAAATCCTCATTCCTCATTCCTCATTCTTCATTCTTCATTGAATTTGTGGGGAGAGAAGGATTCGAACCTCCGAAGGCTGCGCCAACAGATTTACAGTCTGCCCCATTTGACCGCTCTGGTATCTCCCCAAGTCAGATGATAAAAAAATTTATCACACATTCAAAGAACCTTACGCTTCTGTACTCCACCCTGCCAATCAGATTCTAATTCCCGAGCCGATGGACGGATTCGAACCGCCGACCAGCTGATTACAAATCAGCTGCTCTACCAGCTGAGCTACATCGGCTTGACTTTTCCTTTTTCGAAAAGGACTGCAAAAGTATAAACATTTATGATAGGAAACAAGGATTTTTTTAAAATAGAGGTCCTAAAAAGGTACTTTTTTTTAACAAAATTCGTACCGAACTCTAAATTACTTGATTATAAATACGTTAACTTCCGCGTACTTTTTCCTTATGTTTGACCAATTGTTTACGTAGTGCTTCTGTAGCCTGATCAATTGCAGCTTCGAAAGTAAGGGCCTCTTTTTTAGCAAAAAGGTCATACCCTTTAATTAATAAACGGATCTCTGCTATTTTGTTTTCACGGGTCTCTGTATTATCCATCTTGAGTATCACTTCACTACCAATGACCCCTTCAAAAAAGATATGAAGTTTTTCCATCCTATCATTAATAAAATCTTCCAATTTTTTGTCAACTTTAAAATGAACAGAGTTAATTTTAACCTTCATTCCGACCTCCTTTTTTATGCCTTTGGATGGGCTTGTTTGTAAATTTTCTTCAGTTTTTCAATTGTATTATGAGTATAAACCTGAGTTGCTGAAAGATTTGCATGACCCAATAATTCTTTTACTGCATTCAGTTCTGCGCCATTATTCAACATGTGCGTGGCAAAGGTATGCCGTAAGATGTGCGGACTCTTTTTTTCCAGGGTAGTTACCTCACCAAGGTGTTTGGTAACCAACAGATAGACCATCTTGGGATAGATGTTCTTCCCTTTATCAGTCAGAAAAAGTTCTTCCCTTTCACCAAATGTCTTTTTCTTCTCTTCCAGATATGATTTCAACGAAGACTCTAATTTGTAACTGAACGGAATCAACCGTTCTTTATTTCGTTTTCCGAGAACTTTAATTGTTTTTTGATAAAAATCAATATCTGTTTCCCGAAGATTAACTAACTCTGACAACCGCATTCCGGTCGAATAAAATATCTCTAAGATCATTTTATTTCTCATCCCCGGATACCCATCTTCGAAAGAATGTTGTTGAAGTAAGATTTGCATTTTATCCTGATCTACGAAAGCAGGAAGACGTTTTCCAGTTTTCGGCGGAGTAATTTTTCGCATTGGGTTTTCCAACAGATAACCTTCTCGGTTTAAAAACTTATAAAAAGATTTTAACGTAGAAAGTTTGCGGTTAACAGAACGGGCAGAAATATCATCTTCCATCAAGTAAACCAACCACGAGCGGATCATGAGATGCGTTACTTCTTCGATTTTTTGAATGGAATATTGATTCTGGAGATAGGCAAAAAACTGATCCAGGTCATTGCGATAGGCCGTAACAGTATGAGGAGAATACCGTTTTTCGAATTGGATATATGCAATAAAGCGTTCCTTCACCGGCCAACAAAAAAAAGAAACTTTGTTGATAATTTATCAACGCATAAATATACGAAGATATGTATCCTCAACAAAATTTCTTCAATAAAAAAAGGTCTGTTACAAGGCAGCTTCCGCGTCCTGAATTTTCTGAATATAAATTGCGCGATTAACAGCGTCTCTTTGCTTAACCGATGGCTTTGTAAACTTTTGGCGTTCACGGAGTTCTTTAACAACTCCTGTTTTTTCAAACTTACGTTTTAATTTTTTCAACGCTCTGTCAATGCTTTCGCCTTCTTTAACAGGTACGATAATCATGCTTTATGCTCGCTTTCTTGTTAATGTTAATACTAAACTATAAATATTATCAAAAGGGCTGCAAAAGTACAATCTTAATTTTAGATTTCCAAAACAAATCGAGAAAAGGTTTTCTATGCGTGTTAATAACATTACAAGTCTTTAAGGATAAAATCGGTCATTCTTTGATAGAGGTGAAACGAGGTGTTTTTTCCAGTATAAATTCCATGATTGCAATTGGGATAAAACTGGGATTCGAACTGTTTATCAGCTCCCACCAAAGCCGTCACCATATCATAAGAATTTTGAGGATGGACATTATCATCGGCCATTCCACAAATCAACAGCAATTTCCCCTTCAGTTTATTTGCATGATTTACCGGTGAATTATTTTCATATCCCTCGTCATTTTCTTTTGGTGTCCGCATAAATCTTTCTGTATAAATATTGTCGTAATATTTCCAGTTGGTAACAGGTGCAACGGCAATACCGAAAGAAAAATAATCCGCTCCCTTTGTTAAACATGAAAGGGTCAGATACCCTCCGAAACTCCATCCCCACATCCCAATCCTATTTTTATCCACATAGTTAAGTGTACCCAGGTATTTAGCTGCATCAATCTGATCCTGGGTCTCATATTTCCCCAATTGCAGATAAGTGCATTTTTTAAACTCCTCTCCTCTTCCTCCAGTCCCACGGTTATCTACAGAAACAACGATAATTCCATTTTGAGCCCACAATTGGTTCCACGACGACACCCCACCCCAACTGTTTAAAACTGTTTGTGAACCCGGACCTCCGTATATAGTGAATAAAACCGGATATTTTTTGGCCGGATCAAAATCGGGAGGTTTCACGATAAAGCCATTTAAAATTGTACTATCAGGGGTTTTAAAATTAAAAAATTCGGCTTTGCTAAAACGATAAAACGCCATTGTTTCCCTGAGTTTTGCATTGTCTTGCAGAATTCTTACCGCTGCCCCATCAGCTTTGCAAACAGTAATAACAGGTGGTGTATTAATATCTGACCACTTCTTGATTAACCAAGTAAAGGTTTTACTGAATTCTGCAGTATTTGTGCCATGTTTCGTACTTATTTTTATCTTTCTCTTCCCATCTAGTGAAACAGCATAAATATCCCGATCCATCGGAGAAATTTCATCAGAAAGATAATAAACCATGCCGTTCTTTTCATCAACTCCCAACACATCTGTCACTTCCCAGGCACCTTTAGTAAGTTGTCGGACCAGCTTCCCTGTAAGATCATATAAATAAATATGCCTGAATCCATCTTTCTCGCTTGTGAATATGAATTCCTTGTTGTTTTTCAGAAAATTCCAATGATCATTGATCTCAATGTAGTATTTATTTTCTTCTTTATAAATCAGATGGGTTGTTCCGGTTGAGGCATCAGCCAACAGGAGTTCCAACTTGTTTTGGAGCCGATTCATCCTGTATACTGCCAGAGAATTCAGATCATCAGTCCATTTGATCCGCGGGATATAAATATCCGTTTCTTTTCCTATATCGACCTTGATGGTTGTGTGATCCTTCAGATCATAGATAAAAACATCAATAATAGAATTGGCTTCACCAGGTTTTGGATATTTAAACGTATACTGTTCCGGATATAAATCGCCATAATAGGTAAGTTGATATTCTTTTACATTGCTTTCGTTGAATCTGTAAAAAGCGATCTTTTGGCCATCGGGAGACCAACAGAATGCCCTTGAAAATTCGAATTCCTCTTCATAAACCCAGTCGGTAGCGCCATTGATGATCTCGTTGGTTTTTCCATCCTTTGTAATCTGGTATTCAATACCGGTTCCCTGATCATCCAGTTTTCCGCCCAAATTCATCCAACCAATAGATAAATCTTTTATATAAAGGTTGTTATCACGTACGAATGCAATTTTTGTTCCATCCGGAGAAAATGTGGCTAAGCGTTGTTTGCCATTTTTTGAAAGAGGAAATAATTTCTCCGTCTTTAGATCATAAATAAAATAATTGGCTTTGGAAGAACGGCGGTAGATCGGTTCTTCGTCGGCTGCAAATAACAGTTTCGATTCATCGCCACTAAATTCAAAGGAAGAAATCGGGATTTCCGTAGAATCACCTTGTAAAATCAATTGTTTGGATGTTATCACCGTGGAAACGTATTTCCCGGAAGCATATTCATAAACATTAAGACTATCCTTTTTTACTTGGCAAAAATGATTACCATCGTTCATTGATTGGATTCCCGGGGCTCCTTTGGAAGAAAATTTCCGGTTCTTAAAAATGTCTTCCAGGGTGATCTGTTTTTTCTCAGGTTGTGCATTACCGGCCAATGTAATGGTAACAAACAAAGTCAAGGAAAGAAGTGAGAAGGTCTTGTTTTTCATATTGTCAACAGGTTTTCAAAATAGATTATCTTTGAGGATCAAAATTAGAAAATAATGTTCAAGGAAATTGGGATTTTCGATGAAATGAAGCAAACGCTGGATAAACTAAATGGGAAAGGGATACTTTTAATAGCCGGTGATCCACCTAACCCGATGACCATCGGATGGGGAACCCTTGGGGTAATATGGAACCATAGTATATTTACAATCATGGTTCGGCCTACTCGGTACACTTTCCCCCTGATTGAGAAAGCGATGGATTTTTCTGTTTGTTTACTGTCTGATTCTTTTAATGAGCAGCTGGCTTTTTGCGGATCAAAATCGGGCCGGGATCACGATAAAATCAAAGAGTGTGGATTTACAATGGAACCGGGGATCAGAATTTCAACCCCGTATATAGCTTCATCCTACCTGCATTATGAATGTCGTATTGTACACAAACACTTCTTGGATCCTGTTACCATTGACAAGTCTATTGATAAACGGTTTTATCCCAAAAAAGATTATCACATGGTTTACTATGGTGAGATACAGGGAGTTTTTTCTCATTGACTCTGTTTCACTTCAGCTCTTTCCAATTTTTTTTATATTTGCAAATTATTGGGATGTTAGCTCAGTTGGTTTAGAGCGCTTGCTTGACAGGCAAGAGGTCATCAGTTCGAATCTGTTACATCCCACAAATACGTATCTTAATAAACTCTGCTCCAGATAAAACCGGATCACGGTTGAGAGACAAACCGAGAAATTTGGTTTTTACCGTGCCTGTTTGTTGCTTCCCTATTCCTTCAATAAATCCTGCTTCTTTAAATACTTTTACGGCCGAAGCCATAGAATCCTCAGGATTTAAACAAATATTTTTAATCCCCAACTCCTTAGCCCATTCAATGGCTGATTCCAGAAGTATTTTTTTTATTTTAGGACTTCCAACACCAGGCCGAACATAAAACCATTTAATTACGGCCACGTCAGGGGTTATTTTCCGGATTCCGATACAACCGACAGATATTCCGTGGATATTCAGTAAAAATCCGGCACCTGCCGAGTTTGAATAAAGACCAGAAAGGCTGGCCAATTCCTGTATGAAGTTTTGGAAAGATAAATCAAACTCAATACTGATTGCATACTCAAGAAACATCTCTTTAAGATGGATGAAATCCGCTTCCTTCTTTACCCGTATAATCGATATAAATTCACTGTCTGATACTTCCATTTCCGGTTGTTTTCGTACAAAAGTACTTTTATAGAAATCAGAAATCAATCTACAATAAGCAAACGGATATGATTATTTTGTAAGTGTTGGAAAATCGTATTAAATTGTGATGTATTTTTACGAAAGAAAAAAAAATGACATGAATACAAATCTGCCAAGGATTCTCGCTGTTGATGATAACCCTAAAAACCTTACTGTACTTAAAGCTCTGCTTACGGCTAACCACTACCAGATTGACTGTGTGCAAAATGGCAGAGACGCGATAAAATTAGCTAATGAAAAGGATTATGATTTGATCCTTATGGATGTTTTTATGCCTGAAATGGACGGTTTTGAAACCAGCATTCAGCTAAAAAAAATACAGAATAACAGCACGGTCCCTATTATTTTTTTAACAGCAAGAAATGATATCGGCGGACTGAAACAGGGATTTGCCTCAGGAGGAGTTGATTATATTACCAAACCATTTGACGGAGAAGAGTTGATTGCAAGGGTCAATACGCATATTGAATTAAAATTTTTCCATGACCAGCAAAAGGGAATAAACCGATGGCTTGAAGAAAAGGTCATTGAGCGAACGCTCGAATTAAATAGAGCCAATGAAACCCTGGAAAAAGCCAATAAAGAGTTGTTGACTCTTGATGCTGCAAAAACCGAATTTCTCCGGATGATCAATCATGAAGTCCGTACCCCCCTCAACGCGCTGATCGGATTTATTAACATTCTGAAGGAAGAAAAATTTTCCGCTGAAATCAAAGAGATGATTGATCTTCTTGACATTGCATCGAATCGGCTTGAAAAATTTTTAATGGTTGTTTTATTGATCACTGAGCTGAATATAAAACATAAATCTGTGATCAAGGAAAAGATCCGTATGAAAGCTTTGGTTGATGCATCTCTTCATAACAATAAAAATCAGCTCAAGTTGAAGAATGCACACCTTAATATTATATGTGAAAGCACGGATATAATGATTGGAGGCAATCAAAAGCTGTTGCAAAGTTGTTTTGACAGCCTTCTTGAAAATGCTCTGGAATATTCCGAACCAAATAGTACCATCACATTAAAATCTTCTTCTTCTCCGGATGAAATATTTTTTGAGGTAATTGATGAAGGTCGTGGATTTTCGGAAGAAGCATTAAAAAATCTCTTTAAATTTTTTGCTATCGGAGAACAGCATATTGATCAAAATATTGGATTGGCCCTGGCCTTGACCAAACTAATCATGGATGTACACGAAGGTAAAATCGAAGTAAGCAATAATGCTGAAAGAGGAGCTACTGTAAAACTGACATTTTCGAAAAAGTTTCTCACAAATTTAAATCCATAAACTTAAATATCATGAAATTAACACTATTTGGCGCAGCAGGCGGCGTTACAGGTTCTTCATATTATATTCAATCCGACCAATCGTCGGTGATGGTTGATTGTGGAAGTTTCCAGGGAAAAAAAGAAACCGAGCTAAAAAACAGGAAAGCGCCACCTGTTGACTATCATAATCTTGATGCAATTTTACTAACTCATGCGCATCTGGATCATTGTGGACGTTTGCCATTGGCAATAAAACAAGGATACTCCGGACCTATTTATGGAACACCTGCCACCTTGGATATCTCTGCCCTGATTTTGCGGGATGCAATGAAAATTCAGACCAATGATTTTGAAAAGTTAAACCGGATGTTACTACGTAACGGTAAACCTCAGGTAGAACCGCCTTATTTGAAAGAACATGTTGAAGAAGCCATTCGGCTGATGAAGCCAATGCCCTATCATAAAATTTTCGAAGTAGCAAAAGGGATTTCTGTAATGGTCGACGAAGCTGGTCACATTATGGGATCCGGAAGTTTACTTATCACCGTTGAAGAAGACAGGAAGACCAAATCCATTTTATTTTCAGGTGATCTGGGCCCTTATGGAATGCCTATTGTAAGAGACGCAGAACCATTTCTTCAAGCTGATGTTGTCATTATGGAATCCACTTATGGTGACCGGGATCATAAACCATTTCAAGCCACATTGGAGGAAGCTAGTACAATTATCAAGGAAGCCGTTGCAAACAAAGGGAAAATACTGGTTCCCTCCTTTGCGATCGGCAGAACACAAGATATTCTCTATTTCCTTGAACATGCATTTGCAAAAGGTGACATTCCGATTTTTCCTGTATATATTGATAGCCCAATGGCAATTGAAGCAACAAAAATTTACACAGGGCATCCGGAACTTTTTGACGAGGACATGATCGAATTTTCAAAAACAGGAGAATTGTTGAAGTATAAGGACTTCATTCATCCTACTCCTACTCCTGAAGAATCTAAAAAACTCAATGATGTTCAGGGCCCCTGCATGATCATTGCCGGTTCCGGGATGTGCAATGCAGGACGGATCAAACATCACCTGCGACACAATCTTTGGAAACCCGACACTTCAGTATTAATTGTTGGCTATCAGGCCGAAGGTACTCTTGGAAGGCAACTGGTTGATGGCGCAAAATGGGTCAATATTTTTGGAGAACGCATTGCAGTCCGTGCACAGATCCATAAATTAGGTGGTTTCAGCGCCCATGCAGGTCAATCGGACTTGTTAAAATGGTTCAATGCAATAGCACCCGCCCGCCCTAAGCTGATCCTTGCACATGGTGAAGACCATGCCCGAATTACTTTGGCTAAGCTCATCAAAGATGACTATGGAATTGAGGCGTGGCTTCCTAATTATGGAGAAAGTATGATTATTTGATTTTTTATAAATTTGTCAACTAAGATTTTTCTATGCAAAACACTTTACGCCGTACAAAAATTGTTGCTACAATTGGTCCGGCAAGCAGTTCCCCAGAAATGATCAGGGCATTAATTCTGGCCGGAATGGATGTTGCCCGGTTAAATTTTTCACATGGTAATTATTCCGACCATGCTCAGGTAATTAAGTCAATCCACGCGATATCTGAGGAATTAGATAAACCCATCACCATTTTACAGGACTTACAGGGGCCAAAGATAAGGGTAGGCCAAATTATGGGAGGAGAAATTGAGCTTGTGAAGGGAGAGACGGTGTCACTGATTCCGGAATTGGATTACAAGGGACAATCCGCTTCTTTTCCTTTAGATTATCCCCATGCTTCTGAAGAGGCTAAACCGGGAACCTGTATCCTTTTAGCCGATGGCCTTTTTCAGTTGGAGGTTTTATCAGTCAAGGGAAGTGCATTGATTTGCAAGGTTATTGACGGAGGGATTTTAAAAAGCCGGAAAGGGGTAAACTTCCCGGATATGAATTTGAAATTGCCATCTTTAACTGAAAAAGACAAAAAGGATCTGGAATTTGGTTTACAAAATAAAGTTGATTGGATATCTTTAAGTTTCGTTCGTTGTGCTGAAGATGTTCGTGAACTTAAACGTTTCATTCATGAAAAAGGATATATAAAGCCTGTCATTGCTAAGATTGAAAAGCCTCAAGCTGTTACAAATCTGGAAGAAATTCTAAGCGAAGTACAAGGGATCATGGTTGCCCGGGGTGATCTTGGAGTAGAAATGTTCCCCGAAAAGGTCCCTCTTATCCAGAAGCACATCATTGAGCAATGCAATCGCCGTGGATTGCCAGTCATCACAGCAACCCAAATGCTTGAGAGTATGATTCATGAACCACGCCCTACCCGGGCTGAGGCCAATGATGTAGCAAATGCCATCATCGATGGAACTGACTGTACCATGCTTTCTGGAGAATCAGCTGTAGGTGATTATCCCGTGAAAGCGGTGGAGATGATGGACCGGATTGCCCGCGAAGTGGAAAGCATCATTGAATTCAAATCCTATCCACCCATCGGGCAGACCGAAATTGTTGCCCTGAGTGAAGCTGCCAACAGAATTGAAAAAGTGATCGACTTGAAGGGAATTGCCGTTCTCACTTCTAGTGGACATAGTGCAAAGTATATTGCATCAGAGCGTCCCAAGGCTCCAATATTTGCACTGACCAGTAGTTTGGCTGTTTATCATGGCTTGAGTTTGGTCTGGGGAATAAAACCCATATACATGAAGGAAACAGCTGAACATTTTGATTCTATTATAAATATTACTGTTAACAAATTAAAAAACAAACAGCTCATCACTTCCGGGGATAAAATATTGATTATGGGAGGGATTCCATCAAATCTCCCGGGAGGAACCAATTTTCTGAAAATACACACTGTTCAGTAGTAATTTTTTCATCTCCTTTAACTTAAACAGATACCGTTATGAAAAAAACAATGATTGTCCTTTTTGCATCTCTTTTTCTTCCTTTCATTTCATTTGCCCAGCGTACTGTTGAGATTACGCCCTTTGGAGGATATGTTTTTCCAGGAACCATGCAAGCAGAAGGCGGAGATATCCGTTTTATCGGCAATGGTCAATATGGTGGCATTGTCAGTATTGCAGTCAGTCCCAGTGTCGATGTCGATCTGATTTATAACCGTTCCGACACAAAAGCACAAATCAATCTCCCAGGATACAGATATAATGAAATTCCACTCAGCATCAATTATATTCATGTTGGATTCACTAAAAACTTCAGAATTAATACGATAGTTTCTCCTTTTGTGGGATATAACCTGGGTGGTTGTATGTTTTACCCTAAGGTCGATAATACTTATGAAACCTGGTTCTTTTCAATGGGTTTGGACGCAGGTGCAAAAATCTATTTTGCCAAACATTTTGGATTACGATTACAGGCACAAGCTATGATGCCAATACAGGGGACGGGATTTACAATGTTTGTCGGAACTGGTGGCGCAAGCGGTGGTGTATCAGTATATTCTACCCTTGTCCAGTTTGGATTCACCGGTGGATTAATTTTCAGGTTAGGACATGTTCAGTAACCGGCTGTATGGTTTCTCGGTAAATAATGTTATCAGATTATCATTAATGGTACAAGCATACGTAAGCCGAATCGATTGAAATTCTCAGTTTAAATTTTTCATTCTTGGCAACAACAAAGGTTTGGAATGGTTTATATTCCTTCCATGATGTTTCATTGGGCAACAGAACTTCCATAATCCCAGAGACTACAGTCATATTTTCAATAGTAGTTGTTCCGAACTCATAATCACCCGGGGCCATAACACCCATGGTTGCAGGGCCATCAGCAGTTTGAAAAGCAATAGATTTTACTCTGCCATCGAAGTATTCATTTGTCTTGAACATAGTTTTATATTCCGTTTTGTTAATAAAGAAGTGAAATCAAATAAAAAAAGACCCTGATCGAAATTTCAGGGTCTTTCGGATTTAAATCATTTTTATCTAGCGAATAATCATACACAATCCAATTTTCAGATTCAGCATCTGAAGATCGTTTGTGATCTTGTCGTTGTAAAGCTCAATTTTATTGGTTGTCCATTTGTAATTGAAAGCCACCAATGCACCCCAACTAGAATAATTTCCGAATTTAATCAAAGCACCCACTTCGGGGGTCAACGAAAAATCCCAGCGTGTTTCATAAATATCATATTCCTGAATCATCAAATGATGTTCCATATAATCTCCACCGATTCCAAGAGTGATATAAGGAGACACCAATTGATCTGGAATAAAATGGTAGCCAATTACAGCTTGAAAAGGCACCATCCAGGTGAAGCGGTAATTGGTAGCTGTTATTGCGGAACCATCGTTGCCATAAAAGGTTTCATTTGGATACTGTTGCGATACCCGTTGCCAACTGATGTTGAATCCTGCGGTCAGTCCTTTATTAATGAGATACCGGCCACCTAAATCGAATCCAGCAGGGCTTCCATTACCAACCCATTTGTTAAAATCACCCAGTGTGAATGTGGTATTCCAAGAAAAAGTATAATAAGAACTTGGGGTAAAGCCAAGCGTGGCATTATTCTCCTGCCCTTGTGTAAAACCAGCCACCAGGACACAAAAAACGAAAATCAAAATATTTTTTTTCATAGCTAATTTCTTTACGGGTGATTAATTTGCAGTTGTTTTAATGGCAGGTGTTTGGGTAAATGCCTGATCGATGCTGGAATTAATATCACCCAATGTATGAGTATTCGTCAATAGAGCACGGATATATGCATTCCAGCGAATATAAAGTTTATGGGTCGTCGGAGCATTTTTACGATCGACCATTTCCCACCAAAGTGTACCTGTAGAATAGGAGGTGATATAGGCAGGATAATATGGATAGTTATATGGATAATACGGATAACCCCACCAAGAAGGCGGATAATAACCCCAATACCATCCAGGATAATAGACGCTGGTGTTCGTATTCTTGATTGCAAATACCATGATACCAAGGTCATATTCAGTATTTACCGTATCCGTTACCTGCAGGAATCCGCGGGCTTTCATGTTACTTGCTACTCTGTTTATAACTGCAGCAGCATTGGCATCCAGGTATCGTCCACTATCTTTATTATCCTTGTAATAAATCGAATCGACGATATAAAAAGTATGAAACTGGTTAAAGTCAGTCCCGACATCATACTTGGTATAGATCGCTAAATCCTCTATTAACCTGTCGGATGCAGGAGGATATTTCGTGCAGGAAACTACTGATATCATGCTCACAGCGAGTAAGATCAGAAAAATTTTTGTTTTCATAATGTGCTTTGTTTTAATAAATCATTTAAACAATAATTAAGGAGTAAATATAAATCAAATCCATATTATAACCTAATTGTACATATTGCCTGAACTGAATAGATCCAATCATCTGCTTTTCCGAAATCAAGAACTTTGAACTCTCCTCCAACCAACCAATGCTTATGCAGTGGATAGATATAAGAGCCTGAAAACTGGTAATTCGAAAGAGATAAAATCGTGCTGTTGATGTTTTGACCCATTCCAGATACTTTGTTAAACATCATTGCAAGTCCTGCTCCAACACTCAAATGAAAATGATCAACAATCCGCATACGTACTGTTAATAACAAAGGAATTGCTGACATACCAGCCTGTCCAGTAACATTCATATAGTCATTAATTTTCACTTTATAAATCTGATAGAATCCGGTTTCTAATCCGAGGCTCAAACGATGCTCAGGTTCCCAGAAAAATTTTAATGATATCCCGGCAAAATTAATTCTTGCATCTTTTTTACCAATTTCCAGCGAATTTATATAATGGGTCCAGCCTCCTCCAATGGTAAATGAATAATGGTTTCGCTTCACTATTAGACTATCTACTTTCTGAGAATATCCAGAAAACACACCGAAAAAAATAATCAAAATGAGAATGATGTATTTTTTAATCATAATCTATCTATTCCTGAATATAGTGATAATAGGCAACTACGTATGGAAAATTAGTTAGCAACCCATCGAATAATCCATTTTCAATATAGTCCTGAATCCAGGAAATCGGGTCAATTGTCCAACATACAGCCAGTCGTCCTTCATTATGCATTTGCTGTACCAGATCATTTTGTGTACCAAGGGTCCATCGGGGGGCCCACACCATTGAGTTAACTTGATGGACATCATCTACCGTGAGTTCACACAATGAGGGTATTGTCTGATAATCCGGATAATTCATCAGGTCATTAAGAACAGTAGAAGAAGGAATTCCAACGACCACGATAAGATCGCGGCCTACATTTTTTGCACGTTCCAGTATCCGTTTTTGAATGGGAATTACTTTTTCCATGGTACCAGGATTCCCTTTCATATCAAGATAAACAAAACGCAAAAGCGTACTGTCTACAACGAAAGTAAGGGCATCTTCCAGAGTCGGAATTTTTTCACCATGGATCAGTCTGACAAATGTGGAAAGCTGGGCCCAGGTGTAATTTTCTATTGGGCCAGCCAGCGGTCCTTTTTTTGTCAGCCGGATATTAATATCGGGATCATGATAAATAAAAGGTATTCCATCAACGCTTAAACGGACATCCACTTCAATTCCGGTAGATCCAAATTTTTCGGTATAATTGATCATTTCAATGCTATTCTCAGAAGCGGGTAAACGATCGGATGTACGACCACCCGATCGATGAGCAAGAATATAAAAATTACTTTTCTTCACCTTATCAGAAAAAGGACGAAGATAATTCAATACCAAGGGTTGGTCCGGAAGTCCGCTTTCCAGGCCAAAAGCTCCCCGGAGAATTATTTTCTGATTCCCGTTTCCGGTCAGAATGGTTGTTCCTCCTTCTTCTTTTGCGATCACCAGAGAAGCAAGTCCGGTATCATCGGTATACCCATTTCGCCAGTATCCCTGAACAAAAATAACCGAATCCAAATGACCGACTTCCATCACGAAATATTTTCCATTACTACAAGCGATGGAAAGACTGGTACGGTTCCACTTCAGGATGACATGATCACCAAAAAAATCGGAGCCGGAACCGACCTGATATACTCCCTCCATCAGACTTTTTGATGCTGAATTCAGAGGATAGGTCTCTTTCATAAAGGAATTGGGTCCAGCGCTTGGAATCAGAACCTCCGTATCTTTATTACAACTATACAGAGCAAGGGTTAATAATATAAAAAGAAGAATTCGGGTTCTCATAAGATCCAGGTAAACGAAAGCTCAGGAATATGATAGTAACGGTTAAAGGTTGTAAACAGCATCCATGTAGGCCAATAAAATTTCTCATAACTATCTTTAAAGCCGATGATAAAAACATGATCTTTCCACAATCGCTGTTCAAGATATAAAGCACCGGTAAATCCATTGAAAAAATTATTAGTATGGACAACTTCATTCTCTCCGCATCTTTGTGAAACACTGGCCAATGTCACCACTTCTGCTTTTAAAGTAAACGCCATTTTTTTCAATTTATATCCCAATGAAATATTCGGATAATGGATCCAAACCTTGGTATTATTATCAAAACCAAATTGACGAAGTTGACCATAAACAAAGGCGATGTCATACCCCACATTAAAGGAAAAGTTCTTCCAATTAAAACCCAGCCGGGGGCCCAGTGAAAATTGATTTGACACCAGGAGGGTAGTGACATCTCCTTCGAGAGAAAATTTCCAGGGAAGGCCAAAAGTCATGTGAATATTAACCAAGGGAGCCTGAATTGCATTTTCAAGCAAATCCATCGGTGGTTTTACCATCAGCAATCCTGCGCCAATTTGGAATCCCCATGTTTTATATTGATGAGGAAATCGCATACTGTGATTCGCAATATCAAAAGTATCCTGAATACATTGATTTTGAGAAAACACAAATCCTGACAACGAGAAAACAAACAATAAAATAAACAATACCTTTCTCATTATCATTTTAATGTGATTATGCTACCAGTTCGAAAAAATAACGGATGGATCTATGTAACAGGATTGGCAGAGAATAACAAAATTAAAATTTAAACCTGATTCCAATGTTTACCCCGGCATTATCGAATGGATAAGTTTGCCTTAATTCTTTATCAGGGCTTGTATCTGGTATCTGTTCATTCAGATCGATGGTTGTAAAGAATTCTGTTTCTTTCTGTTTGGTATTAAGTGAAGACAATTGGTCAACTCCGTTTAAATCATATTTTGTGAGTTCACTATAGCGTGGTGACCATGTACATCCAACGAAAGAAGCTTCAGCATAGAGTGAAATAAGTTTATTAATATTAAAATCAACTCCAAGGGAAGCCGTGTATCCAAGTGCTACGCTACCATATAACTTTTGAATAACTTCGACTTGTTGAGCAGGATAAACAGATGCCTGAGTCGCATCGTATTTGTAGAACATGCGGGGCATAACACCGATAACCATTCCAAAACGTGCATAGGGATTCACTTTTTCAAGCCCGGCGGTGATAACTACACTAGGGACAAAACTTAACATCGATCCTGCAATTTTAGCAGTTGCACTCGTTCCGCCCGGCACTGAAACGGTTGAATCTCCTGAGTTGGGAAAGCCTAAAAACTGAGATAAGCCAAATTCAAATCCAACATATTTATTCAACATGTACCCAAACGCGAGGGAACCGGTAAATCCAGAACCCAAGTCGACCGGAACAACAGATATTTTTTGTGAAGTTCCATCGTTTGTATAATTGTAAAGCATATCCAGACTGGAACTTGTGCCTCCAGCCAGTCCAACGCCAACGCGTCCATAAAACTTTTGTGCAGAGGCAATGCCTGATACCACAAAAACAAAGAGAAGAAGTAAAATTGATTTTTTCATAGTGATAAGGATTAGGGTTTATAATGTTACATATTCAATACCTGTTTTAATAATTTGTATCCACTAGTACTAGCTCTCAACTTTGTCCCGTTTTTTAATATTACAGCATATGTTTCTTTATCATAATATTCTATCCGGTCAATAAATTTTGCATTGACGATAAAAGATCGATGGATACGGATGAATTGGGAAGGATCAAGATGGATTTCAAAGTACTTCATGGTCTTTTCCTTCAGATGCTTAGCATCAGAGGTATGCAACATAACATAATCCCCTTCCGCCTCCATAAAAAATATATCATCAACCGGAACAACACTGACTTTATGTCGAGATTTTACTGCGATTCGTTGTAAGTATTCGGGATTTTCATCCAGAGATTTCACCAAATTTTCAACCTGAGCATTGGGTTTAATATCTTTTCCCACCATTGCCAGCGCTTTTTGTACCGATTGCACAAACCTTTCCTTTGAATACGGCTTTAGCAGGTAGTCGATGGCATTCATCTCAAATGCTTTAAGGGCATATTGATCGTATGCGGTGCTGAATATGATCAAGGGAGGGTGCTCCAATAACTCAAGCAATTCCAACCCAGTCAACCTTGGCATTTGTACATCGAGAAAAACCAGATCAGGTTTTAATTCTTGAATGGCCTTCAATCCGCTGAAACCATCGGAGTATTCACCAATTATTGTTATGTTTTCAAAATCCTTTAAATAGTGTTTAATTACATCCCTGGCGGGTTGCTCATCATCTATAAGAAGGGTACGAATACTCATTGAATAGATTTCTTTTCCGGTTTATCAATATTTGGTAAGGTCAAATATACAAAGAATTTGTTACCCTCGACAGAAGTTTTAAGTAATTGTTTTGCATGATAAAGTAGCCGTAAACGTTCCCGAATATTATTCAGGCCTAGTCCAGTTCCTTTCCGCGCATGGGCATTTGGATCGAAATCATTCCGGATCTTGATTTCCATACAACAATCATCCGAGTTACAATCCATGGTAATATTCACTTGCTCTGTACTCTCATATACTCCGTGTTTGATGGCATTCTCAAACAATGGTTGCAACAACATCGGAGGAATCTTATAATTTTGACAACGCTCATCGAGGTTAAAAGAGAATTGAAGTTTGTCGCCAAATCTGACTTTTTCAATTTCGAGATATCTTTTAATATTGGCAATTTCATTCGAAAATGTAGTAAATTGGTTGATGTTGGAAGAAACGGAATAGCGAAGAAAATCTGAAAGTTTGATCACCATTTCCCTGGCTTTTTCGGGATTGGTAATTGTAAGGGAGCTTATCGAATTCAGACTGTTGAATAAAAAGTGAGGATTTATCTGTGATTTAAGCATGTTTAATTCGGTCTCCTTCAATAATTCTCGCAACCGGGATTCCGATTTGATTTTTTCCTGAAAGTTTTGGTAATAGATATAGAAGTAGTAAGCAAGAGCTAATAAAACATAAAATACCGATCCGCTAAAAATTCTGTTAGGAATGGAGTTCAATAAAAAAGTCAGATAATTTTTATCATCCTGAAACAGTACACTAAGAATTGTATAAGATGCGCCAGTCCATACAACTAGAGAAATGGTAAGAAAAGCAAGATGGTTAAGAATTACATTCCCAATGTTTTTTTGGTCAGGAGTAGAATATCTTGCAACATACCACAATGTTATACCAATTCCGCAAAAAATGGAATTAAACACGAGACTGTCGGCCAAAGAAATTTCAATGGGAAAAAGATAGGCAAAATAGTAAATGGAAAAGTGGACCCCCATAATGAGGATCCACAAACCAAAATAAACGGAAACAGATTTTTTATCTATAAAAACAGGATGTACCATCAACTCAATTTAAGTTGTTCAAAAGCTTTTTATTTCTCCCCCACCAAAGATAGTACTTCCTTTGATAATTAATATTCGTGAAGAATCCTGATTTTCCTTTATATAGGATCGTTTATCTGAAAATCCTCCTAAAATAGATGTCATTTTCAACTGGATTCTCCAGTCGGGGGGAACAACCAACGTAACACCTCCGAAAATACAATTGATTTCTAATTCACTAACACCCTCGACCTGAGTTGCCTGGGTCAAATCCACTTCAGCACCACCAAAAAGACAATTGATATGCCCACCGCGAAAAACCTGATGCATGATTTTTTGTTTTCCTCCACTAAAAATGTTTTCCTCATGGATATATCCTTCATCCAGCGTTTGATTTGATTGAGAAATGCCAGCGTGATAAGGATGATGAGGCATCTTTCGGAAAAGCATCAGCACTCCGATTCCAATTAAAATAACCGGCCAAAACAAGTGCCATACATCAAAGGGAAGATTAAAAATCCTGGGTAAAATAAAAATTCCGCCAATTAAAATAAGAATGGTACCCGGTATTCGGCTTTCATTATTGAAGAGACTTATTAAACCGATACCGATCAGCAGCATTTGCCAGGAGATAAGAATATGATGTAATTCATAAGGTAAGACCCTGGTATTAACAAGCAACAAAAGCAAGCCGGCGATGATAACGATCACGCCAACGGTATATTTTTTCGTCTGGTGCCTGTTCCCATGATGATCTCCGTGAGGTTCCATAATTTTATGTTTTATTGAGTGTTTTTGATGATGAAGCAAAAATAGGTCATAACAGATTTTATAGTAAGGGGAAATCGGCAGGACACGGTAAAATCCCGATGAAAGCCGTCATTTGCTGTCAAATCGTTAAAAAACTTCTTGTGCTTGTAAATAGAATCCATCGGATTGCTGTCCCAGACCGAAATCAATCAACAAATTTGTCCTGTCATTTTTCCCAATCATGATCCTAAGTCCAAACCCAGCACCAGGTTTCAGGAATCCAAATAATGGAATTTTCCTTTCACGATTCGAGGCTGTGGTAAAATTAGCAAATATTACACCTCCCAAAATCTTTGAACAGGGAGAAATTGGAAACCGGTATTCCACTTCTCCATAAACAAAATCCTCGCCTCGCCAACGTCCTTGGGCATACCCTCTTCCGGAGGAATTCATCTGATCAAATCCGTTGGACATAAGATCTAAGAAAGGTATATTGCCACTAACAACAAAACTTCCATAAACCCAAAATGCCAACAAATTACGAGGAACACGTTTTGACAAACCAATATAAGTACGAAACTCAGTCCACAGTATAGAACCCTCCTGACTGCTACCCAGCCATTGGGTATTATATCTGTAATTTATATTGACATAGATTCCCCGGTAGGCATTGATAATATTATCCCGTGAATCGTAAGCGAAATTTAAGCTCAATCCGGATGAAATATACTGTTTAGGATCAAATCCATTGATCATGGAATAGGCATAATGCGGAGTAATCGTATAACCAAGACTATCTGTATTCAAGGATAGATCCTCAATGTCGTAATGTGCATCCAAATGATAACCCATTCCGACATAAAAATTACCAGTAACCGCCCGGGATAATACATTATGAAATTTTACCCAATTATAATGCATGGGAAAATCTTCCTGAACTTCAATATAGCCAGCAGGGTCATTGGGCGACTCTGAAAGGTGAGATACATATCCAGGCCCAGTTCCCAAGGGATAGGTTGATAGCCGATATAAATATAACCGCCAATCGGTCTGGGCAAACCACAGGTTCCGATCCAAAAAAATATTTGTTTTTACTTGAAAAATCATCTGTTTCATGGTTGTAAGCATCAAACTGGCTACTCCCGCAGACAATTTTGTTTCAGGATGGTTTTTCATCAACCAGGACAATGTAGCTCCAGCACCAAATTGAAATCCGGTAGCAGGAGAAAGACCAATTACGGGAAGGATGATTGCACTAACCCGACGGGAAGGAATTTCCGGATTAAAAGATTTTTTTTTCCAAATCAGATCAAAAACATCCTGTTGAGGACATATTGTATTGATGGTCGAAGAATCATGTGCAATTTTCCCGGGGGATTCTTGCGCCTTTACATTGGGAATTAGGCTAAGAGCAATGAAAATGAAAATAAACCTGAGTTGCACATGCTTCATTGGGATCCAAAAGTAGTAAATTAATTAATTGGTTTTCGTTAGTTTTGCAGACTAAATGAAATGATGAAACTAGAGTTTTATAAATATCATGGAACGGGAAATGATTTCATTCTCATCGATAACCGATTGAACGAATATGCATTAACCACTGCTCAAATCACTTTTCTCTGCGATCGGCATCGAGGTATAGGAGCGGATGGATTGATGTTATTCAACATCAATCAGGGATATGATTTTGGCATGAGGTACTTTAATTCTGATGGAAACGAAAGTACCATGTGTGGTAACGGAGGCCGGTGTATGACTGCATTGGCAATGAATCTGGGAATTGGATCTCAGCGGATGCGGTTTCATGCCATAGATGGTGAACATGAAGCATTTATTCTTTGGAAAAAAGGCAATGATGCCATGGTCCGGCTTAAAATGAACGACACAAAAATTGATCGCCAATATCCAGATGGAATTTTTTTAAATACCGGGTCACCGCATTTTGTTCATCCTACAACCGGTGTTGAGATCAAAGATGTGTTATCGGACGGACGAAGTCTTCGATATGACCCCCGGTTTGCATCTGGAGGTACAAATGTTGATTTTGTTGAGCAACACACGGATTCACTTTATGTACGGTCGTACGAGCGAGGAGTGGAAAGCGAAACACTTTCCTGTGGCACCGGCGTAACTGCAGCTGCCCTTGCAACCGCTTTTTTGAACCCTGACAATCCTGGTATGTACCATATTAAAACGCCAGGAGGCCTGTTGCAAGTAACATTCAAACAATCAGGTTCATTTTTCTCCGAGATATGGTTGCAAGGTCCGGCTACCTTTGTTTTTGCATCATCAATTGAAATTTGACATTTTTTACAGTATATTTAAGGCATGACATTAAATTATTTATCCGGGCAAAATCTTCGTTTACGAGCACTTGAACCAGCCGACATTCAATTGCTATTTGAATGGGAAAATGATACGACGATATGGCAGGTGAGTAATACGCTTACTCCTTTTTCCAGATATCAACTTGAAGAGTATGTATTAAATGGCAATCAGGATCTTTTTACGGTACGGCAATTGCGACTTATGATCGACCGGACACCCGGACAGAAAATTGAGACCATTGGCACCGTGGATCTTTTTGATTTTGATCCGTATCATTTACGGGCTGGCGTAGGGATCATGATTCAGGAAAGATCCCGAAACCGGGGATTCGCTCGTGAAGCAATGCAGATCCTGATCCGATATGCATTTGAAAAGCTCCATTTGCACCAACTTTTTTGCAACATTTCGTCCGATAATGAAGAGAGTAAGGGTTTGTTCACAAGCCTGGGGTTTTCCCGGTGCGGAATAAAGAAAGATTGGATTAATACAGGAAAAGGATGGGATGATGAATGGATGTATCAACTCATAGACAACCATGAATAATCGAAGGGACCGTTTCAGCGATAGTATTGCCTATATTCTTCCGGGATTGGTTTTGCTTATTTCTGTATTTGCACTTATTCGTTTTTACTTATTAAAAACGGAAAGCATGATTGATTTGAAAAGCAAAGAAACAGCCTATTTATATATTCCCACGCGATCTGACTTCCGCATGGTAAAACTTAGATTGCAACAATCGGGATATCTCAGGGATCCGGGTGCATTTGAGTGGCTCGCACGCCGGAAAAAATATACAGAAAAAGTAAAACCAGGCCGATACAAGTTACGTAATGGAATGAAAAACAATGAGCTTGTCAATCTTTTACGCATGGGAAAGCAGGATCCGGTACGAGTAATTTTTCAGAATATCAGGACCCCTGAAGATCTTGCAGGAAAAATCGGTCATTTCCTTGAAGTAGATTCTTCCGCATTAATACAATTATTTAATGATCCTGTTTTTTTACATCGATATGGATTGGCTCCTTCAACAGTCTTCCTCTATTTTATTCCCAACACATACGAATTTTTTTGGAATACATCAGGAGAAGAATTATTTGAAAGAATGAAACTGGAATCAGGTAAGTTCTGGAGTAATGATCGTCGGCTTCTTGCGGATTCATTGAATTTAACGATTGCGGAAGTTGTTACGTTGGCATCCATTGTTGAAAAAGAATCCAATAAAAATGATGAAAAACAGTGTATTGCCGGGGTTTATTACAATCGATTACGAAAGAATATGCCCCTTCAAGCCGATCCTACTGTAATTTTCGCATGGAAAGATTTTTCCATTAAGAGGGTTTTGCAAAGGCACCTGGAAATAAAATCGCCTTATAATACATACCTTCAAACCGGTCTGCCTCCCGGACCAATCTGCCTGCCATCAATTGTTACAGTGGATGCAGTACTCCATTTGCAGCATCATGATTACCTTTATTTTTGTGCCAGGGAGGATTTATCGGGCTATCATAATTTTGCCTCAACTCTTGCACAGCATACCCGTAACGCGAAAAAATACCAGAATGCCCTGAATTTATTGAATATTAAATAATACCTCATGAGAAGGCCTGCAATTCAGGGCATTTGTTTATGTATTTTATTGATTTGCCTTTTCTCAAATCAACATGGATGGTGTCAAAAAAAGGATAGTTTATCATCTGATTCTACCCCGATTAACAAAGACAGACTCACCAAGGTACTTGCAGTTGAAGGAGCTGTTTATTTAGGAACCCTTGGGGGATTATATTTTGCCTGGTATCAAAACTATCCACAATCAAGTTTTCACCTGTTCAATGATAACGGAGAGTGGATGCAAATGGATAAAATCGCACACACTACCACAGCCTATTATATCAGCAGGATTGGTTATGCGACCTACCGTTGGTCAGGACTTAAACCCAAGACCTCCATTTGGTTGGGTGGGGCTTTGGGTTTTGCCTATATGTTAAATATTGAGATTCTTGACGGGTTCTCCTCCGAATGGGGTTTTTCTTTGGGCGATCTCACTGCCAATACGCTTGGATGCGCTATCTTTATCGGACAACAATTAGGATGGGATGAACAACGTTTTGTTCTGAAGTATTCTTATCATCCCACTCAATATCCCCCATACCGCCCCGATTTGTTGGGAGATAACATAATTCAGAATTTAATAAAAGATTATAACGGAATGACATTTTGGTTATCGGGGAATATTCATTCTTTTCTTCCTGAAGAAAGTAAATTTCCCCGATGGTTGAATATCGCTTTTGGATATGGAGCGGAAGGGATGACCGGAGCTTATGGCAATACGTTGGATTACAAAGGCAATACGATTCCGGAATTGGACCGGTACCGAAAGTTCTTTTTTTCAATTGATGTCGACTTGACCAGAATCCGAACCAGATCAAAAGTATTAAAAGGTATTTTTACGGTGCTGAGTTTCATAAAAATTCCTGCTCCGGCAATAGAATACAATACCCTTGGACAAGTGAAGTTCCATCCCTTTTACTTTTAAAAAAAAGAATTATCTTTACGTTTTCATTTATTGGTGATAACTGATTATGGAAAATCCTTATTTAAATCGTCCTCCCGAGAACTTACCTAATGCGAACGTAATCCTTATTCTTGGGATTTTATCGATCGTTTTTTGTTGGTGGCATTTTTTATCTTTTGTTGGCATTGCTTTAGGCATTATTGCCCTGATTATGGCAAAAAAGGAGATGTTGATCTATCATGCCCAGCCAGACCGATATTCTCTGAGTTCTATGAATAATGTAAAAACCGGTAGAACTTGTGCCATTATTGGGTTAATTGTTTCATTGATTGTTTTTCTGTTTGTGATATTGCTTATCATTGGAGTTATCGCTACTTTTCCTTTCTGGGGAATGACTCATTGATTATGAAAATTTTACCTGTTGAAGCTATCCGGGAAGCCGATGATTTTACCATAAAAAATGAGCCCATTGCCCATCTTGATCTCATGGAGCGTGCGGCAGGTGCTTGTTTCCATTGGTTAGAAGAACATCTTTCAAAGAAGAAAAAAGTACATTTGTTTTGCGGCACTGGGAATAATGGTGGTGATGGATTTGCGATTGCACGGATGCTTTCCCATTCGGGTTTTATGATCAATACCTATTTAGTTGGATCATCTAAGAAAATGTCACCAAGTGGTATGATCAATTATCAACAGATTGAGAAGGAGTGTTCCCAATTATCTGAATTTTCATCACTTCCCGACATTCATGAAGATGAGGTAATTATTGATGCCCTTTTCGGGAGTGGTTTAACACGACCTATTGAGGGCTTTACAACAAAAATCATCCGTCACATCAATGAAAGCAAGGCGTTGGTTGTATCAATTGATGTACCTTCCGGACTTTTTTGTGATACTTCATCCATTACTACTTCCAATGATCCTGTGATTATTCATGCTGATTATACCCTGACTTTTTCTCCTCCAAAACTGGCCTTCTTTTTTCCGGAGAATGATCGTTTTGTTGGCTCCTGGCATCTACTTGATATTGGTATCATGGAGGAATACATTTCGAATATATCTGTAAAAAATTTCATGATAGGAAAAGAAGTGTGCCAGCCAATCCTGAAGAAACGAAATAAATTTGCTCATAAGGGAAATTTTGGTCATGCGCTGTTGATTTGTGGTTCGACCGGAAAAATGGGAGCCTCCGTACTTTGTGCCAAAGCGTGTCTTCGCTGTGGTGCAGGGTTGGTTACTGTACATGTTCCAAAAAGCGGAATTGACATTCTCCAGATTTCAGTACCGGAAGCGATGCTTTCCATTGATCCGGACATGGATCGGTTTACTGTTTTGGAGGATCTTTCCGGATATTCGGTCATTGCCATTGGCCCCGGGCTAGGTCGTTCTGAGCAATCGGCAAAAGCGATCAAATTATTGATCCAGAATTTCACAAAACCCTTGGTTCTTGATGCCGATGCGATTAATATACTCAGTGAAAATAAGACCTGGCTTGGATTTTTGCAGACAGGATGTGTCTTTACGCCTCATCCAAAAGAGTTTGAACGGTTGGTTGGCAAGAGTCACAATGATTTTGAGCGCAATCAGAAACAGCGCGAATTTTCCTCAAAATATAACTGTTATATTGTTTTAAAGGGAGCTCATACTGCTATTACTACACCTGATGGCCGTTGTTTTTTCAACACCACCGGAAATCCAGGGATGGCAACAGGAGGTAGTGGAGATGTTCTAACCGGTATGATTGCCGGATTGCTGGCACAGGGTTATTCTTCATTGGAATCGTGCCTGCTGGGCGTTTATATCCATGGATTGTCCGGTGACCTGGCTTTTCAGGAACAAGGAAATGAGGCTCTGATAGCCTCTGATATTATTAATCATTTAGGAAAATCTTTTCAAACACTGTATGGAAAATTTTGAAAAAGACCTGTTGGTCAACATGGTGGTAGCCCCTTATTTTCAAAAAGCAACCGCCTTAAGAGGAATAAGACGGTATGTTGGCGGGAATCAGTTTCGCCACGCATTGATGACGTTTGCCATTCTAATAGATTACCATTATACGAATCCAATTTTATTAAAAGCATCGGTGATCCACGACCTTATCGAAGACGTTAAAGGCACATCCTATGATGAAATAAAATCTATTGATGCTGATGGTGTAAAGGTTTTAGAATTGGTTCTTGAAGTAACCAGAAAAGAAACTGAGACCAAGGAGGATTATTTGAAACGGATTAATACATCGGGATCTCAACTGGCAAAAATCTTAAAATGTGCTGACCGGATCAGTAATTTAACCGATCTCCATCCGGATATTTTCGACAAGGAGTTTATCAAGAATTATATTGCAGAAACAAAAAAATGGATTATTCCATTAGCAAAGCAAGTTAACCAAGACATGCTTTTTGAACTTCAGGATTTGATTAAACGGAGGGAAACAAACTTGAAATTTTCTTCTTCAATCTGGCCTTTAAGGAGAAAATCCGACGGTTAAGCTACCGGAGTATCTTCAAAAATATCAGCTTCTACTTTCAGATTGTCGATGATAAAATTTTGTCTCTCCGGCGTATTCTTTCCCATATAGAAAGTTAAAACATCCAGCACGGCAGAATCTTTTCGTAAAATCACCGGATCAAGGCGGATATCCTTTGAAATAAAATTTTGGAATTCATCCGGTGAAATTTCCCCCAAACCCTTGAACCTGGTAATTTCTGGATTGGCTCCCAGTTTTTCCATAGCAGATTTTTTTTCTTCCTGAGAATAGCAATAGATTGTTTTTTGCTTATTTCTAACGCGGAAAAGAGGCGTTTGAAGAATAAAGAGATGTCCGCTTCTTACAAGGTCAGGATAAAACTGAAGGAAAAAAGTAAGGAGGAGCAACCGGATGTGCATTCCATCTACGTCGGCATCGGTTGCCATCACAACATAATTATACCGCAGATTTTCCAATCCATCTTCCACATTTAAAGCTGACTGTAGAAGATTGAATTCTTCATTTTCATAAACCACGCGTTTGCTCAAACCAAAACAGTTCAGAGGTTTTCCCTTTAAGCTAAAAACGGCCTGGGTATTCACGTCTCTCGCTTTCGTGATGGAACCACTGGCAGAATCGCCTTCTGTTATAAAAATCGTTGATTCATATTTCCGATCTTCATGATTGTTATAATGGATCCGGCAATCCCGTAGTTTTTTATTATGAAGACTTACCTTTTTAACGCTTTCTTTTGCAATTTTCTTGATACTGGCCCATTCTTTCCGTTCTTTTTCACTTTGCATGATCTTTCTGAGCAAAGATTCGGCAGTATCCGCATTCATGTGAAGATAATTGTCAAGTTGCTTTTTGACAATATCAATAATATAGTTTCGAATGGTCATGCCATCCGGTTCGATATGGATGGAGCCCAGTTTGGTTTTTGTCTGGGATTCAAAAACAGGATCCTGAACTTTGATACTCAATGCTGCCACCAGGGAGGCTCTAATATCATTGGTATCAAAATCTTTTTTATAAAATTCACGAATTGTTTTTACAAGGGCTTCCCGGAAAGCAGCCTGATGGGTTCCCCCTTGTGTGGTATGTTGTCCATTCACGAAGGAGTAATATTCTTCTCCGTACATTTCGCAATGGGTCAGCGCACATTCAAAATCGCCATCCCTGAGGTGAATAATTGGATAGAGTACCGGAGTGTCGATATAACTATTCAAAAGATCAAGCAATCCGTTTTGTGCATAAAAACGTTCTCCATTAAAAATGATGGTAAGTCCGTTGTTCAGGAACACATAGTTCCAGAGCATTTTATGAACATATTCAGGGATATAATGGTATTTTCCGAAGATTTCTTCATCGGGAACAAAGGTAATTATCGTACCAGTTCTGAGATCACAACCTTTATCTGGTTCGTCGCTAAAATCATTTCCCTGATGGAATTCAACAATTCGGGTACGACCTTCCCGGATCGACTGGACTTTAAAAATTGAAGATAAGGCATTTACTGCTTTAGAACCCACACCGTTTAATCCTACGGCCTTCTTGAAAACCTTAGAGTCGTATTTCGCTCCGGTATTGATTCTTGAAACACATTCCACTAATTTTCCCAATGGGATACCCCGGCCATAATCACGCACACATACTTGCTGTTCTTTAATGGTAACCTCGATGGTTTTCCCAAAGCCCATTACAAATTCATCGATAGAATTGTCTAAAATTTCCTTGATCATCACATAAATACCGTCATCGGGGGAAGAGCCATCGCCCAACTTGCCAATGTACATTCCCGGACGTAACCGGATATGTTCCCGCCATTCGAGTGAACGGATACTATCTTCGTCATATCTTTCTTTTGTCTCCATCTCATCCATCGCTAATTTCGCAGCAAAGATACAGGAAAGCCGCTGTGAGAAATCTTATAAATCAATTAAGTTTTTAAAGAAGTTATGCACAGCCAATGTATAATTCACCTATTTTTGCCGGTTCAAAAAAAATCATTTATGAGCTTGGTAATTAAAGAAATGAAAGATATGATCGGGTGGATTACCCTGAATCATGATGCAAAACGCAATGCTCTCAGTGTAGAATTGTTAGCTGATTTGCTACATGCGCTAAAATCGCTTAAAGCTGAAAAAGCGAGGGTTATCATTATTCGTGCCAATAAAGGAGCAAAAGTTTGGTCCTCCGGATTTTATATTGATGAATTACCACGCGATGGCAGCGATCCACTCGCTTACGACAATCCATTACAGAAGGTGATCAGGGCAATTCAAGACAATCCCGTTCCGGTAATTTGTATGGCTGAAGGATCCATTTGGGGCGGCGCTTGCAATATCGCTTTCATCTGTGATATCCTGATAGGGACAGATAAAACCTGTTTGGCAATTACCCCTGCAAAAATCGGGGTTCCCTATAATACTTCCGGGATTCTCCAATTTCTCGACATTATTGGATCTCATATTGTAAAAGAGATGTTCTTCACGGCCGAACCAATTTCGGCGGATAAAGCGTATCAATTAGGTATCATCAACCACGTAGTTCCCGCAGAAAAATTAGAGGATTTTACCACAACGATAGCAAATAAAATCATTGCCAACTCTCCCCTGAGCATTCAAGTTATCAAGGAACAGCTTAATATTCTATGCAATGCCCTGCCCATGACACCCCAAACTTTTGAGCACATTGATATGCTTCGAGGCATTGCTGGCAAAAGTGATGATTATCTTGAAGGTATCAACGCTTTTTATGAAAAACGAACGCCGGTATTTCATGGGAAGTGATGCTTAATCTTGTGACGGAGGTGTTTTTATCGATAATTTTTTTAATTCAGTAAACAGCAGTTTGATTTCACTCCGACTTAACAGAAAATCCCGGGAAGTGAGTTTGGTCATTCTGGTGAAAACGACAAACTGGTAGAGCGTTGCACAAGTGTATGAACAAGTTGCAGCCACTCCAGCCCCAATAAGTCCCCATCGTGGGATCAGGTATAGCCCCATTCCAATTGTAAATACAAGACCGATGGCTGAACTGATTGTATTATGATAAGGCTTGTTTATTGCAGAGAAAAAAGTACTAAGCATCATCGAAACGCTCAGTGTTACAATTCCAATAGATAGGGAGGCAACCACCATCCTAAGATCTCTGAATTGAGCCCCAAAAACAAAGATATACGCTGGAGTTGGAATAAACAGCAGGATAAGCATTAGCAATGTTGTTACCAAGAGGGTAATTTTCGAAAAAGTCAGGGTTAGCCGGACTGAATATTGAAAGTTCATTTCATTGGAAAGGCGCGAAAATTGGACCATGGTAATACTCCGGCTAATCAACCAGACCCCTTCTGCCAGGGTCAACCCGATGGATAACACTCCAACTGCAGCGCGACCTGAAAAATTGTCAACAAATTTCAGGCTTAACCGGTAGTTAAGTTGCTGGAATATGTTGGCAAATTGAACATAGGTACCGTACCTAAATATTTCACCCAGTAGCTTTTTCATACCCGTCATCGCAACCGGCTTCAAATCGGGAAGTAAAGCAAATAAACTCAGCAAAAAAGCCAGGGAAAAAGATCCCAGAATTGCCCAGTAATAAGCCATCACGGTCCGGATCCTGAAAACAAATAAAAACATCAGCAAGACAAGGAAAAGGGTGATTACTTGAAGGAGATTGATAATGTTATATGTTTTCACTTTTTCTTTCCCCAGGAGTAACATATAATTAACCGATGCCAAGGACATGATCAATGCAAGAAAGAGAATGGGATATAGAGATCCATCCGGGATGAAATTCAGATTTTGGGATATATGCCGTAGAAGATGTAAAAAAAAGGTACTGATGAAAGTAACTCCGATGGTCCATGCATAAGCCGGGACAAATAATTTGTAAATGGGGGTACGGGGTGTGAGGTAGATGAGTGCTCCTCCTCCCACAAAATTATTGAACAGTTGAATTATAGTAACAGCCAGGATGATCAGGTAGATTGTGCCAACATTTTCGGCACCCAGGTATTGGGTATTCAGGATGGCTGCCAAAAATGCCAGGGCAGCATTTATTATCCGGGTTCCAAGGGTTCCGAGAATTTTTTTAAACATCGGGACGATTTCTTTTCTTCAGCTTTTCCTTCATCTGACTCAAAAAGAAATACCTGTTTATACGGTATTTTTTTCCGTCGATCAACGTATAAGGACCAACCTGCGACAGCGTATGTAATCCTTTGGGAAAGGGACTATTTTTTATGGGTTCAAGAATTTTAACGGGATGTTCTTCAAAATGTTCAGTAGTCAAGCGGGTAACTTTGTTAACAACTACCCTCCCTCCATAAGTAATTGAACAATCTTGTGCTGGCCGGTATAGTTGATCCTCATATAAAAAAGGAGTACCTCCAGGTCGAGCAGAGCGAACATCAGTTTTTACAGGGTTACGGGCATGGGGTTGAAAGTGACCATTTATGGAATCGGCATAGTAAATAAACAAAAGTGCATTTGAATATTTTTTTTCTGTAAAGAACAGCCACCATCGTTGTTCGTAAAAAAACAATGCAGGATCAATCGCATCAACTCCGGTTAGCAGAATCCGATCTTCGATGAAAGCCTCTTCAGAAAAATTTCTTCGGTACAATTTTATATTTTTCGTCCGGTATGATTCCGGAATACAATATAATATTTCCTGGTCTTTCACAATGAACGGATAGGAAAGATGTTTTTCTTCTTCAATAATTGTGATCGGAACTGAAAAACTATCCCTGCTCGAATCCCAGATAATTTCTGAAATATGTGCTTGTTGTTTTGAATAGCTGTAATTCTCAACCAGGATATGAAGTTTCTTGTTTTCGAAAAAGCCAAACGGATCTGCCAGATATTTGGTTTTAGCAAACTGCCTAAGCCATGTAATTTCCTTATTTTCAATTTGTTCAACACCAAGAGCTACTTCGTGAATGGGTTTTTTAATCAAGCCAACATTCCATACTTCAGCAGCAAGGAGATCACGATAATAAAACTTAATCCTGTTTTTCAATAATTTCAGAAAAAAGAGTATCATCTGGAAGTTGTCAGGAATCCGGTAGAGCGGAGCAGTTGTAACACTCATTTTTTCAAATTCATCGGGAAAACGAAGGATTTCCCTGGCAACCTGTGCAGGCCAGGAAGCTGTTAGATACAAAAGTTGGTCAAGATTCCCGGAATAGGAATGAAGGATTGTCTTCATATATCCCTTTTTCAGAATAATACCAGCATCCAGTTTTTCGGTAAGACGTTGAAGAATTGCACCATTTACCGGTGCTTTTTGATATATTTCCCAGAATCCCGGAGGCCCTCCCCGATAGTTAATTTCATCGTCGTGATGAAATGACCAGACTCCGAATTTAGCTGCATTCAGAATCTCTCCATGAAGGATATTAAAGCCAAAACGCAGGATGAAATCAAGTTTGTACGTCTCAATGGCCCTCACCTCCTCTTTATTGAAATACTCTTTATAACCCACCTTTTCTACCGAACAGGTAAGCATATCTATTCCCTCAAGCGACTTCGAAAAATCCATTATTTTTTTTGCAGAAGGAATACATATCCATCTCTGATATATCCGAAAAAAAAGGTTCCTGCGAAAAAAATGATGAAATTTTGACGGAGGATGAGATTTTTGTTCAACACGGGCATCTTTAATGAGCAATTCCAATTTATGGCCCTCTCCAATCAGTTCTTCCATGGCCAGAACCTGCCACTTTTGAAATTCAGTTCCATTACATAAAACACCAAAACGCATATCAAATATTTTAACCCTGTTTTTGAGATCTTAGATTGAAAGAAGTGATTTGTAAATAGCTACAATTTTTTCACCGATAAATTCGGGATCAAATTTACCCACAACACTGTTGCGTATCGTTTTGCTATTATAGTTTCTGCAATTGTTGATCATGGTATTGACAGCATCCTCAAGTAACAACTCATCACCGGGAGGAACCATAATACCATTGGTTTCATTGATCACTTCAGGAGCAATTCCAACCTGTGTAGTCACCACCGGAATGCCCATGGCCAATGCCTCCACGATCACCGAACCGAATGTTTCATAATGACTCGAAAGGACCATGAAATCAGCATGTTCAAATTGATCCAACAGCTCCTGCCCGGTCTTCATTCCTGTAAAAGTAACAAATTGTCCCAGAAGTCCTAAATCTTTTGCATACGCTTGTAAATCATCAAAATCGGGTCCAGTACCGATTAACTCACAACTAAAATTCTGACGTTTTTCACTCAAAGCATGAAGGACACGTAATAATCCGGAAATGTTTTTTGATTTATCTTCAAAGCAGGAAACATGAATGAGCGTTATATATGAAGCCGGGTTCATCGGAGGATTATGTAAAACCATCTTGGTATCCACAACATTGTGTATGATCTGAAGGTTTGGATGATCAAGATGCAATGCCTGCATGGCAGTTTTTAATGGTTCTGAGACAACAATCAGAGCGTCAGATTTTTTGATTAAATAACGCGTTAACACATGATGTAGCCCCATCTGGTAAGTCCCATTTTCGGAAAAATACCGGGACCAGTGTTCGGAAATCACATGAGGAATATTATTTTTTTTGCTCAGCCGCCAACCAATGAATGCCATTCTGGTAAGCAGATGGGAATGGATGATTTGTGGGGAGAATTGTCGGATACTTTTAAAGGCTTTTTGGTGCGCATGGTAAAATTTGAGGAGGTTCAATGCTTTTCCAACGAAGCCAATCGCGCACACAACCGGTTTAAAATATACGCGGATCACCCTGACCTGGTTTTCTTCGCTAAACACTACTTCATATCGGTTGGGACATTCCGGATCGGGATGGACATAGATTACCGCGACATCACAGAAAGGAGTGATGGATTCCGCCTGACGCTGTATGAATAATCCAGGCATCGGATCATATTGATGTGGATACCAGCGGGGTAAAAACAAAACACGAATTTTCTGGTTCACAAGAAAGAGCTAAAGTTTATTTTGCGAATATAAAAGTATCAATTTTTTCCACAACACTATTTAAACGGTCATCGCCGATCCCCTTTACAATTAAAAAAGGAAGGTTCCTGTTTTTCAGCTCGTTAAAATACAAATTAAAAAGAAATTTCCGGTCGTTAGGGTGTTCCCGGAGGGGATCAAATTGCCAGGGAAGATCGATGTCGCATAACAGATACAGATCATAAGCATGGGATGCCAAGGCCTCTGATATCCAGGGGTGACAGCGTCCGTACTTAACTTCACTCCATATTTTAATCACAATCAGTTCGGTATCACAAAACAAATAATCAGAAGCCATTTCTTGTTTGTTTCCTTCTGATTTTAACTGACCTTTTGCAATATCTACAAGGTCTTTTTCCTCATAAGGACGGTTAATTTGCCGTAAGTATTCACGGGCATACTCGGGAACCCAACACGTATGATAATGTTTTGCTAATTGTTCTGAAAGCACTGACTTCCCAGTTGATTCAGGGCCTGTGATGGCAATTTTCCGAATCATTTTAACAATTTTATCCGCCATTCAAGAAATCCCAAAACTGCGATGATTGTAAATACGAAATATTGAAAGCTACTGAAGTACAATCCCTCAAAAGCACAAAGTACGATCATTACCGAATCGGCAGAAATCCAAAGAATCCAATTTTCAATTTTTTTCTGGGAAAGCATCCATTGGGCGATGATATAGACAGCGGTAGTTAAGGCATCCCAGTTGGGCATCTGACTTCCCGTATATCTGGTCAGGAGCCAACGGATGATAAAGAAAAAAAAGATAATAGCCAGCCCATTAAATAGGAGTTCGACCTTGTTGCAGCGTGATATTTTAATTGTTTCTTCGCCCTTTCCTTTCCGTGACCAGTTATACCATCCATAAACACTCATCATGAAAAAGAAACCATTAATTCCAGCATTGGCATACAACTGCTTCTGAAAAAAAATATAAACGTAAATGAGCACATTGATAATCCCGAATGGGAAGACAAGCGTACTCTCTTTCTTCATAAACCACACACTAAGGAGACCAAAGGCAACGGCAAAAAGTTCAATAAAACTTGTTTGAAACGGACCTATATAAATCAAAGAGGTAAAATCCATGGCCACAAAGGTAACTTTTTCATGTTTTTAATTTATAACATAAAAGGTTAATTTTGCATTGAAATTGGTTCCATCGCCTCATGTTCCATCTTGTTCATTTTCAGCTCCCTTTTATTGTCAGTCTTCTAGTACTTCTGCTCGTTGCCAAATTATTGGGAGAACTGGCAGAAAGGTTTGGACAACCATCCATGATTGGAGAAGTAATTGCCGGAGTAATTCTGGGGCCTTCCCTGTTTAATCTTATATCTACTCCGGGTGATATCAAGGTGATTGCCGATCTCGGAGTGTTTATGCTGATTGTTTTAGCCGGGATGGAGATTGAGGCAGAAGAGATCCGTCGTTCCATTCTGGGGCGGAATTTATGGATATCTTTATTAGGGTTTATCATTCCAATGGGGAGCGGGTTATTGATCGGTTTCGGATTCCATTTTTCGAACACGTTCAGCACTTTCCTTGGTCTTTGCATGGCCATTACTGCCCTGCCGGTATCAATCAGAATATTAATGGATATCGGGAAACTCAAGACTGATGTTGGTCAAAGGATTATTTCTGCTGCCATCTTCAATGATATTGTTTCCCTTCTTATTCTTGGAATCATTCTCGATTTCAATGATGTTTCAAAAAACATCAGGGACCTTACCTTTTCTATTGGCATCACCATCTTCAAGGTTGTAATTTTCATTTTAATTCTGATAATAGCCTATAAATTATTTAACCTTTCCAAAAGGAAGGTCAACATTGTCAATCCCAGAATGAACAAGTTTTTTCATTATTTAAAGGGGAAGGAATCAATTTTCGCCCTGATTATTTTGTTTGTTCTGATTTTCTCCAGTATTTCCGAATTATTGGGATTACATTTTCTGGTTGGTGCCTTTTTCGGAGCTATTCTTATTCCCAGGAGTATGTTTTCAACCCGGGATTTTGAACGGTTTCAGCGAAACATTTCCGGAATTACCATGGGTTTTTTAGCTCCCATTTTCTTTGCCACCATGGGCCTTTCGTTTGACATACAGTCGTTAAATAATTTCCTGCTTCTGGGAGTGGTTCTTCTTGCTTCATTTTTCAGTAAAATCTTTGGAGGATACTTTGGGGGTCGTTTAGCTGGGTTTAATCATCCGAAATCCATGGCTTTGGGACTTGGCTTGAATGCCCGGGGCATCATTGAAATGGTCATTGCCAATATTGCCCTTCGCAATGGGTTTATCGATGTTTCTATGTTCTCTATTTTAGTCATCATGGCATTGACAACTACCATTATTACGCCATTTTTATTAAAAAAAGCCTTTATCAAGATTGATCTTTCTTAATTTCGCGACTTAAAAACAACTTTTCGTATATGATCGAATTTCTTCAGTCTTTCCTTGATATTGTTTTGCACATTGATGTTCACATTCAAACATGGGTGACGGATTATCAAACGTGGACATATCTGATCCTTTTCATCATTGTGTTTATGGAGACCGGATTTGTAGTAACGCCCTTCCTCCCTGGAGATTCGTTGTTATTTGCGGCCGGTGCCGTTGCTGCTATGCCCAATGAGCCACTCAATATTTTTCTTTTAATCTCTCTGCTTTTTTGTGCTGCTTTTGGGGGTGATAATACCAATTATTTCGTTGGTAAATTTCTCGGGCACAAAGTATATGAAAAAAATTACAGATTTATCAAACGAGAATACCTTGATAAGACCCATGCTTTTTATGAAAAACATGGAGGAAAAACCATTATCATTGCCCGCTTTATGCCGATTATTCGCACCTTTGCACCGTTCGTTGCCGGAATAGGGACGATGACTTACCTCCGGTTTTTCTCTTTCAGTATTTTGGGGAATATTCTTTGGGTCATAACTTTTAGTCTGGGGGGATTCTTTTTCGGCAGTATTCCTGTCATAAAGAACAATTTCTCTATTGTCATTGTGACCATCATTTTTGTTTCCATATTACCGATGATCATTGCCTTGATTCAAAAGAACCTTCCTCAGCGTAAAAAATCATGAAACCTTGAGCTGAACAGGGTAATGATAAAAAGAATACATTTGCAGGCTTTTAATTCACAGGTTAATCCGTTGCCAATATGCGGAGTACATTACATAAATCACACAGCCAGGCTTTATCAGCCGCTGGCTTGCTGATTACGCTCGGAATCATTTATGGCGATATCGGGACATCCCCCCTGTATGTAATGAAGGCCATTGTGGCCGGAGCATCTTCAATTACCGAACCCTTCATCATGGGTGGGTTGTCTTGTGTTTTTTGGACACTGACCCTTCAAACTACCATTAAATACATCATCATAACACTGCGAGCCGACAACAATGGTGAAGGTGGTATTTTCTCCCTGTTTGCACTGATCCGGAAAAGGGCAAAATGGGCCTATTTTTTCGCAATTATCGGTGGTAGTACACTTCTTGCCGATGGTGTAATAACTCCTTCTATCACAATTACTTCTGCCGTGGAAGGGTTGTCCATTGTAAACCCCCGTGTTCCGGTCGTTCCGATAGTAATTGTCATTATTACCGGGCTTTTCTTCATTCAAAAGTTTGGGACAAAAGCAGTTGGAGAATCATTTGGTCCGATCATGTTCATCTGGTTTACTATGTTGGGGGTGCTTGGAACCTCTCAAATAATTCATAACCCAATGATATTAAGGGCTATTGATCCTCGTTATGCCTATGATTTTCTTACAAAATATCCCCAGGGATTTCTTCTTCTGGGTGCCGTATTTCTCTGTACAACTGGAGCTGAAGCTTTGTATTCCGACTTGGGCCATTGCGGGTTGAAGAATATCCGGATCACCTGGATATTTGTCAAGTGTATGTTGCTACTTAATTATTTTGGACAAGGCACCTGGATTATTGCAAACTCCGACAGCATTTACGAATGGACCAATCCTTTTTTTTCGATCATGCCACACTGGTTCCTGATCTTTGGTGTCATTATTTCAACCGCAGCAGCCATCATAGCCAGTCAGGCTTTGATCAGCGGATCCTTTACACTTATCAGTGAAGCCATTTCTCTTAATTTTTGGCCCAAGATCAAGATCAATTATCCAACCAATATCAAGGGGCAGATGTATATTTCCAGTATCAATTGGATACTCTATTTTTCCTGCCTTTTTGTGATTATATTCTTCCAGCGTTCATCGAATATGGAAGCAGCATATGGTCTTTCCATCACCATAACAATGCTCATGACTACAAGCCTCCTGAGTATTTATCTGTTTTACAAAAAGGTACCTATTTATGTGATCGTAATATTTCTGTTTGTATATTTATCCATTGAAGGATCCTTCCTGGTTGCAAATCTGAATAAATTTTCGCATGGAGGATGGTTCACTATAATGCTTGGAGGATTCCTCTTTTTAATCATGTATGTTTGGTTTAATGGCCGTAAAATCAAAAACAACTTCATTGAATTCATGAAGATCGAAAATTATGTTGAGGTAATTAAAGACCTGAGCCAGGACCAAACTGTTCCGAAATTCGCCACCAACCTGGTTTTTCTTACCAAAGCCAATAAGGTTACCGATATCGAATCAAAGATTATCTATTCCATTCTCAACAAGTACCCGAAACGTGCCGACCTTTACTGGTTGCTGCATGTAGACATACTGGATGAACCTCATGTACTGGAATATAAGATTACCCATATCATTCCAGGTACCTTGATAAAGGTGGATTTTAAAATCGGGTTTAAAGTTCAGCCAAGGGTGAATCTGTTTTTCCGACAAGTACTTGAAGAGCTAAACCACAACCATGAAATTGACATGCTGAGCCACTATCCATCGCTACGTAAGCATTTTGTAAGCGCTGATTTCCGGTTTGTCGTGATCGACAGGATTCAAAATTATGACTTTGATTTTCCGCCAAGGGAACAGTTTATCATGGACATGTATTCTATCCTGAAACGGTTTGGCATTAGTGAGGTACGAGCCCTCGGACTTGACACCAGTAATATATCCGTAGAGACGGTCCCCTTGTATGTGGACAAAGAAATTCCTGTTTTATTGACAAGAAACGATCTGACGAAAAAAATGGGCTGATTTTACAAGGTTCTACTTTTTCTTTTTCCGTTCTATCACGTTCACTGCAGCTGCTACAATATCCGGGATATCCAGTTTATATTTTTTTAGCAATTCTTCGGGTTTACCGCTCTCTCCGAAATGATCATTGATGGCAACCATTTCCATGGGAACGGGACATTCTCTGACAATCAGCTGGGCAATGCTATCCCCCAATCCGCCATTTCGCATGTGTTCTTCAGCTGAGACAACACATCCGGTTTTTCTGACAGATGAAAGAATACGTTCTGCATCCAAGGGTTTGATGGTGTGGATATCGATGACTTCAGCATGGATTCCTTGTTCATTCAACTGTTTCGCAGCCTGAAGTGAATTCCAGACCAAATGACCAGTTGCAAAAATTGACACATCGTTTCCCTCTTTCAGTAATAATGCCTTACCAATAATAAACTCCTGGTCGGCAGGAGTAAAATTGGGCCATTTGGGTCGTCCGAAGCGCAAATAAACAGGACCAACATGTTTCGCAATGGCCAGGGTTGCAGCGTGGGTTTGGTTGAAATCACAGGGATTGATAACGGTCATATTGGGGAGCATCTTCATCATCCCGATATCTTCGAGGCTCTGATGGGTAGCGCCATCTTCGCCAAGCGTGATTCCGGCATGGGAAGCACAAATCTTCACATTTTTATTCGAATAGGCGATAGACTGGCGGATCTGATCGTACACCCGTGCCGTAGAAAAATTCGCAAAAGTACCCGTAAAAGGGATCTTTCCTCCAATGGTCAACCCGGCGGCAATCCCCATCATATTCGCTTCTGCAATCCCGACCTGAATAAAACGGGCAGGAAATGCTTTGGCAAAAGCATCCATTTTGAGAGAACCCGTTAAATCTGCACAAAGTGCAACCACATCCGGGTACTGTCTACCCAGTTCCAACAAGGCTTCCCCAAACCCCGACCGGGTATCTTTTGAGCCGAAGTTTTGATAATCCGACATATTTACAATTTTTGATTTACGATTTTAGATTCACAATTTATCTTATATCAACCATTTGATGTTCAGTATCTGTTTAATTCGGGAACAACTTGATATTCACAGTCTGGCCGGGAACTACCTGGAATGATTTTTCAACGGTATAAGAGGCTTTATTCGAATATTTAGAGCGAAATACCACGCGATATGAACCGGGTTGAAGATAAAGTGTTTCCTGTTGTTGCTGATTATCCCTGAGGTTATAAAGCCAAATCAGTTGGTTTTTATCCTCAAGATAAATGCTTCCATATCCATTGGTTGATTTCTGTATTACAGCAATACCTGGCAATGGGATTTCAACAGTGGTAGTATGGCTTTGTTGAATTTCAACATTTTCAACCTTTATTCGTGGCAAGCACAATATTTCGGCTTCGTAGGACCCGATCAGATATTTTTCCAGCTGATCAAATTGCTGAACATTGATGGTATTATTACTTCCTTTCTTCCTGATAATACAAGGAAGATATTTCAACGTACTGTTACCCGATGCTTTAAATGCCAGATAGCCTTGCGGAACATCGATTCCGACAATATTATGTTTTCCCGGGGTTAGCCGTACACTGTCTTTCCGAACCGGAGGAAGGGTATGAACAACGATATCGTAAGTGATCAGGGGATCGATGTCGAGCGTATCCGGCAACCCTTTTGTATTAAAAGAGTGGATGAAATTATATTGTATCAGACCCGTAAGGTTATTATAAAAAGTCATATTAACATTGGTCTCAGTGGGCTTAGAATAAATATCCAGCAAATTGACTTGAACGGAAGTCGGATTCAGAGCACGGGATATAATCACATTCAGAGCCTTCCGAAACTCCATTTCATTGGAGGCATCGAAGTAAGTACCTACACATTCAAATTGTTCCCTGAAATTTTTTCCGATCCCCACAATAAATGGCTTCAGCACGATTCCTTTTTTCTGTAATTCCAATGACACGGCACAGGGATCTCCGTTGCACTCCTCCAATCCATCGGTGATCAGGATAACAATATTACGGCAGTTATCGCACGGTGGAAAATCGTGGGTTGCCTGTGACAAAGCATAGGCAATGGGAGTAGTTCCTTTTGGGATGGTTGTTTTTAAGACATGTTTTATCCGGTTGATATTGTCTTTTCCAAAGGGGACTTCAAGCCGTGTGTCATTACAATCCTGAGGGGGAAAAGGTTTTTGATGTCCATACATACGTAATGCCAGTTCCAGATTGGATTGAATTCTAAGACTATCCAGAATATTGGAAAACAGTTTAACGGCAATATTGAATTTTGTATCACTCTGCCAACGGCCGTACATGCTCTGTGAAGCGTCGAATACAAATAGAATACGAGTGGTCGGCTTGGGTTTTACAGGTTCAATATACCCTTGGGCCGAAACCATAAAACCAAGAAAAATAATAAAAAAAACTGTTAAATAAAACCGAACCATCTTATCAACTAAACATTAATAATCTCCCAATGTTTCTTGTAATTGAGATAGGGCTATTTTCATTTGTTCATCATTCGGAGGAACTCCATGCCACTCGTGATTGTCAGTCATAAAATCGACACCATAACCCATGTGGGTTTTCATTAGAACCATGACAGGTTTCCCCTGATTTGTAAACCATTGAGCTTTTTTCAACGTATCCACCACTTCAGTCATATCGTTCCCATACATGGTTAAAACTTTCCAGCCAAAAGAGGTAAATTTTTCTTCCAGATCTCCCAGGGGCAATACTGCATCAACGGGTCCATCGATTTGTTGTCCATTATAATCCACAACAGCAATCAGATTATCTACCTCATGAGCCGGGGCAAGCATCAGCGCTTCCCAATTCTGCCCTTCTTCGAGTTCTCCATCTCCCATAAGACAATAAACAAGATGTTCATCCTTGTTTAATTTCTTGGCAAGGGCTGCGCCAATCGAAACCGAAAGACCTTGTCCAAGAGATCCCGACGACATCCGAATCCCAGGTAATCCTTCGTGACAAGCAGGATGACCTTGCAGACGAGAACCCATTTTTCTGAAAGTAGCAAGCTCTTTGAAATCGAAATAACCATAACGTGCCAACACACTGTACCATCCGGCAGAAAGATGGCCATTTGAAAGAAAGAAGATATCCTCCCCTACTCCATCCATAGAAAAATGGTGTGGATCCGGCTGCATGATCTCAAAATATAGCGCTACCAAAAAATCTGCACTCCCCATTGGACCTCCAACGTGACCAGATGAAGCGCCATGGACCATCCGGATGATATCTCGTCGTACCTGGGTTGCAATTTTCTCTAAATTCTGAATTGACTGCATCGAAAATATGGATAATTTATTAAGGCAACAAAGGTATCACAAATAGATCGTATCGTCCTTTTATGTTGATAAAAATGGAAAAGATTTGACCAACGTATCGTTGTTTTTAGTTCTTTTGTGTTTGATGAATATCTCTGAAGAATGAAATATCGTTATATTATTTTTCTGTGTTTGTTTTTCCAGATTCACTACTTGGCCAGATCCAATCAGGCGGATTCAACGTGGGTGGATTCGGTTTTCCATTCCCTCTCAAAGGAACAACGGATCGCACAACTTTTCATCATCCGCGGGTATTCCTGCAAAGATTCTGTTTATACAGATAGTTTGGTAAAAATCATCGAAAAATACAATGTTGGAGGAATCTGTTTCTTTAAGGGATCCCCCACCAAACAAGCCAATCTCACCAATCTTCTTCAACAAAAAGCTCAAACGCCATTACTCATCATGATGGATGCAGAGTGGGGATTGGGAATGCGCCTCGACAGCGGATTTTCTTTCCCACGCCAGATGACCCTCGGCGCTATGCGCGATGATTCCATGATATATTCAATGGGAAAAATGGTTGCAAAAAATTGTTCCCGCCTGGGAATTCATGTCAATCTGGCTCCCGTTGCCGATGTTAATAACAATCCTAAGAATCCGGTAATCAGCTTCCGATCTTTCGGAGAAAACCCAGCCATGGTAGCCAGAAAAAGTATTTTCTACATGAAGGGAATGCAGGATCAGGGACTCTTTACCACAGCTAAACATTTTCCTGGTCATGGCGATACCGATATCGATTCTCATCTAGACCTGCCTGTTATAAGCCATTCAAAACAACGAATGGACTCCATCGAGCTACTCCCTTTCCTGGAATTGATCCGTGAGGGTGTCAAGGGAGTACTGATTGCCCATCTATATTTACCATGCTATGATTCCATACTCAACACCCCGGCAACCTTGTCGGAGAATGTGGTAACCGGATTGCTAAAAGAAAAACTTGGTTTTAAGGGATTTGTAATTACAGATGCGCTCGATATGCAAGGGGTAACCAAATATTTTCCTCCAGGCGAAATTGAGGTAAAAGCACTACAGGCAGGCAATGATATATTGCTGCTTCCTAAAGATGTTGAGATTGCAGAGAAAAAGATTCTGACTGCCATCGACAGTGGAGAGATTTCTAAAGACCTTGTTGAAACAAAGTGCAAACAAATCTTGCTTTTAAAAAAAGGATTGGGATTGGCAAAACGACCGATTATCGATACAAAAAACCTTGTCGCAGATTTAAATACCCCTGAAGAAATCACACTCCGGCAAAAAATGGTCAATGCTTCTGTCACCGTAGTAAAAAACAACCTTCGTATTATTCCCCTGACTGGTCTGGATCGGAGAAAAATTGCTGTCGTTTCCTTGGGAGACACGATAAATACCGTTTTCCAAACAACGATGCAAGAATATGCCACCCTCGATCTTTTCAATGTTTCTAAGAAAATCACAAAACAATGCTCCGATAGTTTATGTACACTTTTAGTTCCCTACGATCTGGTAATCATCGGGGTACATTCAATCATCAGCAATCCGGGAGAAAAGTACGGACTATCGCCCTCCTTGATTCATTTGCTCGATACCCTGATTCTATCCAACCGGACAATCCTTGCACTTTTCGGCACACCGTATGCGTTATCCATAATATCGAATCTAAAAAAAGCAGAAGCCATAGTTATAGGTTATCAGGATAATCCATATACAGAACACACTGTTGCTGAAATCATCTTCGGGGGAATTGCAGCCCAGGGCAGGCTTCCAGTCACTTCTATGACATTTCCGTATGGCACCGGCGAGGATACTGAAAAATCACGTTTGGAATTTGTTCAACCTGAAGAGATAGGCATACCCTCAGAACCGTTGCGGATCATTGATTCCATGGCACTGAAAGGCATTGAGATGCGTGCTTACCCGGGATGTCAGGTTCTTTTTGCGAAAAATGGCAAGGTGTTTTATGAAAAATCTTTCGGGCATCCCAGATATGAAGATACCATGAAGGTATCTACAACCCAGCTTTTCGACCTGGCTTCCGTTACAAAAGTAGCAGCTACTACGTTGGCTATTATGAAATTGTACGACGAAGGTAAGCTGAAAACCACCGATAGCCTGGGAACCTATTTACCCTGGTTAAAGGGGAGTAACAAAGCATTCCTTCAAATAGCTAATGTAATGACGCATCAGGCTGGTTTACAGGATTGGATCCCTTTTTACAAATCTACATTAAAGAATAACCAGGTCAATCCGGAGATTTATCAACCTCACCCCAGCGGAGATTATACAGTCAGGGTAGCTGAAGATTTATACATGAATAAAAAATACCAGGATACTATTCTAAAACAGATTATCAATTCTCCGCTCCGTTCTTCCTCCGATTACAAATACAGTGACCTTGGATTTTATTTATTACGGTTTGTGGTAGAGAAAGTAAGTGGTAAACCATTTGACAAATACCTCGGAGACAATTTTTACAAACCACTGGGTTTAAGAACAATGGGATTTAATCCCCGGGCTCGATTCTCTCTTGCCGGGATTTCACCCACCGAATATGACACCATTTTCAGGAAGCAACTGATCTGGGGTGATGTTCACGATCCAGGCGCAGCTATGTTGGGCGGTGTTTCCGGACACGCAGGTCTCTTTTCCGATGCCCTTGACCTGGCTGTAATTCTGCAAATGATATTACAGGAAGGATTTTATGGAAACAAACAGTACTTTTCCGCAGCCACGGTAAACGAGTTTACCAAGGTTCAATTTCCGCAAAAAGGAAATCGTCGCGGATTGGGTTTCGATAAACCGCTTCACAATTTCGCCCCAAATGGGCCTGCATGTGAAGGCGCTTCAAAGGAAAGTTTTGGACATTCCGGTTTTACGGGAACTTATTGTTGGGCTGACCCGGAAAATGGCCTTGTCTACATTTTTTTATCGAACCGGGTATTCCCAAGTGCCTCGAACCAACGGCTGTCGGAGATGAACATCCGGACCAACATTCATCAGGCAATGTATGATATCCTGGAGAAATATCGCATCAAATAATTAACTTTGCCAGAATCGAAATAAAGAAATAATGAAGAATTTTTTGATCTGGTTCTTTGCCATTGTTTTCACCTTGGCAATTGCTGTTTATCAGCGTATGACCGGACCAAGTTATCCGGTAAAGGGAACAGTGGAAATTGGTTCACAAAAAATCAAATTCAAATTAATTCGCACCTATGATGGAATTAACAACGCCCCGATTAAAATTATAGCGCCGGATACCAGTATTAAAGGGGAATTGACGTTACGCCGGTTTAAAAGTTTCGACACCTGGCAAACGCAGTCGATGCAACGGCATGGCGATACCCTTGTCGGATTCCTTCCTCACCAGGCGGTGGCTGGAAAAGTCATGTACCAAGTCACCTTAATAAAGGGAGATCAGAAATTCCTCCTGAATGATCAACCAGCCATCTTGCGATTCAAAGGATATGTACCCGGATATGTTCTGATCCCCCATATATTTTTCATCTTCATGGCCATGTTGTTATCTACGCTCACCGCCTTGTTGGTGATCTTCCGAAAAAAGAATACGTATGTTTATGCCTGGATCACTGTGATTTGTCTTGCTTTAGGCGGGTTGATTCTGGGGCCCATTGTTCAAAAATTCTCTTTCAATGCCTATTGGACAGGGTGGCCATTTGGACACGATTTGACGGATAACAAATCGTTGGTTGCTTTTATTTTCTGGGTAATCGCGCTGGTAGTGATGAAAAAACACCGCGAGAACAGACTATGGCCAGTGCTGGCATCCATCGTTTTACTTGTGGTATTTTTAATTCCCCATAGTGTAATGGGTTCGGAAATTGATTACACAAAGGAACAGCCCGCGAAAACCATCAATTACTAGACTATGATTGGAGAATTAGTGTTAACCAATATCATCATTTTTATCACCGTAGTGATCTCCGTGATTGCTTTGAATAACCATGAATGGTTTGACAAACTTAAATTCAATGCCTACGATGTAAAACACAGCAATCAGTGGTATCGGTTTTTCACGTATGGTTTTTTACATGCAGGGTATCTTCATCTCTTTATCAACATGCTTGTTTTTTACTCTTTCGGCGTTATCGTAGAAAGTTATTTCCACATCTATTTTCCCGGAAAGGCAGGTTTTTACTATACTTTACTTTATATTGGGGGGCTGATCCTTTCGATCATCCCTGCTTTCGGAAAAAACAAAAACGATGTTTTTTATAATGCTGTGGGAGCGTCGGGCGCTGTGTCGGCCGTTCTTTTTTCCAGCATCCTTCTTCATCCCACGGGGAAGATTTTTTTCTTTTTTATTCCAATTGGCATTCCAGCTCCGTTATTCGCAGTTTTATATATCGCTTATGAATATTATATGAGTAAAAACGCTCACGACAATATCGGACACGATGCTCACCTCTGGGGTGCCATTTATGGCCTTCTTTTCACCATTGCCATGAAACCAGGACTGGTATTGATCTTTTTACAGGAGATAGGAATCGGGTAAAGGATTTATTTTTTAAATTTTCATCTAACATATAGCATCCATTAATGCTTCAGGCAGATTCTGGCATCGACAGCAACAACTTTTGTTTCCGAACCCAGGAGTGGGTTAAAATCGAGTTCAGTGATCTCAGGAGCAGCATTTAACAGGGCAGAAAGTCGAAGTATCACTTCCGCGAAAAGTTCTTCATTTACCCCTTTCTGACCTCGGATACCTTTCATTATTTTGTAACTTTTCAGGCTCCGGATCATTGAAAGGGCTTCACTTTTTGACAATGGAGACAATCCGGATGCAACATCTTTAAAGACCTCAATAAAAATGCCGCCCATTCCACAAAGGATCAAATGGCCAAATTTGGGTTCAAACTTTGCGCCTACAAAAAGTTCAATACCAGTAAGCATAGGCTGAATCAATATAGCAGTTGTATCTTTAATCTGGATCATACGATCAAACTCCTGCTTAACCGTTGCCTCATTTTTGAGGTTCAGCGTTACTCCGCCAACATCCGATTTATGAACTGGCCCCACTACTTTCATGACTACAGGAAAGCCCAATTCCGCAGCTGCAATAGCCGCATCCTTCGCCGTAGTAACCACAGCCTCACCGGCGCGAGGAATTCCACAGGCATCCATTAATCCTTGAATCGCTGCCGGAGAGATATAACCATCGGCGGCATGATCAATGATTTCGCGAATCTTCATCGCATTTACTGAAGGAAGATCCGGATTTTCGGGAGCTGGCTTTGAAGTATAAAAAACCCTGGAGAGTGCATTTCCAAAAACAACCTCATCGGGAAAGTAAACATTCCCTTTCGATACAAATTCATGAATTTCTTCGGCTGCAGTCAATACTGATGGTAACACCGGATAGACTGGTTTCTTCGTTGATTTCATTTTTTTATCAAGTACATCATAAGCATCGAAAACCTCTGTCAGGCCAGGAGTCCCGAAAATTACCGCCATTCCGTCAATATCATTGAACTTCTGGTCAGTATAATCAATAATGGTACCCAATTGTTCGGGCGTTCCGGTAGCAAGGAAATCGATGGGATTAGCCACGGAGGATCCGGCAAACAATTGTTCAAGAAGTACTTTTGATGCAGGGCCCTCGATATGGGGAACGTTCATCCCTGAATTGGAAAGGGCATCGGTAAGCATTACAGCAGGTCCGCCAGCATGCGTAATAATGGCCATATTTTTCCCCTTTAATTCAGGAAAGGTAAAGATAGAAGCCACGCTAATCAAGTCCTCACGACCATAACAGCGCACAATTCCGGCTTTCCGAAAAAGCGCATCTACTGCCACATCGGGACTTGCTAATGCCCCGGTATGAGAAGAAGCCGCCCGGCTGCCCGCTTCGGATGAACCTGCCTTTACTGCAGCTATTTTACATCCTTTCCGGATCAGGGAAGAAGCATGTTTGAGTAACATCTGAGGCTTGGAAATATTCTCAATATAAAGCAACTTGATCTTTGAACTGGTAGCCGGATCAAAACTTTCGTCGAGATGAGCTAAAATTTCCTCTACTCCCAACTGAGAGCTGTTTCCAACGGAAAAAACCTGAGAAAAGGTAAGACCATTCATTACACCAGTTCCCAGAATAAACACAGCCGTAGCTCCGGAGCCGGAGATAAAATCGCAGCCCCTCGGATCAAGCCGTGGAATGGGTTGAGTAAAGACCCCATGATAATAAGGAGTGAGGACACCAATGCAATTCGGGCCAATCAAAGAACCATTGACCCGATTGATGCTTTCTACTATTCTTTGCTCCAATAATTTTCCTTCCTGATTTTCTTCGCTGAACCCAGCAGAAAGAATGATGAATCCACGGGTATTTTTAGTATTTGCAAGCAAATCAACAGTATCTGGAATAAACTTAGCAGCAATGGCTATAATCGCCAAATCCACTTCTGGCAACTGTGATGGGTCCTGATAGCTTTTAATCCCCTGAACTTCTGTCTCTTTCAGGTTGGTGACATAGAGATCACCTTTGAAATTACCTTCAATCAGGTTCCGGAGTACGGCACCACCGGGTTTGTGAACATCATTGGAACCACCAACAACAACAATACTTTTTGGGTTAAGTAGTGAAGCATGTAACATAACAGAAATTTTAACAGGTTAAAAAAATTTGATAAACGGAAAAAACGCCGCCGTCTTTGCTTTATATTCTTCCCAGTCGGGATGTCCGGAATAATGTTTTTCCAATAAGGGAACCCCGGAAACGAACCGCAGCAAAATAGCGATGATCAGGGGGCTGATCAAGGTGTAGCACCCATTTGGAAAACTTAGTGAATAGAAACTGATTCCCAACCATACAAGAAACTCTCCGAAATAGTTCGGGTGGCGGGTTAACGACCACAATCCGGTTGTAAGGATTTTTCCTTCATTTGCAGGATTCTTTTTAAACTCCATCAATTGATGATCTCCCACTACCTCGAACATGAATCCAATCCCAAAAATCAATAGTCCAAAAGTATCCCAAATTCCAAGTGGGCCTCCTTTACTAAAACTGATAAACCAGATGGGTGAAGAGATGATCAACATGAACAATCCCTGCAATAGGTATATCTGAAAATAACTCCGGAGAAAAAACAACTTCCAGGTTTTACGCCAGGAAGCATAACGAACATCTTCGCCCTTTCCACGGTTTCTAATAAAGATATGAGAAGACAAACGAAGCCCCCATAGCAAAACCAATAAACTCACGATAGTTTTACGAAGATCTACTTCGCCTGACTGAATTATAGCGTAAATGGCTATCACAATAAATCCAAGTCCCCAGAAAATATCAACAATAGAATTATTCTTCCGGAGAATGGAAAGGATAAAAACGATGGTCATAAAAAGCAGGATAACGAGGGCGACTTTAAGAATCATGATCGATTAAGATTAATGATTAAAGTTAACATTGAATGTTGAAAAAAATTATGTTACTCCAACATAAAGGAAATACAGGTAACTCCCGGTCCGGTATTGGCAACCAGGGCAGGCGAGGCATGATCAATAAAAGCCGGCTTTTTCCCGGTAATCTTTTCCATTTCTACGGCGTACCATTTGGCGGTTGCAGGATTATTGGCATGGGTAATGGAATATTCCCAAATTGGTTGTTTCTCTGCAATTCCAGCTATGTCGCGGATAATTTTTTTCATACTCCCCATTTCCGAAAATGATTTTCGAATCATAACAGCTTTCCCTTCGGCATCCATTGTGATAACCGGATTCAGATCCAACATTCTGCCGACAAAACTTTTCAGGGGATTGAGACGGCCAGTCCTTACAATATATTTCAGGGTAGTAACACTAACCCTGATCATCGATTTATTGACCCACTCATCCATTTTCTCCATGATTTTTTCATGGCTTATCCCTGCCTCAACAGCTCTGGCTACCCTCAGAAGAATCAAGCCCAACCCCCCTGAAACATTCCTTGAGTTGATAACATCAATTCTTTTACCAGAATGTTGTATGACATCTTTTGACCCCCTATCACTGCTTGAATAGGTTCCGCTCAAACCATGGCTCAAATGGATGCCGATTATGGAATTATAATGCGTAGTAAGATATTCAAATTTATTCTGAAACTCTTTGGAAGCCGGTTGTGAAGAAGATGCATTTTTCTCCGATTTTTCAATCATAGAATAAAATTGAGGAGGATTGATTGTAAGGCGGTCGAGAAAGTAAGAATCTCCGAAATGGAGGCTTAGGGGGACTACATGAATTTGATACTGATCGATCATCTCTTTTGGGAGATCACTGGTAGAGTCGGTAACAAGGGCAATATCTGATTTCCGGTTAAATTGGATTTCATTTTGCATCACCATATCATCAACTTTTTGATACGTAATGCTTCCGAATTGCTGAAGCTGAGAAAACACCTCGGCGGGAAAATCAGTATGAATATGAACGCGAACTTTTTGTGATGTTCCTGCAACAACAAGCGAATCGCCACAATGTTGAATAAAATTCCGGATCTTATGCTTATCAAGTTGATTACCAGAAATTAGAGCTTCTGTGCAAAAACGAAAGGTTATTACATCATGGGGCATCACTACCGATTCTTCCGTGGTTGCTGTTTCAGTCAACCCCTTGATCATTGATTTTTCAGCCCCCAAGGTAAAAAAGTCCTTGATCCCTTCCAGCCAGTATACGAATCCTTTGGCACCGGCATCCACCACATGCGCCCGTGCCAGAGCTTCCAGCTTTTTTGTAGTACCGGCCAGCGATTCGAGTGCTTTGTTGTATGCTTCTACCAAGAGTTTAATAAAATCATCAAAACGGTCTTTCAGGAGGTATACATAATCGGCCCATTCTTTGATTACAGTAAGAATAGTACCTTCAATTGGATTGGCAATGGCATCATAAGCGTATGAAACAGCTTTTTTCATGCTTTCTGCAAAAGATGGAATGTCCATCGCCCTGTCGGTTTTTATCTCATTGCTGAACCCGTACAGGAACTGGGCAAAAATGATTCCAGAATTTCCGCGGGCACCATTCAATGCTGCATCGGCAAGAGCAGCGGCAGTTTGCTTCAAATTATCTGTAGGAATGATCGCGTCCATAATTGAACGCATGGTAGAAGCCAGATTTGTTCCGGTATCGGCATCGGCTACTGGAAAAACATTGATCTTATTGAGTAGTTTTTGTTGATCAAAAATTCTTTGAGCCCCGGCAAGAAACGAGTAATACAGCTGCTTTCCGTCTATCTCCTTTATCTTTTCAACAATCTCAGTCAAGAAGTTAAGTATTAATAATGTACAAAGGTACTATTTTTTCAACCCTGACCAAACTACAAATTTAAAACAGAATTCAAATTGACCTTTGCCACACTTATGAAGATAAAGTTTATTATTTTTGCATCCAATTTATATCATTAATACTAACCAAAATAATTGATCTCTCTATGAAAAAGATGATTTTTTCATTTTTATTTTTGACATTTACTACTGTTGGAGTTATTGCACAGGGAACTGCACCTCAGCCTCCAGTAAATCCCAATGCCCCAGAAATCTCTTTTGATAAAACTGTGCATGATTACGGCACGATTTTCCAGGCAGGTGATGGTACTTGTGAATTTAAATTTACCAATACAGGAAAAGAGCCTTTGATTTTATCCCGGCCTCAATCTTCCTGCGGATGTACTGTTCCCACATGGCCACAGGAACCTGTTTTACCAGGAAAAAGTGATGTTATTAAAGTAACATACAACACCAATAATATTGGCCCCATCAATAAAACCGTTACCGTTACATCCAATGCTAAAACCTCACGAGTGGTATTACAAATCAAAGGAACTGTTGTAGCAAAACCCGCTACCACCGAACCGGTAAAACCCACCGATCAGGGAGCTACTCCTGTTTCCAAGTAAACAACAAAAAATATTTAACTTTGTGCCAGCCAAAAGCTGGCTTTTTTGCTTTACCTAAAAATATTAATATGCCTGCAATTTCACAAAGAGGTCAGGTTTGTCCTCCCTCACCAATCAGAAAACTCGTCCCTTTTTCAGATGAAGCAAAGAAAAGGGGCATCAAAGTGTACCATCTTAACATCGGCCAACCGGATATCGAAACTCCTGCCAATGTTCTCGATAAGATCCGGCACACAGATCTTAAAGTTATTGAATACAGCCATTCGGCCGGGATCCTCTCCTACCGGAAAAAATTAGCAATTTATTATCAACGGGTTGGAATTCATGTCACGCCTGATGAGATGATCGTGACCACCGGCGGATCGGAAGGCATCCTCTTCGCCATGCTGACGTGTTTGAACCCCGGTGATGAGATCATCATTCCCGAGCCATTTTATGCTAACTATAATGGGTTTGCCGTGTCGGCTGGTATCGTGGTAAAACCTATCGAATCCTATATTGAAAATGGTTTTGGACTTCCTCCGATCAGCGCTTTTGAACAGGCCATCACCCCCAAAACCAAGGCGATCATGATCTGCAATCCCAATAATCCTACCGGATATCTTTACTCCAAAGAAGAACTTGAACTGTTACGTGACATTGTTAAAAAACACGACCTGTATCTTTTTTCCGATGAAGTATACCGTGAATTCTGCTATGATGGAAAACAACATTATTCCGTAATGAATCTTGAAGGGATCGATCAAAATGTGGTTTTGCTGGATTCCATTTCGAAGCGATACAGCGCCTGCGGAGTTCGTATCGGTGTAATGATCTCACGGAATAAAGCAGTGATGTCAACCGCGATGAAATTTGCCCAGGCCCGCCTCAGCCCCCCAACATTTGGTCAGATCGCTGGAGAGGAAGCTGTTGACACTCCGCCGGAATATCTTGAAAAAGTATTGAAAGAATATGTTTTACGTCGTAATATCGTTGTGGAATCCATCAACCGGATGGAAGGTTGCTTCTGTCCAAACCCCGGTGGCGCTTTTTACGCTGTTGCCAGGTTGCCCATCGATGATTCAGACAAATTCTGTCAGTGGCTGCTTGAAGATTTTAATTACCAGGGGCAAACCGTGATGCTGGCACCTGCTACCGGCTTCTATTCAACCAAAGGACGTGGTAAAAACGAGGTTCGGATCAGCTATGTTTTATGCCTTACCGATCTTAAAGCTGCCATGAAATGCCTGGAAGAAGCTTTAAAGGTTTATCCCGGAAGAAAAAAATAGTGATTTAGCGGAATTAAAAGACTATTCGGGGTAAAGAAGATAGTTTTTCCTGATCTCTTTAAATTTATTGATTCCGGATTGCCAGCTTTTTCTGATATCATCTTCTGTTTTACCTTTGATTATTTGTTCCCTAAGAGTTGAATTTCCTGCCAGTTTATCAAAGTAAACGGTAAAAAAACCGGAAGGCTTATTCATTTCTTTATAAGTATTTATCAACCAGGAAAGTTGGATTTTTCCTGAGCGTTTTCGATCCGAATCCATCACCCTCTGGAGGTTGGTTCCAAAACATTTTTGGTTTTCGAATGGAGGATGCAAACTCATTCCCGGAATACTTTTTGGCACAAAGATAAAGGAACCCGTTTTAAGGTCAGGATGGCCAAAAATTTCAAATGGAGTATCTGTTCCACGTCCTACACTGATAATGGTCCCTTCAAAAAGGCAAAGAGATGGATAAAGCCAGATTGCATTCATGGTGGTAAGGTTCGGCGAGGGTTTTACAAGCCCCTGAATCAGAGTATGATGGGTATAATTCATAAGTGGAATAATGATAAGATCACACCATACCTTGTTTTTCAACCATCCTTCTCCGTTAACCATTCGGGCATATTCCCCCATCGTCATTCCATAAACGATGGGAACCGGATGAAGCCCTACAAAAGATGAAAAGTTTTTCTCCAATACCGGGCCATCAATATAAAAACCGTTGGGATTGGGCCGGTCGAATACAACCAAGGGAATATGATTTTCCGCACATGCTTCCATTACATAAGTAAGAGTGGAAATGTAGGTATAAAAGCGAACTCCGACATCCTGCAAATCAAAAACCATATAATCGAGGTCAGCCATATCTTCAGGAAATGGCTTTTTATGTTCTCCATATAAGGAAATAACCGGGAGGCCAGAGACCGAATCAGTACTGTTCTGAATGAGGGCTCCTGCTTCGAATCCGCTTCTGAACCCATGTTCGGGACAGAAAACCTTCTTCACTAAAAATCCATTACTGATCAGATAATCCACCGTATTTTTCCCGGCATCCACAGAAGCCACGTTGGACACCACTCCGATCTTCGTATCTTTCAGCAACGGTTGATAAACATCAATCCGGCGAACTCCCGGTATCACCTGCGATACTAAAATCCCCGGCAGAAAAAGAAACCACAGAAAAATCAACCTGTAACCTGAAACCTGAAACCAATTTCCCATTTCTTAAAAAAAACTACTTTTGCAAAATAATGGATTTTCTTGGTGAAAACAGAACTTTTTCTAGCTAAAAAAATTGTTGCACGAAGTAAGGAAAACTTTTCCTGGACTTTTATTGTGATTGCCATTACCTCCATTGCGCTTGGTATTGCAATTATGTTTGTGGCCATTGCCATCCTCACCGGTTTTAAAAAAGAAATTCGTGAAAAAGTCGTAGGATTTTCGGGGCATATTCAGATTACGCGATTTTCGGGAAATTCGACATTCGAACCTCAGCCCATTGAAAAAAATCAACCCTTTTATCAAAAGATCCGGCAAAACAAAGAGATTTCCCATATTCAGGCTTTTGCAAATAAAGCCGGGATCATTAAAACCAAAGATGAAATTCAGGGTGTGATCCTCAAAGGTGTGGACGCTGATTATAGCTGGACTTTTTTCCGCGATAAGATGAAACAAGGCAGAATTCCGGAAATCAAGGGGACCCAACGTTGTGACGAAGTAATCATTTCACAGAAAACCGCTGATTTGCTTAACCTTAAACTCAATGATGATCTACGGATGTATTTTATTGTTGACAACAACACACTCGGAAGAAAATTCAAGATCGTTGGGATATACAGTACAGGGCTGGAGGAATTCGACAAATTATATGTGATTGGCGACATCCACCATATTCAGAAATTGAATAACTGGACGGATAACCAGGTAGGCGGTTTTGAGGTGATGATCCGTAATTATAAAGACATGGAACGACTGGGCATGGATATTTATCATCAAATCGGATTCAGTTTGGATGCATCTACCGTCCGCCAGTTATACCCACAGATTTTCGACTGGCTTGATCTTCAAGATATCAATGTGCTCATTATTTTAATTCTGATCATCCTGGTTTCAACCACTACGATCATTTCCACATTATTGATCCTGATCCTTGAGCGAACCAACATGATTGGCATTTTGAAAGCACTTGGCATGCGTAGCAAGGGAATCCGGAAGGTATTTTTATACCATGCTTTTTATATTGTCGGTTGGGGAATGTTGCTTGGCAATCTCCTTGCCTTTTCCCTTTGCTGGTTACAGAAATATTTCAGGTTGGTAAAGCTTCCGGAGGAATCCTATTATGTGTCGGTCATCCCAATCAACCTGAATATATGGAATATTTTACTGTTAAACCTGGGAACTGTAGTATTGTGTTACCTGATTTTTATTATCCCCTCCTTTGTTATAAGCCGGATTACGCCCGTAAAAGCGATCCGTTTCAGTTAATCCCTACACTTTATTTAACAGTCGGGTCAGCTCTTCCAGCTTAAAAGGTTTGGAAATATAGGTATTCATCCCCGCTTTGAAACATTTTTCCTCATCTTCCGGAGAAGTATTTGCAGTAATGGCACAAATCTGAACCGGGAATTCCTCATTCGATTTGGCTTCCAGAGCGCGAATCTGACGTGTTGCTTCCAATCCATCCATTTCCGGCATATAAATATCCATAAGGATGAGATCGTATTTTTTCCGGGAAAACATCTCAACAGCAATTTTTCCGTTTTCGGCGAGGTCGGCATGGTGTCCAATCTTTTCAAGAGTAACAAGGGCTACCTTTTGATTGATCGGGCTATCTTCTACCAACAAAATGTTCAGAATCCTTTTCCGGGTGTCATGGATAACCTCCGGTTGATCGTCGGGTTGTGAAATTTCTTTATTTAATTGGGATAAAGCTCTGACAATCCTACTTTTAAGGTGGTTAAGAGTATAGGGTCGGATGATACAGACCCAGACCCCTGCAGAAGCCAGTTCGGATGCCGTAACCGGGAATTTCCGTGAGGTGGTCAACAATATTTTGGATGGAAGAAACAACGGATCTTTTTTTACCTGGGCAGCAAACTGAAGTCCGTTTATTTCAGGCATCTGATATTCAACCAGAATCAACTGAAATGGTTTTTTGATTTCAGCCTGATGATGAATCCTGTGAGTTGCATCCTGGGTATCATGAGATACTTCAACTTCACAATCCCATCGTTCAAAATAATTACGAAGAACCGTGGTATGACTCAATGCCGGATCGATAATGAGTACTTTTTGTCCTCCGATTTTCTTTTTCATGGGATCGGTGATTTCTGAATCCTTGTACCGGTCGAAAGGAATTGTGAAAGAGAAGGTGGTACCTGAGCCCAGGATACTTTCAACTGAGATTGACCCATTCATCCGGTCGATCAAATGCTTGGCAATGGCAAGGCCCAATCCGCCTCCTCCAAATTTTCGTCCCTGTGAGGTATCCAGTTTTGAAAAAGAGTAAAATATTTTTTTTAAATCCTGCTCTGAAATGCCGATACCGGTATCGCAAACATTAAAACGAACACTGACCGATTCATCATCCCAATTTAGAAATTCCGATTCTATTCTGATCTCTCCTTTTTCAGTGAATTTCAGCGCATTATCCATAAATATTTTCAAGATTTGGCGCAGGCGTATCGGATCGCCGACAACCTCAAACGGAACATTGGGATCCTGGAAAGTCAACATTTCAAGGCCTTTTTCCAATGCCGTGTCAACAAATGACATCGCAACTTCTCCTACAACCTGTGCGACACTAAATGGTTTTTCCAGGATTTCAACTTTCCCTGCTTCAATCTTAGAATATTCCAGAACGTCGTTGAGTATTGACATTAAATTGGTCGCCGACTTCACAATTACATCCAGGTACTCGGTCTGTTCCTGATTTAGTTCCGACTGGCGCAGGATCTGTGCCATGCCAATAACACCGGCCATGGGGGTATATATTTCATGCGACATATCTGCAAGAAATAAACTTTTCAACCGGTTGTCTTCATCTGATTTTTCTTTAGATTCTATGGTTTTTCTTTCCTTTATTTTCCGATTGTCAATATCGAGGATAATTCCAGCCAGGCGAACCGGTTTCCCTAGAATATCGGTATCGACAATTTTCCCTTTGAAAAAAAGCCACTTCCATTCTTGAGGCTTTATTTGCCACCGGAAATCAATTTCAAAATTGGGCTTTTCCCCACGAACATGTTGTTTGATCTGATCCAGTAAAGCAGGTAAATCATCCGGGTGAATCAATTTGGAAAAGTCATCAAAAGTATGAGGCAATTCATCCCGGGTACTATGGACAAAAAAAACAGAGTTGCCCTTGAAAAGTAATTTGCCGGAGCTGTATTCCCAACTCCACCATACCAGATCGCCGGCATTCAAGGCCGATTCAAGCCCACTATTGGTCACAGTGAGGGAATTAACGAGTTGCTGCAATTTCTCATTCGATCCGGTCAGTAATTTGTAGATCTCGTCCCAATGATGAGAAGCAACCCTAAGTTTATCCTGATTATCCGGCACTTTTCCTTGATTATTCTGTTGTTCCGCTGTCATTATATGGTTGATTTTTATCTTAAATCCGGATAGATCAAATCGATGCCACATCTTAACCGGTTCAAATATTCCAATGCAAAAGAAATATTTTTTAAAGGGATAATAGATCCATGTCGTGGAAGAATGGCCTCCAGTTTCAAATTCCTGATCTGTTTCAAATATCCCTTAAGTGTTAGATTGGAAGGAAAATAATCGAGGTGAAACAAACTCAATTTCAGTTCATGGGCAGCGAAGTTCTCAACCACCAATTTCCAATCCATATCAATGGCCGACCAAAGGTCACCTGAAAAAAGGAACCGTGAAGTTTTATCAAAGATGGTAAATGTTTCCGAACAAGGAAGAAACGGGGCGGGAATGAAATCCAATTTTTGTCCGGATTTAAACGAAAAAACAGGTTCTTCGGAAACATTATGCCATGACCAATCCAAGCTACCATAATGAGATAATTTGGTATTTGTTCGGGGAGCTGTAATTATTTTCATTCCAGGATTCAGTTTCAGCCAGTCAATGATGGCAGAAGTTTCATCTGGATCCGGCTGACAAATTATCATCCCCATTAAATTTGTTAATGGCAGCACTTTTTCGATACTGGATTGGATAAACTCAAATTCTGTTTTTCCTCCGGGATAAATCAGAATCCCCTCTTCCCCATCGACAATAAGATAACAATTACACCGGAAAGCAGAATCTTCAGGTACTCCAAGCCAATAAAGGGCATGGTGGTCTTGTTGAAAAAGCAAGGCAGGGACACCGTTTCGATCGTCGAAAGAATGACTTAGGGCAATTAAATCAATGGAATTCATTTGATCTCTTTTAGTTATTTATGGAGTCCACATTCTTTATTCTGAGATATTTCCCACCACCAGCGTCCGGCACGCAGATCTTCTCCTGGTTGAACAGCCCGTGTACAAGGCATGCAGCCGATACTGGGAAAGTTTTTTTGATGAAGTTCATTGACCGGAATATAATTTTTCCTGACAAACTCAGAGACATCTTTCAGTGTCCACTGAATCAATGGATTAACCTTTATCATCTGATGCGTAGTATCCCATTCTACCAATTGTACATCCTGACGTGTAGGAGATTGCTCACGACGAAGGCCTGTAATCCAGATGGTCATACCCGAAAGGGCACGTTTCAGAGGCTCAATTTTCCGGATATAACAGCACAACTTCCTGGCTTCCACACTTTCGTAAAAAAGGTTAATCCCTTTATTTTTCACCATCTCTTCCACATGATTTGCATCGGGGAAAAAAAGTTTGATAGGAATTCCGTATTTTTTTTCGGTAATCGATAAGGTATCATAAGTTTCCTGAAACAGGCGACCGGTATCGAGGGTGAAGATGTTAACCGGGAGATGAAGCGTGGCAATAATATGGGTGATCATCTGATCTTCAATCCCCAAACTTGTTGAAAAGGTCACTTTATTTTTATATTCCTTGGCAAACCAAGAAATCACTTCCTCCGGAGCGGCATCTTCGAATTGTTGGTTTAATTCAATAATTCTATTATACATAAATAGCAATTCTATGAATTATTTTGTGAATTTAGTAAAATCTTAAAATGGAATGCAAGTTTTTACCTGAAGAAAAGTTTATTTTTGGCAAAAAGTAACGATTATGCGTGTTCATTTCATTGCAATTGGCGGTAGTGCAATGCACAATTTAGCCATCGCATTACACAAAAAAGGAGTTGAGGTTTCCGGTTCCGATGATGAAATTTTCGAACCTTCTAAAAGCCGGTTGGCGAATTACGGGCTTCTTCCAGGCCAGGAAGGCTGGGATGCATCCAGAATCACCCATAACCTGGATGCAGTCATTCTTGGGATGCACGCCAAAGCCGACAATCCAGAATTATTGGAAGCAAAGCGATTAGGAATCACTATTTTTTCTTATCCGGAATACCTGTATGAACAATCAAAAAATAAAAAGCGGGTAGTAATCGGGGGCAGCCATGGCAAGACAACCATAACTGCCATGATCCTGCATGTATTGCAGGTTTCGGGTATAGACTGCGACTATATGGTAGGGGCCCAACTGGAAGGATTTGAAGTCATGGTCAAACTTTCGGAAACAGCTCCGGTGATGATCATTGAGGGCGATGAATACCTCACCTCTCCCATCGATTTACGTCCCAAGTTTCATCTGTATCATCCCGATATAGCTCTGTTGAGCGGTATCGCATGGGATCACATCAACGTATTTCCCACTTTTGAAAATTATCTCGATCAATTCAGAATCTTCATTAATAAAATAACACCCGGGGGAACCCTCATCTATTGTTCGGAGGATAAAACCCTTCAAAACCTTTGCGACTGTTCAAGAGAAGATATTTCGATCCAACCTTATGATCTCCCTCAATTTACCATCACCCATGGACAAACTTCTCTGTTAATCAAAGATCAAAAAATTCCGTTACAGATTTTTGGAAAGCACAACCTGCTTAATGTTAATGGAGCCCGGCTTATTTGTAATCAATTGGGTGTAGACGATGCGACTTTTTATTCGGCCATTCAATCTTTTAAGGGTGCTTCAAAACGACTTGAAGTCGTTGCCAAAAACGAGCATACGATCGTATTTAAGGATTTTGCCCATGCCCCGTCAAAAGTAAGTGCAACCTTAACAGCGGTGAGAGAACAATTTCCCGACCGGAAAGTGGTAGCTTGTCTCGAATTGCATACTTTCAGCAGCTTAAGTAAAGATTTTCTGGATCATTACAAGGGAACTTTAGACAATGCCGATCTGGCTATGGTATATTTCAGCCCTCATGCATTGCAATTGAAACGCCTGCCAACCATCACGAACGAGCAGGTTTCTGCTGGTTTTGGAAAGAACTGCCTGGAGGTTTATACCGACTCAAAAAAACTACTGGAGCGTTTGTACCAGGAAGATTGGAAAAATACAGTATTGCTCATGATGAGCTCGGGAAATTACGATGGAATAGATCTGAAATTAATGGCCGATCAGATTTGTGGTTAAATTAAGTCTCTTTCTTTTTGATCTGAGACTATCCATCAACCATTCATCGAAATCAGGAATTCTTCGTTACTATTTGTGAACTTCATCTTTTCCTTGAGAAATTCCATTGCTTCCAACGGATTCATATCAGCCAGGTGATTGCGAAGGATCCAGATGCGTTGCAAGGTATCTTTGTCCAGCAACAAATCTTCGCGCCGGGTACTTGACGACACGATATCGATGGCCGGATAGATCCGTTTGTTGGAGAGTTTACGATCGAGTTGCAATTCCATATTGCCGGTCCCTTTAAACTCTTCAAAGATAACTTCATCCATTTTGGATCCGGTTTCAATAAGCGCAGTTGCAATGATGGTAAGAGAACCTCCGTTTTCGATCTGTCTGGCAGCGCCGAAGAAGCGTTTCGGTTTTTGAAGGGCGTTGGCTTCCACACCGCCGGAAAGTACTTTTCCGGAAGCCGGAGCAACCGTATTGTATGCCCGTGCCAAACGGGTAATAGAATCGAGCAGGATAACCACATCATGACCACATTCAACAAGACGTTTGGCCTTTTCAAGAATGATGTTGGAGATTCGAGCGTGACGTTCGGCCGGTTCATCGAAAGTAGATGAGATCACTTCTGCATGAACACTTCGCTGCATATCGGTAACCTCTTCGGGACGTTCATCAATAAGCAAAATGATCATATAAACATCGGGATGGTTGGCTGCGATGGCATTGGCAATTTCTTTAAGCAAAACTGTTTTCCCTGTTTTAGGCTGTGCAACGATCAACCCCCGCTGTCCGAATCCGATGGGGGCAAACATATCGATAACACGGGTCGACATACTTTCGTTTTTATGTCCCGTAAGTTTGAACTTTTTCATCGGAAAAAGTGGGGTGAGAAAGTCAAAGGGAATACGATCCCGAACCTCTTCCGGTTTCCTGCCATTGATCAGTTCCACCTTGATAAGGGGGAAATATTTTTCTCCTTCTTTCGGGGGACGAATGGTACCGCGAACGGTATCGCCGGTTTTCAGTCCGAATAACTTGATTTGCGATTGGGAGACATAAATATCATCGGGGGAGTTAAGGTAATTGTAATCGGATGACCTTAAAAAGCCATATCCGTCAGACATAATTTCGAGGACACCTTCGCTGGTGATGATTCCTTCAAATTCGAAAGAATATTCTTCCTTGCGCCGTTCGGGGTATTTACGGGGAAACTCACGAGGCTTATTCTCTTCCGGAACCGGTGCTGGAACGATCTCGACGGGGCTTTCCTGAGTAGTTGGCTCGCTTTCAGTTCTTTCCACCACTTCAATTGGTTTAGGTGTTTCCTCCACGGGTTCATCAAAATCAAACCGTTCTCCTGGAATATCATCCAATAAAGGTAATTCCATTTTAACCAAAGGCTCGGCGGGTCTGTGTTCTTGCGGAGGCCGTGTATCACGGAGCGGTCGTTGACCTTTGTTGGGCCGGTGTTCACGAGGTAACCTTTGTTCCCTGGGGGGACGTGGAGTTACAGGACCCGGCAACGGTTTCACTTCAGGATTTGGGTTGGATTCCGGAAGTTGAGTTGCCGGTTGAGGTATTATCGGTTCACTTTTAACCACGGGAGCACTTGGATCGGCAATTTCACGGGGAGCTACAGGAGGACGCTGTTCACCAACCTCCCTGGGAATCCTGGGTTTTCTTTCATTGTCTTTGCGGGGACGACCCCGAAAAGGTTTATTTTGTTCCTTTTTCTCCTGGTTAAGAATTTCCGGGGAGGGATTTAAAGCTTGATGGTCGAGGATTTTATAAATGAGTTCCTGCTTCTCTAAACGATCAACTTTGGGGATGTTGAGCTGTTTTGCTATTTCTCTTATCTCAGGCAGCTCTTTGCTGTCGAGGGAAATAATATCATACATAATTTATGAAGATTGATGTTAAAAATATTTGATACAAAAAATTTCTTTTGAATTTAATAAATAGAAAGGGTTGAAAAGTAAAAGAAAATCTGATTGTGGGAATTAAATCGATACAAAGATATACAATTTCTGTGGAATGTCAATAAAAAAATTCCTAATTTCGCTCCCAGTCTAAAGAATAATTATATGTTACAGAGAATACAATCACTTTATCTGGCAATTGTGGCGATCGCCTGCGTTCTACTCTTCTTCTTCCCCCTGGCCAACTACTTTAATGAAATCCAGGGAAATTATAAACTTTTTATCTATGGAGTAACCAGTATGGACCCCGAACCCAAGGTTCAGTTTGGTTCTCTCTTCACCTTGCCTTTGATAGCTCTTGCCATCATATCCTTTTTGCTTTCAATCCTAACCATCTTTCAATATAAAAAACGGGTACTCCAAATGCGGATATGCAGTTTCAACATACTGATCAATATCGTGTTTATCATGGTCGTCTTCTTTTTTTATGCCACCAAGATCAAAACACTAACGCAAATTGAACCTGAATACAACTATTTTGGCATGGTACTTCCGCTCATCTCTATTGTTCTGCTTCTTCTGGCAAATAATGCAATCCGGAAAGATGAAAGTCTTGTAAAATCATCAGATCGGCTGAGATAATTGATAATTATAAATTCCATCGGATTTATTAGGTTGTTTTAGGCAGGTCGAGGACTTCAAGATCTCTCATGTTTTTTCCTTCAATGATAAGCCGGATGGCTGTAATGGAATGATGAATCCCATATTTTCCCGCAGCTCCGGGATTGATATGTAAATGGCTCCACTTCTTGTCATAGATCACTTTCAAAATATGTGAGTGGCCACAAACTACCAATTGAGGTCGTTTTAATTCAATCAGGGCCCTGATCCGGGGATTATAACGTCCGGGATATCCTCCGATATGGGTCATGAGGACTTTCACCCCTTCGCAGAAGAAAAGAAGGTCTTGAGGATATTCCTTCCGGATCTCCTGACCATCAATATTTCCAAAAACCGCACGTAAGGGTTTACAGGCAGCCAGTTTTTTAGCGGTTTGTAAATCGCCAATATCGCCGGCATGCCAGATTTCATCCACATCCGAAAAGAAATCAAGAACCCGGGGAGGAAGATAAGTATGGGTGTCGGAAAGAATACCAATTTTTAACATCTTGCAAAGTTACAATTGAAAAGGAATTAACATTTGAATATCTTTGAAGTTAAATTTAACAGGATGAATTTGCGAAATATTTTAGTAGCCTTTTTATTAGGCTTATTGGTTGGTAATGTTGGCGGACAGCCGCTGAAAGTAGTCACCTACAATATAAGATATGACAATCCAGGTGACGGGGTTAACTCATGGACAAGCCGAAGGGTGTGGCTTTGTGAACAGATCCGGTCGGCAAATCCCGATTTGTTTGGCATTCAGGAAGGGTTATCACAACAGGTCAAATATTTTGATAGCGTCTTCAACGGATACCGCCATGTTGGAGTGGGTCGCGAAGATGGCAAAGAAAAGGGGGAATTCAGCGCGATATATTATAACGCAAATAAGATCCGGTGCCTCAATCAGGGAACGTTTTGGTTATCGTCCACCCCGGAAAAGGTCTCGGTTGGATGGGATGCCGTATTGGAACGGATCTGTACCTTTGGCTTATTCAAAGATATTGAAAGTGGACGAAATTTCTGGGTTTTCAATACTCACTTTGACCATATTGGAGTTGAAGCGCGAAAAAACAGCGCTCTGTTAATCCTTAAAAAAATTCAAACTCTTGATAAACAGGATTACCCTGTGATCCTGATGGGTGATTTCAATGGACCACCCGATAGTGATCCCATTAAAATTATTAGTCAGCAGTTGCGGGATGCTAAATCGGCCGACAAAAGCATGTCGATGCTTCCCGATGGGACCTTTAATGATTTCGACAGCGCTAAACCTGTTACCGAGCGCATTGACTTTATCTTTACGGGAAAGGGAGCAAAAGCCATTAATTACCAGGTATTGCGTGAAACAAAAAACGGACGGTTTGCCTCTGATCACTTTCCGGTTTTAGCAGAGATTTCGTGGTAAATGTATTTCTGAAGTTGTACTTTTTCATATCTCCTTTCTGTTTTTGAACTATCTTTGTCCCGACAAAAATTATGAAGGTTTTATCTTTCATCCTGAGCATTTATATTTTCTACATGGTTTCATTGCCCTGTGTGGATGATATTTGCCATATTGACAACCCGTCATCGGAGCAAACCGCACCTCAAAATCAGGATTCTCATTCCGATCATGCCGATGCCTGCTCTCCTTTTTGTATTTGTTCCTGCTGTAGTGTCCCCGTTACAGTCACTCCTGTAACTTATGTTGACCCACCTTTTTTCACACTCGTGAGATCCATTGTACCGGTGACATTTCATTTCATCTCATTTTATTCCCCATTTTACTGGCAGCCGCCGAAAATCAGTTAAATCAAAAAGTTCCGGATTTTTCTTGTACACATCTTGTTTATAACAGGATGTTGTGGAATTTGTATTTTGATTTAATTCATTTTCATCATGATAGAACGTATCATTCATTTTTCCATAAAGAATAAATTTATTGTTGGTTTGTTTGTCGTGGCACTCATTGGCTGGGGGAGTTATTCCCTAACGCAACTTCCCATCGATGCCATTCCCGACATCACCAACAACCAGGTGCAAGTAATCTCATTAGCTCCTTCTCTGGCAGTTCAGGAAGTGGAGAGCTTCATCACAGCTCCTATTGAAGTGGCAGTTGCAAATATTCCCGACATTATAGAATTAAGGTCTATATCAAGATTGGGATTATCCGTTGTTACCGTTGTTTTCAAAGATGGGGTAGACATTTACTGGGCGCGACAACAACTCGGTGAACGGCTGAAAGAAGCCGAAGAGACAATCCCCGCCGGGCTGGCCAAGATTGAACTGGCACCAATCAGCACGGGATTGGGTGAAATTTACCAATATCGCCTGGCAGTTGAAAATGGATATGAGGAAAAATTCACCCCCATGGAATTACGTACCCTTCAGGATTGGGTAGTACGACGTGAGATGCTCGGCACACCCGGCGTTGCCGATATCAATAGTTATGGTGGTTTTGTTAAGCAATACGAAATTGCCGTAAACCCCGAACGCCTCAGGGGAATGAATCTTACCCTTCCCGATATTTTTCTGGCCCTTGAACGGAATAATGAAAATACTGGCAGCGCCTATATCGATAAAAAACCTACCGCCTATTTTATCCGTGGGATCGGGTTGGTGAAGACCCTTGAAGATATTGAGAAAATCGTGGTTCGAACCAATCCATCAGGTATTCCGGTATTGATTCGGGATATAGCTACCGTTCAGTATGGAAACGCTACCCGGTACGGAGCTTTTGTTGTAGATACTTCGGAAGCAGTAGGCGGAGTGGTGATGATGCTTAAAGGAGCCAATGCCCATCAAGTGATCGACAATGTAGAGATCCGGATTAAATCCATCCAAAAATCATTGCCTAAAGGAGTCAGTATAGAACCTTACCTTAACCGGTCGGACCTGGTAGGGCGTGCCATCGGTACTGTTTCAAAAAACCTGGTGGAAGGAGCATTGATCGTCATCTTTATCCTTGTTTTGCTATTGGGCAACATGAGAGCCGGACTCATCGTGGCATCGGTCATCCCATTATCCATGTTGTTTGCCATTTCGCTGATGAAGCTGTTCGGAGTGTCGGGCAACCTTATGAGTCTTGGCGCAATTGACTTCGGGCTGATTGTAGATGGGGCCGTGATCATCGTTGAAAGCGTGGTACACCGGTTGTTTACGATCAGTCATCATCAGGGTGGTGAATTGAAACTTACACAGAAACAGATGGACGAGAATGTATTTGAATCGGCCAGACGGATGATGAATTCCGCCACTTTCGGTCAGATCATCATCCTTATTGTTTACCTGCCCATTATGGCATTGGTTGGTATTGAAGGAAAGATGTTCAAACCCATGGCACAAGTTGTGTCATTTGCCATTCTGGGAGCCGCTATTCTTTCTCTTACCTATGTACCAATGGCCGCTGCTCTATTTCTTAGTAAGAAAACCGGACACAAGCGAAATTTTTCCGATAGTTTGATTGAATGGCTACAAAAAGTATATACACCGGTGATCAATTGGGCGTTGAAGCATAAATTGGCCATTTCCGCTTCAGCCATTGCAATTTTTATTTTCAGTCTTTTTGTTTTCAACCGGTTAGGAGGTGAGTTTATTCCCCAACTTGAAGAGGGTGACCTGGCAGCAGGTGTCATCACGCTGCAGGGAGGATCTCTTACCCATACGGTTGACATGGTGATCAAGGCCAACAAGATATTGCTCGAAAATTTTCCCGAAATCAAACATACAGTATGTAAAATAGGTGCCGGTGAAATTCCCACTGACCCTACTCCGATGGAAACCGGCGATTATATTATTACGCTGAAGGATAAAAGTGAGTGGACATCTGCCAAAACCCTTGAAGAACTGGTTGCAAAGATGGAAGAAAAACTGGTTGTCCTCGCAGGAGTAAAATTTGAGTTCCAGCAACCGATCCAAATGCGGTTTAATGAATTACTATCCGGATCGAAACAGGACATCGCCATAAAAATATTTGGCGATGACCTGAATACCCTAACAGAAAAAGCCTCGGATGTAGAGAAAATCATTCAGCAAGTTGAAGGGGTGGACGACATCAATGTAGAAAAAGTAACTGGTTTGGCCCAGGTGCAGGTTGATTTCAATCGTGACCGGCTGGCACAGTACGGACTTTCAGTTGATGAGGTAAACCGGGTATTGCGTGCTGCTTTTGCCGGAAGTCAGGCCGGAGTAGTTTATGATGAAGAGAAACGGTTTGGGTTGGTAGTGCGCCTCGACAAAGATTACAGGCAAAGTCTCAACGATGTGAAAAATCTCACCGTTACCCTTCCGAATGGAACGCAATTGCCCTTTGATGAAGTGGCAGATATTTCCATCAAATCAGGTCCGGCGCAGGTTTCCAGAGAAGATACCAAGCGACGCATTACCGTCGGTTTTAATGTCAGGAACCGCGATGTACAGGGAGTGATCAAAGAAGTAACCGAAAAGATTGATCAAAAGATCAACCTCCCAACCGGGTACTACATCTCATACGGCGGACAATTTAAGAACCTGGAAGCTGCCAAAGAGCGGCTTGCCATTGCCGTTCCTGTGGCGTTGTTGCTGATTTTTGTCCTGTTGTATTTTGCTTTCCATTCCATAAAACAAACCTTTATCATCTTTACGGCAGTGCCCATGTCGGCCATTGGCGGGATATTTGCCTTGTGGTTGCGCAACATGAATTTTTCCATTTCGGCAGGCGTAGGTTTTATCGCCCTCTTCGGGGTAGCCGTATTGAACGGAATAGTGCTGATCGCCGAATTCAACCGCCTCGAGAAGGAAGGAATTACCGACATCCTTGAGCGGGTAAAGAAAGGCGTACACACACGGTTGCGTCCAGTTATTGTAACAGCTGCTGTTGCCTCTCTTGGCTTTCTTCCCATGGCCTTATCAACCTCGGCAGGGGCCGAAGTGCAAAAACCCCTCGCAACCGTGGTGATTGGCGGACTGATCAGTGCCACCTTACTGACACTGGTCGTTTTACCGGTATTTTACATCCTCATCTCTTCCTGGAAACTGAAAAACCCTTTTAAACGAAATTCGGTAAAGTTTGCAGCAACCGGTTGTTTGCTATTTATCATCCCATCAATTTTTGCTACTTTATCTGCGCAAAACCAAAAGAAGGTCAGCTTGACCGATGCCATCCAGACAGCTCTCGACAGCAACCTCTCCATCCGTTCAGTCAACTATTCGGCGGATGTTCAAAAAGCACTTAAAGGAGCCTCCTGGGATATCCCAAAAACGATGATCGAGGGAGAATATGGTCAATTCAACTCCTATCAAAACGACAACAGTTTTTCGATTTCGCAGTCGTTTGCCTTTCCCACCGTATATGTGAACCAGCATAAGCTGTCGAATGCCAATATTAAAAGCGCTGACTGGCAACTGAAGGATGCCCGGCTTGAAATAGCGGTAAAAGTCAAACAAGTATACTGGCATTTGGCATACTTATATTCCAGAAAGTATTTGTTGACTTACCAGGACAGCCTCTATTCCGGGTTTTTACGGGCTGCCGAGTTGAGAGCGCGAACCGGTGAAACGAACCATCTTGAAATGATCACGGCACGCACCCAAAGTCTCGAAATAAAAAACCAATTGAGACAAGTCATGGTTGATGTGAATATTTACATCAGGAAGTTACAAACCTTGATGAATATACATACTCCAATCCTTCCCTCCGATACGGTATTGCGCCGGATTGAGTTTACACCCGTAAACGACAGTTCAGCCCTGGCTTCAAATCCTTCGCTGGGTTATATCCGGCAACAAGTTGAGGTTGCAAAGATTTCCAGGAATCTGGAAAACAGCCGGATGATGCCCGATTTAAGTATAGGCTATCTCAGCCAGACTATGATCGGAACCCAGGAAATCAACGGATCGCCTCGTATTTTCGATGCCGGATACCGTTTCACGGGAGTACAGGCTGGCATCGCGATCCCGCTCTGGTTTGGGCCCGGCATATCGAAGAGCAAAGCCGCCCGGCTGCAGGAAAAGGTTTCACAAGCAAATGCTGACTATTACAGTGGTTCACTGTCGGACAACTACCGATCCCTGCTTGATGAACATGCCAAGTACGATGCCAGCGTGGATTATTATGAGCAACAAGCGCTTCCGGAAGCCAACCTGATCATCGAACAGTCTACACGCACCTACAAAGCAGGTGCCCTGGATTATCTGGAATATGTGATCACCCTAAACCGGGCACTCGATATCAGGCAAAACTATCTCGATGCTCTCGACAACTACAACCAAACCATTATTAACATCGATTTTATCACAGGAAAAATTTATTAATCAAGAAATATCATGACAACGTATAGATTATTTTCCCCAACCTTCCTATTTCTGCTTATCTTCATCCTGAGCGGTTGCAACGGAGGAAAAAAGGCCGATCAGAAAAGCAAAGAGACAGAGACACTTACTCCCGATGTTGTTGAATTGAGAGCCGACCAGATAAAACTCGCCAGCATAGAAACCGGGGTAATTGAAATTCGTTCGCTGAGCGGATCCCTCAAAGTGAACGGCACAGTCTCGGTAGCGCCTCAAAACCTGGCTACGGTTTGTATGCCCCTTGGAGGGTTTATAAAGAGTACCGCGCTTATGCCCGGAAATGCAGTAGCCAAAGGTCAAACACTCGCCATTCTCGAAAATCAGGAATTTGTGAATATTCAGGAAAACTACTTAGAAGCAAAAAGCAAACTTGAATTTGCTGAAGCTGAGCTAAAACGGCATACTGAATTGTATAAAGATGATGTATATTCTGAGAAAAACCTGCAACAAGTCACGGCCGACTATAAAAGTCTGAAAGCCCAGGTTAAAGCATTGGAGCAAAAACTTGCCCTGATCGGTATCAATCCTGCCAATCTTCATGAAGACGATATCAGTCGTTCCATTGCCCTGGTTTCTCCCATCTCGGGTTATATAAAAACCGTCAATATCAATATCGGAAAGTTCGTTTCTCCTACCGATGTATTATTTGAGATTGTGAATGGGGACAAACTTTTCCTTGAACTCTCCTTATTTGAAAAAGATGCTGATAAAGTAGCTACGGGCCAGAACATTCGGTTTTTTATCAACAACGAAAGAGAGCAGCACGATGCCGTTATTTACCAGACCGGAAAACTCGTGAACTCGGATAAGACTTATAAAGTCTATGCCACAGTTACAGACAAATGTAAAAATGTACTTCCCGGAATGTATGTGAATGCCATCATAGAAGCCTCAGGCAATGAAGTGACAGCCGTACCATCCGAAGCCATCGTAAGTTTCGATGACAAGGATTACATCTTCGTTTTCAATAAGAGCAAGGAGGAGGACGGAAAGCAGTTTACAGAATACCGGATGGTACAGATTTTCAAAGGAGTTTCCGATGGAAAATACACAGAGGTCAGATTACCAGAAGGATGGGATATAAAAACCGCCAAAGTTGTGATAAAAGGTGCCTACAACCTTCTTTCGGCTATGAAAAATGCCGGGGAGATGAGCTGTTGACCTGTATAGTTTTTTCAGTATAGGACAGGTCTTTAATTGGAGGACCATTGGAGGATTTTTTTATTTAGAACGCTGTCAATCTGTTGTGGGGTCAAGTTCCATGCCGCGACTGTGAGCAACGTATCACAAAATAAATACTCTGAAAAGTACTCATTTTTCTTGAGCACGGAATTATTATCAATCTTAGAGGCAAATAATTTCATTGCCTTCCCTTGTTTATGACCATAAATAGAATCACTTAAAATGAACACTGGTTGAGTGTAGCTTGAATTTTTTAACCTTTCTTTTATGGCATTAAAGTCAAAGGAGGTGGCAATCAACAATTCTAAAAAATCCTTTTCTTTTTGTTGTTCTTTTACCTCATTCATTAACCCGGCGATATTAACACATGATTTGGATGAACAGTAAGGAGCCCAAAAATGAATCCAGGTAAATTTGTTACTTTTTGTTATCTGCTTGATGTCACTTGAAGAAATTTCATAGATGAAGATTGTATCTTTATAACTGTGTGTCTGTTTCAATAGATCCATTGAAAAGGGTCGAATGTATTTTTTTGACGCAGTAGGGAGTGAACGATATCCATTTTCATTAATTTCAATTACACAAGAAGTTAGGAATATCACGAGTGATAATACAAAAACAAAATTTACTTTTTTATACATATAAAAAAATTATTATCTCCCCCTTTTTCGGGATTGGTTAGCCAAATCCAGAGGCACCTCCATTAAAGCGCCCTTAACTTTCCCCTACTAAATTACAAACTTTTATAGATTCAAAAACAATCCGATAAAAAAAGAAGCCGCCCAACCTGGCATCCACCTCATCCCCTGACCCTTCTCCTCAAGGAGAATCCCCGCATCAAGCCATCCGGAAGTGGATTACACTAAAAAACCCATTGCCCGGAACCCATCCGGATGCAATTAAACTGAAACTTTAGGTGTAAAGTGCATGGGGAACCAGCGCCATGGTGATTTTGTCCAACGGTGGGCCACTAAACACAGCAAAGGTCGATCGTATGATAAATCCCGAAATGGCCTTTTTTGTTGTGTTTTAGCGGCATGTTACCATGCGTTAATTATTTCTATTTATCAGGTTTACAA